>Ga0316228_1000939_pt1 | contig 34114 bp, 37 predicted proteins | sample TBH18021metaG_FD_206005 | JGI IMG/M metagenome (GOLD analysis project Ga0316228, IMG submission 206005) | Freshwater microbial communities from Trout Bog Lake, Wisconsin, USA - TBH18021 | ecosystem: Environmental > Aquatic > Freshwater > Lake > Hypolimnion/Profundal zone | place: USA: Wisconsin... | reverse complement strand
CGTGCGCTTCGAGACCCGCCCGCGCCGGGCCGCCCCGGGGCAGACGCCGCGCGCGCCGCGCCTCCTCGCCGCCGGCCTCCGGCCGGACCACGCCCCCGAACCGGAGGTCTGACGTCCATGGACGTGACCAGCATCACGAGCACGACCGCCGCCGCGACGGCGGGCACGACCGGCGCCGCCACGGCGGCGGCGGCCAAGGCCACCAGCTCGGTCGCGGCCAAGCTCAACGCCGAGACCTTCCTGACGCTGTTCATGACGCAGCTGAAGAACCAGGACCCGACCAAGCCCATGGACGGGACCGAGTATGTCAGCCAGCTCGCCACCCTGTCCCAGGTCGAGCAGGCCACCCAGACCAACAAGAAGCTCGACTCGCTCCTGACCTCGAGCTTCCTCGACCAGGCCGACTCGATCGTCGGCCGCACGATCAGCTCGGCGGACGGCACCACCTCCGGCACCGTCCAGTCGGTGAAGGTCACGGGCGACGGCGCGCTGGCGACGCTGACGGACGGGCGCACCGTGCTGCTGCAATCGGGCGTCTCGGTGTCCTGAGGACCGATTCGCGCTAGGGAAGGGCGGGCGGCCGCGGAGCCGGTCCGCGAAGAGAGCTGAGGTCATGAACGAGGTCGACGCCCTCGAACTCGTGCGCGCCGCGATCTGGACGGTGCTGGTGGCGGCCGGCCCCGCGGTCGGGGCCGCGATGGCGGTCGGCGTCGTGATCGCGCTGCTGCAGGCGCTCACCCAGATCCAAGAGACGACCCTCACCTTCGTGCCGAAGATCGTGGTGGTGCTGCTCGTGCTCCTCGTCACCGGCACCTTCGTGGGCGCCCAGCTCACGAGCTTTGCCGAACTCGCCTACGGGCGGATCGCCACCGGGTTCTGACGCGCGCGTCGTTCTCCCTCCCCCTTCTGCGGGCAGGGCGATCGCATAGGCCGAGCGAGCCTAACCCCGGTCAGGCGTGGGTCCCCTCTCCCATAGGGAGAGGGACAGGGTGAGGGGTATGGGGCTTCCAAAGAAGGCGCCGAGCTGAACGCGCGTCGATGCCGAGCGCCGTCCTGATCCGTCATACCCCTCACCCCAACCCTCTCCCTATGGGAGAGGGGGCGCGGCGCGGTTCCAGTCGCGATCTAGGAGACGACCCACCCCATATGCGATCGCCCTGCTCTGCGGGGGAGGGAGAGCGACGCCCGCGCCCATCCCCGCGCAAGCTTGCCGCGCGAGAAGCATCCCCGTGAGACGCGGGCGCCCCTGCGTCGAGACTTGGGGAACCCTTCATGGCGGCGGGTGCGGCGCTCGGCCTCGAACAGCGGAAGTCGCGGCGGGATTTCGGCTTCGCGGCCGGCATCGTGGCGATCCTCGCCGTCCTGTTCCTGCCCGTCCCCGCGCTCCTCATCGATGTCGGGCTCGCCTTCTCGATCGCGCTCTCGGTGCTGATCCTGATGGTGGCGCTCTGGATCCAGAAGCCGCTCGAGTTCTCCGCCTTCCCGACCGTGCTGCTGATCGCGACGCTGCTGCGCCTCGCGCTCGGCATCGCCACGACCCGCCTGATCCTGGCCAACGGCCAGAAGGGCGTCGATGCCGCCGGCCACGTGATCCAGGGCTTCTCGCAGTTCGTGATGAGCGGCGACTTCGTGATCGGGATCGTGGTCTTCGTGATCCTGATCACGGTCAACTTCCTGGTCATCACCAAGGGCGCGACCCGCATCGCGGAGGTCGGCGCCCGCTTCACCCTCGACGCCATCCCCGGCAAGCAGATGGCGATCGACGCCGACCTCAACGCCGGGCTGATCGACGACAAGGAGGCCCAGCGCCGCCGCCGGGAGCTGGAGGAGGAGAGCGCCTTCTTCGGCTCGATGGACGGCGCCTCGAAGTTCGTGCGCGGCGAGGCGGTGGCCTCGCTCATCGTGATCGCGGTCAACGTCTTCGGCGGCATCATCATCGGCACGACGCGCCACGGCATGCCGCTCGGCCAGGCGGCGGACGTGTTCGTGAAGCTGTCCGTCGGCGACGGCCTCGTCTCGCAGATCCCGGCGCTCATCGTCTCGCTGGCCGCGGGCCTGCTCGTCTCGAAGGGCGGCACGCGCGGCGCCACCGAGCAGGCGGTGCTCAACCAGCTCGGCGCCTACCCGCGCGCGCTGACCGTGGCCTCGGCCCTGATGTTCGTCTTCGCCCTGGTGCCGGGCCTGCCCTTCCTGCCCTTCGTGGTGCTGGCGGGCCTGATGGGCTTCATCGCCTACGCGATCCCGCAGCGGGCGGCCGCCCGCAAGGCCCTGGAAGAGGCCAAGGTCGCCGAGGAGACCGCGACCAAGGCGCAGGCCGCGGCCGCCGAATCGGTCAAGGAATCGCTCAAGACCCCTGAGATCGAGCTGATCCTCGGCCGCCAGGTCGCGGCGCAGATCCAGGCGAGCCACGCCGAGCTCTCCCACCGCGTCGCCAAGATGCGCAAGAAGTTCGCCCGGCAGTACGGCTTCGTGGTGCCCGACATCAAGCTCACCGACAGCGTGGCGCTGCCGCCCAAGAGCTACCAGATCCTGATCCACGGCACGGTCGTGGCGACGCAGGAGATGCGCCCCGGCGAGATGCTGGTGGTGGTGGGCGACGGGCCGAAGCCCGACGTGCCCGCCGAGGAGGTGCGCGAGCCCGCCTTCGGCATGCGCGCGCTCTGGGTGATGGATTCCTACGCCGCCGAGGTGCGCCGCACCGGCTTCGAGCCGATCGACGGCGCCTCGGTGCTGCTCACCCACCTCTCGGAGGTGATCCGCAACAACCTGCCCCAGTTCCTCTCCTACAAGGACATGCGCGGCCTGCTCGACCGGCTGGAGCCCGAGTACAAGCGCCTGCTCGACGAGATCGCGCCCGCGCAGATCTCGTATTCCGGCCTCCAGGCGGTGCTGAAGCTGCTGCTCTCCGAGCGGGTCTCGATCCGCAACCTGCACCTGATCCTGGAGGCGGTGGCCGAGATCACGCCCCACGCCCGCCGCGCCGAGCAGATCGCCGAGCACGTGCGGATGCGCATCGCCCAGCAGATCTGCGGGGACCTCGCCGAGAACGGCGTGCTCAACGTGCTCAGGCTCGGGGCCAACTGGGACCTCTCCTTCCACCAGAGCCTGAAGCGCGACGCCAAGGGCGAGGTGGTGGAGTTCGACATCGACCCGCGCCTCGTCGAGCAGTTCGGCAGCGAGGCGGCCGCCGCGATCCGCGAGCGCCAGAAACAGGTCCACGGCTTCGCCCTGGTCACGGCGCCCGACGCGCGCCCTTACGTGCGCATGATCATCGAGCGGATCTTCCCGACGCTGCCCGTGCTCTCGCACCTCGAGATCGCCCGGGGCGTGGAGATCAAGGCGCTGGGGACGGTCTCGTGAGCCGCCGGCGCGCTCCCTGCCGCCGGGGAGGCGGCGCCTGACATGAACGCCGGCCCGGAACTCTTCCTCGGCGTGTTCCTGATCTTCTGCCGGATCGGCGGCTGCCTGCTCGTCGTGCCGGGCTTCTCCAGCCCGCGGGTGCCCCAGCAGGTCCGGCTGCTCATCGCCGGCGCCGTCTCGCTGGCGCTGGCGCCGCTCATCCTGCCGCTGTTCAGCCAGAAGCTCGCCGGCCAGGCGCCGGGGGAGACGCTCCGCTGGATCCTCACCGAGACCGTCACGGGCCTGCTCATCGGCTTCCTCGGCCGGATCTTCCTCGTGGTCTTGGAGACCGTGATGAACGCGACCTCGACCATGGTCGGCTTCGGCGCCATGCCGGGGGCGCCGGTCGAGGGCCAGGACCCGGTGCCGGCGATCGACTCGCTGATCCTCGTCACCGCGACCGCGCTGCTCTTCGCGAGCGACCTGCACTGGGAGCTGTTCCGCGGCCTCGCCGAATCCTACGGGCGCATCCCGCCGGGCGAGGGGATCGGCAGCCAGACCGCCCTGGTGCGGGTGGTCGATCAGGTCGCCGACGCCTTCATGCTGGGGCTTCGCATCACCGCGCCCTTCGTGATCTACGCGATCGTGGTCAACCTCGCGGCGGGCTTCGTGAACAAGCTCTCGCCGAGCATTCCGGTCTACTTCGTCGCCACGCCGTTCGTGATGTTCGGCGGCCTGCTGATGCTCTACTACCTCGGGGGCGAGATCATGATGCAGTACCTGCAGACCTACGCCGCCTGGCTGCGGCAGGGATAGGCGTCGTGGCCCACGATCCCCGCCGCCTGGAGCGGGCGGAGCGGCTGATGCGGGTGCAGGCGCAGATGCGCCGCGTCGCCGAGACGGAACTCGCCCGCACCCGCGAGCGCGCCGCCGCCCTCGAGGCCGACCGGGCCGCGCTGCTGGGCGCGCTCGGGGCCGGGCAGTTCGGGCACCTGCTGCTCGGCGCCGCGAACCGCCGCCTGCAGGGACTCGCGGCCGAGGCTGGCGCGGTGGAGGCCGAGATCGGGCGGCAGGCGGATGCCTTACGCGAGCGGGGGCTGGCCGAGAAGCGCTCCGAGGCGCTGGTCGAGCGCGCCGCCGCCGCCGAGGCCCGCGAGCACGAGCGCCGCGAGGCCCTCGACCGGCTGGACGGGCTGGCCCGGCGGCCCCCCGGCGACGCAAGCCTCCCGTAAGCCAGGGCGGGTAGGGCAGGATATCAGGCCAGGATCCGGCACACCCGTGCCGGGAGGACGAAGCGATGAGCATCTCCCCGCCCACCGACATCGTGATGGACGTGGCGAAGGCCGCCGACCCGCAGCGCTACCAGGAGGCCGCGGCCAAGCTCTCCGCGCCCGGCGACCCGGCGGCCTTCACGGACGCCGTGCGGGCGGCGGGCCTCGCGCTCCACATGCCGCTCGACGCCCGCGGCTCGCTCACCAGCCTGCAGAACCAGACCACGCTGGCGGGCGCCGGCCCGGTCAGCGACCCCTACAAGAAGTTCGAGGGCCTCGTCCTGCAGCAATTCGTCGAGGCGATGATGCCCGACAAGTCCGAGACCGTGTTCGGCAAGGGCAATGCCGGCCACATCTGGAAGTCGATGCTGGCCGAGCAGATCGGTCAGCAGATCGCCAAGGCCGGCGGCATCGGCATCGCCCGGATGCTGGACAAGGCCCATCCGGAGACGGCCCAGCCCGTCCAGCCGACGCAGCCCACGACCGATTCCGCCGCCCCGAAGGTCTGACCCGCGATGCTGATCGCCGCCCTGAAGCGCCTGGAAGAGACGGTCGAGGCCGAGACCGAGGCGCTCGTCGCCCGCCGGCCCCTCGACCACGCCGAACTCAACCGGGCCAAGAGCCGGAGCCTGCTGGAACTCACCCGGCTGACCCGCGACCTCGACGCCACCGCGCTCGACGCCGCCACCGCGATCCACCTCGCGCGCCTGCGCGACAAGCTCGTGCGCAACCAGGAGGTGGTGGGGCTGCACCTGCGCGCCGTCGAGGAGATCGGCGAGACGCTGGCGGCGGCCGCCCTCAACCAGGAATCCGACGGCACCTACACGGCGCGGCTCGGGTTCGGCGCATGAAGGTCCTCGTCACCGGCCTCTGGATCTGCGCCGTCACCATCGCCTCCTGCTACGGGGCGGTGACCTGGGGCGGCGGCCTCTTCGCCAAGAAGACGGAGGCCTACTTGGAGGGCCTCCAGTACCAGAAGCTCGCGCCGATCAACATTCCGATGATCGCGGAAGGACGTGTGCAGGGCTACGTCATCGCGGTGCTGGTCTTCACCGCGGATGCGCGCCTGATGCACACCCTGCCGGTGCCGCCGAACGCCTTCGTGGTCGACGAGGCCTTCCGGCAGATCTACGCCGACCCGAGCCTCGATTTCCGCAAGCTCGCCAAGTACGACATCACCCGACGCCTCGCCGAGGTCCGCAGCGCGGTCAACGGCCGCCTCGGCGCCGAGGTGGTGAAGGACGTGCTGGTGGACGAGATGAACTTCGTGCCCAAGCGCGAGGTGCGCTCGTAGCGCTCCCTCCCCGAGGAGAGGGAGGATGCCCTACGCCGCCAGGAAATCCCTCGCGGCTTCCCCGGCGAGCAGGCGCGTCAGCCGCTCCTCGACCGTGAGGTCCGTGGCGATCAGCATGCCCCCGCAGACCGTGCCCCGGCCCGCGACCGCGTAGGCGAGGGTGCCGGCCGGCACGAGCCCGCGCGGGCCGGCGACGAAGCCCTGGAGCGCGCCCGGCGGCTCGCTGCGGCCGTTGACGAGGGTGAGTCCCGCGGCGCGGCCCTCCGCCACCCAGGGCACGAGGTTGAGCCGGCGCGCGCCCTGCTGTGCCAGCGCCCGGCGCGGGCCCGACAGCGCGACGATCGCCTCGGGCGCCAGGTGCAGCAGCCCCTCGAAGGCGAGCGCGGCCCCGGCCGCCCCCCGGAAGCGGTCGATCACCGCGATCCCGTCGAGGTCGTCGAGCAGCACGAAGATCCGCTCGTGCGCCACGTCCGGCCCGTGCAGCCGCGTCGCGATGCGGTGGGCGGTGGCGCCCTCCAGGCGCAAGCGGCCGGCGTGCCAGGCCGGACCCGCCACCGGCTCGCGACCGTCGAGCAGCGCGACGTTGTGGGCCCGGGCCGAGACGAGGTAGTGGCGCGCCGGGCCCGCCTCCAGGCTCTCGGAGCCGCCCGCCTCCACGATCCAGCGCACGCCCTCGGCGGCGAGCACGAAGGAGGTGCAGTCGGCGTGGCCCTGCGGGGCCGCGAAGGTGCAGGCGAAGTGCGCCGCGCCGCGCCCGACCGCGTCGGCGCGGGCGCTCAGCGTGTCGTGCGCGAAGCCGCCCGCGGAGACCGTCGCCCCCGGGCCCTGCCCGCGGGCGGCCGCGAGGTCGGTCCCGCGCGCCAGGAGCCGGGCGACCCAGGCCGCCTCGTCGCCGGCCGGCGGGGCGTCGCCGAAGGGCGGCAGCCGCCCGCCCGGGTCGAGGAGCCCGGGAAGGCCCGCGAGGCCGGCCTCGACCCGGGCGGCGATGTCGGGACCGGGCGCCTGCCCGGCGAGGCATTCCGCCAGCGCCCGGCCGAGGCCGAGGAGGTCGAGCCGCCGCTGCAGCGCCGGCTCGGCGAAGCGCCCGTCCGGCCCGATCAGCGCCGCGACGGCCTCGCCGAGGACGCGCAGGGCGAGGCCGTCCCAGAACGGCGCCAGCGGCAGCCGGGGCAGGGCGCGGGCGACGGCCAGGAGGGCGGCGGCGGCCTGCACACCGTGCAGCGAGCGCCCGAAGGCGTTCTGCCCGACGATCTCGGCAAGCGCGACGCCGTGCTGGGCCGCCGCGCCGACGAGGACCGGGCGCAGGCCGGCCTCGTCCTGCGCCGGCAGAGGCCCGGCGGCGAGCCCGGCCAGCACCTCGGCCCGGAGGCTGAGCGCCGCCGGGTGCAGGCTGAGGGGGTCGGCGGGCTGGCCCCACGGGTTCTCGCCCACCCAGGAGGCGGCGGTTGCCGCGGCGAGCGCGGGCGCCGCCGCGCCCAGCGGCGCCAGCCACCCGAGCGACTGGTAGTCGAGCCGCCAGGGCACCGAGCGGAAGGGGTCGGCGCGCCAGTCCGGCGGGTCGGGCGGGGTCCAGTCGGGCAGGCCGGCGAGCCGCAGGAGCGGGCGCCCGTCCGGCCCGCGCCCCGTGCGCTCAGGCCCCTGGCGGAGCGCGCGGGCCCGGGCGAGCGGGGCGGGGAGGGGCGTCGAGGCGGAGAGGGGGGGTGGAACGGGTGCCGCCGCGGCCTCGCCGCCCTCTTCACCGCTCCCTTCGCCGCTCCCTTGGCCGTCCGCCGCGGCCTCGCCAGCCCCCGGCATCCAGCCGGCCTCGGCCCCGGATTCGAGCCCGAGACGCTCGGCGAGCCGGGCCAGGAAGGCCGGTCCGTCGAGGAGGTCGTCGCCGCAGAGGCTCTCCAGGCGGAAGCGCTCCTCCAGCGCCGCCTCGGGCGCGGCCACCAGCTCGACCGCGGGCGGGTCCTCGTCCGCCTCCTCCCAGGTGCGGAAAGCCAGCTCGGCCGTGACGGCCCCGGGGGGCGGGCGCAGCGTCAGGGTGAAGCGGCGCGCCTGCGGCCGGGCCGGCAGGTTCACGGAGGCGCCGTGGCCGGGCACCGAGACGGTGTCGGGATAGGGCAGGGGCAGCTCCGCCCCCGCCGCGTCCCGGTAGCGCAGGCCCGCATAGGCCGCGTGCTCGTCGGGCCGCTCGGAGAAGATCTGGCCGCGCAGGACGAGGCCGGCGCCCGGTACCAGGGCCTGGACGAGGACCAGCGGCTCGGGACCGAGCCGGCGGCGCGCGCCCGGAGCGGGCGCGCCCCCGGGCCCGGTCACGACCGGGCGCAGCCGCACGCCCGAGACCCGGAACGGCGCGGTGTTGCGCCAGGAGCGGAAGCCCAGCGCGAGGTCGCTGGCGGGCGCGGGCACCCGGAAGGCGACGCGCAGCGCCGCCGCGCGCGCGCCCTCCGGCCGGTAGGCCGGGCCGGGCAGCCAGATCCCGTGGGGATCCGGCAGGGTGCGCACCAGCCCCGGCACGGATTCGAGGTCGAGGCTCGACCCGTCGGGGGCCAGGAAGTCGAGGCCGACCAGCGCGAAGTCGAGGGCGCCGCCGGCCTCCTCGGCCGGATCCCAGGCCAGGGTGAAGTCGAGGGCGTACCAGGTCTCGGGCGCCAGATCGCGAAAGCCCAGGACGGCGCGGGCCCAGCGGTTCTTGGCCGCCACCACATGCTCGCCCGCGCGCCCCCCCGCCCCGGCGCCGCCCGCGTAGCGGGCCGTGGCGGGCACGCGCTCGGCCGGGTCCGGCGGGTCCGATGCCGCCGCGTCGGGGCCGGGCCGCGCGTCCGACGGTTCGGCCGGCAGCTCTTCCGGCGGGTCTTCCTGCATCTTGGACGGCGGTTCCTCGTGGTCCGGGCAGCGTCCGAGCGGTGCGGCGGCGCGCCCGGGCTGTCAAGGCGGGGCGGGGCCAGCCTCGTGCAAGATTGCCGCCCTACACCCCTGATCCATGGGAGGCCCGCGTCCGGGCCCGGGACCCGTGGCGCGCGCCGGGACGGCGGCAAGGAGGCGGCATGAGCGGAATCTACCTGTTCGACCTCGCCTCGATGCAGGCCCGGCACCTCGCGGTGCGGCAGGCGACGATCGCCGGCAACGTCGCGAACGCGAACACGCCGGACTACAAGGCGCGGGACGTCACGCCCTTCGCGCAGGTTCTGGCCCGCGCCGGCTACGAGATGGCGCAGACGGCCTCCGCCCACGTGGACGGCGCGGGCGCGGGCGCCGGCACCCGCGTGCAGGAGGCCCGGGACGGCTGGGACGTGCTGGAGACCGCGAGCGCCGTCACCCTGGAGCAGGAGTTGCTCAAGGCCGGCACGGTGGCGCGCGAGCACAGCCTCAACACCGGCATCGTCAAGGCCTTCGACCGGATGCTCAAGCTCGCGGTGAAGGGATGATCGACCCGCTCCTCTCCGCCACGCGGCTCGCGAGCGCCGGCCTGGAGGCCCAGTCCCTGCGCATGCGGGTGGTCTCCGAGAACCTCGCCAACGCCCAGTCGACCGGCGAGACGCCGGGCGCGGACCCCTACGCCCGCAAGACCGTGACCTTCCGGGCCGAGATGGAGCGGGCGCTGGGCGCGGCCTCGGTCCGCGTCTCGGGCATCGGCAACGACACGGCGCCCTTCCGCACCGAGCACGATCCGGCCAACCCGGCCGCGGACGACAAGGGCATGGTCAAGCTGCCCAACGTGAACATGCTGGTCGAGATGGCCGACATGCGCGAGGCCAACCGCTCCTACGAGGCCAACCTCCAGGTGATCAAACAGGCCCGCGCCATGGTGGCGGGCATGATCGACCTCCTGAAATCCTGAAGGATATTCGACCGATGATCGAGGCTCTCGGATCGCTCTCGGCCTTCGACAGGGCCGTCCAGGCCGCCGCGCTCTCGCGCGCCGACAGCGCGGCGCCGGTGCAGAAGAGCGCCTTCGCGGGCGCCGCGGCGCTCGCGGGCGGCATCCCGGCCGCCCCGTCCGCGGCGCCGACCGACTTCGGCGACATCATGGCCCAGCTCGCCACCAGCGTGCGCAACGACGTGCGGGCGGGCGAGGCGGCCTCGATCGCGGGCATCCAGGGCCGGGCCACGACCCAGCAGGTGGTCGAGGCGGTGATGTCGGCCGAGCAGAGCCTCCAGACCGCGGTCGCCATCCGCGACAAGGTGGTGGCCGCCTATCTCGAACTCAGCCGTATGGCGATCTGAACGGCGATCTGAGGAACCCCGATCATGCGCGCCCTCGCCATCGCCGCCACGGGCATGTCCGCCCAGCAGCTCAACCTCGAAGTGATCGCGAACAACGTCGCGAACCTCAACACCACCGGCTTCAAGGGGGCGCGGGCGGAGTTCACCGACCTGCTCTACCAGGCCGAGCGCCAGCAGGGCGTGCCGAACCAGGCCGGCCAGGAGGCCGTGCCGGAGGGCGCGATGCTGGGGCTGGGCGTGCGCGCCGCCGCGATCCGCAACCTGCACCGGCAGGGCTCGCTGGCGCAGACCGGCAACCAGCTCGATCTCGCGGTCAACGGGCGCGGCTACTTCCAGATCACGAGCCCGGCGGGCGAGATCAACTACACGCGCGCCGGCTCCTTCAACAAGAACGCCACCGGCCAGCTCGTGACGCTGGAGGGCTACCTCGTCGATCCGGCGATCCTGATCCCGCCGAACGCCTCCGAGGTCACCGTGAACCTCTCGGGCCAGGTCTACGCCAAGATCGACGGGCAGGTGGCCAACCAGCAGATCGGCCAGCTCACGCTCGCCAACTTCGCCAACGAGGCGGGCCTGGAGCCCTTGGGCAACGGCCTCTACCGCGAGACGCCGGCCTCCGGCGCGCCCGTCGTCGGCAACCCGGGCGACGTCAGCTACGGCAAGATCCAGCAGGGCTACCTCGAGGGCTCGAACGTCGATCCGGTCAAGGAGATCACCAGCCTGATCACGGCCCAGCGCGCCTTCGAGATGAACTCGAAGGTGATCCAGGCCGCCGACGAGATGTCCTCGACCGTCTCGAAGGGCATCCGCTGAGGCGGGAGGGCGCCCCCGAAGGGACCGCCCGGTCCCCGCCCGAACGACCCGAACGACCCAGCGGCGCCCCGTGCGCCGTCCGCTCCCGGCGCATCCTTCGGCGATCCCTCATGGCCCGCACCAAGCCCGTCCGCCACTTTCCCGGCTCCTCGCCCGGCTCCTCGCCCGGCCCCTCGCCCGGCCCCTCTCGGCGCTCCTCCCTCCGCGACCGGCTCCGCCGGGCGGCGCTCCCGCTCCTGCTGCTCGTCGCGAGCCCCGCCGACGCGGGCCCGGACGAGATCCTGCTGCCGGTGCCCACCGTCACGGTCTACCCGGGCGACACGATCAAGGACTCGATGCTGCGGATGCAGGCCTACCCGTCGAGCTACCGGGCGCGGCAGGCCGTGATCGACGCGCCGCTCGCCATCGCGGGCCGCACCGCGCGGCGCATGCTGCTGCCCGGCGAGCCGGTGCCGGTGAACGCGGTCGACGACCCCCGCCTCGTCAGCCGGGGCGCGCTCACGCAGATGATCTTCGAGGAGAACGGCCTCGTCATCACGGCGGTCGGCGCGCCGCTCCAGAACGGGGGCCTCGGCGAGACCATCCGGGTGCGCAACGCCGACACCAACCGCATCGTGCTCGGCACCGTGCTGGCGGACGGGCGCATCAAGATCGGGGCGCAGTGATGCCGCTCCCGATGCGCCGCCTCGTCCTCGCGCTGCTGGCGGTCCTGCTCGCGGGGCCGGCCCTGGTCCCGGCGGGGCCGGCGCTCGCCGGCACCCGGATCAAGGACATCGCCACGCTCAAGGGCGTGCGCGACAACCAGCTCTTCGGCTACGGCCTCGTCACCGGCCTGCAGGGCACGGGCGACACCTTGCGCAACGCGCAATTCACCGAGCAGTCGCTGCAATCGCTGCTCGACCGGCTCGGCATCAACGTGCGCGACGCGCGCCTGCGCACCCGCAACATCGCGGCCGTGATGGTGACCGCGGATCTCCCGCCCTACACCGGCACGGGCTCGCGCATCGACGTCACCGTGACCTCGATGGGCGACGCCACCTCGCTCAGGGGCGGCACGCTCCTGATGACGCCGCTCACCGGCGGCGACGGCCTCGTCTACGCCGCCGCGCAGGGGCCGCTCGCGGTCTCGGGGTTCAACGTGCAGGGACAGGCCGAGCAGCTGACGCAAGGGGTGCCGACGGCCGGGCGCATCCCGAACGGCGCGCTGATCGAGCGCGAGGTGCCGGGCACCTTCCGCGAGTTGCCCGAGCTGGTCTTCGAATTGAAGAACCCCGACTTCAAGACCGCGACCCTGGTGGCGGACGCGATCAACGCCTGGTCGATGGCCCGCTTCCGCCGCCGCATCGCGAGCCCGCGCGACCAGCGCTCGGTGGTGGTGCTGCGCGGGCGCGACGCGACGCAGACCCGGCTGGTGGCCGAGATCGGCGACCTGACGGTCCAGCCCGACATCCCCGCCAAGGTGGTGGTCGATCAGCGCACCGGCACGGTGGTGATCGGGCGCAACGTCCAGATCTCCACGGTGGCGGTGACGCACGGCAACCTCACGGTCCGGGTCACCGAGACGCCGGAGGTGGCCCAGCCCGCGCCGTTCTCCCGCGGCGAGACGGTGGTGGTGCCGCGCACCGAGGTGGCGGCCCGCGAGGAGCAGGGCAAGCTCGCCATCGTGGGCGGCTCGGACCTGCAGACCCTGGTGCGCGGCCTCAACTCGGTCGGCTTGAAGCCCACCGACATCATCGCGATCCTGCAGGCGGTGAAGACCGCCGGCGCCCTCCAGGCGGAGCTGGTGGTGCAATGAGAGCCCTGCCCACCCTGTCCCTCACCCTCCTCCTCGGCCTCGCCGCCTCCCCCGCGCTCGCGGCGGGCGGCGGCGACAAGCCGGACCCGGCCAAGGAGGCCGCCATGAAGGCGCTCGCGATCCGCGACGCGCCCAAGGAGGCGACCGCGCAGGACTACGTGAAGGAAGCGCCGAAGGCCGGCTACTGCGCGGGGATCGCGGACGCCGCCGCCGACGCCCGCTTCGCGTGGCAGAAGGAGCAGCTCGCGGCGCTGGAGCGCGACGTCGAGGCGCGCATCGCCAAGCTCGAGGCCAAGCGCGCCGAGTACGAGGACTGGCTCCGCCGCCGCAACGAATTCCTGGCCAAGGCCGACGCGGGGGTGGTGGCGCTCTACGCCAAGATGCGGCCGGACGCCGCCGCGCCCCAGCTCGCCACCATGCCGGAGGACGCGGCCGCCGCGATCCTCACCAAGCTCAACGCCCGCGCGGCGAGCGCCATCCTCGCCGAGATGGAATCGGCCCGCGCCGCCGGGCTCGCCCGCAAGATGTCGGACCTCGGCCGCAAGGCGGCCGAGAGGACGAGCGAGCCCAAGAAGGACGAGAGATCGTGACCCCCGCCCTCCGCCTGCCCGCGCGCGCCCTGGCGCCGATCCTGGCGCCGATCCTGGCCCTTGGCCTCGGCGCCTGCCAGAGCACCCTCGACCCGATCGGCCGCCCGCCCGTGCTCACCCCCGTGGGCGCCGGCCTCAGCCCGCCGCGCGAACCCCTGCCCGTCACCTTCGGGGCGCTGGGGCCGCGCTCGGGCTACCATTCCACGTGGTCGCCGGGCAGCGCCGAGCTGTTCCAGGACCCGCGCGCCCGCAACGTCGGCGACGTGATCACGGTCAACATCGCGATCAACGACAAGGCGCAGTTCGACAACGCCACCGAGCGCTCGCGCCAGCAGAAATCGACGCTGGGCTTCGATTTCGGCTACGGCGTCTCCGCGCTCAAGGACACCGCGACCGCCGACACCGGCATCCGCTCGGGCACGAGCACCAAGGGCGAGGGCACGATCGACCGCAAGGAGACGCTCAGCCTCTCGGTCGCGGCGGTCGTCACCGAGGTCCTGCCCAACGGCAACGTGCTGATCTCGGGCTCGCAGGAGGTCAGGGTCAACAACGAGGTCCGGGTGCTGGCGGTGGCCGGCATCGTGCGCCCGCGCGACATCTCGCGGCGCAACACCATCGAGTACGACAAGATCGCGGAGGCGCGCATCTCCTACGGCGGGCGCGGCCGGATCACCGACGTGCAGAACCCCACGCTCGGCCAGCAGATCTTCGAGACCGTCGCGCCGTTCTGAGGTTTTTTCGACATGGCCGATGCGCAGAAGAAGAAGGGCGGGGGCTCGATCGGGGCGCTCGCCCTCGCCACGCTGGTGGCGGTCGGCACGGGCGGCGCGCTCGGCGTCTACCTGCTGTCCTCGGTCGAGAAGGCCGTGGACCAGAAGGTGCGCGACGAGCAGGCCAAGCCCGTGGCCGTGCTGACCTACGCGGGCGACCTGACGCTCCGCAGCGTCGGCTCGGTGGTCACGAACCTTGCCGAGCCGCCCGAATCCTGGGTGCGCGTCGAGTCCTCGGTGGTGTTCAAGGCCGGCACCGTCCAGAACCCGGACGCGACCTTGGCCGAGATCCGCGCCGACCTGCTCGCGTATCTGCGCACCCTCTCGATGGCCCAGATCGAGGGCGCGAGCGGCCTGCAGCACCTGCGCGAGGACCTCAACGAGCGCGTGGCGCTGCGCACCAAGGGGAGCGTGCGCGAGCTGATCGTCGAATCCCTGGTGGTGCAATGAACCGTTCGCGTCATGCTCCCTCCCCCCTCTGCGGGGGAGGGTACCCTGCGGAGCAGGGGGGTCGGGACGTAGTCCCGCAGAGAGGGGAGCAACGGTGCCGAACGGCGCTCGGCATCGACGCGGCTCCTCATCCTGAAGCGTTCACCCCTCACCCGACCCCTGCTGACGCAGGGGCCACCCTCCCCCGCAGAGGGGGGAGGGAGGGTCGCGCGCCGGCATGGACGCGCCGCATCGGCCTCACCCTCCTCTTCATCCTCGCGGCCACCGCAGCCCACGCGCAAGCGGCGGCGGGCGGCGTCACCGGCGTGCCCGCCCTCGACCAGCTCCTGCCCGCCGGCAACGGCGCCGCCTCGGGGCGGATCCTCCAGCTCGTCGCGCTGCTCACCGTGCTGTCGCTGGCGCCGGGGCTCCTCGTGATGATGACGAGCTTCACGCGGTTTGCCGTGGCGCTCTCCTTCCTGCGCTCGGGGCTCGGGCTGCAGAGCACGCCCGCCAACCTGTTCATGGTCTCGCTCGCGCTGTTCATGACCTTCTACGTCATGGCGCCGACCTTCGACCGGGCCTGGAACGAGGGCCTGAAGCCCTTGCAGGAGAACCGGATCACCGAGGAGGAGGCCTATTCCAAGATCGTCGACCCGTTCCGCGAGTTCATGACCGCCCAGGTCCGGCCGAAGGACCTGCAGACCTTCTCGGATCTCGCCAGCCGCAACTTCCCGAAGGCGGAGTCCGGCGACAAGATCGACCTGCGCATCCTGATCCCGGCCTTCATGATCTCGGAGCTGCGCCGGGGCTTCGAGATCGGCTTCCTGATCGTGCTGCCCTTCCTGGTGATCGACGTGATCGTCTCCACCATCGTGATGTCGATGGGCATGATGATGCTGCCGCCCACCGTGATCTCGCTGCCGTTCAAGGTGCTGTTCTTCATCCTGATCGACGGCTGGAACCTCCTGGTGAGCGGGCTGGTGCGATCGTTCTTCTGAGGCGCACCGGCCTTTCACTTCCCCTCTGCGGGCAAGCTGATCGCATGGGGCGGGGGCAGGCCGGATCGCTCGGCGGGCCACCCGGATGCCCCATGAGGCGCAGGTCCCCTCTCCCATAGGGAGAGGGGGCGCGGCGCGGTTCGGGCGCGATCCGGCAGAGGTTGCCCGCCATACGCCCCCGCACAGGGGGTAGAGCGTTTGGCGTCGCGCAACCCCCGCGCAAGGCTGACCCGCCAAACAGGCTGGCGACGCATGTCACGTCGCCAGCGGGATCGGTGCAGGGATGTCGGGTCGCGAGCAGGCCGAGAGGCTGTGGAGCAACATCATCGAGCTCGGGCCGCGCCGGCTCGTGGCCCTGGGGCTCGTCGGCCTCCTCGTCTTCGTCGGCGTGGGGCTGGGCGCCTACTATCTCAGCCGCCCCGCCCAGGAGCCGCTCTACACCGGGCTCTCGCGCGAGGATGTCGGGCGCATCGGCGGCGTGCTGAAGGACAACGGCATCCCGTTCGACGTCAGCGCCGACGGCACCGCCGTGATGGTGGCCTACGGCAACACCGCCCAGGCCCGGATGCTCTTGGCCGAGAAGGGCCTGCCGCAGAGCGCCAAGTCCGGCTACGAGCTGTTCAACGATCTGGGCTCGCTCGGCATGACCTCGTTCATGCAGGAGGTGACCCGGGTGCGCGCGCTCGAGGGCGAGCTCGCCCGCACCATCCAGGGCATGAAGGGCGTGCGGGCCGCCCGCGTCCACATCGTCCTGCCCGACCGCGCCTCGTTCCGGCGCGACCAGCAGCCCCCCTCGGCCTCCGTGGTGGTGCGCACCGAGCCCGCCGACGACGTCTCGGGCGCGCAGGCGATCCGCCAGCTCGTGGCGGCGGCGATCCCCGGCCTCAAGGCCGACCGCGTCACCGTGATCGGCTCGGACGGCACCATCCTGATGTCGGGCGACGACAGCAGCCTCGCGCCCTCGGGCAAGATGGCGAGCCTGGAGCGGATCGTCAGCCGGGAGGTGCAGGACAACATCCGGCGCACGCTCACCCCCTATCTCGGCACCGGCAATTTCGAGGTCAGCGTCGCGACCCAGCTCAACACCGACAAGACGAGCACCAACGAGACGATCTACAACCCCGACCAGCGCGTCGAGCGCTCGACCCGCTCGGTGCGCGAGAGCGAGAACGCCCAGAACCGCAAGTCCGACCGCCCGACCAGCGCCCAGCAGAACCTGCCCGACCAGCGCACCCGCTCGGACGGCAACGACACCTCGTCGAACGAGACCTCCAAGAAGGAGGATCTGACGAACTACGAGATCTCCCAGAAGACGATCCAGACGGTGAGCGACGGCTACGCCATCCGCCACCTCTCGGTCGCGGTGCTGGTCAACCGCTCGCGGCTGGCCGCGCAGGGCGGGCCGGACGGCAAGGGCGAGGGCAAGGGCCCCAGCGTCGAGGCGCAGATCGCCGAGATCGAGCAGCTCGTGGCCTCGGCGGCCGGCTTCAGCAAGGAGCGCGGCGACACCGTGAAGGTCGCCGCCGTCGGCTTCATCAACGACGGCCAGTCCCTGGAGCCGGTGCCTCCGCTCTCGGCCACCGACGTGCTGCTGCGCCAGTCCGGCACCCTGATCAACGCGGCCACCATCCTGGTCGTGGCGGCCCTGCTGATCTGGTTCGGCCTGCGCCCGGCGCTGCGCGCGATCCTCGCCACGCCCGAGGCCGCCCAGACCGAGATGGCGGCGATCGAGGGCGCCGCGAACCCGGCGCTCGCCGCGGCCGGCGCGGGCGAGGCGGCGCTCGCTCCCCCCGGCGCCGACCCGACCGCGCTGGCGCCCCCCGCCATGGCGAACCTGATCGAGGACATGGCCCAGACCATGGCCGCCAAGATGGAGCACTCGCCCCAGAAGCGGCTGGAGCAGATGATCGACCTCGACGAGGAGCAGGTCGCCCAGATCCTCAAGCGCTGGCTGATGCGTGAGGAGGCCACCGCGTGAGCGCGATCCTGGCGAGCTTCCTGCCCGACTTCTCGGACGCGCTGGAGCCGGCGGCGCAGGACGCGCAGGCGGCGCGGGCCCCGCAGGACGCGCAGCCCGATCCGGCTCCCTGGATCCCGACCCGGGTCGTCCGGACGAAGCCGCCGGAGGCCCGCGCCGCGGCGATGGCGGCGGCCGAAGCGACGGCGGAGCCCGCCGCGGCGCGGGCGCCGGACCGCGCGCCCGAGCCCGCGTCCCAGCCCGCCTCCCTCACGTCCCTGCCGCTCCAGCCCATGACCGTGCCGGAGGCCCTGAACGCGCTGCAGGCGCTGGTGGGCCAGCCCGCGGCCCGGCCCGGACCGCAGGTCCCGTCCCCGGAAGGGCCGTCCCGGCCGCCGGCCGAGGTGATCCCGCTCGTGCCCCAGGGCGCGGACCCGTCCTTCACAGATCCCTGGGCCGGGCTGAAGCGCACGGCCCCGACCACCCCGCCCGAGCCCGTCGAGACGCCGGAGGAGCGCGCCCAGCGCGTCGCCGAGGCCGAGGAGCGCGGCCGGGCGGCGGGGCGCGCGCAGGGGCTCGCCGAGGCGCGGGCGGACGCCGAGGCCGCGATGGCCGCCGCGCGCGAGGGCTTCGCGGCCGAGCTCGCGGCCGAGCGGGCGCGCTGGAGCGAGAGCGAGGCCGAGCGGCTGGCCGCGGGCTTCGCGGCGGCCTTGCGCGCCCTCGATGCGGACCTGACCCGGCGCATCGGCCGGCTGCTGGTGCCGGTGCTCACCGACGCCCTGCGGCGGCGCGCGGTGGACGACCTCGCCCAGGCGCTCGGGCGGCTCACCGCCGACCCGAACCACGCCGCGATCCGGGTGAGCGGGCCCGAGGACCTGCTGGCGGCCCTTGGCCAGAGGCTCGGGGCGCAGGCCGACGGGATCGCCTTCGCGCCGGGCGCGGCGCCGGAGGTCTCGGTCGTGGCCGACCAGACCGTGATCGAGACGCAGCTCGCGGCCTGGACCCGCCTGCTGGCCGCTGCCGCGGCGGATCCGGCGGCGGATGCGGAGAGCTGAGATGGCCGAGGGCCACCAAGAGATCATCATCATCAAGCGCCACGGCGACCACGAGGACGGTCACCACGGCGGCGCCTGGAAGATCGCGCTCGCCGACTTCATGACGGCGATGATGGCGCTGTTCCTGGTGATGTGGCTGATCAACTCCACCAGCAAGGCGCAGAAGCAGTCGATCGCCGAGTACTTCAACCCGGTCAAGCTCGCCGAGGTCACGCACGACCGGAAGGGCCTCTCCGACCCGCAGGACGCGCCCTCCGACCCGGCGAGCGCGGGCGGCGGCAGGACCGAGGCCGAGGGCAAGGGGGAGGGCGAGGGCCGGGGCGAGGGCAAGGGGCCCGACAAGGGCCAGCCGGCGCCCCCCGGCAGCCGCGCCCGCGAATCCGCCCTGTTCCAGGACCCCTACGCGGTGCTGGCCAAGCTCGCGGCCGAGGGCGAGCGCTCGGAGGTGGCGAGCGTCGATGCCGCGGCCAGCGAGGCCGGCCTGCCGGGCGTGGCCGGCGGCGAGGCCGCGCGCGACCCCTTCGACCCGCTCTACTGGCAGACCGAGGCCCTGCCGAAGGCCCGCAGCGAGCAGCCGGGCAAGGTCGGCACGGTGGCGCACGCGCCGAGCGAGACCCGACTCGACGCGCGGGCGCAGTCGGCGAAGGACGGCGCGAAGGATCCCGCGAAGGATCCCGCGAAGGACAGGGCCGCCGCCAAGCCGCTGCAGGTCGCCTCGGCGGACGCCGCCCTGCCGGCCGCCGTGCGCGACGCCCTCGGCCCGGCGCGGCCCAAGGCGCCAGAGAAGGCTGCCGAGAAGGCGCCGGATGCGAAGGATCCGCCGAAGGAGGCCGTCCTGGATCCCGCCAAGGACCCCGCGAAGGACCCGGCGAAGGACCCGGCGAAGGATCTCAGGCCGGAGCCCGCCAGGGACGCTCCCAAGGAAGCCTCCAAGGAAGCCTCCAAGGAAGCCTCCAAGGAAGAGGCCGCCGACCCGCGCGCGGCCGAGACCGCCGCGATGGCCGAGATCAAGGCGGAGATCGCCCGCGCCGTGCAGCCCGCGAACACCCGCGCCCCGGCGCCCCGGGTCGAGGTGCGCCGCACGGGGGAGGGGGTGCTGATCAGCGTCACCGACGAGATCAACTTCAGCATGTTCGAGATCGGCTCGGCCGAGCCCGCCCCGAAGGTGGTGCGCGCGCTGGAGCGGATCGCCAGGATCCTCAACGCCCGGCCCGGCCGCATCGTGGTGCGCGGCCACACGGACGGGCGCCCGTTCCGCTCGGAGACCTACGACAACTGGCGCCTCTCCTCGGCCCGCGCCCAGATGGCCTCCTACGCGCTGGTGCGCGCCGGCCTCGACGAGGGCCGCCTGGAGCGCATCGAGGGCTACGCCGACCGCCAGCCCCGCAACCCCGACCCGAAGGCCGCCGAGAACCGCCGCATCGAGATCCTGCTCCGGGGCCAGCCGGAATGAGCGGCGCCCCGAAGACCGTCCGCCCCCGCCCGCGGGGGGTGGCGGTGCGCCTCGCGGCCCTCCTCCTCGCCCTGCTGCTCGCCGTCCCGGCGCTGGCGGCGGGCGGCGGGCACGGGGGCGAGCCCCCGAAGCCCATCGAGCCCCTGCCGGTCGCGCCGCGCGGGCTGCCGGTGGAGCTGGTGCGCACCCTGCAGCTGCTTCAGGACCGCATCGCCCGCGGCTCGACCCAGGCCCACGCCGCCCAGCGCCAGCTCCTGGTGCATATCGAGGCCCGCTTCCTCGCCCTGGAGCCCGAGACCTGGGCCGATCCGGCCAACGCGCGCGCGGGCGTCGCCTTCGCGCTGGCGGGCGGCGGGCCCGCGGTGCTGCGGCGGATGCTCGATGGCGCCAAGCTCGGCGAGGCCGAGGTGCCGCTGGTGCAGGGCGCGCTCGCCTACGTGGAGGGCCGGGAGCGGGAGGCGCGCACGCTGCTCGCCCGGTTCGACGCCCGCGAGATGCCCCCGGGTCTGGCCGGCCAGCTCGCCCTGACCCAGGCCGCCGTCACCGTGCGCGAGGCCCCGCGCCGGGCGCTGGAACTCCTGGGCCAGGCGCGGCTGCTCGCGCCCGGCACCCTGGTGGAGGAGGGGGCGCTGCGCCGCGAGATCTTCGTGGTGGCGCAAGGGGGCGACGCCGAGCGCTTCGAGGCCCTGTCGATCCAGTACCTGCGCCGCTTCCGACGCTCGGTCTACGCGGGCAATTTCCGCCAGCGCTTCGCCGCGGCCCTGACCCGGCTCGACTTCGCCAGCGACGGGGCGCGGGACGCGCATCTCGCCCGCATGCTCGACGAGATCGAGCCGGAGGGCCGGCGCGACCTCTACCTGCTCGTCGCCCGGGCCGGGCTCGACGGGGGCCGGCGCACCACCGCCCTGTTCGCGGCCGAGCGCGCCGCCGGCCTCGCCGGACCGGATTCCCGCGCCGCCGCCCAGGCCCGGCTCTACCGCGCCGCCGCGCTCGTCGTGGTGGACGGGCGCCTCGACGAGAGCGTCGAGGCGCTGCGAACCATCGACCGGGCGCAGCTCGGCGAGGCCGACCGGCGCCTCCTCGACGAGGCGCTCTCGGCCGCGACCCAGATCCGCATCCCCGCGCAAGCCGGCTCTGCCAAGCCCGACCCCGTGCCGGCCGACGCCCGTGCGCTGCCCGAGGCCGCCGCGATCGGGCGCGCCCAGGAGGCGCTGGCGCGCATCGACCGCCTGATGGACGACAGGAGCGACCCGTGACCGCCCTCGACGCCCTGCTGCCCGGCCTGCGGCAGCGCCCCGATCCGGCTCCGAAGAGCCCCGACGCGCCCGCCCGCGACACGGAGCCCGGTTCCGCCCGGGACTCGGCCAGGGACGCGGGCCGGGACCTCTCCAAGGATCCGACCAAGGACGCGGGCCGGGATTTCGGCCGGGAACTCGACCGCCTGGAACGACCGCAGGGCCGCGGCGGGCGCAGGGCCGCGGCGGCTGCCGACGACGCCCCCGCGGAGGTACCGGCGGAAGAGGAGGCGCCCCGGCGCGCCCCCGCCGAGCCGGCCATCGACCCGCAGGCCGCGCTGCGCGCCCTGTTCGGCGCGGGTCAGGAGGCGGCCCCGGGTGCCGGGCAGCAGGCGGGCGCACAGCTGACCGCGCAGGCCGCGGCCCAGGCCGCCCAGACGCTGACCGCACAGACGCCGGCCGCACAGGTCCAGGCGGCCGCGGCGGCGCTCGCCGCCCCGGGTGCCGGCGCCGCGACGGACCTCGCCGCCCTGGCCGAGCGCGCCGCGCGCCGGGCCGCCTCGGCGGAGCCTCCGGTCGCGCGGCCGACCCTCGCGGTCCTGGCGCAGGAGACGCATTTCGCGCCGGTCGCGCCCTCTGGGCTGCCCGCCGGCCCCGCGGCCGGTGCCGTGCCGGACGCCGCGGTCGCCCTCGCCGCGGTGACGGGACCGGACGCGCGGGCCGCCGGGGCGAATGCCCAGGCGGAGGGCGCCGCGCTGCCGGGATCCGGGCCGGCGGCACTGCGGACCGGCGGCGCGACCGTCGCGCCGCCTCCGGAAACCCCGCGGGCGGGCACGCCGGCCGCGCCGGCCGTCCCGGCCACGGACCCGGCCGCATCGGCCGTCCCGCCGGCCGCGGTCGCGGCGGCGGCCACCGCGGCGACCGACACGCCCGCGCCCGTCCCGGCCGGCGGCCGGACGGCGCAGGCCCGCGAGGCGGAGCGGACGGCGGCCGGTGCCCGGTCGGGGAGCCCGGCGGTGCAGGCCGGGACCGAGTCGGTCGATGCCCGGGCCGGCACGGCCCCGGCCGTGGCGCGGACACCCGGCCAAGTGTCCGGCCAAGCGTCCGGCCAGATGTCCGGCCAGAATACCGGCACCGCGGGCCGGGAAGGCGCCCCCGATCCGGCGCCGGGCGAGGCCGAGGCGACCGACGCGGTCCCGGGCGCGGCCGGGGGTCAGGCCGGGCTGCCGCCCGCGACGCTGCGCCAGCTCGCCCAGGCGATCGCCGCGGAGGCTCCCGCCGCCGGCGCGCCGGCCCAGGCGGCGCGGCCGGGCCAGCTGCCCGAGGGGCCGCTGCGCCTGCTCACGATCCAGCTCCAGCCGGGCGACCTCGGCACCGTGACGGTGCGGATGCGCCTGCAGGAGGGCCGGCTGGAGATCGGCCTGGAGACCGGCCGCCACGACACCGCCGAGCTGCTGCGCCGCGACGGCGGCGCCCTGACCGAGCTGCTGCGCGGGGCCGGCTACCAGACCGACCTCGTCGCCATCCAGGCGGGCGGGGCGGAGCTGTCGGGCGGCCAGCCGGGCTCGGGCCAGGGAGCCGGGCAAGGGGCCGGACAGGGCGCCGGACAGGGCGCTCAGGCCGCGCCGGGCCGCGGCCTGCCGGGTTTCCCGGCCGAGGGCGGCCAGGGCGGGAGCCAGGGTGGCGGCCAGGGCGGGGAGGGGCGCAACCCCGACCAGACCGCCCGCCGCGGGAGCGAGGGACCCCGGAGCGGGGAGAGGGGACATGAGGCGTATCCTGACGCGCGCGATCGTCGCGGCCTGTATCTCTAGCCTGTGCGGGGCGCCGGCCGGCGCCACCGCGCCCGCGCCCGCGGTGTCGAGTCCCACGGCCTCGGCGGCCGACGTGCCGGTGCCGGCCGCCCCCAGCCGCGTCTGCGAGCAGCAGATGGCGCAGGCGGCGGCCAAGCACGGGGTGCCGCTGGGCATGCTCTACGCGGTGGGGCTGACCGAGAGCGGCAAGCGCGGCTCGCTCCAGCCCTACGCGATGAACATCGGCGGCCGGGCCTATTTCGGCACCGGCCCGGCCGACGTGCTGCGCAAGCTCGGCGAGGCGCAGGCGGCCGGCACGCGGCTGGTCGATCTCGGCTGCATGCAGATCAACCACCACTATCACCGGGCGAAGTTCCCCTCGCTCGAGGCGATGATCGACCCGCGCCAGAACGTCGAGTACGCCACCCGCTTCCTGAAGGAATTGAAGGAGCGCGAGGGCAGCTGGACCCTGGCCGTGGCGCGCTACCACGCCGGCCCCAACAACAACCCGGCCCAGAAGCTCTACGTCTGCCGGGTGATCACCAACATGGTCGCCACCGGCTTCGGCAGCTGGACGCCCGGCGCGAAGACCTTCTGCCAGTAGGCGCGGGGGACGGGGCTTCGGCCCTCAGAAGCGGTGCGAGATGCCGAGATACGGGTTCGCGGACGGTGTCCGCTCATCCAGGCCGACATGCACCGCGACATCGACCTGCGTGTTCTCGAACATCATCCAGCTCAGGCTGAGATCGAGGCTGGAGCTGCTGTAGAGGTCGACCTCCCGCCAGATGTAGGTGGCGACCTCGATGCCCAGCGTCACCGTCGCCGAGAGCGCGTATTCCAGTTGCGCGGCCGCGCCGTAGGATCCGCGATGCGCCGTGCCGGCATCGTTCCTCAGAAGGCCGAGATGGGGCTGCAGCGTCAGGCGCCAGAGCGGGGATCCGAGCAGGGTCGTGAAGGGCAGATCGATGCTGGCCTCCACATGCTCCGCGCCGAGCCCGCGCGAGGCGGTCGGGAGCCGGAGCGTCCCGACGAGCGCCATCGAGCGATCGCCGCCGTCGTTGCCGAAGAGGTTGATCTTGGAGGCGACGAAGGACGCGCCGAGGCCGCGGATCGTCTCGCCGGCCGCCTCGTCGCTCACGCCCCGCTTCAGCCGGGTGAAGACGTTCGCCCCGACCTGGATCTCGGCGTTGTCGGTGATCCCGTAGCGCAGGACCGGCGAGCCCAGGCTGAAGGTTCGGGTCCGCTCGGATCGATCGAAAACCAGATTCGCGAGGTCCGACTCGACCTGAAAGCGCCCGACATCGATCGTCGTCGTGGAGAAGGTCCGGTTGGGGCGGTCCGCCGAGAAGGGGCGCAGCCGGTCATGCGGCACGGGGTTGGGAACCGACCGGGAGGCGGTGTCGCTGCCGTCTGCCGACACGCCGGAGGCGCAGACCAGCATCGGTACGAGCACCTTCCTCATGCCCGGACATCTACCGCGCGCGGCCCCGAACGTCGTCCTGTCAGATCTGACAGGGTCCGGACCGGTCGTGGGCGGCCCCTTCGGCAGACTGCCGGGCAGCCCTTTCGGGCGGAGCCGGCCTCACCCCACGTAGACGTAGCCCATGTAGCGCTTGGCCTCGATCGGGTCGTAGCCGAGGCGCTGGCTGAGCTTCTTGCGCAGCTTGCTCACGTGGCCCTCGACCACGCTCTCCTCGACGCCGTTGCTGTAGACGCCGTAGATCACGTTGAAGACCTGCGCCTTGGTCAGCCGGCGGCCGCGGTTGCGCACGAGGTATTCGAGGATGTGCCGCTCGCGCCGGGGCAGGGGCAGGGGCTCGCCGTCCACCTCCGGGTCGCGCCCGTCGAAGAACACCCGCAGGCGCTCCGGCCGGGCCGGGGCCTCGGCGCCGGGAGCGACCGGGAGCACGCCGCCGTTCACCCGGCGCCAGATCGCCTCCGAGCGGGCCAGGATCTCGCGGACATGCACGGGCTTGGGCAGCACGTCGTCGATGCCGGCGTCGAACAGGACGAGGGTCTGCTCCAGGGAGCGCTGGTCGGCGAGCGCGATGATCGGCGCGCGGGAGTGCTTGCGGATGATCCCGGCGCAGCGCGCCCGGTCCTCGAAATCGCCCAGCAGGAAGCCCTGCACCGCGTCGAGGTCGCCGCGCGAGGCGGTCTGCAGCCAGCCGGTGAACTCCTCCGGCGAGAGCCCGAAGGCCGAGACGCCCTCGCGGTCGAAGCTCGCCGCGTAACCGGCATTCACCGAATCCCTGGCATCCACCAAACAGTACATCCGCCCCAGCCCCCGGTGCTCAGCAGATCTCGTCGGACCCTCAACACACCGCAACTTGTAAATGTGCGGAAATATACAATTGGAAATTGTATGGCGCAATTATGTCCGCGGCGCCCGCCTCCCTCGGTTTCTTGAGACGCACGGCCCGATTCCTGAGATGTTGCGTTCCGGGCCGCAGGTCAACGGCGCCGCGCGGCGGCGCGCGGGATCGCGGCCGCTTTTCGGCCGGTGTTGCGGATATGCCGGAAGACTACGCAGAGACCCCGCGCGGCGCGTCGTCTCGCCGCAGCTTGGCCGCGCCGCGCCGGGCAGGCACGGCGGCCGCCTTCGACCTTGGCCTTACGGGCGCGCCGGCGCCGAGGACTTGGGGCCATCGCCCGGGGACCTCCCCCCGGGGACCACCCGCCAGTGCCGGGGATCCGGCCTGCGCGCGGTGCCGGCCCAAGGCCCTGTCGCCCAGGCCCTGTCGCTCAGTCCTTGTCGCTCAGTCCTTGTCGCTCAGGCCTGGGCGCGCTCCAGGCGCGCGTCGGTGAGCGCGCGGGCGAGGACGTCGGGGGAGAAGGGCGGCTCGGATTCGGCGAGGATCCGCTGGATCGCCACGCCCGCGAAGTAGCCGTCGAGGACGAGCTTGAAGAACACCGTCACGGGCTTCGTCACGAACTCCATGTCGAGCACGACCTGCAGCGAGCGGCCCCAGGCCAGCGTCACGTCGGCGGCGTCCGCGTAGGCCAGCGTCGCGTCCTTGAAGAAGGGCTCGGCCGAGGAGGCAACGAGGTCGGCGATGTTGCCGTGGTGCTCCCCCCGGACCCAGCCGATCAGCACGCCGCCGTCGAGCAGGCACAGTTCGGCGATGAAGTCGCGCAATTCCTCGGCGAAGACCCGCTCCGAGGCCGCGATCACGTCGGCCGGGGCGGTCCGGCCGAAGGCCGGGTCGTAGGCCTGGGGGATCATCGGGGCCTCGCGAACAGGAAGAACAGGATCTGGGCGACCGCCCGGTAGAACTCGGCCGGGATCGTCTGATCCACCTGCACAGCATCGTACAGCGACCTTGCGAGAGGCTTGTCCTCGATCACCGCGATGCCGTTCTCCTCGGCGATGGCGCGGATGCGCAGGGCGATCAGGTCCTGGCCCTTGGCGACGACCAGGGGGGCGGGGTTCTCGCTGGGCTCGTAGCGGAGCGCCACGGCGAAGTGGGTCGGGTTGGCGATCACCACGGTGGCGCGGGGCACGGCCGCGAGCATGCGGTTGCGCGAGCGGTCCTGGGCGAGGGAGCGCAGGCGCGCCTTCACGGTCGGGTCGCCCTCGGTCTGCTTGTACTCGTCCTTGACGTCCTGGACCGACATCCGGAGCGAGCGCTGCCAGCGCAGCCGCGCCCAGACGAGGTCGCCCGCCACGATCACGATGGTGGCGATCGACACCGCCGAGACGAGGCGGATCGAGATGGTGAGGATCAGCTCCGGCAGCTGGCTCGGATCGACGAACATGGCATTCACGGCTTTCTGCCGCTCCGAGCGCAGGAGCAGGATGACCACCAGACTGACACCGAGGACTTTAAGGACCGATTTCAGGAACTCGATCTGGCCCTGGCGCCCGAAGATCCGTCCGAGGCCGGAGGCGGGCGAGACGTTGCGCCACTTCGGCAGGATCCGGTCGCCGACGAAGCGGGGCACGTTCTGCAGGATCGAGGCGGAGAGGCCGCAGGCGGCCAGCAGCAGGACGAAGGGCAGGAGGAAGCGGGCGGTGGCGCCCGCCACGGCCTGGAGCAGCAGCAGGACGTCCCCGGCGCTCGCCAGCGCGAAGCCGCGCGGATGGTCGAGGAAGGGCGCGAGATCCCGCGCGAGCTGGGCGGCCTGCCCCCGCGCGAACAGGCTGAGCCCGATCAGGAGGCCGAGGATCGAGGCGAAGACCGGCGCCTCCCTGGAGAACGGGATGTCGCCCTTGTCCAGGGCCTCGCGCACGCGGCGCTCGGTCGGGGCCTCGGTCTTGCTCTCGTGATCGACGTCCTCAGCCATGCGGACGGCCCGCGCCCGCGGGGGCTTCGTTCATCCCCGGAATCGCCCCTGTCCCGGGCGCCTGGAGCGCCAGCGGAAGGCGACCCGGGACCCAGCACGGGACGACGCGAAGCGTCCGCCTCGCTGCACCGTTGCCGAGGATCGCGCCGCTGCGCGGCACATTCCGTTCTGGGTCCCGGATCGCCTTCCACTGCGTTCCAGGCGTCCGGGAAAAGGGGTGCGCGCGCGGCAAGGCCCGGGCGAGCCCGGGGGCGGGGCGCCCGACCGGCTCCCGATCGGGTCTAGCGGATGAGCGCATCGCCCGCCCCCTCCTCGGCGTTGATCTCGATCTCGCCGCGGCCCGCCATGTCCATGGCGAGGTCGGTGATGGAGCGGCGCGCCTCCATGACGTCGCGCTGGGCGGCCGGCTCGCCGCCGTTCAGCTCGTGCTCGACCATGCGCTTCACGCGCGCCGAGAGCGCCGACAGGATGACGCCCCGGAACTCCGCGTCCGTGCCCTTGAGGGCCAGGACGAGGCGGTCGTTCGGGACCGCGTCGAACAGGGTGGTGCGGGCGCGGGGCGCCAGCTTGACGATGTCGTCGAAGGTGAAGAGCAGACCTTTCAGGATCTCGACCGATTTCGGGCGCGCGTCGGCCAGTGCCGAGAGCGCCTCGTCCATCTGGGCCCGGTCCATCTTGTTGATGATGTCGGCCATCTTGGCGTGGGTGTCGGCGCCGGAATTGCGCGCGCCGTTGGCCATGAAGTCCTCCAGCAGCGCCCGCTCCAGCATGGACAGGATCTCGTCGTCCACCGGCTTGAAGCTCAGCATCCGGCGCACCAGCGTGTTGCGCAGGGGCGCGGGCAGCTGGCTCATCACCTTGGCGGCCACCGCCGGCTTGATGCGCGAGAGGATCAGCGCCGCCGTCTGCGGGTGCTCCTTGACGAGGTAGCTCGCCAGCACGCTCTCCGAGGCGGCAGACATGCGCTCCCAGACCGAGCGGGCGCCGTTGCCGCGCACCTCCGCGAGCAGCTCGGAGAGCTGGTCGGCGGGGATCAGGCCGGTGAGGAGCTTCTCGACCTCCTGCACGGTGCCGACCAGGCTCGCGCCGCCGGCGAACTCGACCGCGAAGGACTCGACCACGCCGTCGAGCTGGTCCGGGCTGACCGCGCCGAGCTGCACGGCCGAGCGCGTGATGCGCCGGATCTCGTCGGGCTCGAAGTACTTGAGCAGGCGCCCCGCCGCGGGCTTGCCCATGGCGAGCAGCAGGGTCGCGACCCGGTCGACCGGCGCGAGCTGGCGCCCCGCGCCGCGCAGGGCCGGGGCGGCGGCCGGCGCCGTCGGGGCCAGGGCGGGTGGCGCCAGGGATGCTGCCAGGGGAGCTGCCGCCACGGCTGCGGCCTCAGGCGGCCGGGGCGGAATCGGCCGGGCCGACCACCTCGGTCAGCGAGACGCCGAAGCGGGAGGAATCCTCCTCGACGATGACGATCTCGCCGCGGGCGACGACGCGGCCGTTGACCATCACGTCCACGGGCTCGCCGACCCGGTGGTCGAGGGGCACCACGGCGCCGCGGCCGAGCTTCATCAGGTTGGCGACCGGCATGGTGGCCGAGCCCAGCACCACCTGCACCAGCACGGGGATGCGCAGGATCGAGTCGAGGTTGCGCCCGTCGCCGACGCGGGGCTCGGCGGCCGGCTGTGCCCCGAAGGGGGTCTCGGCATCGGGGAAGGGGCTGGTGCTCATCGGGGACTCGGGGTCGTGGACCGGGCGGCGAGGGCGGTTCTAGCGGTCCTGGCTGATGCGAGGCTGTCGCCGCCTCGCGGTGCCGGGCGGCCCGCGCGTCAGGCCGCGGGGGGAACGTCGCGGCGCGTATCGAGGCGCCGCTGGGCCGCCTCCAGCTCGGCCAGCGTGGCGCGCGCCTCCTCGATCCTGCGGCCGAGCGCGTCGAGCACCTCGCGGCCCTCGCCCGCGAAGCTGCGCACGGCCTCGCCCGCGCTCGCCAGCGCGTGGCCGGAGGCGGCCACCGCCCGGCCGTACTCGGCCTGGGCCCGGTCGAGGCGCTTGAGCTTCAGGTACATCGGCACCACGCAGGCGCTGGTGGCCACCAGCGCGGTGAGCAGCACGCCGTCAACCAGCGAGGCCATGGGGTCCGTCCTTGTCCTTCAGGTCCTTGCCGTCCTGGGCGATGACCTCGTCGATCCGCAGCACGTACGAGCCCTGCGCCTGTCCGGCGCGGGCCCAGAACAGCGGCCGGTCGTTGCCCTCGAGCTTGATCCGGGTGGCGGGCGTCGCGTCGAGCCCGATCACCTGGCCGACCGTCAGCCCGGCGATCTCGCCGAGCGTGAGGTGGCGCTCCTCCAGCACGGCGCGCAGCGTCACCTCGGCCTTCTGCACCTCGGCGGCGATCTGGCTCGACCAGCGCGGGTCGCGCGCGGTCGATTCGCCGGTGAGCACCTTGGCGAGGCTCGCCCGCAGCGGGTTCAGCAGCGCCTGCGGGATGACGAGGAACATCTCGCCGCTGCGGTTGAGCGCCTGGAACAGGAACTTGGCCTGCACGGCGTTGTTCGTGCGCCGGCCGATCACCGCGAACTCCATGCGGGTCTCGGTGCGCTCCAGCCGGAAGGCGGTCTGCGAGACGAGGCCGAAGGCGGCCTCGAGCGCCCGGCCGACCTGCTCGAACACCATCTGGGCGACGCGCAATTCGATCGCCGAGAAGGCGCGCTCGTCCTCGGCCGCGGGCTCGGAGCCGTCGGCGCCGAACAGCACCTCGACCATCGTGTAGAGGAGGTCCCGGTCGAGCCCGACCAGGATGTGCCCGTCCCAGCCCGGGGCGTGGAAGATGCCCGCCACCGCGTTGTTGTCGTGCACGTCGAGGAACTCGCCGAAGCGGCCGCTCTCGACGCCGGAGAGGGCGTAGAACACCGTCGAGGCGACCCGGTGCTTGAGCGCGTCGCCGCAGGCGGTGGCCAGCCGGTCCAGGATGAGCTGGAGCATCGGCAGCCTGTCGAGGGACAGGCCGGCGGCCTCCTGGATGCGCGCCCGGATGCCGGCCGGGTCGCGGAGAATCGCAGGCTGTACGGTGGGTTGGGTCGCGAAATTCTCCATCGGGGGCGCCTCAGGCCGCTTCCGCGCGGGCGCCCGGGACGGTGGCGGCCTCGACCTCGTCGATGGTCGGGCGGTCGGCGGAGGCGATGCCCTTGCGGCCGTGCTCGATCGCGATCTGGGGCAGCGCCCCGTTCATGTAGGCGATCAGGCTCTGCTTGGCGATCGTGTAGACGGCGCACTGCTTCTCGCGCACGCCCTTGATCTTCACGGCCAGCGGCGCGAGCACCCCGTAGGAGGCGAACACGCCGAAGAAGGTGCCCACCAGCGCCGCGCCGATCAGGCCGCCGAGGATCTGGGGCGACTGGTCGAGCGCGCCCATCGCCTTCACGATGCCGAGCACCGCCGCCACGATGCCGAGCGCGGGCAGCGCCTCCGCCACCGTGTTGATGGCGTTGTAGGGCTTCAGCGCGCTCTTCTTGTGGGTGCCGATCTCCTCCTCCATCAGCGCCTCGATCTCGTGGGAGCGGGCGCCGCCGATCAGGATCAGCCGGCAATAGTCGCAGATGAACGTCACCAGATCCTGGTTCTTGGTCACGTCCGGATAGTTCTTGAAGATCTCGGAATTGGCCGGGTCGTCGAAATGCGTCTCGACCTCGTTGCGGGGCTTGGTCTTCAACTCGCGCAGGAGCGCGTGCAGGAGGCCCAGGAGCGCCAGGAAGTCCTTGCGCTTCGGCACCTTGTCGGTGACCGCCTCCATGGTGGCCTTGCCGGAATCGACCACGATCTTCATCGGGTTGGCCATGATCATGCCGCCGATGGCCATGCCGCCGATGATCACGAACTCCCAGGGCTGCCAGATCACGATCAGGTGCCCGCCCATGGCGACGAAGCCGCCGAGCATGCAGCCGATGGCGATGACCAGGCCGATTCCGATGCCCATGGGCGGGATCCCCGATGCGATGCGGCGCTCCGCGGCGCCGTGACGGCGCCGTCATGGCGCCTTCAGCGTGAGATCCGGGGGTTAAGGCGCCTCCCTTGCGCGGGGCTTGGGGGCGAGGGGCCCCGACCGGCGGCGCGGCGGGACATCCGTCGGCCGAGCCGGCCGGCAGGGACGCACGCCGGAGCCGGTGTCGCGACGCGCGCTCTTGCGCCGAACCGGCGTCCATTCCGGCGGGGCGCGCCATCGCCCGCACGAGCTGTTCGTGCAGGCCCTCCGTGCGGGCGGCGTCCGCGGATCACACGGCGATCCTATGCAGGACCTCGCCGCTCTCGATCACCTGAAAGCCCCCGCCTTCGAGCTGGGCCACGCCCTTCCCGTTGAGCAGCGAGAACCGGTGCTGTCCTTTCAGGATGTGCGATCCGCTGAGGCCGCCGGTTCGTGCGAACGTCTGCCACGCGATGATCGTGCGAACGGTGCCGTCCTCAGCCCGGGCCTGGAAGCGCTCCAACTCATGGTCCATGGCTCACCTCGCATCCGGAAGGGAAGTCGGCGAACGCTGGATCATGCTCCCGGCACTCGCGGGCGTCGAGCCTCCCACGCGATGACACGGGGGCCGCTCCGGGCGCGATGCGCGCCCGCACGGCGCCTTCCCCATCGTACCCGGCCCAACCGGATCGGCGACGGCGCGCGGAGCAGACCCTGCAGCCGCCTGCCCGCCTCGAAATCCTTTGGAACCGTTAAAGATTTCGGCACATGGCAGCCATGTAACCGACGGGTTGTTTCGCGGCCACGCTTGCTGTAGCGGGGCGCCGACGAAAAGAATTCTTTAGATCGGCGCAAAGAAAATTATGAATACTGACGATAAAGTGCAGCCCGCCCGCGCCAGAGCGCAACATAGTGCGCTGCCGCTGAGCCGTCGGCAGCTCGTCGGCGGCGCGCTGGCGGGCCTCGCGGTCTCATCCCTGCCGAACGGCGGCGCGCTGGCGCAGGGCGCGCCCCGCACGGTCGACGTGCTGCTGATCGGCGGCGGCATCATGAGCGCGACGCTCGGCGTCTGGCTGCGCGAGCTGGAGCCCGACTGGTCGATCGAGATGGTCGAGCGCCTCGACGGCGTGGCGCTGGAGAGCTCGAACGGCTGGAACAACGCCGGCACCGGCCACTCGGCGCTGGCCGAGCTGAACTACACGCCGGAGGATTCGAAGGGCACGGTCCGGATCGACCAGGCGATCAAGATCAACGAGGCCTTCCAGGTCACCCGCCAGTTCCTGGCCTGGCAGGTCCGGCAGGGCGTGCTCAAGAACCCGCGCAGCTTCATCAATTCCACCCCTCACATGAGCTTCGTCTGGGGCGAGGACAACATCCGCTTCCTGAAGAAGCGCTTCGAGGCGCTGAAGGCGAGCCCGCTCTTCGCCGGGATGGACTATTCGGAGGATCCCGAGCAGCTGAAGCAGTGGGTCCCCCTGATGATGGAGGGGCGCGACCCGAAGCAGCGGGTCGCCGCCACCTGGACGCCGGTCGGCACCGACTGCGAGTGGGGCGAGGTCACCCGCCAGTACGTCGCCGCGCTGCAGAACGGACCGAAGTTCTCCTTGCGGCTCTCGACCGAGGTCGAGTCGATCGAGCGCGCCAAGGACGGCGGCTGGCGCGTGACCTCGAAGAACCTGAAGGACGGCACCCGCCGGACGGTCGAGGCCAAGTTCGTGTTCATCGGCGCGGGCGGCGGCGCGCTGCACCTGCTGCAGGCGTCGGGCATCCCGGAGGCCGACGATTACGCGGGCTTCCCCGTGGGCGGCTCGTTCCTCGTCAACGAGAACCCGGACGTGGCCACCCGCCACCTCGCCAAGGCCTACGGCAAGGCCTCGGTCGGCGCGCCGCCGATGTCGGTGCCGCATCTCGACACGCGGGTGCTCGGCGGCAAGCGGGTGATCCTGTTCGGGCCCTTCGCGACCTTCTCGACCAAGTTCCTCAAGGAGGGCTCCTACTTCGACCTCCTGACCTCGACCACCACCAGCAACGTCTGGCCGATGGTGAAGGTCGGCGTCGAGCAGTACCCCTTGATCGAGTACCTCGCCGGCCAGGTGATGCTCTCGGACGAGGACCGATACCAGGCCCTGCGGGAGTATTTCCCGAACGCCAAGAAGGACGAGTGGCGCCTGATCCAGGCCGGCCAGCGCGTGCAGATCATCAAGCGCGACCCGGAGAAGGGCGGCGTGCTGAAGCTCGGCACGGAGGTGGTGAGCGCGAAGGACGGCAGCATCGCAGCGCTCCTCGGCGCCTCGCCGGGCGCCTCGACGGCGGCCCCGATCATGCTGAACGTGCTGGAGAAGGTCTTCGCCCAGAAGGTGGCCAGCCCCGAGTGGCAGGCCAAGATCCGCCAGATCGTGCCGAGCTACGGCACGAAGCTGAACGACAGCCCCGAGAAGGCCTACGAGACGCTGGCCTACACGAGCGAGACGCTGCAGCTCACGCCCCCGCCCAAGGCCATGGCGGCCCCGGCCCAGCCCGCCGCGGCGGCCGAGACCGGCACCGTCAAGCCGGTGCCGGACATGGCGCCCTGAGGCCGCGCGGCGCGCCCTGTCCCTCGGGGCAGGGCGGCAGCAGATGACGGACATCCAACCCCGTCATCAACCGTGTGCGGACGATGCGCGGGTCCCCTCTGCCGCACCGGAGAGGGGCGCGTTGCAGCCCTCGCGCGGGTCTCATGCGGTTTCCGGGTGATGGGTTCGGCCCTGTGAGATGAACCGCGCCGTGCCCCCTCTCCCATAGGGCAGGGCGATCGCATATGGCGGGGGTCGTCTCCGAGATCGCCACTGGAACCGCGCCGCGCCCCCTCTCCCATAGGGAGAGGGTTGGGGTGAG
>Ga0316228_1000936_pt1 | contig 34146 bp, 26 predicted proteins | sample TBH18021metaG_FD_206005 | JGI IMG/M metagenome (GOLD analysis project Ga0316228, IMG submission 206005) | Freshwater microbial communities from Trout Bog Lake, Wisconsin, USA - TBH18021 | ecosystem: Environmental > Aquatic > Freshwater > Lake > Hypolimnion/Profundal zone | place: USA: Wisconsin... | reverse complement strand
TTGTCCAAGGGAGTCTGTGCGGGAAGATGAAGCAGGCACGTTCCACTACCGCCCTGGTCTTTTTGGTCGTCTTGGTCCTGGTCCGCTTTCCACACACACGATCCTGAACAGGACGCCGAATCGTTAATCACACGGCAATCTTTTCGCAGAAAAGAGGTGGTTGTTTCCCATTTGTCCTCATCAGGATAGAGCCACGATGCGAGGGTCGCCCCAATATACAAATGAAGGCGTTTGCGCCGCTCATATTCAGGAAGATCCCGTGAAAAAATAATCTCTTCGATGCTCTTTCGAAGACCCGCCCCTCCCTCGGGGCCCGCAATCCAGCGAGACACCATCAGGCGAAATTGCTGATACCATTCCTCCAATTGCTCCGAAGAGGATGTTCGGGTCCACATCGGATCCGTGCCGCATGTTTTTTCCGTCGTCGTCTGATCCAGAATCTCTTCCCATGATGGATTCTCTAAAGAGGGGGGGTGTCCCATCAACTGTCGATTGATATCTGCTTCTAATTGAGTGATGGATGATACGGGTAATGGAACAGGGCGCTTCACAAGAACATCTTTGTCGATGGGAGCGGACACAGGAAGATAGACACCGTGCTTCAATTGAACGGCGATGATCGCTGATCCCTTTTGAATGATACGTTCGATCTGGTAGCCTGGATAGAGCGACAGACGAGGAGCAAGAACGGTCTCGTAATAGGTCAAGACATGATCGAGCGGGGGTTTGATATCCTCTCCATCCAGATAGATGTTTTTCACCGAAAACGCAGAAGAAATCGAAACGACTCCATCATCGATCACAGGGACGGGAATCAGGGATCCCTCGGATGGATAGGTTACCGCAATAATATGATTGTAGCTGTCTTTGATGATCCCCTCTGGACGAATGGGGCCTGGAACAATGAGAGAGGACAGCGGAATCAAGGCGCGTGCGTTGACGCTCTGCTGGGCCGTGTAGAGGGTATGATAACGGGTCTGACATTGGGTCATAAATTCGGTCACCCGTTGTTGGACAATGGGAGGCCAGATGGCACGTGTCGCATGAGTCCACAATACAATGCTCTCGTGTTTCTCTTGTTCTGCCCCCTTGGCTGGTTTGTTGCTCGTATGAACATAAAGCTCATATTTGGCATGCATCACTCCCGTGGGCGCATGAACGCGCTTCATACAGGATACAAAGGCCATGTCGTTCTTTTCATTACGTGGAAGGGAGACACCAAAGGGAGGGCATCGAATGGTCACAGGCGCCTCTCCATTGTCCTCGAGAAGAATCAGTTGAAGTCCATTGGGCGTCAGCAATCCAGGCTCGGACAACAATGGTTGAAGATGACGAAGATCTTTGCGCTGCTTCGAATCCTGAAGAAAACGGAGAAATCGCTGATAGGCATTATAGACTCGAAGAAGAGGATAAAGTGTGTGCGAGTTCACGGCAATGCCAAGCTCTTTATTCGCCCAATAGGCCAACTCTTGTCGCGTCGCTGGCATCGCACTTCCATCTTCAGGACGAAAAAACTCGAGCACCATGTTTCCAACATGCGCATTGAGAAAGACACGGGGAATCATGGCAGCACGAATCCGCTCTTTCACCGCGTCAATGGATGATACTCGTAGGAGGGGAGCCAACGCAGCCAAGAGAGACTCATAGGGAAAGGCGCCTGGTGTTTCCGTACCAATACGAAGAAATCCCTGAGCATTCGGTCGCAGTTTCAAATGAATTGCTACGCGCGTCACGAGTTGTGTGGTAGACTCTTGTCCAAAGAACTGATCAAATAGGGGAGGTGCCATCGCAAACACGCCGGCATCAGGATGCTTATTGGATTCAATGATGTAACGTCTGTGTATGGTTTCAAACAGAAGGGGGTAGGCAATGGATCCATGCTGTGTAATCAGAAGGCGCTGATATTCCTCTTGTGCGATCTCTTCTGGATCCTCCTCTTCCTCGTCTTCCTGCTGGAAATAATGGCGAAGATGCTCAAAGGCGGGATCCGACACGCGAAGGGTAGAGGGGGTCACGAAACAACAGGGAAGGGCCAAACGATTCGGATGGGTGGTATCTTTTAAAAATCGAATCGCATGGTGATAATGATCCGACCGTGTTTTATTCTTTCGTTTCATCACAGTGTAGCCAACGGGGGCCAGTTTCTTCTTTTTCATATCGGAAGTAATCAGTTTTCCGTGACAAAACGGGCAGGAATTGGCGGGTTTGGGGCGACCCTCGCGATCGGTTGTTTTCTCAAAATCCACAGGGCGAACCATGATTTCGTCACTAAGACAAAAATAAGGAGGGCAGAAATAATACCGAATATGATCGACATCGGATCCATATCGCATGACGGTCACGGTTTCTTCGGATCCCATAGGGGCAACCAGATTTTCTTTTCCTTCCAATGGATACACCATCCAAAAAATGGGATCATCCTCATAGATCTCTCGCATGCGCTCATATTGATCTTCGGAGAGAACGGCGGGTTGGCGATCATCATGGCCTGCGCATTTCCGACTATACCCGTTCTCTTCCGCGTCACCTGTTTTAAAGGTAAAGAGGGAGGGATCCATTTCTTGGAGCTTCTTGATAAACCAATTCTGAGGAGTAATCTGCTTTTGATCACGCGGCCCTTTTTGATCCAAGGAGGGTCCCACGGGCGCAGAGGGCCCCACAGGCGCCGAAGGACCCGCAGGAGAGGAGGGCTCGACGGGCTCCTCCGTCTCTTCATTCGCAAACGGATCCACCATTCGTGAGCGCATCACCGCCTTTGTCGATACCGCTGCAGTCGCCGACACGGCAGGCCCCATCGATGCTGCGATGGGACTCGGCGCCGTCTCGATCAACACCTCATTGCGATTCAGTTCATTTTCATTCGCAAACGGATCTCTCCACGCCGATGCTCGCACGGAAGGAAGGCCCATGGGGCTCCGTTGAATTGATTCGATGTGTTCCTCTTGTTCCAATTGTCCCTTTTCTAGCTCCTCAAATGATTCGACTGCGTAGCGTGGAGAGTCGCTTTTCGCTTCGCCTTTCCCCCGATTTTCTTGAAAATAGGAATCATCCTCCATGAATAAGAGAGACAACAGTGTAAACATACGAGCATAGGTATGTTCATCATCCACACGCTGAATGTGAAAATAATAGGAGGGTTCCTGAACATGAATATGAATGTCCACTCCTGAATGGTAACTCTCTGTAAACTCTCCTTCTTCAGGGACTTGAACGGTAAAAATGCCCTTCTTTTTATACCAGTCCGCCACCGCACGGAGTGCCTCTTGTTCTGTAAAAAAGAACTCTTGTTGAAGGGCGTGAAGCACGGACACGTCAGGTTCCTCCCCCTCGATGTTCATTTTTGTGGCGAGTTGGGTAATAAACAGAAAGACATTATCTTCTGCTGCATACTGACTGACTGCTTTGTAGCGTAGAGAGAGAAGCGGCTGCTCTTGGGGAAGAGGGCGAATCTCTTTGAACACGGATGAAAAAAAGGGGAGACGCTGGAGAAGGCGTGCTTTTGTAAAGCGTTTCGAAGAGAGTCCCGTTTTCATTTGAAAGGTCATGGACATCGATTTCAATCGCGCCTCTTCCAACGGTTGAGGAAGGTCCTCCCATACTTCTTCTAGGAGGGATGCTCGAAAGTCGACACGCGGATCTAGTTTTCGCACACCTTTGGGAGGTTGAACCAACAGGGTCAGCGTGCCATCCTGATAGACATGTATCGTCCCATAGATCGAGGGAGACGACCCCATCATAGGTCGATGAACATATTTAATAATACAAAAGTCCGATCCTGGTTCGCGTGTCGTTTCATTTCCCCACCCTTCTAGCAAAGACGGATCATCCAGTGTAGGAAGGGGAATCACTCCCTTCACATGAAGTTTGGTCACACCTGATCCCTCCGCAGGAAGCAACCGAAGAAAAGGGCGGAGCTCCGTGGCGCGACAGCGATAGAAAAACGAGGCACTTCCTTCAAAACCCTTAATCGGGCGTTTCCAGATCAATCGTAGCTGTTGAATGCCTGTGAGACGCATCAGAGGGAGCTCGGCCTGTTCTTCTACGATGCGATTCAAGAGATCAATCGTGTGGATACGCTCTTTTACCGCGGCACGGATCAGGGCCCCCCACTCCCGATCCCTTCGAGTCAGCTCTTGCGTCTCCATCGAGATCTCCATGAAATACGGGGCAAATCGGGTATTCCATTCGGATTCACCGATGGATCTCATTCGCTCCATGAATTCGCGGCGAAGAATGGAAAAGGGAAAGACATGAAGGACGGGTATGCGCCCCTGGCGAGGCTGGAGAAAGACTTGTTCGATCGTGCTTCGACCACGCAGTTCATAGTTCGGATTGGCATAACTCCCATCGGATGCCTGAAAGCGCATGTCAGGGACGGTTGTTCGCGGATGAGCGAGAACATAGGTTTGTTTCGCATCATTGGTCCCAGTGGGATACCATAGGTAATCCAGTGGCGTGTAGGTCGTCTCTGGCGTAGGAGGGGCGACCATATAGGCGTCTTCCCCTGTGGGAACGCCGACAAAGAGAAATCGTGGGAGAAACATGGGATCGTGTGGTTTGATGGCACAGAGATGGCGCTTGATGTCGTGAAGCGTATCGAAGGGATAAAGATCCTCTAAGATGACATGTTCATACTGTTCCTTGCCGGTCCATAGAAAACAATGGACCGGAGGCATGTCTTCACGAAGACTCAGCAATACTCTAGGAGCAAGGAGGGTCTCCATTGACATCTCTATGGCATTTTTATAAAATAATAATCCACTCTAGGCCCATTAGGCCTTGTGGGCCCATTAGGTCTTGTGGACCCATTAGGACGCTCGCTTCGAAATGGTTCCTACTTGAAAATTAGTCCCATCTTTCGCAGGATCATATCGCGGAGCATCCGTAATGTAGACGCCACAATAACTTACAGGATGGGCGGAGAAATCAGTATACTGATACAGCTGGAGGGCCTCTGCCTCTTTCAGAAGCCATCCAAAATTGTTCCAGAAATCGGGGCCATGACCCACGGATTCGGTACACACATGGGATAATTCATGAAGTGCTACAAACATCATCACATTCTCGTCGACGAGACTTTCATCCGTTCCATCCCGCTGTCGCAGACACATATGAATGGATTCGCCCTTGTTCACAGTGGAGGACGTGTGTTCTGAATCAGGGGTGGCCTCTAGAAAACGCGTTGGATCGGCCTTAAAATTGCGGGACATTTGTTTCACTTGGGGCTTGTCAGGATATTTCTTCTCGAGCGCCTCACAAAGGGACATGATACGAAGGCGGAGATGAGCCATCACATTGGCGGCTTGTTGCTTATCAGGAAGATCACGAACACGGTAGGATTGACCATCCACCGTAGAGGTAACGCTGATCAACGGATAGGTTCCACCGATGACGGATCGAAGAAAGGATTGGGCATGATCGAGGATCGACATTCTGATGACATGAGATGTTTCTTGTGTTGAGAGAACAAACCCATCTCTCTGGTGAGACATGGGGCTCTTCTTAGAAAAACACGGGGGGACACATTTACGCACCAATCTCCAGCGGGCGGTGGCTCGTATCCGACGCAATCGTGGACTGGTTAAAGATGCTAACGGCCACCTGCGGGTTCGGGGGCTCGGAGCGGAGCTGAAGGTTCGCATTGCGAAGGCTCTGTCCCACGGTGTTCACACCGATCAGGGCACCTGCGCTGAGGAAGTTCTTGCCCTTGAGGGAGCCCGGACCCATCGGGTTCTGCTCCGCCCACACGCTGGTCATGTCCTTCGGAAGGAGCTCCGATGGCGTCAGCTGATCACGTGGGTAGCATCCTGCGGGGGCATCCACGCTGCCGAACTGGGCCGGACCCTCATATGCGCTGAGATCGGCGAACCCCTCCTTCTTCTTCGGCTGGCTCTTCAGGTCCGCACCTGCCGCCGCCTTCGAGGCATCACTCGGGGGCTTCACAGGGTTGGTCGGAGGAACAGCGTTGTTAAAGGCCTCGTTGGCGGCACCCGAAGAGGCGGCAAAGCCCGCCACCTTCTTACCATTCGAGGCACTGTAGTCATAATAGCCCTCGGCCTTCTCCTCCTCCTCGTAATTGTAGAACTTGTCGCCCTTCTTGGCCTTCTCCTTGTCCGCCTTCTCCTTATCGGCCTTCTCCTTTGCGGCCTTCTCCTTGTCCGCCTTGGACTTATCCTTGTCTTCAAAGCCTTCTAGCATACCGCCAAGGCTGTGATCATATTGATAGTATACCAAGACCGCAACCAAGAGCACAAGGGCGATCACTACGACGTTCTTCATGTCCATACCTGCCATGACGTTCTATAAAAGAATGAGGGCATTATTTTCGTGACGAGACAGACTCCGTATCGGAATCCGAATCGGAATCCGACGCGTCGGAGTCCGTCAGGTCCTTTCCGTATTTGTTGTAATACTGATTCATTTCTGATTGTGCGCGATAGATGGCCACTTTCGCTTTGAGTCGTGCCTCTTTTGCTTTTTGTCGATCGCGAAGTTGAGCGGCACTCTCCGTAGAGGAGAGGGGGATCTCTTGTAGGGAGAATTCTTCTAGCACCTCTACCGGAACGGAAGAGTCCAGTCGTTCGTGCTCAGACAGCCCATCGGACGAACAGGCGTCAGGCGGATCAAGGAACGGAGAGGGTTCGGAGAAAGTAGAATCCTCGGAATCGACCGGAAGAGACTCTGTCGCTACCGGAATATCAATCACAAGGGGTTCGCATTCATGCTCCCAAAAGACACAAAAGCCCCCTCCGCGAATTTGAATACGTGCTGGAGAAAGCCATATGGTGCTAGGACATGAAATCGTGACGGGCGATGAAAAAGAATGGGTAATCATGGGAAGGAGTTGTCGAACCGTATACGCTCGAGAGAAGAATTTAGAGGATCGCTCCAAAAAAAGACGAAGGAACTCCTCCCACCACACGTGATTCTCTTTCAGACAAGGGCCCATCATCGAAGCCTCCAGTGTGGAGGGTTCTTCCACAAGATGGGAGAGTCGCTCTTCATCGTCCATGGTGACACGAAACGTATAACACGCCTCTATGACACGCGTGTCAGGATGAGTGATCTTTGTATAGTGTGGGGGATGAATGAGGGGCATTCTCTGACCACAGCGATTAGAAGAGATTGGATCATTTCACCACAGTATACAAATGCCTTCCGACCGGACAAAGGACAACGATCGGTTCGCCCATCTTTTAAAAAACTGGGTCGATCGGTTCGCCCATTCGCTAGCGAGTTCCGATACGAAATCCTATATTGAGCAACTGGTGATTGAGCCTTTTCTTCAATACATTCTTCAACGTTCGTTTCCCTATCTCATTATTGCCTTATGTGTGTTCTCGGGTATCTTGATTTTTGTCGTGCTAACCTTTGTGATCTTGTTATGGAACCAACGTTCACCCTCCTTTTGTGCGGTATGTGAAAGAACATTCGCTTCTTAAAAGACTGGCTTTCCATAGAAGATGTCAGCGTCCGGTCAACTAATGAATGGCACGGGGAATGGCACGGGGAATGGCATGGGGAATGGCACGGCGGGCACGTCAGGAATGGGCGCCTCAGGTATAGGTACGGTCGGACAGCCCATCGACATCGGCACACTTGTGCGATATTGGTTACACTATAGCACCATGGCATCGTCTTTTTTCAAGCAATTTAACGGTGCTCAAAAAATACGAGATGATTATCAACAACAATTGATCGCCCATTTGAAACAAAAGAAGATGGAACATGCCGTCATTCAAATCAGTGGAGGTCGTCGCCTTCAAGTGGTAGAACGAAAAGAACCCAATCCCCTTTCACTGACGCAAATTGAATCACTCCTTCATGGTTATTATAAACAACGAACGGGCAAAGACGAAACCGCTGACATTATGACATTCATACGGGGGAATCGTGGATACAAACTGACAAAAACCATTCGGCAATCAGGGCCCTCGGCGAGCACTTAGGAGGACCATGTGCCCTGCTTAAAGGGATTTACGGGAAGATGCCCCATCTGTTGCTTATAATCCTGAACTTTTTTGTCATAGGCCAGGGCACCTGGCGTCATGTTCTTCGGATGTGCCATGATGTTACGGGTGTCGGCATCATGTTCAGAGGGTTTGGTTCCATAGCAATTTACGCCAAAACGGAGTTCAGGGTTGTCAAAATATCCTCCATTGACACCTACGACACCGCATGACATTCGTTGATCTTCGGGGCCGGCCTGGAGCTTATCATAGGTGGAAGCCTGTGTCGGATAGACGGCCGCCTGTCCTTTGATCCATCCATAATTGCACCAATCGGCCCCTTTGTTCCATGCGCTTTTCACTTGATCATAGGTGGCAAGCTCTGCGCCAAATGCCTTACAAAGGGGCTCCGCATCTGAATAGGTATATTTGTCTTGAGCGACATTAAACACCTCTTTTTTGCCCGGTAGAATGCTATCCACGACCGAGGGATCCATGGGTGGAGGGGCGATGGGCGCAGGTGCCGCAGGAGGAGCTTCACTGGGCGCGAATGCTTTCTTGATCTTATGCCATAACAACTCTGCCCCCATTGCGATTTGATCACGAAAGATCACAATCACAATGAAGAGAACCATCAGGATTCCGAGGATCAGAACCATGGTCATCGACAACAACGAATCACTCTCATTCATTGCCTCGATCGACTCTTGAATCGGCTCTGCGACAGCGGCCACTGCCTCACTGTTCATGACATTGTGAACCGAGTTGGCCACCTGATTGGATACCTGATTGGCGGCCTTGTTGGCGGCCTCTACCACATGGTTCGCGGCATTTGTCATGCTTTCTAGCGGGGCCGCGACAAAGGAGCTGTTTCCTACCGAAGAGTTTCCAAAGATCCCCGAGGTGTTGTTGGCGCCCTTGTTCCCCGAGGTGTTGTTGGCGCCCTTGTTCCCCGAGACATTGTTGGCGCCCTTGTTCCCCGAGACATTGTTGGCACCCTTGTTATTGGCACCCTTGTTATTGGCGCGTTGTCCCTGGTTACCCGGGCGATTCAGCGCCGACCCCTGATTAGGTGCTTTCTGTGGAGCATCCCAGAGGGTATTCATTCTATTAGAAGAAACGAATGATTTAGATACCATCCTCTACCGTGCGATTTCCACCGCGCATGTTGATGTAGTTACGCTGGTCAGGGGTCGTGCAGACACAGCCCATGTCCGAGGAATACGATGCCGAGCAGCATTCGGGTTTAACCTGGTTGTTCTTAAACATAAACAGTTGATCCGGGCCGGGCTGAAAGGCCGGTCCGAGAAGCGGCTCATTCGGCGCCGTACCACGCCACGTGCTGATCGGATTCTCAGGCACGATCCGTACGCCATCAAACGGTCCGATCGGCTCCAACAGGTGCTTTCCCTTGCCCGATGCGCCCGCATTCTCTAGAAAATAGTTCATAAAGCCATCATGGGAGCTCTTTCCCGAATAGACCATCATGAGGTTCGCGATCAAAAGGAGCACCAGGCCCGTAATCAGAAACGCCGTTTTCATTCTACTTAGGATCCTATAGATTATCTGTTGGCCGGAGTCGGGATGATACAAACGGGTAGGTATGGTGAATGGAGTCGTAACCCACTTCGGTAAAATCTCGTATGATTTTCTCTTTGTTCTCTTTCGGATCCCATACGATCCATTCTCCTGTTTCCGTAATCAAATGAAGACCCTCAAGGGCTTGATGGGCACCCGTAGTCCGTTTCATATCTGACACCGTGCCTTTGATCCATACTCCATGATGCTCCTCATAGAGCTCCGTATTCCACTGGGGGCCCTCTTGCTCATACATCTCCACTTCTCCTCGAATGAATCCCAGTACGCGCTGGTCGTTTCCATGACGATCGAGCACCCATCCAAAGAAGACGCGAGAGTCCGCATCCTCTTGCGGAGTCGTAAAGGCCGATAGCGGGACAAACCCTGCTCGCGTCTTCACCTGTCTTGCGGGCGACAGTAATGGAATGTCCGTTGGCATACGAAGACTATCTTTCCATCGAGAGGGGTCCATGTTGCGATTCAACTGGGAAAGAATAAGTTCATTCCAGCCGTATTGGCCCTCGTCATCGTCGTCATCGATCTCTTCCCAATCACGAAAGGATAGAATGGTTCCATCGGAGGCCCGTATGGGAATCACACGGGTGGTTGTATTAAGACAATACAGAAGGCGTGCGTGCTTCTCTGTTTTGATGGCGCGCGGGTCCTGTCCCACGGAGATCCAATGCCCATCGGCCTGTTTGACAAGATGCGACTCAGACACCGTCACGCCCAAGAGATCATAGAGGGCGACTCCCTCGCCATCCATATGAATCACTGCTGTGACGCGAGTTCCATCCTCGAGCACCTCTCCCACACGCACATCGGCGATCGGAATCGGATGAATGACACCCTCGCGCCGAACGGACAACAGAGTGTCTCCTGGAAAGCAAAACCCCTTCTTTTTGTCCTCTGCATCCGCCGCTAACGCACCCGACATCACTCCTGCCATGGCCGTTACGGTAATAATGATAGCAGCAAGTGTCGACATGATAATGGGCATGACAGGAAATAGGATGAAAAACAGGATAATGATAATAATGAGCATAAGGACACAGATAAACAGAATAATTTTGATAATAAATTGGATCGCATTTACCATTCCGCGGAACAACGTGATTCCCGAATAGACCATCGTCATGATCACACCATTCATCCGATTCATGGCCATTTTCAAATACTGAACGACACGACTCATTTCAAAGACGGACGCCTTGAATTTCTGGAAATAAACATCCATATACGCAGCAAACTGGTTGTAGAGAGTCTGCGCAATGTTCCGAATCGAGTTCATCATGCCTGATGCGCCCTCCGCCAGGTTCACTTGTTTTCCGAGGACGGCATTCAGCGGAGCGGAGAAGAGTTCCATGAAGCGATCCACATAGGATTTCATACAAAATTCAAAATTATCGGTGGCAAATTGTGTGGAGGTGCGAGGGTCGGTATCGGGTTGAAAGAAAGGGGCCGCCACCATGACGGCAAGATCGCAGCGACGGTCGGTCCATCGGTTCATGACACCTGTTCGTTCAAGTGACGCAATGGTAAGACAAAGGCCAACAAATAGCCCCAATGTCAATACCACGAATGGCCATGTGGCGTCCATTCTCTTGTAGAAGGAAAGAGAATCCATTGCGGTGCATATTATGCGGTCAGCTGCTCTGTGTAATACTGTTCCGCATCCGGAGAACACCACTCCATGTAATCTCGTATGACGGTACCGTCTTCCCATTCGATTTGAGAATGAGGGGTGACCACAAAGGATACTAGCTCACAGGGCTCGATACGGACAGGGTGAGTCTCTCCATATCGTCGCCATTGCGTGCGATCCCAATAGAGTGTTGCGGGGGTGACTCGTGTGCCCGCATGATCACATACTTCCGTCACACATCGACGAATCCATCCTACCACGGTACATCCTGTGGAAAGGCGATCACCGATCTTCAGATCGATTGCTCGTTTGATCCCTGTGGCGGTCTTGATGGGGGTGTGTTCGTCCATCGCACATCCTGATTCGGTAAAGGGATAAGAGAGGGAGGGGGCGTGGGGTGTTCCATTGATCCGTCGATCAATCATGTTCATTGTATCCGTATCGGCCGCTGCGGTTTCATCATAATCCATGAAGACAAGGGGTCCCACGGGAAGATGGTGATTTGCCGTGTTTAAACAATAGAGGGGTTCATCGGATGTCCACGCACCGAGATCAATCGCAAAGGGGTGATGTCCTGCTTGAATCCGTTTTCCCTCATGATACACATAATGATTCGTGCTGACGATGATGGATCCGAGCTGGACCATGGGTTGACCCTTTGCGTAGAATTGAAAGGTGGCCGTCACAGGACAGTGACCTGGCATCAGAATGTCACCGATCCGCACGTCTTTGATAGGGATACGACGAATGACGTTATCGCTACGATTGGGCTGTTTGACACAGAGAATGGTCTCTCCTGGAAAACAAAAGGTATTCAAAAACGAAAACAGGGCGGTATTGGTAAAGGATGTCATTCCTGTGATACCGGATGTGCCCATATACATAATGGAAAACAGAATCGCATACATGCGGCCAAAGAGGGTTTTTAGTCGGATCGCACTGATGCGAAGACGAAAGAAAAACGTGGAGATGCGATCGGTAAATTCCTGAAACATGAGATTGATGCCACCCCCCAGCGACGCAATGGTATTTCTCATGGAGCTCATCGATTGAAAGAGAGATTGAAGCATGCCGCCAAATTGTCCAAAGATGGATCCAATCGATCCCATATAGGGTTCCGAATGCGTGCGAAAAATGCGACCAAGACAGAAATCAAAATTCTCTTTCGTGTTGTATCCAAAGACGCTCGCAAAAGGCATGATCAGTGGGCTACATCGTTCATTGGCCCAGTTGGATTTGATCGCTGCAATATTGGCGAGTTGACTGCTTCCAAACAGCGTCGTGACAAACACCACAAGAATCAACACGATGGCACCGATCGCATTTCCAAGGGACCATAATTCAGGGCCCTCCGAAGGAACGGGAGAAGAGAGAGAAGGAGAGACAGAAGGGGATACAGAAGGGGATACAGAAGGGGATACAGAAGGGAATACAGAAGGGGATACAGAAGGGGATACAGAAGAGGATATGGACAAGGGCGATGTTTCTGTAGTAGACGATGATACAAGAGAAGGTACGGGTCTATCTTGTATGGTCGAACTCATTCGCCTGACTTCTTCTTCCTCCGTTTCTTTTTATAGGCCGATCTGTCCTCGAACCCATTCACGGTCTCTGGAAAAGATGGCACTCGCATCGGGTGCGGACGTGACCGATAATTTGGCCACCGCGTCTAGTTTATGAAACACAGAAGTGGTGCCATAATGCTCCATGGCTTTTTTAAGGGCCTTGTGACGTTTTGCGTCCGATAGGCGATACTGATATCCAAATCGCAGTAAATCCCCTTTCCGGAGCGATCCAATTCGAGCACTCAATGCCTTTCGTGATCGAACACAATGGGCAGGAACCTTCACAGGAAGTGTGCTCGGATGAACCACAAACAATTTTCCTTTACGTCGAACCGTGTATCCCTGTTTGACCGTAGCATTACGGAAGGTGCGGGTATAACTCCGCCGCAAGGTCGTCCCCTTTGGGCATCCGCGGGAACGGTTCATCTCTACTCTATTCCATTATTTTGATCTGAACATAGGGGTATTCTTTCATATTCATTCGCAGATAGGATTGAATGGGAAGGCGATCCACTGGATCAGGATGCGTCTTATGAAACGCGTGAATCCATTCCAGCAGAGGATCCATTCGTTCCTGAACAGACGCAGGGAGTGATGCGTGTTGTTCTTTACCGCATAGGGCGCTCTGAAGGATATCGTGAATGGTGGAGAGAAGAGTCACATACTCTTGTAACGGAGCCATACTCTGTGCGCGATCCGAATCGGCGGAATCCTTTGTAGAGGTAAGATCATAACAATGGTGTTTTAGAACAATCAGATCGGTCATAAAGGTGTGATCTAGTGGACGAAGATCTTCATGCTGCTCCGTGTGTTCGGTGTCTTCCATGAATTCCATATCCCACCCATTCTCATGAGAAACCTTTCCACCCCACCAGTCGAATTCCTCCATCTATCTCCAGGATCGTTCTTATTTCGCGAGAATTCCATACAGAATACATCCTACTCCCGCAATGGCAAGAAGCGTAGCAGCATCCATGGAAGGGGACGAGCAAAATCCCTCCTGTTTTCCTACGGTGACAGGGGTGGTTTGAGGAGGAGGGGGTGGGGGGTCATACATCGTATTGGCATGAGATTGCGCACTGAGCATCGTTAGATCCGTATTCAGACGATTCAATTGAGCGGCACTCTCGCTCTTTCCCCCGGAGCCAATGGGAAGAGCAGAGACTTGAACAGGAGCAATGTTCATGCGTGTTCCTATGTAGAGAAGCGTTTCTATCTCCCTGTAGAAGGATGTCGCAGCGTTCTACCTTGCCCCCTGTTCACCGCCAATCCATGGAAGAAGCAACGGCAGAAGCAGAATCACGCGCCATCGAATATAACCCCACCGCGCGCGCTGCGATGATTCGTGACATGCTTCGCACCATTCCGCTCTGGATGCATCAAGGCGTTCCTGAAGAAACGATCCGTTCTCGTGTTCCCGAGTTCATCGAGGCGTACCCCGAACTCTTTAAAAAGGTCATTCAGCGACAGGATCTTGCCCCTATTCAATCCATGCTCGCCATGCTCGATCGGATGGGACAGGGCAATTTGTCTCAACATCAGGCCTCCATCATTGTGGGAAAGAAATTGGTGGATCGCTATGTGACTCCCCAATTGAACGGTGGCGGTGCGAGTAGATCGGCACCTTAAACCGCACACACCAATCATAACTTGTTTTTTCATTATGTGTCAGATAGGTCTGAATCACACTATCGTCCTTCCGATCAATCATATCAAACACTCGTTCCAGATATTCCGTCTGTGTCTTGAACGATTGTTGTTGTAAGACCCGTATGATATCACGAAACGACGAGGGAAGAGGGATTCGATACAGGGCGGCCAATGGCTGCTGATGATCCACAATGCTACACCATACACGAAGCGTATCCAGAATCGACTCGGAACATCCTAGGAATCCCTTTCCAATCAAATAATGCTCTGGATTACAAGGACGGCTCATACTGGGTTTATATAGCGTCCATTCCTGAAAGACACATGATACAAAATGAATCAGCTCCATCGTGGACGGTTGGTAGAAGTCAAACATTTTGATGATCATGATGCCACCCACTTGGAGGACTTCCATTCCCATCTTGATCGACGCGACCAAGAGCGGGAAAATCATACGCTCTTGCTTCGTATAATCACATGAAAAATCAAACCCTCCGTCGGCGGTAAACAGATGAACCTTCCCTTGTTGCTGGACGTCGTTGATAAAGGATTGCTGATTTTCGGGCTTCATGATGTCGCCCGTTTGATCCTCCCCATACAAAATACGAATGGTCTTGTTCCGTTCAAGAAAGGAGGCCGCTCGCTTCCATCCTGGGATATTGTTCTGTGTGGACTTGAGGGTCATCGCACTACAGGCAGTGATTCGCCGTTTTTGCTTGGCACACTCGTAATAGATCGCCTCGATGAAGCCCCCTGGCCCTTCACAGACATGGGCGGTGCGGATGGACTCGGAGCGACAATGTGTAAAAAATGAGAGAAGGTCTAACATTTCCACCATTTTAAAATAGGATCGAGAGAGGGGTTTTAAGAAGCAAATGGACTCAGGAAAATTATCATATTTCCGCTGGGTGTAGACCAACTCGTAGGGGTTTACAATTTTCTTGTAATATTCCCAGTTTCTTCCATTCGCAAGAAGGTGCTCATAGTGACTGATCCGATGACGACAGGCGTGGAGCGCCTCTTCTTCAGGAACATTGGGATGGGTATGTTCGGTCGAATGAAGCTCCATGTCACACAGGGACACCGCGGAGGAGGTGGGATAGTATATCATCGGCGGCCATACACCGTCGTGACGTGCCATTATCATAGATAAGGGAATCAGCTTTAGATACTACCATAAAAATAGGGTGATCTCACCCACGTGGTAGATATGTATCAGCGATTACATAATGTTGATTTCCACATCGGGCTCTTCCATGATGGGGACAGCGTTTGGCATCACCATGTTCATCTGGAAGGGGGCGGCACCGCATGGATCGGTAAGCGCGGTGGTCTCTTCCCACTGGCTCACATCGCCCACCTTTTCCTCTTCTAGCGCATGTTCGTCCACGTCGACGTCCTTCAGAAGTTGCGCGAGCACTTGGTCATCCATCAGAATCTGAGAGAATGCCGTTCCACCACGAATGGGTTGTCCCATCATGATGTTAGCAGATACTCCCATAACGGGGTCCACCTCTCCAAACAGTGCGGCTTTCAATAAGATTTTCTCGGTTTCTTCGAAGGAGGCCTTCGCAAGGGTGCCAATGTCATTCTTGTTGATGCCATAGCGATCAATGGACATCAGTCTGCCAAAGCGCGTCATCACGTCGCAGAGAAGGCAGAGATGGCGAAAGTTAACACCCACGCTCTCAAAGAGGCCATTGATTTCATGGAACAAGATGGCACGAGTGGCTTCAATGCCCAGCACTTCATAGACATCCCATACATTGGTCGAATAGAGTTTTGTCCCGTCCACCGCGGGATGATTCATCACCTTGATAAAGTTCGAGCCGTCCGTGTCGAGCACATACTGTTCCACGGGCTCGTATTTTCCATTGATGTTCTCTACATATTGGGAGTCCTTACGGAATGTGACAGCCTTAATGCCTGGAAGGCCGCGGATCACAATGCTATTGAGCAGTTTGTTCTGAAACTTCTTCAGGTTCGTGAAATCGTCCTGTTGAGAGGCAGTGTCTTTGTCCTTCTTGTCTTTGTTGGGGAGACGAATACGCATGACAAGCTTGTCTGAATTGTAGTCGCTATAGACAATGTCGATCTCAAAGCTAAATGTCATCTTGATGACGGACACGACCTCCTCCATGGACAAGTTGCGATTGAACATCTCCTCGCGATTGAGCTCCAACCGAAGCACCCACTTCGAAAGGGGGTCGGTGGCGGCCTGTTCTGCGCGCTCTGCCTCTTCAAAGAGCGCGTGGAATCGCATGAGGTCTTTGTCCTCTTCGACCACCGTCGTATCATCCTTCTCGTCCCAATAGATCGCCACTTTGTTTGTGATCGTGCGAAGCACCGTCAACTCCAGATCCTGGACCACCTCGCGGGCCTTCTCCTTGTTGTTGCGATACTCGGGCTTCAAATAGATCGTCAGAGAGGACGCCTTGGGATTCTGCGTCACCTTCAATAATTCTCTCAGGCGCGGCACACCTCGCGTGACTGCTGATTTGCTTGCTACACCGGCCTGGTGGAAGGTGTCTCTTTGAAGAATAAGACTCTTTGTCATGAAGTTCTTTGTTTCAGCAACTGTCACGTCATATACCCATCCTTCACCCATAGGCTGGACCTCTTCAATTGACTTGATCTTATCCCACACAACATCGTTCGTAGTGTCCCACTTTGAGCGAACATCGCCGACTGTTCGGTGTGAATGATGTTCATCAAGACGCTCTTGTTTATGAACAGCGGATAGTGTGAAATGCTTCGCAAATTGTGTAGAATACTTGGCAGGGAGCGTGATCGTATAGTTGCGTGCCACCGATTGGAATCGCCCACGTTCTGGCATAGTCGTTGTCATTTTTGAATAGACTCCATACCGTGCGAGAATACACTGGATGTCTTCCAATAGATCACGTGATACAGATGTAGCGTGAATGGTTCCTTGTCGCTTATCAACCGTTCCATCACCACTAATGTATCCATCAATGAGTCCGTGTAGAAAGGCATCTGGTGCCTGTAGTGCCCAAGTTGGCATGTGCTTCTCGTAGCTCACACGGCCAAACCACGATTTCATCAGCTTTGCGAGGATTGTTGAATGAATAATAAGTGATGTGGATGTTCCATGAATTCCTGTATTTTCAATCATTTTCTCAGCAGACACGGTGTGTGTGCCAACATTCCATGATGTCATGAGAGTCTTTACGGTTTCAAGATAGACTGCATCATTATTTGTGATCACGATCTGTGTATCATTGCTCATTCCCTCTGCGAGGTAAGCTCCACAGAAGAACCCAAAGGCATTGTCTAGCGGGATCGTCTCAGGAATCTGACTGACACCCTGTTTCATGTGTTTATTATACACCATGCCTGGACGAATATCGTTTGAATTGTGCCCCTTTCCAAATGCCTCACGGAACGAGTCACTTCGCTGATAGGGCACGGTAAAGTGTGTTCCTTGATTGTGCTGGAACCAATGACGTGTGGTAGATGTATTCATCACGTATAGCGCCTTTTCCACTTCTGTTCCATATAGGTATTCATTGGCTGGAAGAATTGTGCGCACGTTCACTTCTGTGACATATCCCACCTGTTTCACCGACAGTTGATTCGCAATCGGCAGGGAATCTCCAACCTTCAAATCCGATCCGTTGGTTGGTACAATTTTTCCATCCACCTGGGTCAAGAATGATTTACCCTTCGTCGCTTTCACTTCACGACCCGATTCAAGTGTCACCTTTAGAATCGTATTGGTTCCATCATCATTTACTACTGGATGACGTGTAATGGCTTCCAGCGTTGTCCATTTCATGTTTCCATTCTCATCGCACGAAATCGCCTTCCAATCATGACCATCTTCCAGCGGAATGTAAATCTGATTGTTTGGGTGATATTGAATGATGTCTTTGTTGTGCTGTAGACAATCAGCATAGTATTGATCAATCCATTCTCCGATCATGGGTGTCTGAATCTTGCCATTCTTCGCAATCATGATCTGTGTATCCCAATCTACAGAATTAAGAGTATTATGAACCAGCACATTGCAGTCCACCATGAAACTGTCGTTTCCAGGAACGGTAAAGTCGTAGACGAACTCCTTCGGATCCACATACTCATTCAGTTCCACAATCTCATCCCACAGCACATCGGCAGCCAGCGCCGATCGTAGAAGAACCATGTTCTCCTCCACCTTCGCACGAGTCTCTGTCTTTTCCGCCGACGCATCCCATTCCTGGCATTTCGCCTCAAACTCCGCCACATACTTGGTCAGCGTCTGGCGTCCAATGGACTCCTTCTTCGCCCAGCGACCATAGGTGCGGCTCTGACCTGGCATCTTCAGAAGCTTGCCCATCTCCGCAATGATGGGGCCGACTTCTGGAATTTTGTCAATCATCTCCTGCTCCGAACGAACATCCTCGCGCGCATTGTATTCAATAATCTTGTCCAGTGCCTCCGCCTTCTCGGGAAGTTGGAACCCGACCTGTTCTTTGTAGACGGCGGCAAACTTTCGCGGGATCACGAGAGTATGTTGAACCTTGTCCTTGATGCGCGCACTGGTCTCACTCGACATACAGCCGAACATGCCCACGTATCCCAGAAGCGCGGTGATCTGCTGAATGAGCGTTTCCGAACGGCTGCTCGCACGAATCAGTTGACGCTCCACACTGACATTGCCGTCTCCATCAAAGAATCCACCAATGACGCCAGCGATGAACTCCTTGTTCGCATGGAAGACGGTCGCTCCAATCTTCTTCTCGTAGGAGCCCGTGCTGAAGGTTTCCATGAGGAAGTCCTTGAGGTCTTTGGAGAGGAGATTCGTATCTTTTCCTGGACCGAATGCGCCTTGATAGTGATGAACAGTATGCGTCATACCATGTTTTTCTCCAAAGGCAACAAGTTTCTGTTCTACGATCGGACTGATTTTAGTGATCCGAACATTGTTTCCATTGAAAGAACCATCTGCCAGATACATACCGCATATCCATCCAAACTCGCGATTCATGGTAAAGGTAGTCTTTCCTTGCGTGAAGGACATGATCGGCTGAGGCACTTCAGGAATCACCTTTGCGATGGGGATACGCATTCCAATTTCCAGCTCAGATCCGAGGACAGGCACAATGCCTGTGGGAGAGCGCTTCAAGAACGAGTGAGTCAGTGTGGCCGTCGTTTTGCGCCCCGTGCGAGTAATGACCTCAATCAAACCACCATTCGCGGGGTGACGGCTGATTTCGCTGATGCGCTTCCAGGAGGTCTTCTCGTCTTCACTCACGCCGACGATGTAGTAATTCTCTTCCAGAGGGAGAATCACGCTGTTTTTCCCATGATGGATGAGCTTTTCCTTGTTTTTCTCCAAAATGGAATCGCAGATTTCTCCGATGGACCCGTAATATTTCAACCCGTTGTCACTTTGTAACACAATTAACGACTCTTTTACACTGCTCATCTGTGTGGCGGGTTCGCCAATAGACTGCGCCGCCACGATGCCCACTTGCTCACCAGGCTGAATCCATGCCTTCATATGGTTCACCACGATGATCTCCATCAGCGTCTCAAAGGCAACCTTGGTAAACCGCTCCTTTACAATCAGCTTGTGAGGGGCCAGATGAAACCGAAGAAGTGCCGCCCAGATCTTGTGATACGCATGGGTGCGCTCGATGATCTTCTGAATGCCTTGAAGGACCATGGCGGGGGTCAGATCCGTCTTCTCGGTGGACTTCAACGCAAACCGCACTTTGATGTTGAGGATCCATCGGGCAAGATTGACGGGAGCAAAGACGCTTCCTGAGTCCAGCGATTTCTTTTGGAAGACGCCCTCGACCATCATGCGTTGATCCTGGAGAATCTGGTTGACGTATTCCGTGATCATTTCATCTTCGTTCTCTCGCACGATCTCCTCTTGAAGCACAAGAGTCCAGTCCACTTGCTCCATGCCGAACTGGGATCGGATCTCTTGTTCCGAGAGCTTGCCAATGGGCAGACTCTGCGTCTCAATCTTCGTCGGGTTCACACCATCCTCGCCATAGTGATACTGGATGATATTGTTGTTCGTATCGCGAACGGTCCCGTCATGTTGGACCGTGAGATCTTCCATGGATTTGATGAGCTGACGCTGAATGTATCCTGTATCTGCAGTATCAGCCAAACCGAGACCATTTGCGATAGAGAAGTTGAGCGTGGACGGCACCGTCACGTCATACAATTTGGGGTGGGCCTCTGTCGACAGGACGCGAATCGAGACAATCGCATCTTTGGCGACATCCTCCACCGATGGAAAGTTGCGATGCTCATGAGCATGGTGAATCTGATTCACGCGTTCTTGTTTCTCATGGGAGATCAACGGAATCTCCGTTGCGAACAGAGTGGCCCATTTGGCGCAAATAGAGAACCGATAGGTCGGCAAGATGCGCTCGGTAGGAGTCATCACATTGTTGGACTTCAGTTGAACGCGCGACATCTTTCCAAAGATGCCGAACCGAGAGCACAGGAAGGAGATACCCTCAATCAGTTTCTTTGACGCAGAATTGACCGTCACGCTTCCCTTTTTGACATCCACCGTGCCGTCTCCGCTGAAATATCCGTTCAGCAATCCGCGGAGAAAGGGCGTGGGTGCTCCAAACGCTTCATTCGGAACAAACTTGTTGGCCGATCCAGCACCAAGGAAGGACTCTAAGAATCTTCCAAGTGGACGAGAGAATCCACGCACACCGTTGGATACGCCTGTGGTTGTTCCTGTGCGAGTCGGATTGACCACCGTGCGGAACCGCTCAGACACCTTGATTCCCAGATCCGTGAACCAATTCATCGCAAAGGTGCGAATGGTCTGATCATTGTTGGCAATGTTGACATATCCACTCTTGATGTGCGAGTTCCCCTCTGCCAAGTAGAGTCCAAAGAAGATGCCATTTTCCTCTGTTAATTCCATCTGATCAGGAAGAGAATAGGATGAACTTTTTAGTTTCGTCACATAGCGCTTCATGTCAATGTGCGTCACAGTGATGGGTGGGTCGGATAGACGAACCGTGGTGGGCAGATAGTCTCCTTCTTTGACATCAGGCGTCGGTTTCGCAAGAAATCCATTCGATACGTCATCCCACACAATCAGCGACTTTGATTCCGCCACTGTCACATGGCGTCCTCCGAGCGTTGTGACTTCATAGATGCGCTCACCAGGATCATGGCGAGTGACCGCCGTCATCTTGCCCCAGGTCATGGTTCCCTTCTCATCGCACGTGGGAATGAACACGTCATTTGTCAGATTCAGTAGCTCCATGTTCGCCTGCTCATGGTGTTCCACGTCGGCAGGATCGGCCGCTGCGAGATGTGCATCAATCCACGATCCGATGGTGGTCCATTTGGTCATACCGTCCTCTTGGATAATGATCTCGGTATCCGCCGTCACAGATTTCACGGCTGTATCAATCAAACCCTCACGTCCTGACATGGCGTGAAAGAAGAATTGTTGGGGAGTCAGACCCCGAATGAAGGACGACTCAATGAAGCCGCGTGCCTCCGAACTGTCATCATATTTCTTGTAGTGAGGCAAGGTGCGATCCGTAAATCCATACGGGACACGCTTTCCCTCAATGGCGGTCTGACCGAGACACGCCATCATCTGCGCCACGTTCAGCGGCTCACCCTTTGATCCCGATCGGACCATGGCCAGTAGACGGTTTTCGGCAGACAGCGACTGCTGGCCCGTGGATCCCGCATCCGAGGTCGCCTGATTCAGAATGCCGAAAATCTGGTCTTCAAACTCCTGCTGGTTGGTCTTTCCCGTGTTGTTGTCAAACAGATCCAAGTGAACCTGAAGGATCACCTGCTCCACTTGCTTCTTCTTCTCTTGAATCTTGGTGTCGATCAACTTCTTCGTGTCTTCATCCGCAATGAGATCACTGATGCCCACACTGAATCCATTGAGCACAAGGAAGTTCTCCACCGTGTTCTGGAGCGCATCCAGAAGCGCAACGGTGTCTTTCGAACCACAATCATTGTAGGCGACGTGGATGATGCCCTTGGATGGTTTCATGTAAATGTCGCCATCGACCACACCCTGCGTGATGTCACCTTGAACGATCTTGACATAGTTGTGGGAGGTGGAGTTGTCCTTTTCGCTGTCATAGGATTTGTTTCCCATCTCCAGGTTGATGGGAGGGAGGAGCGCACCGAGCACCTGCTGACCCGTCCAACGCGGTCGGTCCGCAAGTGGGCCGCGGGGCGTCGGCATCATCCCGTCAAAGCGCTTGTTCCACATCATCAGGTTCATGAACTCGCGGCGCGTAAATTCAATGCCTGGTTGCGTCAAGCGGTAGGATCCGACAAGCGTATCCTGATAAATACCGATCATGGGCTTCGCATGACGCGGTGTAATAATATGATGCGGCACGGCCGCAATCTCTTCCAGCTCTACCGTCGCCTCGGCACTCTGGGGTATGTGAAAATTCATTTCGTCGCCATCAAACGTTATTACCCTACCTTTCGGAAAGGGACTAGAATACACCTTAAGCCTTCCACCGCGGATTTCCCGCGGTCAAAGACCGACCCACATCTACTCGTTGCACTGCATGCATAGTATCATGTTATTGATACTTTAGCACTTGGCTCAGGATTGCCCATTGTTTACTCATCGCCATGAGCTCACATCTAATTGCGTTGTTACGTTCTCCATTGCGGTCGTTATCCGCGGCCCCACCCTCTTTTCAGAAGGTGGTTCGTAGCAATTAGCTTTAGGGGATTCCCTGAATTTGAGGGTCTCGCATCAACATCCAGCGTGATGTTATACTAGATGATTATATCACAGACTATCATGGCGAATGATAGCCCATCGTTATACTTACACTGTTTTCCCTGATAGGTGGTATAACACCCTATCAAGCAGTCACCTGTTGCCGACAATGAATGGAATCATGTAGCACATTTTCAGATATTTTTAATTCAGTCACGAATTGTTTAGCAATCTCATAGGCATCCTCTTTTGAAACGGTCTTTCCTCCGAAGCAGATCCGTTTGTGTTCCTTGCTCAATTTCATCTCACTCGTTCCAATATAGACCGCAATCAAATTAGAAGCACTCGTGATACGAACAGAGGTGATTTCTTTACCCTCAAACTCCGCCAGTTTGGACGCATACTTCTCAGAGAGGACATCACTGCTCGTAGTGGATGTCGTATAGGGACACTGTAGTCGCTCAAGAAAGTCTGTCGCTTCTTGAATGGTATCCTCATACGTATTCTCTTCTTTTTGTCCAAACACTAACCGTTCTTGTGTATCATCATTCATCGTAAGGTAGACGTAGACCAGTTTCAGCTCTCCATTCTTACGAATAGGAGCGATCATGGCAGACCTCACTTTACCTTCGTAGAAGACATGCAGATTGGATGTCTCTCGATGGCGGTTTCGTGAATGGGATGCTACATTGTATCCATTCGGATACGTGGTGTTGCGTGTGGAGATGTAGTATGCTTCTCTTTCATCAAGGGTATCGAGGAGTCCCTCTTCCAGGACTTCTACTGTGAAGTCATCGCGACCATACAGCTGTATGGCGTGACACAAGGGAGTCTTGCGAGACTTGGAGCTTGCGACATGGTCGTTCCAGCGACCCGATGCTCCATAGTGATATGGTTTGCCTTTTTTGTGTTTGTATTGTGTAGCTTGGCCAATATAGGCCAGCTGGGTTGACTGATTAATAATCTGATAAATGACACCCGACATCTTCTCTAGTTATAGATGATGACGGTGTTTTAAGCCTTATAATGCCATTTTTTCAATTTTTTGTCGGCGTTGTACGGACGTGTGCATAAAACGTTCATTCGAAACGTCTTATACGGCAGAACCTTAATTCTGTGTCCCATCATGGACATCTTGTGAAGCGTCGGTTGACGATTGAAGAGGCCGATGTCATTGTCCAGCAAATGCCGGTTCACCACATCTCCCTCATACAACACGATCTCCTTCGTATTCACGTGCTTCAGAGAGATCATCCGTCCGTCCTTTCGCACAATGGTTTTGGCACCAGGCCACGTCTCGGTGCCATTCTGAATGAGCTTGTAGAGCTTGTCCACATTGAAGGCCGTCACCGCCTCAGGAATGGTCAAGTTCATCGCGATCTCCATCGGAACACCGATCTCCGCCACACTCAGGTTGGGATCAGGCGTGATGACAGAACGCGCCGAAAACTCCACGCGCTTGCCTTGGATGTTGTAGCGAATGCGGCCCTCCTTGCCACCGAGGCGCTGTTGGATGGACTTGAGGGGGCGACCACTGCGCTGTGCCGACGGAGCCACGCCAGGGATGTCATTGTCCACCAGGGTCGCCACGTGATACTGAACGACATTCGTCATTTCGTCAATCATGTGTTTTCCCAGGTTTTTCTCAATCTTGTCTTGGAGGGTTTTGTCATTTTTGATGATATCAAAGAGCTTGTGCGTCAGATCATCCTCCGAGCGCTGGTTGTTGTCTTGAACGACCGACGGGCGGACTTGCGGAGGAGGAATGCGCAGCACGGTGCAGATCATCCAATCGGGACGGCACCAGAAGCGACTCAGGCCCATGAAGTCCACATCTTCATCACTGATACGACGAAACAAGCGATGAACATATTCCACCTCCAGCGGTTGAAGTTGAGATGGTTTCATTTCTTGATAGTGCGCCACGATGCGCGCAATGCCCTCTCGTGTGAACTTGTCGGGCTGCGGCGCACCACAACCGTCCTCGCACTCCTGTCCGCACCGCTTGATGTTGGAGGACAGGGCCAGCACCTCTTTCCAACGCGCCTCTCCTTTGCGATGGAGGAGATCCTTGTGGAGATCCTTGTCCAGACGGAGCTTGGAGCATCGAATACAGATACACTTGAGCACATTCATGATCATCGCATGAAACTGGATGTAATAGACAGGGCGGGTCAGACGGTAATGTCCGAAATGCCCGGGACATCCATGATTCGTCTGACCACACGTGCGGCATGTCTTTCCATTCTCCAGAACGCCCATTCGTGGATCAAATAAACCCCCAATCTTGGGTTCATTTCCTTCATGGAGCGTTGCCGTGACGATCTCCACCACAGAGCTGCGCTCAATTTCCTCAGGAGACAGAATGCTGAATTGCACGCCTACAATGGATTCGATGTCCGAGGTCGCTTGTTGGAAACCGGCTGGCATTCTGTCTTGGAAGTAGAAACTGTTATTTACGTAGTTTCCAATATCGTACTGCCTTTTCTAAAAAGGGCGCACGTCGTCAATTTTTAGACAAGAAGAGTCTACATAGGATGATTCACACGATCGAATGGATCATCCTATGTGCGTCGTTTCTCTCTTCCAATAAGGGGGACAATAACAATAAAAGGCATCAGAAGGCGTCTTAGAGGATCTCTAGGACGACGCGCTCTTTCCAATTTCGCTGGGCCATCAAAAAAGAGCATCGAATCATCACATGGCGGTAGAGGGACATGTCAATCTCCTCTGTTTCATCACGAGACCATACACGGCCAGGAGTAGAAGGGCGATAGGTCGACGAGATCATCCGTTTCCAAGAGGGCACATAGAAGCGCACCTTGACGCGATCCCCCACAGGCTGCGTCTCCATGAGAATCGCTGAAAACACGGTCTCACCCGTCTCGAGTGCCACTAAAAAGGCCATGTCTCGCTCGAACTGCTTGATCTCTTTTCCTCTACGATTCAAGTCATACATCGTCACAGGAACAATATAGGTCTCCTCAGAGGCACGGATCCATTGCTTCAGGACTCGTTGATTGACAAGGTCCGCATAGCGACGGATAGGACTGGAGGCATGAGCATAGGCATCCGTATCTAGTCCATAATGGTGGGTATGGGTCTCTTCCGCCAAGACATACGCAGCAGAGGAGTAGGCGAGCGCCATCACATCAGGAACATGCGCCTTGTAGGCGGCAAGACGCTCTTCATCAGGAGCGGAATGCGTCCGAAGGATGCCCTCTCCTCTTTGTTTTAGAATCCGCCCCGCCTCTTTGTTATAGAGAATCATCAACTGTTCAATCCACTGATGCGCATCGCACAGTCTCTCTTTTGCCAGATACGAGGCGATGTCTGCAATGAGCGCAGGATACGGGGTGGTGGAGCCCTGAAACGTATCATAGGTGTAGGATTCGTCCACATGAAAGACCGATTCAAACCAGGCACCCTCTAGGATGCACGAACCCGTCCAGAGAAAAGAAAAGGAGACGCCATGCGATTCTTTTCCAGGAAGCAAGGAACACGCCTTTTCCGAATAGGCGGGGGGCAACATGGGTCGCTGGACAACACCCTCGTAATAGATGGTCTGACTGATGAGCGACGCCATGATGTCAATCGCACTCCCATCCTCTACATAGGCCGCCACATCGCTGATGGTAATCGTGATTCGCCATTGATCGCCCAGTGGCTCGACGGTAATCACATCGTCGACATCCTTGCATCCTTCAGGATCCACATGAAACGTATACCCTTGTAGGGGTTGTCGCGATGCCTCATTCTTTCGTTCAGGCACATAGTCGTAGGTAGGATAGGTCCACGGACAGGCCTGATGAATCAGCGCCTTTCGCTCCGCCTGATCGTCTCCTGTGGATCCCACCACACGCTGTAGATGGCCACGAGGGAACGTCATACGATCCGTCCATTCATGAAACGTAATCATGCCGATTCGATTCTCTTTTTTGTTCTTTTCGGAGCACCCCACAATAAAGTGGGGGTATCGTTTGTCATAGGGAGTAAATAAATAAAGGGGCACATGTTTGGCGGTCTTTCCATAGGTGATGGGGCGGGTCAGCTCAATCGTTCCCACCAACGTAGGATGTTCATCTCTCAATTCAAGATGACATCTGTCTTGTTTCCATGACACATGATCTCCTGGAAGGCATCGAGAGGCCAGCGTGGCACCCATGAACGTATGAAGAAGATGTCCCGTATCACTGTAGATTTCGAAGGTATCATAGTCTCGCGTGTGAAGGATCCCATGAAGGTCTGTAGGGGCAGTCTCCGCGGGGGTCCCTTGAAACACCTCTTCTAATACCTTTGCGGTTTCTATGGAATCCAGCGCCTCCATGTCTACTCCTTTGACGCATGTCGATTTTAAGCTCATTCGATCAACAGAAAGGTACACTCTCCCTCAAAACAGGGGATCTCTACATCATAGGATATGATTTGTTTCCCACGACCAATAGGATGCGTGAGAAGGAGATGCGTCAGTCTCATGGTGCCCTCTTCCTCTCCTGTATAGATCACGATCGCCGTGTTCGCATGGGCCCATCGATGAAGATGGGAGAAAAGATGCGTCCATAATGGGAGATTCTCTTCTGAGGGGTCAAAGAGATCCACAATGATGGCATCATAGGGGCGATCAGGGGGAGAGATAATCGCCTCCATGATGTTCTCGATGTAGAGAGTGAGGCGAGGATCCGTCCATGCGCCCTTGGCCCATTGGGGATAAGAGGTCTGAAACATCTGGATCACATCGTTGTCCCATTCATACATGTCTACGTGTGTGACAGATGCGCCTTTCAATACCTCTCGAGCAGTTGCCCCCTCTCCTCCACCAATGATCATGACTCGTGCGGGGTGCGTCTTGAGAATGGGCTTCACAAGGGCGCCATGATACGTTTCTTCATCGGCTTCACTGCTCTGAATCAGACCATCCATATAACACGCAATGCCATAGGGACCTCGAAACATTTCCACATGCGTTCCTCGGTGCGTCACATGCTCTTCTAATAGAACACCACGTGACTCCATTCTTATGAAGAAGGTTGTGAGCTGATTTTTTAAGTGGTTCGCGAAGGTGACGACTCGCGATTACGAAGTGCCCGTGGAACCAAACCCACCCTGACCACGATCCGTCTCGGGCAGGCTATCTACCATGCGTACATGACGAATCCAACCCATGTCAGGAGCGACAATTTGAAAGAGCCGCTCTCCGTGCGAGACAGTGGAGTGGCCCGTCAACGATACCACAGGGGCTTTCAATTCACCTCGATAGCTCTTGTCAATCACGCCGACCGAATTGGCCATGATCAGTCCTGTTTTATAGATAGAACTGCGCGGCACCACCCAGAAGTGACTGTCTTCTTTCAGTAAGGCACCATCGTCGGTGGTTGTCACTCGTAGGAGTCGCACCACAATGCCAAACGGGATCAATTGAGGGGAACCTGCGACACTCAATGGGGCCGCAGCGTGAAGATCAAACCCTGCGTTGCCATCGGGCCGATTGTAGAGGGCAACCGGATAAAAAGGAAGATTCGTGGGATCCAATGCGAGGATCTCTAGTTCATACCAGCTCGTAGGAGTAGTGGAGGTCATGATGCGTAGTACTATAAAAATAGAGTGGGTGCGCTTTATGTGGGGACACTCACTTAACATACAAACTCTCAGACAGCGCCACATCCCGTAGAACCGCTGGACGAATCGCCGTAATCAGATCCACATAGGTCGTATGTTGACAATAGACCGCAATGGTTTGAACCTCATCCAGGGTATGGACAAGTTTCATGATCGCCCGAAGGAAATTTCCTTCAAACAGGTCGGAATCCGCACAGATCGTCGAAGCATGCTCTCCATGAATCCATCGCGCCATCGGAGCCATCCACTGTCTTGTTGTTGCCCAATACTCGCCCACAGAGGATCCCACCTGCGCCTCGACGTGTTTCAGATCCTCTATCATGCGATCCATGATATGAAGAGCCTCTTGGAGCCGAGGATACTCGCGAAGAATGTCATGATCTTCATGAGTGGCGCGCTCCTCTTGGCGAGGGGCATCTTGAAAGACAGACAGAAGGAGAACCAGCTCCTCTCCTGAAAGAGTGGCAAGAACCCCCTGCGTATAGAGTTCCGTGATCAAGAGAGAATGGCCCTCATTGATCTCTGTCGCCAACACTCCTTTGAGCGTGATATGCTCTTTCTGAAGCGTGTAGGGATCCTCTTGCGTGAGGTAGCCCGTTCGATACAAGAAGGACACCATCGGCTCCACATAGGAGGGCACGTATTCCTGAAGCCGCTCTTCATACTGGGAGAGACGGGCGGATTGCTCCAAACGGGCGTGATAGGTGGTCCACGCAGCCTTCCACTTCGGTCCCACTTGTTTGTTCAGAAGAGAATCCATCTGACGCTGGAGCTCCTTTCGGGGCGCATTGACCGTCTTTTTTTTCTCTTGTTCCAACTGATATCGCGCCTCGCAGCCACTCTGATAGGGCTCCTCCAAGATCAGTGTGGCCAGAGAGGAGACACACGCATCTCTCTCTTTCTGAAGGTCCGTTTGCTCGCGCTGCCGTTCTTGGAACCAATAGGACTGCTCCATAATGTGAAGCCAGGTAGTAGAAGATGGAATGGACTTCAAGAGAAAATCATAGTGAAAGGTCATGTGGCTCGAGAGCGGAGGAAGGGCACCTTTCATCATCTGGAACATCTCGTGTGGATCGAGAGGTTCACGATCGGGAACATAGAGGACCACACCCTTCGTATCTTTTCCTCGGCGACCCGCGCGCCCTGCCATTTGAAAGTATTCATCGGTGCGCAAGACTCGCATCGCCCCCCGCTCTTCATCATACTTTTTGAATCCTGCGAAGACCACCGTTTTGGTAGGCATGTTAAGACCCACAGCAAACGTCTCAGTGCAGAAAAGAAGTTTGACAAACCCTTTGGAGAAGAGAATCTCAACAATCTCTTTCAGCAAAGGAAGAAGGCCACTGTGGTGAAAGGCAATTCCGCGGCAGAGGAGATCACGAATCTGATGATACTGAGGCACGGTCTCTAACGGATAGCGATGAAGATGAAAGGAGAGAATGTGCTTGACCGCTGCCGTGTCAGATGAATCCAACAGGGAATGCTCCACCTGAGACGCATACGCCTCGCACTGCTTGCGGCTCAAGACAAACCAGATGGCAGGGAGCAACTCCTCTTTCTGTAAGAGCGCCACCGTGTCGTTCAACTGGTGAACAAAGTGAGCCACCCGTGCCTTTCCAGGGACGACGCCCGATTGCCCTTGCGCGCGGGCATCCGCCACTGCGCGCTGATAGGCACGCTGTTCGTCTTCCTCTTGTTTGCGTCCATGTCGCCATTGACGATACACAGCCTCGTAATAGACCTCTTTCGCATCCATTAGCGTCATCATCTTTCCCTTTTTGTCTAGGAGATAGTGGGTCAGGGGCACGACACGATAGTGCGTCTGAATCAAATGAATGGGCGTACCCTTCTGTTCTCCTAGCCATTGCGCGAGGCGTTCAGGGCGGTCCAGTGTCGCCGACAGCATCACCATCTTGATGGAAGGAGGCAGAAGAATCATTGTCTCTTCCCATACCGAGCCACGGTTCTGATCGTTGATGTAGTGACATTCATCAAAGATGATGGCGTCCACCTTCTCTAGAGAAAGCGAGGCGGTCAGACCGAGATGCTCGGTCGCGGTGCCTTTTTTGTAAAGGAGATTTCTCAGAATTTCAGTGGTCATGATGACGATCTGCGCATCAGGACAGAACTTGATGTCTCCCGTCATGATGCCCACGGAGGAATCGTGGAATTGCTCTTTAAGGTCTTGGAATTTTTGATTGGAGAGCGACTTGATCGGCGTCGTATAAAAGACGCGCATCCCTTTGAACAAGGAATGATAGATTTGGTATTCGCCAACAAGGGTCTTTCCTGATCCTGTCTTGGCACAGACAAGAACATGCTCCTCCTTTGCGATCGCACAGATCGCATGCTGTTGAAAGGGATCCAGAGGAAACGAATAGGGGTGAGGAGGAAGCGTCGCAGGAGCGACAGACAGATCGGGTTGAACCAGAAAGGCGGACATGGAGGGGGCGGACATGGAAAACTGTCTCTGTCTTTTTAGATTGCGTGTCCTCAAATTTTTACGGAAGGGGCATCTAAACCATGGGCTCCACACTTCCCTCAAGATGAAACGTGTGGTCGTTACCTTAACGGATCAGGGCTATGCGGCAAAAGCAAAACGAACCATCCTCGACATTCGCACACGCGGACAATGGACAGACGATCTCGTTCTGATCACAGTCGGGTTCGACATGCCCGCACCCTTTATGGAGTTCTATCGGGTCATTCCCTTTCGTGTGGAGCATATTGATTGCTCTACGCTTCTTGAGAAGTATAAAGCATGTCCTCTTCGGCCCACGTGTGACAATCGTCAATATGATAAATTAACACAGTGGGATAAGTTTTACGTGTTTGATCCATGGTTTTCCCAATGGGATAGTGTATTGTATGTGGATGCGGGACTCCGCGTGCTTGATACGGTCTCTCTCCTCATGGATCTTCCGTGTGAAGGAGGGCTTCTTGCCCCCGATGATGCGGCGCCAGATAATCAAGAGAAACGATTTGGCGGCATCATTGAAACGGATCGAAATCAAGAGGCGGTAGAGGCTCTCTGGGAAGTCTACCGCCCTGAGATCTTGACGGCGCGGTATTTCTTGAATTGTATCTGGCGCTATGATACCTCTCTCTTGTCCAAAGTGACAACCTCGCATCTCATAAAGGCCATGAACACCTATCCTATCTGTCGCTGTAATGAAATGACAATTATGAATTTACTATTTGCGTTTTATCATCACGTATGGATCCCGTTTCCTGATCATGTCACCGATGCCATGGGGCAGCGCAAACGTCTCTTTCGGTGGACCGAACACGATCGGCAAGAAGATCATGGAACCACATGGAAAGACTTTTGTTTTCTCAAGTATCCGACCACCCTTGCGTTCAGTGATCCATAAGAGAAGAAAAAGAAAGGAATCCCACCTAGAGAGAACCTATATGTATTGCTATTTACTGTATACCGATGAAGGACATACCTATGTAGGCGCTACGGTCGACCCCGACCATCGGCTACGACAGCACAATCAAGAAATCAAGGGAGGTGCTCGTGCGACAGGCATCCGTGTGGCGCAAGGGCTCACATGGAAACGAGCCTGTATGATCACGGGCATTCCTGACTGGCGATCCACACTTCAAATCGAATGGCGATGGAAACAACTGGGACGCACCCAATGTCAACACATTCGTCAAGCCCTTCCACGCCGTCTTCATTCTCTTCGCCTCCTCTTGGCACAAGAACGACCCACTTCGGCAGCGATCCCTTACGATGCGTATCCTGATGGCCCCCCTGTGATTCAATGGGAGTCGGACGAATGGAAGGCCTATTACGACGCAATCGAACATAAAGAAAGCGAATGAAGACAGCACAGTGTGGATCGTACCATGGAGCATATCGATGCGGTTCTCTATCTTAATTTAGAGCACCGAACCGATCGCAAAGAGCATGTGCTGCGTGAGATTCACAAAATGGGTGTGGATGATTCCAAGATTCATCGCATCAACGCCATTCGTGCAGAGCCTGGAATCTTAGGGTGCGGACAGAGTCATCGGAATGCCGTTGAATATGCCATCGCGCATCCTGAATGGAATCGAATCTTGGTGCTCGAAGATGATTTTACCTTTCGATCGGATTCCTCCCATGAGATTCAAGAGGCGATTTCCTTGTTGTGTACGATGACACCCGCATGTGATGTCGCTCTTCTCTCTCATAATCATACCAATCTTCAATGCGTTTCGACGACACATCCTTCCATCAAAAAAGTGCTCTATTCTCAAACGGCATCCTCGTATTTGTTTACGCGCGCCTATGCCCCCGTCCTTCTCCAGAATTTCAACGAGGGTCTGACGGATATGATTCGACAGGGTCGCAAACATGAGAACTGCATTGATATTCATTGGACACGGCTGCAACCCCATGCGACATGGTATACGATCGTTCCTGCGCTTGGTTATCAATATCAAAACTATTCAGACATTGAACACCGCGATACGAATTATGGGTGCTGAGATCTAAAGAATAGGTATGGTATGCCACACAGATTCATTTGATCATGAAATACATTACCCCTTACCTTACCGCACATACGTCTGGATTTCTATCGGCTACCAATACTGGATTGGGAAATGTTCTCTTTCAAATCGCATCCGTCTATGGAATCGCAAAACGATATGGGATGATTGCGGTGTTTCCGAATGTCCGCGTGTATGGCGATCTTCTCTCTACTCGATTTCATTTTCCTCATCGACACACCATCCTGCGCCACATCTATTCCCAAGAGGAGACTGTCCTCTCCTTTCCCCACCATCTGTATGAAAGAGAGCATATGAATCGTACCTATGATACGGAGATGATTCATACGATTCAGACCGTCCACGAGAACACGATGATTCATGGGTATCTCGAATGCTATTCCTATTTCAAGGATTCAATCGAAGACATCCGCCAACTCTTTTCGATCGATGAGGAATCCATGCGAATGATTCGTCACCTCTACGGAGATCTTCTTTTTTCTACGAGTCATACGACGATCTCCATTCATTTTCGAGGAAGGGAATACCTGACTGTGATGAATAGTCCCTACGATTATGACTATTATGAGCGGGCCATTCAATATGTATGCCAGCGTGTTCCCTCTGCTCATTTTCTGGTCTTTACGGATGATCCACAGAGCATTGATGTGACCCGTCTCCCTTCCATGACCTCTTACACCTTTCTCTCTTCTACCTATGACTATCTCGATCTATGGACCATGAGTTTGTGTGCGCACCATATTCTATGCAAATCCACGTTTTCATGGTGGGGGGCACGGCTTCATTACGATCAGCAGGCACCCCCCCTTGTGATCTATCGCAAAGAGGATCACTGTGATATGCTAGAAGGATGTATTGGTATCTAATGTGTGCGGAAGATGAGCCCCCCTTCTTTCTTTGAACTCGGAAGAGATCATGTTTACTGCG
>Ga0316228_1000935_pt1 | contig 34150 bp, 33 predicted proteins | sample TBH18021metaG_FD_206005 | JGI IMG/M metagenome (GOLD analysis project Ga0316228, IMG submission 206005) | Freshwater microbial communities from Trout Bog Lake, Wisconsin, USA - TBH18021 | ecosystem: Environmental > Aquatic > Freshwater > Lake > Hypolimnion/Profundal zone | place: USA: Wisconsin... | reverse complement strand
TTGATTACGCTCTGCATAACCAATCACTTTTACAAAATGAATCCCTCATCTTTTATAAGAGCCATTTGCCAAGTGAGCCCACAGTCGTTGAAAAGTTCTCTAAGTACTTTAAGCTTTTACCTTATCAAGACAATCAACATTTAGCGCACTTAGCAGATCAAGAAAAAATAAATTTACTGTATTTTATAAAATCGGGTGAGCGTGACGGTGATTTGATTAGTAATGTGCCATGCGCAATTCATGCGGTCTTTCCCACCAAGGTGAGTGAGTTTCATGGGGATAAATTGGCGTTTGTTTCACATTGGCTCTCTAAAGAGTACTCGAATAACAAGGTTCCCTTTGTGCCACATATGATTGATTTGCCAGCAGTAGAGGGCGATCTCAGAGCTGAGCTCAATATTCCCCAAGGTGCTACGGTGCTCGCTTGCTATGGTGGACAAGATAGCTTTAATTTACCTTTTGTGCATGAGACGATTCTTAAAGTATTGGGTAGGCGTAAGGACATTTATTTTGTATTTATGAATTTCGCTCCATTTGCACAACATGAGCGCCTGATCTTCTTGCCTGGCAACTCGGATATGCAATACAAGATGCGCTTTATTAATACCGCAGATGGGATGATTCATGCCAGAGGCATTGGGGAGAGCTTTGGCTTAGCTTGTGGAGAGTTCTCAATCAAGAATAAGCCTGTGATGACCTATGCCATGTCACCGCAGCGTAGTCATATTGAGATCTTGGGCGATAAGGCTCTTCTGTATAAAGGTAAGACTGACTTGGAGGCGCTATTGATGGGTTTTGATCAACAGGTACAGCACCAACAAAACTGGGATGCCTATAGCAAAGATTTTTCTCCGAAAGCAATCATGCCTAAGTTCGAAGAGGTTTTTGTCAAGGGCTTCGATTTTGATCTGCGGTCAGTCAAGCTAGTTGATCGGATTGTTATTCAACATTATCGTTTCAAGAGAAAAGTCAGGAACATAGCTAAAAAATATGGCTAATTCATTAACTCTTTATCGGTAATCAAATGTTCTATTCAAAAATTCACCAATACCAAAAAATCTCCATAAAAGTTGTGCACTTACAGTGCATACTATTTGTTATTTTATGGACTGTTTGGCCACTTCCACATACAACAGCCCTTAGAAATACTTGTTTAGTCTGCGGGGCATTACTGGGGGCATATCAGATACTCAGATTTAGAAATGAGTTTTCCCTTAGAAAATGCTGGCCACCTCTGCTCGCTGTTGGAATTTTCTTTGCCTGGGTTCATTTCCACTTGCTATTCCTCTCAAATAACTGGATTTTGCAATTGAATGAATATCTCTCTGTTTGGAAGAGCTCCGCTTTATCTTTCATTTTTGGTATTGGATTCGCATTTAGTTTAAGTACAGACTCTTCGCGGCGAATTAATTTATGGCTATTATTAGGATTATCAATCTCAATATTAGTTTATTTTGTTAAGTGGTTTAGTAGCAACTTCTTTGCTCACTATTTTTATGTTCCAGAGTACCTGTTGTTATTCAAAGGTTCTGCACCCTACTATGTACCTAAAATAAGTTATGTATTTTTCTTAATACCAATTCTAGTAGTCTTTCTTGTATTAATTTTTCGATTTATAGCGGGCAAAAGTAAAATTCACAACTTGAGACAAGCTTGCTTCTTAAGCTTGCAAATCATTGGATTGATATCAATCTTTCTGATCTTTATCCTTGAAAATATTAAAAATGGAGTGCTTTATTCTTTTATCTTGACTGCAATTTTCATGGTGAAATATTTTTATTCTGGGCGTAGAGAGTCATCTAATGGTTTAAAAGTTCTTTTGTTAATAGTCTTAAGTTCGGTGACTATGTTGGCTATCAACATAGAGCAAAATAGCTCATGGAAGTATTTTTTTGCAGACTTGAGGGTTGCTATTAATGTAGATCAGCTGAGTAATTGGCGTGATAGTAGTATTCCGCTTCCGGTCAATGAAGATGGAGTAACCGTATCAGGCACTAACTATGATCGCATTAGTTGGGGGATTGTTGGCATGAGGTTGCTTATGGAAAATCCTTTGGGATACGGCCTTATTGATCGCTCATTTAGTCATCTGGCCAAAAAAGTTTGGCCAGACACTTCTCTTGTCCAGTCTCATAGTGGTTGGCTTGATTTTTCTCTTGGGGTTGGGATTCCTGGCTTGATTTTGGTGATGCTTGCTTTTCTACTGGGATTGAAAGCGTGTCGAGAAGCTCCAGAGCTATGGAAGGATATGATTTTATGGATAGCCTTTGGCGTTATTTTACTCTTTATAACAACAGAGGTCTCTCAAAATATATATGTAGAGGGGCTGTTTTTAATTTTGGGGGCACTGATTGGATTTGGAGCAAGAGATAATAGAATTCAATCATTTACTTAGCAGCAACTTTGTTTTATCTTTATTCCTTACCTTAAGATAATGCTAATCGTTGATTCTGAATTTAATCGCAGCATGGGTCTGGGAAATAAGTTATTTTCTTGGGCTAGGGCCTACTGCACAAGCCAGCTCCTAGGGGCGACTCAAATAGAGCCTCGATGGTTTGCATTTCGCAATGCCGCTTTCTTGCGCGGCGGAATTGATTATCACCATTTATTTGGAAAAGTATTTCTTTATAACAACTTTCGATCGGATCCTGCAGCTATTAATCGCCTCTCTGAAGAAATTCAAAGTCGATTAGGTCTGATTCAAAATCAAAAGCACTATCTTTCTGATCTTTCTGATTTAAAGGGCCGTGATTTATCAGATCGAGATATGATTATTTTTAGATCGGACCGAGCCCATCATTTTTTAGATCTAGCTGAGTACCATGGCGCTATCAAGCAAAAATTGGAGCAATTAAGCAAACTCTCCTCTCGTTGGCAAGTTCCGCCAGAGTCATTTATCGCAATTAACTATCGCTCGGGAAATGATTTTAAACCCCATACCGCAAATGACATGCAAGCAAAAACAGATCTACACTGGTTTATTCACGCAGTGGATTGGGTGAGAAAGCAGTACGGGAATCTTCCGGTGCATGTGATTAGCGATGGTGCGCCTCATCATTTGGTAGATCTTGTCAAAGGGGTTGGAAGCTGCCAAATTCATCAATTTGGTACTGCTATTGAGGATTTACAGTTCCTTTCTAAAGCGACGGTCTTGTTGGCCTCGGGCAATAGCAGCTTTTCAGCATGGGCTGCATTTCTTTCAGGCGCTGATGCCTATAGCTCAAAAGCTACACCACTCGATCGCTGGTGCATTAACGCAAATCGTGGGCATCAGACCATTGGAATTATTGAATAGCTGATCAAGCAAAGGTCAGTTAGTCACTTCAGTTTTGAGAGCTTTACGCTTGGCAATTCGATAAAGTTGAGGTTCTAGACTCTTGAATAATTGGATTGGGGTGATAAGGGCGATAGCTCCAGTACCCAGATACAAAGCCCAAACCTGTAGGCTCTCAAAAAAAGTGAGCTTACGATCTTGTAAAAGCCTACTAGGACGCAAGCAATAGAAAAAGAGTAGGGCGTATTTAAATGATTGCAAATGCTTGTATTGCAAAACCCAATAAGGATAAGTAAAGCTATAGAGTTGCTTGAGAATAGCAACATAGTACTTGCCGAGTTTCTGACCAGGCAAAGCGGTTTCTATTCCTACGCTGACAGTGTCAAAGATATGCATCATTGGCAGATTAGGGCGATCAGACCAGCTAGGAGAGAGTTTAGGTCTCCTCATCATGCTATCGACTTGAAGTCCTAAAATTTGAATATCTTTATCGATGCAGACTTCATTAATGCCGATTAAATTTTTACCCGAGCTCACAATCGCTGTACCAAGATACATTTGATACATTTCGCCACCATCACAGCGATCGCTCGCAAGGGCTCTCGCAGCAGGGCCGTCAATGAGAATGCCGCTAATAAATGAGTAATCTCTAAAGGTGGTTGCTGCAATGGTTGGGCCGGTACCAATGACACCAGTTGATTTCATGCGGTTAAAAGTGCGCCCACTGGATAACTCAAGATAATTGGTAATGAAGACGCCAGCATTAGGCTGCTGGGCAATCACGCTATGAAGATGATTTAAAGTATTTTCAGTTGATAGGGCATCATCATTACCCATCAATACAAGATATTGACCGCTGGATAGGGAGATGGCTTTTCTGAGGTTGGGGTCATACTGAAGATTAATGGGGCTCTCATACAATTGATGTGCAATTTGATGGATTTCCAAAAAATTGCGGATTTCACCAAACCGGCCATCAGTTGACTTGCCGTCGCTAATGCAGACTTCATAATCGGTGAAATTTTGCCGAGCAATCGACTGCAGGGTTTGCAAAAGAAAGTCCGTGCGATTATAGTTTGGGATGCAAAATGAGAAAAAAGGCATGGGCTATTTAGTGCTAATGAGTATTCATTTTTAAGGTTTGCAAGCGGGAAATAAAGCCATCTTAAATTAGCCTATTTATCATTATCTGTGCAGCCTGATCATAATTCAAAAAAACTCCAATCCACTATTTTAAATAGTATTGGTGCCAATTCATTGGGACAGGTTCTTGGTGCCCTGTATCAAATTCTTGCTGTGCCACTCTATATCAATGCTTGGGGCGTGTCGTTATATGGTCAGTGGCTCTTACTGAGTACGATCCCTGGTTATCTGGCTATGAGTGATATTGGCTTTGTCAGTGCTGCAGCGAATGATATGACCATCTTGGCTTCCAAAAATCAGCACCATCAGGCCCTGAAGGTATTTCAGAGTATTTGGGTGATGATTCTGGCTATTTCTGGAGTGGTTTTAATTGGGGTGTTAGCCCTCTTTCTATTTATGCCCAGCTTCTTTGCGCAAAGTAGTTTGATTGATGAACAAGATTTCTCGATCATTATCTTTAGCTTATCAGCGTATTCCTTGCTAGCCTTAAAAGAGGGGCTTTTAAATGCAGGCTTTCGGGCGGGGGGTTTATATGGCTTTTCCGTTTGGCTAGGTAATCTTCAAAGAATAGCAGAGGTCGGATCGATATTAGCTGCCCTCGTCTGTCAATGGAGTCCAGTTGAAATTGCTATCTTGATGCTCTCAGTAAAAGGATTTTCTTTGGCTGTCTACGCATTCTGCCTCTCTAGAAAAGTCACTTGGATTCGCTTTGGATTTCATCTCGCTAGTTGGCTCGAGATGCGCAGAATTATCCATCCTGCTTTGGGTTTTATGGCTTTCCCAGTAGCGAATGCCATTAAAAATCAAGGGACTATTACCTTGATTGGTGTAATGCTTGGAACCAGTGAGGTCGTTATCTTTTCTAGTGTGCGCACAATTTGCAACGCCGGATTACAACTGCTCAAAATCGTCCAGCATTCATTTTGGCCTGAAGTTTCCATTGCTTTTGCAAAACAAAACATACAACTTATTCAACAAATGAATAAGTTGATGTGTGGCTTGGCACTCTGGTTGGGTTTGTTAATATTACTCGGGCTACTATTTTTTGGTAATACTATCTTGATTCATTGGACCCTAGGAAAAATTCAGGTACCGATGCTGTTTTTACTGGTGATGTGTCTGGGTAATTTTGCTGCAGGCATTTGGTCTGGGGGGTCGACCATCTTGATGGCGATTAATTTGCATTTCCGACTGGGATTCTATTACCTGCTCTCCACTGCCTTGATGTTAGCTATCGTACTGCTGATGGGGGAGCGCTTGAGTTTGTTGGGTTATGCAGCATTAACTGCGGCAACAGAAATTTTTCTAGCAATGATTGTTTTAGGTCAAACCTTGCCATTGATTCATCAATCTTTCTGGGTCTTTTCAAAAGATATAATTAGGCTACCTGAATATGCCGTGCAATCCATCTTAAACTCTAAATTAATATCGAGAATTTTCCATAAATGAAAATTGCGATTGCCTCTAGCGGCCGACTTTAGCATCTCGGTTTGGCCTGTGAACTATGGTTTGCCCTTTGTTTGTGCCGATCATAGTGGCAGGAAGAATTTACGGGAACATGTGAATGATCCCAACATTATCAAAGTCATGCCATCTGATGATGTTGAGGCTTTGGTGGGATCCATTAAGAAGATGATTTCTATAGTAATTATTAAATAAGGTCAGATAGATGTAATGAGGGATAAACATTATCTCTCGAAGAAAAGGGCGGCGATGCAGTATTCTGATCACTTATCAACCTTTCTTGCGAGCCGATCCAAGCCATACCCATGAAAATTGCCTTAGTTGGGAATTTTAATTCCGATACCTTAGAGTGCTCCTATAGAGATGCCTTCCAAAAGTTGGGTCATATTACTCAGTGCATTGATACCCGCACTTTTAAAGAGAAGCTGGCCTGGTGGCTCAGGGATCGCATCACTCATCGCCTGACGATCAATAGTTATTTTTTGCGATCTTTTGGCGCTGAGCAATATAACCAAATTCTGCTCAGCCATATTCTAGAGTCAAAGCCTAACTTCGTTTTGATATTTGGAGGTGAATGGCTGTTACAGCATATCGTCGAGACTTTGCAAAAACATCATATCCAGGTAGCAATTATTAATGGTGATAATCCGTATGCTCCGCACTATGCCAGCCGTCCAGAGATGTTGCCAGCCGCCAAGGTGTGTGATGCCTATTTTATATGGAGTGATTTACTTGCTACTCGCCTAGACAAAGACGGCATTGCTGCTCATTTTCTCCCATTTGCTTGGGATGAGGCTGTGTTTCCCTATTTTGGCGAAGTAAATCAATATGAATCTGAAGTGAGTTTTATTGGTGGCTGGGATCGAGAGCGCGAACGATTCTTAGATGTGATTGCTCAGCATTTCCCTCTAAAAATTTGGGGACATGACTACTGGCAGAAACGAACTTCATCGAGCAGTCCTGCCAAAAAGGTATGGCAAGGCACTGAATTAAGAACGGCTAACGCCGCTTATATGATTGCTCATTCTAAAATCAATCTCAATATTTTGCGTAAACAACACCATACCGATGGCATTCCTGACGGTGTCATTATGCGTACCTTTGAGGTACCAGGAACCGGCGGTTTTTTGATGGCTACCCGAAGTGGAGGTGCGAAAGAAATACTGTTAGAGAGCCGTGATGTAGCGTATTTTGCTGATGTCGAAGAATGCTTAAATCAAATTGAACACTATTTAAGTCATGAAGAGCAAAGAAAGCAAATGGTATTGCATGCGCACAATCTAGTAGCATCTGAGCATCGCTATGAGCACCGCGCTCAAAAGATTGTCGATATCATATGCGCTAGCTAGTATTTTTGTATTTGGCTTAAGACAAAACTCATTTCGCAAGTGCAAGAATTTTATCTACACCTGCGATTGCAGCATCAGGCGTAATCGATCGAATGCATTGATTCTGTTTTTCAGAGCAGATGGATAGCTGGCATCCTTGGCAATCAATTTTGGTGTACAGAATCTGATTTTTTTGCCCCGATGGAAACCAGATACCTGGTTGATTTCTGCTGCCATAAATCCCGACACAAGGTAATCCAACGCTACTAGCCAAATGAATAGGGCCGCTATCATGCCCAATAAAGATAGTGCATCGCGCAAGAACTGCAGCACTTTCTCGAATGGAGAGTGTTCCACATAGATTAAGTGAGCGATGCGCCCAGGGCTTGAGAAGATGATCAGTGCGATCGAATTCATCGGTCGAGCCAATAGCCACTAAATGATGGTTTGGATATTTACTGGCAAGTAAAGATAAAAAACTTTCCCAGCGATCATCGCCCCAATGGTTGGCCGAAAATTTAGTACCAATACTCATGGCAATTATTGGCTGGTTACCAAGCTGAGAAAGTATTTGGGTCGCTTTAGACTGTTCGGTATCTGTTAAATTAAGATCAAAATTAGATTGGTCCGAAAAATCAATTGCGCCAAGATTGCTAACTTTGCGCCCCAGGAAATGAGCAATATTTTCGTATTCCCCACTTTCCAGGGCTTGAACTGATCGCTTTTGTTTTTGAAACTGAAGTCCAATAATTTTTTTAATCCCAAATAACTTGAACATCAAATAATCACGGATTAATCTTAATAAATTTCGGGGCTCATTAAGATAAATTAAAACATCAGGACTCAATTGCTGGATCTCAGAGCGCAAGTCTAGAATCCGGGGGAGAGTTTTATGGTTGGCCTGCAGCAGAATATAGCCATCAATCAGGTTGGTATTGGCTAATATTTTTTCTGCTTGGGTGGCTTTGATATTTTGGTGTTCAACAGTCAATAAAAATATCGTGCATTCTGCGAATACTTTTCTAATTAATTTGAGTGCAGGAAGTGCAACAATTGTGTCTCCCAAAGAGGCATTGTGATAAACTAAAATTCGAATCATTTATTTATATTAATCAAGTAGTTAACGCTAATTATCTGCTTGTTTATCCACGCATAATTGCCATTAGGGCTGCTAAAAGAAGTGCTGAAAGAGGCGCTATGAAGATATGCCATATTGTACCTACCTATTACCCGGCAGTTCGGTACGGCGGTCCGATTTGGGCAATTCATCATATGTGCAAGTCTTTGGCTGAGCTCGGACATGATGTTACCGTTCTGACCACTAATGTGAATATGCATGAAGACATGGATGTTCCTTTGGATCAAGCAGTACTTATTGATGGTGTCAAAGTTTTTTATTACCCAACTTCCTATTTACGTCGGTGGTTTTTCTCTTGGCCCTTAAGAAAAAAGATGCAAAAAATTATTCCTGAAATGGACTTTGTCCATTTGCACTCTTTATTTCTCTATCCTACCTATCAGGCGGCCCAGATTGCCAAAAAGAATCACATTCCTTATTGCATATCTCCGCATGGCGCTTTAGTTCCTGAGTTACTAGCCAGCAGAAGTCGTTACATCAAAAAGTTAGCGCTACGCTTGTTTGAAAACAAAAATCTATCTGATGCCAGTTTTATTCATGCTACGGCGACGTTGGAGGAGGTCAATATCAGGGCTGCGCAGGTTCCGATTAAAAAAATTGAAATCGTTGAACTTGGTGTTGATACTGCGCTGACTAAAGAGGAGGCTAGCAATGCCAATAAACTTTTAGAAATACCGTCACCCTACTTATTGTTCTTAGGTCGTATTAGTTGGAAAAAACAGATTGATCGCATCATTGCAGCTTTGCCTTACATTCGCAAGGACATTCAGTTAGTTATCGCTGGCTATGATGATGAGAACTTAATTGTAAGCTTAAAAAAAATGGCTAATGATCTTGGGCAGTCTGACCGAGTCCATTTTTACGGCCCAGTAAAAGGGAAGCAAAAGCAGGCGTTCTTTGCTAATGCTTTGGCTATGGTTCTGCCGTCGCTCCATGAAAATTTTGGCATGGTGATCCTGGAATCTTGGGCTAATGCCAGACCAGTGATCTTAAGTCCGAATATTGGTCTGGCTGACACGATGCTAGTAGCTGATGCCGGTGTTTTAGTGCCAGATACCCCGCGAGCCTTTGGTGAGCTCATTAATCAATTGACTCTTAATCCTGAGGTTTTAGATCGCATGGGTCACAATGGCCTTAATCTTGTAAAAGAGAGGTATTCTTGGGGTACCCGAGCCCTAGAGTTGGTATCGGTATATGAGCGTTATCGATATAAAGCAAATGATTGATCTGAAAAGAAGCCATTTAAGTTTAAGTAACAAAGCTGCTCGCTTTTTATGGCAGACGGTGTATCTGCTTGCCTTTAGACCTTCCCCCATTTTTCTGCATACTTGGCGATCCTTCTTGTTGAGATTGTTTGGAGCGTCAATAGGCCCTGGTGTACATGTCTATCCCAGTGCCAAAATCTGGGCGCCATGGAATTTAGTGATGGGTAAGAATAGTTGTTTGGCCAGCAATGTTGACTGTTATAATGTCGCAACGGTAACTCTTGGTGACGGCGCTACTGTTAGCCAATACAGTTATTTGTGCACTGCGAGCAGAGATTATCAAGACCCATCATTGCCCTTAATAGCTGCCCCGATCACCCTAGATACAAAAGCCTGGGTCGCGGCTGATGTCTACATTGGTCCCGGAGTCACTGTAGGGCAGGGAAGCGTGGTGGCTGCAAGAACCTCCCTGTTTAATGATGTGCCTACGGAAGTTCTCGTACGGCAAAAAGTGGAATTGATTACCAAAGATAGCAACAATATAAATGCCCATTGAGAATTATTGAGGGTATTTAAGATTTTATTTATTAAAACTATAATTAGTTAACTGGTAGCTATTTCTACCCAACTGGTTTTCCACTCAATTCCTTAAATGACTTTCTCTAGTTCAGATCCCCGCTTAAAGCATCTCTATGCCTTGTGTGTGGGTTTAGGCTTGACTTGGGTTAATTACTCCCACTTTCAAAGTCTTCCTGGGCTCACTTTAGTACTTTCTAATGTGGTAGTGTTATTGGGCGCAGCCCCACTTTATTTTTGGCTTAAAGATGAGCAACGCGAAGCGATTCCACTAATGCCCATGACGGGTTTCTTTTACTCCGTGACATTTGGTTTTTCCGGCTTTAGTCGTTTTCAGAAAAGTGTGTGGGATGTATGGCATTTTCAAATTCAAGACGACACCTTTGATTTCGCTTTGGTATGCGTGATGGCGGGTCTTTTGTCACTTTATCTTGGTTACTATTTATTGGCTCCAAAGCTAAAGCAAAAATTAGGGCAGATACCTTATTTCCCTTTTTATGTCAAAAGTGCTAAGGCTTATGCATTCTTGGCTTATCTTGGCTTTCCGGTAGTCTGTCTCTTGTACTGGTTATCGCGACATGGAGTGATGGGTGATCTGACCTTATCTCTTCAGATTTTGTCCCAGTTTATTTTTTATCTACTGATGGCGGCATATTTTCGGGGCTTGCTTAGTGTATCTGCAAAAGTCGCATTACTCTTGATCTTTATGTACCAGTTTTTCATTGGCTCAGGATTTTTAGAGGGCTCTATCGGCCCCTTGATCATCTACCTCATAGCGATTTGTAATTTGTCTTTTGCTATCAAGCGAGAGGTACCCTGGGTATGGATGGCATCTATCGTGCTCACTATTTTTTTAATTCAGCCTATTAAAGCGGAGTTACGAAACCAGATCTGGCAATTAAGAAGTGATGGAACAACTTGGGAATTAAAGCAGGGCACTACAGTGGTAGACAGTATGATGGAGCTAAATAAACTTCTTAGCACTAGATATCTATCTAAGCAAGAAATTGAGAGGGTAGAAGCAAAGGAAATTTTGAATAGTTCTTATGGGCGTATGAATCGACTAACAACTTTTATTGAGGTGATTGATCGAACTCCTAGCCCCCAGCCCTATCGATATGGAGCTACATATGCCCCTTTATTGACCAAGTGGATCCCGCGCATGCTTTGGAAGAATAAGCCGCGCGAGAACTTGGGGAATGAGTGGGTTAGGACCTATGGATTGGCATCTGCCGATGATTTTGCTTATTCCTATAACCTGCCCTGGGTAGCCGAGATGTATATGAATTTTGGCTTTCTAGGTGTTCTAGGGGTCAGTTTTTTACTCGGCCTATTGTTTTATGTCTTAAAGCTGATGGTGTGTAAGGTTCCCAATGAGCCTAGCAGGCTAGCCTTCGGGGTTGTATTGGCCACGCCTTTAATGTTTCCAGAAAGCCATCTATCTTTGGTATTGGGCGGAATAATTGTGCAGGCTATTTTGCTATTGCTATTGTGCTATGTGGCCTCTAAACTCTTTCCCAACTGGTTTCGTGCTAGCAAGACAATGCCAAACTCAGAAATTGGTAATTAGTTTGCTATGCTTGGATGCAAATGAAAATTACTGCAATTATTTTGACCTTAAATGAAGAAATACATCTGGCCCGTTGTATTGAAAATATCCAAGGCGCTGTAGATCAGATTGTTGTAGTTGATGCCTACTCGTCAGATAAAACTGTTGAAATTGCTCAAAAATATAATTGCACTATTTTACAAAATAGTTGGATAAATCACAGTGATCAGTTTAACTGGGCATTGGCTCAGCTTGGGGATGAAACTGATTGGGTCCTCAAAATAGATGCTGATGAGTATCTTGATCATGTTTTGCAATCGGCAATATGTGATTTCAAAATTAGGAATGTCGTATCTATATCGGGGGCTTATTTCAAGCGGGTAATTCGGTTTCAAGGTAAACAGATCCGATTCGGTGGGGTGGGCTCAATTCGTGCCTTACGATTGTTTAGGTATGGACAGGGGAGCTCAGAAACCCGCTGGATGGATGAACACATTGTTATCAGTGGTAACTCCATAGAGCTACCAGGAAAAATAGTTGATGACAACCTTAACACTTTGTCATTTTGGGTGAATAAGCACAATCGTTATGCCGATAAAGAGGCATTTGAAATTCTTACTTTAAGGCATCAAGACAGTGGGGCGAATTTAAAAGCCGCCACTCTTAAGCCTGCGTTATATTGGAGAACGGGATATAAAAGATGGGTTAAAAATCATCTCTATCAAAAAATACCAAATGGATTGAGATCTTTTTTGTATTTTTTATATAGATATCTGTTCTGCTTTGGCTTTTTAGATGGGAGCAAAGGGTTCGCCTTTCATTTTTTACAGGGATATTGGTATCGATACCTAATTGATTTGAAATTACAAGAAACGGAGCGATTCATGCAATCAGAAAAGGTCTCTTATCTAGTTGCTGCCAAAAAAATTCTGAAGATTGACATTATTTAATGAGAGTAACAATTATTACCGCTGTGTTCAATGATGCCACCACGTTAGAAAATACGATTAAAAGCGTCCTAAACCAAAGCTACCAAAATATCGAATATATTGTTGTAGATGGCGCTTCAACAGATGGATCTGCAGAAATTGCAAATAGATTTAAGGGGGAGAAGTGTCGTGTCATTACTGAAAAAGATCAAGGTTTTTACGATGCGCTCAACAAGGGGATTGCAATGGCCACCGGCGCGGTTGTGGGAATTCTAAACGCTGACGATATCTATGCAACTGATGATGTGATAGCTGAGGTAGCCAATGTGCTTGTAAGCAATCCTCAACTAGATTGCGTTTATGGTGATCTCAATTATGTGCGGGCATCAGGAAATGAGACAAAAATTGTTACAAGATGGGTTTCAAGTCAATTTCGACCAGTAAAGCTTTATTTTGGATGGATGCCACCGCATCCCACGTTGTTCCTAAGAAAGAGGGTGTATGAAAAGGTAGGAAGATTTGATATAAGCTATAAAATCTCAGGCGATTATGATTTCATCTTAAGATGCTTTGGACAGCAAGCTTTCCAAGCAAAATACATCCCTAAATTAATGATCAACATGCAACTGGGCGGAATTAGTAATCAATCTCTAAAAAATATTTTGATAAAAATGGGCGAAGACTATCGCGCTATTAAGCAAAGCAAATTACTAGGAGTTGCTACGTTAGGCTTAAAAAATATTCAGAAAATAAAACAGCTTTATAAATTAAGCCTCTTAAAGGCAAGATAATTTTTTATAGCAGAATAAATACCCGAGAAAATAAATTACTGTTACTAAAAATAAAATACTTGAGCTTTTATAAAATAAAACTGCTAAATAGATTGCAACTATAGATGGAATAACAATTATGATGGACGAAATCGGATTGGTGAATTTTTTAAAGGGTAGCAATCTAAAATTATTAACATTTTTATAAATTAGAGAATGCAAATGGGCATAGTCTGCATTAGTCATTTTCGTGGAGCGATCCCCCGCTCTTCGATACATACTGAAAAGGGTTTCAATAATTGGGTAAAGGTTGATGACAACAGCTAGCCAAGGAGATACATTTTGGTTTCTAGATATCAAAAGAATACTCAGTAATGCGACAAGTATTCCAATTAAATAAGCCCCCCCATCACCCAAAAAAATCCTTCCAGATGGAAAATTAAAAATGACGAAGCCTAAAATACTGCTAGCAATCAGTGAGGATAAAAAAATTAGGAGACTATCACCCAGGAGGAAACTAGTTATTGATATCGCTGATAAAGCACCAATCGAGAGAAGGCTTGCTAGGCCATTTAGCCCATCAGAAATATTATATGCATTTGTAACGCCTATGATTGCAAAAAGAGTAAATGCAATGGCGATAGGTTGAATACTCAAAAGGGTATTTAGTATCGGAATGCCAATGTTATGTATCAATGCATCATTAAAATAAATTTCTAAGACAGCGCCCAGCGCAATGAAAACCAATCTTATCTTGGGGCTTACTTTTTTTGAAGTATCTTCATATATTCCTACTAGAAAGGCGGGTATACTGCTGGCGATAATTGATGTTTGTATATTGAGTAAATTATTATTACTAAGCAATACTCCAATAAGGAGACCTGCAAAAATTGCCATCCCTCCCACCCTTGGAATTGGCTCGTCATGTATCTTTTGGGGGAGATGAAAATGGTCATCGCCCGAAAGATGAATATGATGCATGTTGAAAACTATAATAAACACGCAAACTGATGCAGAAACCAAGAAAGCACATAAGAGCGAGATAATGGAGATCATTATATTATTTTAGTCTCTAGTTTTGCCTTTCTATGAATATTTTTTTTATTATTTTCACGACGTTTAGCTATGGTCAGAGCTTTTCCTCTAAATATTTAGGTATAGGATGAATATTCTCTTAGCAGGTGGTGCGGGATATATCGGAAGTCATATAGTCGTTGCGTTGATTCGGGCGGGTCATAAGATTGTGATTTACGATAATTTTTGCTAAAGCTATAAATCAGTCATAAATCAATTAGAGTCGCTTGTAGCACAAAAGTCTCCGTGGTAGAGGGTGACATTAGAAATATACTATTACTGAATCAGACGTTTAAAAGTTTTTCGGTAGATGCAGTTATTCACCTTGCTGGCCTTAAGGCTGTGAGTGAGTCGGTGGGTAAACCTCTGAAATGCTATGAGAATAATGTTCAAAAAATCTTAAGTTTATTAAAGGCAATGAATGAAGATAGTATTAAAAATCTTGTTTTAAGTTCTAGCGCAACAGTTTATGGAGGCCCTAAATATTTACCAATTGGTGAGGCCCATCAATTGGGATCTACTAATCCATACGGAAGAATAAAATATCAGATTGAACAAATTCTAGAGGGCCACGCTAAGGTAGATCATAGATTCAAAGTAGTGAGCTTACGTTACTTTAATCCTGTGGTTGCCCACGTTTCAGGATTGTTAGGAGTAATCCAAAAGTAATTCCAAATAACTTAACCCCTTTTATTGCTCGTGTCGCATCAGGTGAAATCAAGGAATTGAGAGTATTCGGAAATGACTATCCAACTATAGATGGAACAGGTGTAAGAGACTACATCCATGTTGAAGATCTGGCGAATGGTCATGTTGAGGCCCTGGATTTTTATCAGGGTCGATAGGATATGAAACCTTTAACTCAGGAACAGGAATCGGTTATAGCGTGATACAAGTGATTGATGCATATGAAAAAGCATCGGGAATAAAAATTTCCTTCAAGGTTGTTAGCAAAAGACTTGGTGACATTGCAAGTTGTTATGCAGCATCTGATAAGGCAAAAAAAATTCCTGCCCGGAAAGTTGATCGTTCTATTTATAAGATTTGTGAAAGTTCTTATTTTTTCCAGCGGCGCTTGAATTGCTCTTATTAATTCTCTAATAAGACTGGCTAATAGCTATGAATCAAACACTCAATCCTAGCATTTTGTATCTGGCCACTGTGTCATGCCAAGTTCTGCGATTATTCGAAAACGACAAGAACAATGACATAAATATTAATCGTCAGAACACATGCTGAGTTGGATTTAACAAACCAAGTAGCCGTGGTAGAGTTCTTGAAGGTGTAGAAGCCAGATCAAGTTTATTTGGTTGTTGCAAAAGGTAGGTGGAATTTATGCAAATAATACGGATCCTGCCGAGTTCATTAATCAAAATCTGATGATGGAGGCAAACGTCATTCATGAGGCGTTTGTATCGGGGGTAAAGCAACGGCTTTTCTTGGGGATCAAGTTGTATTTATCCGAAGCATGCACCTCAGCCGATGTCTGAAGGTGCATTGTTGAGCGAAAAATTGCAGGAATTAAATTGTGTGAATACTATAACCGTCACTACAGCCAAAGTCATGGCATTGATTACCGCAAAGTTTTGGCAAACAATTTATATAGCCCTGGTCATAATTACCATTCAAAAAACAGATATGTGACTCCTGCGTTGATCAGAAGGATTCATGAGGTAAAAGTAAATCATGTGCCCGAAGTAGTTATTTGAGTAACTGATAAATCTAAAAGAGAGTTTCTATATGTTGATGACATGGTTACAGCTTTCATTTTTTTCATGGAGATCAACAAAGAAATATATGACCAGCGTACCGAGCCAATTGAAAGTCATGTCAATGTTGGCTCTGGATCAGATATAACCATTGCCAAATTAACTCAGAAAATCGCTAAAGTGGTTGGTTATGAAGGTGCCTTAGTTTTGATGTTAGTTAGCCAGATGGGGCACCTAAAAAATTAGTGAATTCGATCAAATTAAATTCTCTAGGATGGCTTTAGGTTTTGAATTTATGGCCGGAGTGTAGAAAACCTACGGCTATTTTCTTGAGGGCGACTTCCGAAGATGAGTAATTGTCAAATATAACTTGTTAGGTTAAGATGAGTCTAATTTGAAGTTTAACTGTAAACAGTTGGAAAAATAATGAAAAAAGTGTATGTTGGAATGACGGTAGATGTCCTGCATCATGGCCATATAAATATCTTAGAGCATGCAAGGCAATATGGGGAGGTAACAGTTGGTTTGCTAACAGATGCTGCTATTGCGGAATACAAAAGACTGCCATACCTAAATTATGAGCAAAGAAAAAAAATAATTCAAAACATTGCTGGAGTACACCAAGTTATTCCGCAGGATGAGTGGGACTATTCGCCAAATATTAAAAGGTTTCGGCCCGATTTTATGATTCATGGAACTGATTGGCTTGAGGGTCCTTTTTTAAAGTATAGAGAGCTTGCATTAAATGCTCTTTCAGAGTGCGGGGGTAAATTAGTAGAGGTTCCCTACACTGAGGGAGTATCTTCTAGCTCCATGCTTGATGATTTGAGGGCAATGGGCATTACGTCGGAAGCCAGACGGTCTTCACTAAAACGACTACTTAATGCCAAGCCGCTGCTTAGATTCTTGGAGGCACATAGTCCACTTTCATCGTTGTTAGTGGAAAACTCTAAAGTAAATGTAGGCGGAAAGCTTAGGGAGTTTGACGGTTTTTGGTCTAGCTCATTGACCGATTCAACTCACATGGGAAAGCCTGATATTGAAGCGTTAGACATATCCACTCGCCTAATGAATGTTAACAATATTTTTGAGGTAACTACTAAGCCCTTAATTATGGATGCAGATACTGGTGGCAAGCCAGAGCATTTTGAGATAAATGTGCGATCAATGGAGCGGCTGGGAATCTCTGCTGTAATTATTGAGGATAAAACGGGGTTAAAGAAAAACTCCCTTTTTGGAAATGATGTGGAGCAGACCCAGGAGGATCCAAAATCGTTTGCCGAAAAAATTAGAGCAGGACGCGAAGCTAGAATCGGTTCAGATTTTATGGTGATAGCAAGAATCGAGAGTTTAATTTTGGAAAAAGGTATGAGTGATGCCATTAATCGTGCATCGGTCTATGTTGAGGCAGGTGTTGATGGCATCATGATTCATAGTAGGCGCAAGGAGCCTGATGAGATATTTGAGTTTGCAAAGTTATTCAGGAGTGCATATCCATCTATACCCTTGGTTTGCGTCCCCACGAGCTACAACCAAGTATATGACCACATTCTCAGGGAGCATGGATTTAACATTGTTATTTATGCAAATCATCTTTTGCGCGCCTCATACCCAGCAATGCGCGAGGTAGCAAATAGCATTCTTTTGCACGGTAGATCCGCAGAGGTTGATGATCAATTAATTAGTATTAATGAAATTTTAGAGCTTATTCCGGGAACCAAGTAATGATTGATGTTGTTCAATTTATTCAAGGGTTAAATAACGCTGGAATAAAATTCATAACTGGGGTTCCGGATTCATTGCTTAAAGAGTTATGCAAAAGTTTTCAGTCTCGATTTACAAGTAGTACCCATATTATTGCTGTTAACGAAGGCGCTGCCATCGGATTGGCTACAGGACATTTTTTAGCAACTGGTCGTCCCGCAATGGTCTATATGCAAAATTCTGGGATTGGTAATGCGGTTAACCCTCTGGTGTCTATAGCGGATCCCCTAGTTGCTTCAATCCCAATGGTTTTATTGGTAGGATGGAGGGGGGAGATTTTAGAAGATGGTAAGCAGATCGAGGATGAGCCACAGCATGTGAAGCAGGGTCAAATTACCGTCGAATTATTTAAAACTTTAGGTATTCCGATCGAAATAATAGATGGAAGTGTAAAAAATATTTCTAATGTACTTAACAAATGTGTCCAACTCGCATTAAAGAGACAGGGCCCAGTAATTATTTTGGCTCGAAAAAATACGTTTGCCAAATCTCCTGATGAGATCGTAACTACCAGTCATAAAATTGGTATGCCCACACGCGAAGAATCAATTGAGAGGATACTAGATTGCATTGGAGATAATCATATTCCAATAGTTTGTACAACTGGTATGGCTTCGCGCGAGTTATATGAAGTGCGAGAAAGAAAAGCAGCGCTACATCAAGATGATTTTTTAATGGTCGGTGGAATGGGGCATGCTAGTCAGGTTGCTGCTGGAATAGCGCTAAGCATCCCAGAAAAAAAAGTGATTTGCATTGATGGAGATGGTGCTCTATTAATGCATGCGGGCGGTTTATCTACAACAGCGGATTGCAAAAATATCATTCACATCCTTATTAATAATGGTGCACATGATTCTGTTGGGGGGCAGCCGACAAAGGGATATGGACTTTGCTTCTCAGAAGTTGCAAAAAATTTTGGATATGGGACTGTAAAAACCGTTGAAACACTGGGCGGCATTAGTAATGCATTACTAGTGATGATAGAGGGAAAAGAAAGCGCATTTTTAGAAATTATTTGCAGGGGCGGTGCTCGCATGAACTTAGGTAGACCATCTCACTCACCAATTGAAAATAAAAATATTTTTTCAAAATTCATTAGGGTGTAAAAAATGATTCTTGATGAGAGTATTCATGCGTTTGTTGAAAGACGTAATAAAGAGAAATTAATATTTACAGCCGGACCCTCCTCCTTGATTGAGGAGAATATAGCAGGGCTTGGCCCATGCTTTGGGCGCGGTGATGTCCGATATGAAGAACAAGAGAGGCAGGTTTTATTTGCATTACGTAGCATGACTGGCCATAAAAATATTGTTCGAATGCAAGGCGCCGCCAGCCTAGCCTTGGAGATCATGGCGTGTAATTTCTTGTATGGAAAGGTATTAATTGTCTCAACTGGATATTACTCAGACAGATTGTTGCAGTTGGCAAAAGTAGCTATGACAGGTATTCAGCAGATAAGAAAAGTAGATTCGGTTGAATGGACCAATATTGATGCAATTGAAGGTAGCTACGATTGGGTTTTTTGTTGCTATACAGAAACAAGTAGAGCAATTAAATTTCCTATTGAGGTAGCTAGGAGCTTAGCAGATAAGCTTGGCGCTAAATTAATGGTGGATGCAACAGCATCTATCGGCTTGGAAGCCAATCATGAGCTCGCGAATGTTTTGGCATATAGTTCATGTAAGGGTTTATTTGGGCTCACCGGAGCAGCATTTATAGCTTACAACGATTCCAGTCAAATTGAAGTTAGCTCATTTTATCTAAATTTGAATACGCATATTGAAAAAAAGGTAACCGGCCCATATCATGCAATTCAATCTTTAGTCGAGGTTTTGAAGCGCCATTCAGAAATTAAAGAATCTGTTTTAGAAAATAAAAAAAGAGCGCAGGTTATTTTTAGGAAATATTTGAAGCTTCCAATAAAATTTCAGCCGAACTTATGTACATATTTAACCTGTACTGTTGAAAGTCCTTTAAATGAATCAATCCTATATTACCCTCGCGGTAGCAATGCTGGCAGCGTCATTTGTCACTTAGGTGAGGCGCATCTTGGGGCATCGGCAAAGGGCGACATCTTAAATGCCTTAAAAGTAAAAGAGTTATGAGGGTCATGGTTGACATGTCAGCAACTTTGCTCCATCACGGGCATATTAGGTTGCTAAGGGCTGCAAAAGAGATGGGTACCGTCATTGTTGCATTGACAACTGATGACGAAATTAAAAAGAAAAAAGGGTATACGCCAGAATTGGAGTTCAGTCACAGGAAGGAAATTTTAGAATCGATCAGATATGTTGATGAAATAGTTCCGTCACCTTGGTTAATTGATAATAATTTTTTAATCATGAATCAAATCGATTTGCTAGTTCACGGTAGTGACAATTCAAATTTAATCCCGGAAGAGAAATTAATTGTCTTGCCTAGAACCCCAGGAATTAGTAGTTCTGATCTAAGAGTGCGGGCAATGAATAGCCTGAGAGCAATCGAAGGCAAATAAAGACATGTGCTCTAGTAGAACAATTGCACAAAAAATTCTCAATATTGATAACGCATACGTTGGGTATGATTTTCAAAAGAGAGAGAATCGTAGAAGTTTGTCTGGTAACTTGGGGATGAGCAAAATAACTGCCAAGGAAAATCTTGAAAGCTTTAAAGGGGCAATGGATAGAGTGGACGCGCCATTCTTCCTCCTCTACGGTACACTCCTTGGGGCGGTTAGAGAAGGTGATTTTATTGCCCACGATACTGATATTGATGTCGGAATTTATGAACAAGATAAGCCCCGCTTAATTCACGCAATTAAAGAGCTGATTAACGACGGATTTGAATTGATACGCACCAAATTCCCTGATGACTTAGTAACCATCATGAGGGATGATGAATATATAGATGTAGGAATCTTTAGAAAAACTAAGTTGCGAGAAGTGGAGTCTTATGTTTACCAAAGAAACGCCATTGATGCTACTAGCTTAGACTCTCTTGATAGTATTAATTTTCTTGGTTTAGTCTACAGAATCCCCAAAAATAAAGAACAGCTTTTAACGGTTTGGTACGGAAATAATTGGGTGAAACCCCAGAAAAATTATCCTGCATCTGATTTGGATACTCAGACATGGAAAAAAATTGCAAATAGATATTTTCTAACGCGGATAATGATTGGTTATGCTAGGAAGATTAAAAATCTTTTTTAGATTTTCTCAAAATAGGTTTCTAAATAACCTTTCGTGGCAGTTATTAGAGAAAACACTGCAAATACTAAACACCCTTTTTATTGGTGCATGGGTTGCACGCTACCTTGGGGTAGTGAAATTTGGTGTTCTTAGTTATGCGCTGGCCTATAACGGCCTTTTTCTAACGCTTACAACGCTTGGACTAGATACTCTACTTGTAAAGTATCTCGTAAAAAATCATCGGATAAGAAATTATGTCGTTGGGACAACATTCTATTTAAAAATATTGGCATCATTTATTATTTTTATATTGATTTACATTTCACTTAATTTAACCAATCAATCTAATGAGGTTCGCAATTTAGTTTTAATACTGGCATCTTCTAACATTGCCTTGTCATTTAATGTGTTAACTCAAGTTTATGAGGCAGCAAAACAAACTGGAAAAGTTGCAAAATCAAATATTGTTGCAATACTAATTTCAGCAGCGATCAAGGTAACTTTTATTATATTAAAGCTGCCAATAATTTATTTTGCAGTAAGCTATCTAGTCGACGTGATCATTAAATCACTTATTAATCTTTTTTCATATGAGAAAGATTTTTCAGGCTTTATCAGGTGGAGATTCAAAAAAAATATTGCTTTTATTTTTCTTAAAAATTCATGGCCCTTAATCACATCAGGTTTGATTATTTCGATATATATGAGAATTGATATCATCATGATTGAAACCATGATTGGTAGTGAAGCGGCTGGCTTGTATAGCGTGGCAGAAAAGCTGAGTACCTTCTCTTATTTTCTCCCTACTATTTTAATGGCTTTGATATTTCCTGATTTGATTGAGATGAAGAAGCAAGGGAATATGGATTTTTCAAAAAAGATAGAAAAAATATTTGAATATTTTTTCTATCTTGGAGTGGTGGTAGCAATACTAGTCTTCTTGTTGGGTCAATTCGTAATTGACCATATTTATGGTTCTGAGTTTGCGAACTCAGTAGATATACTCAAAATCCATGCCTTGACTTTGATATTTGTTTTTATGGGGATTGCTAATAATAGATACTTAATAATTGAGGGACTTCAAAAAATTGATTTTTTTTATAAATTTGCCGGCTTAGTAATTAACTTGGTGGCTAATTATTTCTTAATTGATAGGCTGGGTCCTGTAGGCGCTGCATATGGAACTCTGATTGCCTATATTTTTATTAGCTATCTTTCGATGGCTATTAGTTCAAAAACAAGAGCAACCTTTTTTATGCAAACTAGGTCCCTTTATCCTAAAAACATTTTAATTAAACTTGGGGCGTTCAGATGATGTACAGCGCTAAGGTAAGTGTAATTGTTCCTTCATACAATATGGGAGATAAGATTGGGAAATGCCTTCAATCCCTAATCAATCAAACATTAAAAGAGATTGAAATAATCGTTGTAAATGATGCTTCAACTGATGATACTGAAGCAGAGCTTCTTAAATATGCATCCATAGATCCTCGCATAAAAATCATTAGCCATTTAGAGAATCGAAGAAGAGGTGGGGCAAGAAATACGGGCGTCCAAAATGCTAATGGAGAATACATTGGCTGGGTAGATGCTGATGATTGGGTTGATCGGCTAATGTATGAAAATTTATACAATGCGGCAAAAAAAATTGACTCAGATATTGCACAGTGCAATTACTTTAATGTCTATTCAAATGGGAGGGCTTCCTTAATATCGCCAATTAATGAGACATTGACACTTAATGGCAGAGAAATAGTCAATAGTCTTTATACCTCACAAAAGGGGCTATTTGCTGGTCTCTGTAATAAAATTTACAAGAGAGATCTTTTTTCAAAAAATAACATAGAGTTTATTGATGCATACCATGAGGATGGCCCAATAAATTTACAGTTGGCTTATTACGCATGCAAGCTGATTCATGTTCCCGAGGCGCTTTATTACTATTATCATTATGGAATGAACAGCTCTCTAGAAGTTGATAAAAAATCAATTGATGATATGTTTGAATCCACTAATGCAGCGTATGATTTTTTCAAAAGCAAAGATTTTTCTAACAAAGAAACTCAAGAATTTATAAAAAATTTTTACTATAGAAGAATAATAATTTCAAAATTAAACGACATTTTTAGAAGTCCAATTAATTATCAATATATTCGATATTTGGCATGTAAAATATCCCAAAGTAATTTTAAAAAAATCATTAAAAATGTCGGCTTTGTAAGAACTATGCTCTACATCTCAATATTAGAAAATTACCCAACTGTATTAATAAAGTTTATTTTGAAATATTTAAATTACAAGAATTTGCTCATAGCAAAAATCAAAAATGCTTAATTTTCTTAAGCCTTTTTTCAGGAAGATGCTCATTAAAAATAATGGCTTTGTTCTTCATGAGTTCAAAACTTTAACTAAAGAGGTCCTGCTAACATTTGATGATGGTCCTTATGATGTTTTGGATTTATATTCAATACTGGACTTACTGGACAAAGGCAATCATAAGGCTATTTTTTTTCTTAATGGGATTGATATAGTTGATTTAGGTCCACCGGGTATTGAAGTTTGTAGTGAGATTTTAAAAAGAGGGCATACTCTTGGTAGTCACTGTTATCGACATTTGTATTACAACAATTCCATAAGTTTATTTGAGACTGACTATATAAAGCAAGACATTTTATTTTCTAAGATATTCATGCAAAATAAAATTAAAGGCGCGCAGCTATATTATCCTGTTAGGATGCCCTATCTAAATTTCTTCCTATATGCGGAGTATTTTCTTAAATTGTCAGGAAAAAAATTCATCATGGGCGGAGTTCCTGTTGGCGATTGGATAGAGACCACTCCCCCTGATAATATTGCAAGTACTGCAATCTCTAAATTGTCGCCTGGGACTATCTACGTGTTTCATAATAGGCCAAACACAAAAAGGTGGCTCCCAATTTTTTTGCACGCACTTCATAATGCAGGCTATGTAACTGCCAATCCCTCTGAAGTATTAAATAACTATCAGGCGGAGTATTGATGGACAATTCTAATAAATTGGCAATACTGGGCGCTCTCGCGCGCATAACTGATTGTTCAATAATTAAACTCTCTCAGGATTTTCCGGGCTCTATGAGGGATGGCGGAGATATTGATATTCTTAGTGTCAATATGGAGTCATCAGTTGCTTCTTTATTGCTTTACTTAAGAAATATAGGCTTATTCTCAGTGGTAGTTCATAAATCGACATCATTTTCTCATGTTGATTTATATTCCAAATCTAAATTTATTCATAGGTTCGATATTGTTCAATCCTTTTCTCACTTTAAAAGACTTAACGTAAAAAAACGTTTTATCTTAGATTTAGTTGAAAACAGCTGCGATAAGATTATTTCCTTCCAGGGGCAAGAATTCGCAGTAAAGGTCCCCAATCTTTTTTATGAATGTTTGATGAGATTGATGGAATACAGTGAGTATTATTGGGTTGGGCCGGATAAAGTACAGCATCTTAGTTATATTCTTGACTCAAGTGTGCCCTCGAGCAAGTACTTTTGTGCTCTTCATGATTACACTTCGATTTCTGAAGAGTTAACCCTTGATAATGGCGCCACACAATTTGACAGGTTTAAAGGGGACGTAAGCAAACTGTTGTTTGCTTACAAGTCACTTCCTGTACGGCTTTGGCCCAAAAAGACTTATCAGCTAATTATTAGAGCTTTGGGAGGGTAATGAAGGGACGCCTTACTCCGCCGCGTATTGATGCATTTGTTGTATGGCCACATGGGCTTGAGTACAAAAAGTCAATATTGAGGCAAATTGTTGATGCAAAATTCGATATAGTTCGAATTGAGCGTATTCACAAGCTAAAAGTGCCTTCCTTAATAGATTTTCTCTATAAAAGCGATAAAGTACCTTTCTATCACATCAGGTCTAAAAAAAAATTTATCAAAGAAAATATAGGTGATGCAATTTGTATTTTTGTCCGTAATTCGTATCCAAATTTGATTGCTAGTGGTGAGGGGCTATTCAGGCATGCCGAGTGTTTAGAGGTGAAGAGCTTAAAGAATTCGATCAGGGCTCAATTTAATCCTAGAAAAAATGGTGTTCCAACTGAAAATCATGTGATTCATGCTACGGACTCGGTTAGCGACTCTAAACATCTAACCAAATTCTTTGACATTGACTATGAAAATCTTATGGAAGTGAGCGAGATTGGAATGCCTTATCACATTGAAGGCGTCCACTCATATACAGTCGAAGAAATGGATCTTGAAAAACTTACCTGCGGAATTGCTTCGGGGGATAGATGGGTTTTCGACATCAAAATAAGACCCATAATCGAGTCACCTCACTATAAATTCCTGCAAGGCAATGAAAATGTCTATTCTAACTATATAGAAAAATATTTTGGGACAGCCCTAAAAGATGATTACTCTACCGAAAAATTTCAAAACTTAAAGTTGAATTTTGATCCCTATTCTTCTGGCAATTTTATTGTAGTTAAGAAATATAAGAGCCATATGTATGTATTAGATGGTCTGCATAGGGCATCGATCCTGCTTCATAGACAAATTAAAAAACAATATTGCATATGCCTATCATAAGTATTAATGGTGGACTAGGAAATCAGTTGTTTCAATATGCCTTTTCAAAGCATATTGAAAAGAAATATAACGTTATATTTAAATATGACCTATCAGATTTTGTGTACAAAAAAATTCATGATGGCTTTATTCTGGATAAGCTTATTGAAGATGATTTTACAATTGCTGGGGAAAAAGATTTATCTGAGGTGACGGCATTGTTAAGGTGCAAATATGGTAGGGCAATTCTACGCAGATTATGTATTTTTAATGATGTTATTAACTATGAGAACTGTTCAAATCCTGAAGCGAGGCTTTATTCCTATTACATGGGTAATTGGCAGAACTTAAAGATTGATTATATTTCTTGTATAGAGGATAAATTACTTGATCTAACACCAAATTTTCCGCCGTCATTGAATTCAGTTTTTGTACATGTCAGAAGGGGAGACTACTTAAAAAATACGCTTTACGCAATATGCGACATGGCATACTATGAAAAGGCAATACGCCATACTAATAATGCCATTCGCGATTGCAAGTTTTACGTTCTTTCAGATGATATAGCCTGGTGTGAAGATAATTTCGCAATGTTGAAATCCGAATTTAATATAAATTTTGTAAACAATAATGCATCTTTGGATGATTTCAATTTTATGAGATCTTGTAATCACGCAATTATTTCTAATAGTACTTTTAGTTGGTGGGCTGCCCAGTTAATTAAAAATCAAGACAAGTTAATAATCAACCCTAAAATTTGGTTTACAAATCAGGATCACGAAATAATGCGTCCAAATTCATGGTTAACTTTTTAGCGTTTGTAGTAGATAAAATATTTTCAATTGTTTACAACTTTTTATAAAAAAATTTAATCCCAAAATTATATTTTTTTAAATTGAAAGCTTTTAATGAAATCAGTTTTTAGCATATTAAGGTCTTTTATACCCAGTGTTTATTATAAGAATAATAGCTACTCGCTTGAGGGGGAAGACATAGTCTTAAAAAATATCACCCATAGTCTAAATATTCATAAAGGTCTTTATATAGATGTAGGCTGCTTTAATCCTCACTATATTTCAAATACTTACTATCTGCATCAACGTGGCTGGCATGGAATCAATATAGATCCAAATTTACAAACAATAAAATTATTCAATAAATATAGGCCAAAAGATATAAATCTAAATATTGGGTGCGGATCTGTTGAAAAAATAGTTGACTATATAGTTTTTGACTCGAACCCTTATAAAGCATCCAGTTCAACTAATACTATATCTAAACTATTTTCAGAAAAAAGAGTTTTGCTTGGCCACAAAATTAAAAATCAATATCCAATAAAAGTGGTTAAATTATCTTCCATAATAGAAAAATATCTTAAAAATAGAGAAGAAATTGATTTTTTGAATATAGATGTTGAAGGGATGGATATGGATGTTTTAGCCTCCTTAAATATCAGTGATAATAAGCCAAAAATTATTGCTATAGAATTTTCCGAATATTTAGATATTTCAAGTGTAATTAATAGTGATGTATATAAATTTTTGAATAATTATGAATATAAATTAATGCATAAATCCCCTAGAACTGGAATATTTATCAGATCAGATCAGTATATGCGATTAAAAAAATAATTTTTAAAATATTTAATCATTAATTTAATATTTTCTAGTAATCTGTCATTTTTTGATGCTAATAATTATAATATATTGAAATTGGGATGTTATCAATGCAATAATTGAGTATCTTGTAATGATCGCTTGGGGTTATCTTACTTTCTATGGGTTGAAATATTATCAATATTGATCTTAATTACTAGGTCATGTTCCTTATAGAATTTTTTTGGTTAGGGTTTAGTAAAGATAATTTTATTTATTTTCAGGGTGAGTGTGGCAACAGTCGGTGTCAGATTTTGCTGAAAGTAATTATTATCTGATTCTGTGATGAGATGCTTAATTTGATTAAGATTGATGATAGATGGTCTGTCGCGAATTATCGGGGTGCAGAAATAAGTTTGAATTATTTTTTGGGGTCCTATATTTTAACCAATAGCTTTATTAAGATTTTTGGCATTTTAGAGCGCAATAGAATCTTGCGGTTGAAGGCTATTCATATTCAATATTTATCCATTAACCTTACTAAGCCTTTTTCCTGTAATTTTGCCGATCTTTTTTTCAGTAATTCCACTCCTATTGGCAGAATGTGATTGTTGGATAATTGAAGCGTAAGTGGTATATCTAGTTTCAATATGAAAGAAATAAAAATGAATTAATTTGCCTCCTTACGGAAGAAATATTCGCCAATACACTATGACATCTGATGCTCCATTAATTTCTATTGCGCTTCCAACTTATAACGCGGGGAAATATTTGCGCCAATCGGTCCTGTCTATAATCCGACAGACCTATACGAACTGGGAACTAATCATTTGCGATGATGGTTCATCCGATGGCTCCATTGATTCAATAAGTGATATTTGTGACTCCCGAATTAGGATTTTGCAAAACAACACTAATCAGGGTGTAACTGTGCGTTTGAACCAATGCATTTCGATGGCTCGTGGAGAATATTTTGCAAGGATGGATCAGGATGATATTTCATATCCTATGAGGCTTGAATTGCAGCTAAATTTCCTAGTTAATAATCCAGAGATAGATTTAGTGGCTACAAAATGTATCGCAATTGATGGTAATAATCAATTCATTGGGCTTATAACAGCAAGATGTATACATGAGGATATCTGCTCTAAAACCTGGCTTGGCATTTCCATGCCACACCCCACTTGGATCGGTAAGACCTCTTGGTTTAGGAAATTTAAGTATGCAATTCCTGGCCCATATTTTTGTGATGATCAGGAGTTGTTATTGAGGGCATACAAAGAGAGTCGATATGCATGCGTAGATAAAGTGCTTTTTGCTTATCGCGTTCGCGATCGTATTAATCTTGTAAGAAATTTTAAAATTAGATTTGCTATCCTCGCTATTCAACTGAACATATTCTCGAGCGATCGAAAGTGGATTTTTTGCTTACTTGCTAGTTTCGCTTGTCTTGCAAAGATTGTGAATGATGGTTTTAGAACTTTGCTGAAGGGGCGCCCTACAAGTACTACTAGATTCCTTTCTAATGCGCATCGTAAAGAGTGGGTCAAGATGCTTGAGAATTACTCATAAGGTAGGGTTATTAGTTTTCCAAGCGGCAAGAAGCAGCCAAATAATTGACCTCAATTATAAGATTAGATCTCTTTTAGTTAATGGTTAAAGCGTAACCTATATGTATGTCTAATTCGACCTCTTATTACATTGAGAGCATAGTTTGAAAATAGTTGGTTGGCTGGTAATATATGAAAATATGGCTATTAATGCACGTTAATTGAGACATTTTTGTAGTCAGTTTATTAATCTAGATGGGTGTGTCTGTGTGAAAAAAATCTGTTTTATGGTGACAACTCCTTTCACAGCCAACGCATTCTTGTTGGGCCATTTAAAAGCCCTCTCTTTTAGATACAAAGTATGCTTATGTTTGAATCAAAGCTTGTATTCTTTGTCGCCAGAATTTGAAAGAAATGACATTAATATTATTAATGTTCCTCTAAAACGAAAACTCTCTCCTCTATCGGATTTTTGCGCCTTTGTAAAGATAATGGCAATTTTTCGCAAAGAGCAATTTGACAGTGTTCACACATTAACTCCAAAAGCGGGCTTACTCGGGATGCTTTCAGCTTATTTGTGCGGAATTCCCATTCGCTTCCATACTTTTACGGGCCAAGTATGGGTCAATGAGCAAGGTTTCAAACGTAGGTTTTATAAATATATTGATCGCTTGATTGTTTTTTTAGCTACAAATGTTTTTTGTGACAGCAGTTCTCAAGCGATTTTTTTAGAAGGGGAGGGAGTTGTCGGGCCCAATTTAGTTGCTGTTGTTGGTGGCTCATCAATCTCTGGCGTAGATCTGTCCCGCTTTAATCCGGGAGCTGTTCGCAGGTTGGGAGATTTATTTTTGCAACTAAAATCAGAAGGTCAATTTATCTTTTTATTCGTTGGTCGTATTGCAAAAGATAAGGGTATATTTGATTTGATTGAGGCGTTTATGGAGGTGAGTCAAGAAAATCCACAAGCGCGTTTATGGATTGTTGGGCCGGATGAGGAGGGCTTAAGGGTTCAAATTGAGTCTAAATTCCCCAATATGAGTGGAGTGCTTTGGATGGGATCATCCACCACTCCTGAGGCATTTATGGCAAAGGCGGATGTACTTGTTCTGCCCAGCTACAGAGAAGGGTTTGGTACGGTCATTATTGAGGCAGCGGCTTGCAAAACTCCAGCCATTGCTTATCGTATTGACGGGGTAATTGATGCAATTGAGGATGGCCATTCAGGGATTTTAGTTAATAAGGGTGACCCTAAGGCGCTAGAATTAGCTATGAAAAGCATGATGCTTAATCCAATAGATGTATCACGAATGGGTGAGTATGCTTTCCAAAGAGCAGAGCGTTCATTTTGTGCAAAGAAAATTACAGATAGTTGGCTTAATCTATACGAGGCAACAGTGCCAGCAGGATTGGTATGAGGCTAGGATATTTGCATTTGAAACGTGCTTTTGATATCGCTATAAGCGCTATTGCGCTTATAGCATTCTCCCTGATAGTGTTGATCATCGCTTGCATCATTGCAGTATTTGATGGGTTCCCAATAATGTACTGGTCAGATCGCGTTGGCGTTAATGGCGAAATTTTTCAAATGCCAAAATTGAGAACTATGAAGCCAGAGACTCCAGTGCTAGCTACTAATTTACTGAACAGTCCAGGTGCCCATATGACTCGGATTGGACCATTTTTGAGAAAAACTAGCCTAGATGAGTTGCCTCAATTGTGGAGCATTTTCATTGGGAATATGAGTTTTGTTGGGCCAAGACCGGCATTATTTAATCAGACGAAGCTAATTGCTTTAAGAAAAGATGCCCAAATTGATGTGCTTAAACCTGGCTTAACAGGTTTAGCTCAAATCAATGGTCGCGATAAATTAAATGATGAGCTAAAAGTACGGTTTGATGAAGAGTATTTAAAAAATATTTCCCTAGGTTTGGATTTGAAGATTATTGCTTTAACATTTCTTCAAGTTCTTTTTGGCAAAAATGTTTCGCATTAGAAGGTAATCTGTATTTTGAAAACATTAATCATGCCTGTGTTGAGCCTTCCTAGATTGGTTAAGCGCTCGATTGTTTTGGTGTTAGATACTGCTTTAAGTATATTTAGTGTCTTAGTGGCGTTTTACCTTAGAACAGGTGAGTGGGTACCCATTTTTGGGGTGGGTGGCTGGAAACCATTATTGGTCATTATTGCGGCGTTATTGATTGGCCTGCCAATTTTTATTGCTAGCGGCCTTTATCGAGAAATATTTAGACATTCTGGCGCAAGAGCTTTATTTGCATTACTAAAAGCAATGGCGATCTATGCGGCAATTTTTATTGCACTATTCACTTTTTATGGTGTACCTGGTGTTCCTAAAACAATAGGAATTATTCAGCCGGCAGTATTGCTAATCATGATTGGCACGAGTAGAGCAGTAGCTAGTTATTGGCTTAGCAATACTTATCGAACGCAGTTGAAAATCGCTTTAGTTCCTAAGGTGTTAATTTATGGTGCAGGAGAGGCTGGACGTCAATTGGCTGCTGCACTTGCTCACAGTTATACCATGAGAGTGGTTGGATTTTTAGATGATGATTCTAATCAGCATGGCGGAATTATTGATGGCAATAGGGTATACGACCCCAGTGAATTAAATGATGTAGTGATCAGAAAAGGGGTTTCTAAAGTCTTGCTAGCAATACCTTCAATGAATCGCTCACGGCGAAATGAGGTTTTAAAAACCATCTCTGATGCCAAAGTAGCAGTGCTAACCTTACCAAGTGTCAGTGACATCGCATTTGGTAAGTTTTCAGTTGAAGAGCTAAAGCCGCTTGATATTGAGGATCTGCTGGGACGCGACATGGTCGCGCCTAACATTAAGTTGATGGATGAGCATTTGCGTTCTAAGGTGGTTCTAGTGACCGGAGCTGCTGGATCTATTGGCAGTGAATTATGTCGCCAGGTGGCAAAGTATCAGCCCTCTTTATTAATTTGCTTGGATCAAAATGAAGAGGGTCTATATCGCCTTATAGAAGAACTTAATTCTTATGAATTTTCTCTTGGTTCAAAAATTTCTATCAAGCAGGTATTAGCTTCGGTTAATCATGAGGCTCAGCTACGCCAACTATTTTTGCAGCATCGAGCCGATATTATTTATCATGTAGCTGCCTATAAGCATGTGCCAATAGTTGAAGATAATCCTATCATGGGGGCGCACAATAATATATTGGGGACATTAACGATAGCCAAGCTAGCAAATGAATTTCAGGCCTCCAGGATGATTTTAGTCAGCACGGATAAGGCCGTTAGACCGACTAATGTAATGGGTGCTACAAAAAGAGTTGCGGAGCTTATTCTTCAGGGTTTAGCACAGACAAGGACATCAACTATTTTTTCCATGGTTAGATTTGGTAATGTTTTAAATTCTTCGGGGTCTGTTGTCCCAAAGTTTCGTCAGCAAATTGAAAGCGGTGGGCCGGTTACGGTCACTGATTTTAGGGCTACGCGTTACTTTATGATGATTCCAGAGGCTGCACAATTAGTTATTCAGGCAGGCATCCTTGCTCAAGGTGGGGATGTATTCTTGTTGGATATGGGTAATCCAATTAAGATTATTGATCTTGCCAAAAGAATGATTGAATTAGCGGGCTTAGATATTAGGGACGAGGAAAATAAAAATGGAGATATTGAAATTAAAGAAATAGGTATGCGTCCTGGAGAAAAACTCTATGAGGAGTTACTTATTTCCGGGAATCCAGATGCAACTAGTCACCCTAAAATATTTAAATCTAATGAAGAATTTTTAAGCTGGGAATCGTTAGAAGAAAAGTTAATCTCAGTTAAGCAATCAATAGAATCGAATGATCACAATGAATTGAAAAAACTATTGCAAGACTTGGTCTCAGGTTACAGCTCTGGATCATCATAATCCGTACTCGTTTTGGCGATTGAATCTTTTGCGAATGATTGATATGAAGTATAGTGGCATTGTACCCTCTTAAGATTAGGTTTTTATTGCTAAACTTTTTATCATTTCAATTAATATCCAATTGCTATCCTTACGCAATGTTGTAAAGCTCGATGTCTAAGCATTCTTCTAGCCATCTTTTGCCAAATTAGGTGGTTTTTTAACTTGAATAAAATACTCACGAACCTTAATGGGCATGATTCGGTCCGGTCAATAAATGGACCGCTCATTCCATTCAGGCACACCATTAATGAGCTGGTCAGATTGACTAAAAAGTAATCAATTAAACTGTTTATTGCGATTAAGTAGTTTTGAGCAGCCCTCTACAGTAACAAAGACGCCCCAGTTCGCATCATCATATTGTGTAAAACCGATTACTTCATTTAAAGGATCGAGATAGTAGCGTTGCATCGTGCGTAATAAAGCTAGGATGACTTTGGATGGGGCTGCAATCTTCAAATTAACCCAAGCTTTGAGTTTAAGGACATCAACTTTGCCGGTTGTGGATTATGGCCCCAACATGGAGTGCCCAGTGAGTTACAGCAATGGCATATCATCGCTACTTCAAAATCTTGGATGAATTATGTAAGCTAAAAGAGTGGCGCAGAAAACAATCAGTCATTGATATTGATGCTGATGTTCAGAAAACATCGAAACTATTAAAGCTCAAAAAGAAAGCCTAAAGCACCCCGTTTTTCATAAAATACGAGTTTTTTTAAAACGGACTCATTCTCAATTGGGTAGCTGCAAAGTCTTATCTGAGTGTTCCGGACTTTCTATTTTTTGATTGTTTATCGATCACTTAAAAGAGTAAATTTTCTTCTTTTAATAGTCTAAAAAAAACGATTATCGGATGCAATTTTCGTGAAAGAAAAAAAAGGGGTAAGATTGCTAATACCGCATAGCAAGCCTGAGGCAGAAGCAATTGAGGACAATGTCTAATATGGCTTGGTAAGCTAGTAAGATTATCAAATGTCGATTCCCAAAATCATTCACCAAACGATTCGCTCCAAAGCAGCCCTACATCCTGCATTTCAAGAAAACATTGAATATTTAAAGCGCGTTAATCCTGATTGGGAGCATCGCCTCTATGATGATGAAGATTGCACGCGGTTCATTCTGCAAGTTTATGGGCAGGGCTATCTTGATACGTTTAACCGAATTGATTCGGCATATGGAGCAGCAAAGGCAGATTTTTTTCGTTATCTACTGATGTGTGAGTGTGGTGGTGTGTATCTGGATATCAAATCGAGAACTCGCCTTCCTCTTTCGCAGGTTCTCGCAGAGGATGATCACTATATTTTGTCGTATTGGGATAATGGGCCGGGCGGTAAGTTTGCCGGTTGTGGGTTATGGCCCGAGTATGGAGTGCCCAGTGAGTTACAGCAATGGCATATTATCGCTAGCCCTAAA
>Ga0316228_1000923_pt1 | contig 34431 bp, 25 predicted proteins | sample TBH18021metaG_FD_206005 | JGI IMG/M metagenome (GOLD analysis project Ga0316228, IMG submission 206005) | Freshwater microbial communities from Trout Bog Lake, Wisconsin, USA - TBH18021 | ecosystem: Environmental > Aquatic > Freshwater > Lake > Hypolimnion/Profundal zone | place: USA: Wisconsin... | reverse complement strand
GGGACTGGTTCCAGCTCTGCCTGAAGGAGGGCCTCACGGTCTTCCGCGACCAGGAATTCTCCTCCGACATGCGCTCCCGGCCGGTGCACCGCATCGCCGAGGTGCGGTCCCTCCGGGCGCGCCAGTTCCCCGAGGATGCCGGGCCGCTGCGGCATCCGGTGCGGCCGCGGGCCTATGCCGAGATCAACAACTTCTACACGGCAACCGTCTACGACAAGGGCGCCGAGATCGTCCGGATGCTGCGGACCCTGATCGGCCCCGAGGCCTTCCGGGCCGGCATGGACCGCTACTTCGCCGACAATGACGGGCGCGCCGCCACCGTGGAGGATTTCCTCGCGGCCTTCGCGGCGGTGACGGGACGGAACCTCGACGCCTTCGCCCGCTGGTACGAGCGCCCCGGCACACCCCGCCTCGCGGTCACGGCCGCCTACGATCGGGCGGCCGCGCGCTACAGCCTCCGGTTCGCCCAGAGCCTGCCCGGCACCGCGGAATCCGACGGGCCGGCTCTGGTGATCCCCGTGGCCCTCGGCCTCGTCGGGGCGTCCGGGCCGCTCACCGGCGCGACCTGTCCGGACATGCGCGACGGCGTCTACGTGCTCGACCGGCCCGAGAGCACGATCGTGTTCGAGTCCGTCGCCGAGGAGCCGGTGCCCTCTCTCCTGCGCGACTTCTCCGCGCCGGTGAAGCTCGACCTCACCCTGAGCGACGCACAGCGGATGCGGCTCCTCGCGCAGGACAGCGACCCGTTCAACCGCTGGCAGGCGGCGCAGGATGTGGCGCTGCGGCTGATCCTCGATCCCGACGCCGACCGGACGGAGGCCTTCGCGGCGGCGCTCGGCCGCTTCCTCGACGGTGAGGCCCTGGCCGATCCGGCCTTCGCGGCGCTGGTCCTGGCCCTGCCCAGCGAGGGCGAGGCCGCCGACGCCGTGCCGGCCGACGTCGACCCCGACGCGATCCACCGGGCGCGGTTCGCCCTGCGCGCGCGGCTCGGCGAGGCTCTGCGGCCGCGGCTCGAGGCGATCGACGCGGCGCTCGCGCCGGAAGCCGGCGCGCCCTACAGCCCCGACGCCGCCTCGGCGGGGCGCCGGTCGCTCCGCAATGCCGCCCTCGACCTGATCGCCGCCGGGGATCCCCAGGCCGGCGCCGCCCGCGCCGCCGAGCGCCTGGCCGAGGCCACCAACATGACCGACCGGCTCGCCGCCCTCGGCACCCTGGCGCTGATTCCGGGCGAGACCCGCGAGGCCGCGCTCGCGGAATTCGCAGCGCGCTACGCCGACGAGCCCCTCGTCCTCGACAAGTGGTTCGCCATCCAGGCGCAGATCCCGGAACCGGGCACGCTCGACCGGATCGCCCGCCTCCAGCAGCACCCGGCCTTCACCATGACCAACCCGAATCGCGTCCGGGCGCTGATCGGAAGCTTCGCGTTCGGCAATCCGACCCAGTTCGCGCGGCGGGACGGGGCGGGTTTCGCCCGCGTGGCCGACACGGTCGCGGCGCTGGATTCGACCAACCCGCAGGTTGCCGCGCGGCTGCTCACGGCCTTCGGATCATGGCGTCGGCTGGAAAAATCGCGCGGCGCCAAAGCGGTCGAAATGCTGAATGGGATCAAGGCGATCCCGGGCCTTTCCCGGGACTCGGCCGACATCCTCGCGCGGACTCTCGGAGGCGGCTAAACGCTTGAACCATCGGCAGAAATCGATTCTCGGGCGGCCGCGCCACACCGGGCTTCCGTCAAGCCCTTATGGTAAAAAATCCGTGGACAAATGCCCCCCCAAGGTGGTTGTATTCACTGAGATTCGGGGGGGCCTTCGGGGGCCCGGTGCCCCCAACCGGATCACAGTTTCCCACGGGTGAGGTTCGGCCATGCCGGAGGCGGCTTCCGCTTCCATCTCCGCGCGTGCGGATTCGAGTCTCACGATCTCCTGGCCGATGCGGGCTCGGGATCCGCGGCTCGGACAGGCCGAGCGCTGGCTGCGCTACGCCGTGCCGGGAACGCTGGCGATGTTTCTCGCCTGCCTCGTCGGGCTCGCGGCCCTCCACATTCAGGGCCAGCGGGCCGAGATCCTGGCGGGCGCCCGGGGCGAGGTCGAAGGCTTCGCGCGGCTCGCGGCCCGGGCGGTCGATCCGAGCGGTGCCGCGGCGGAGGACCTGCGCGCGCTGATGCCGGAGAGCGACCGGCATCCGGGCCGCCGCCTGCTGGTGGTCCGGTCCGACACCCGGATCCTGGCCGCCCATCCGCCGCTGCCTGCCGACCGGACGACGCTGGCCGCCGTGCTCGGCGACAGCGAGCCGCTCTCCGGTCTCGGCGAGCGCGCCGGCGCCATGGCCCTCGAACTCCCCGGGGGCGAGAGCGTGCTGGCCGCCATGCACAGCCTGCCGGGCGGCGCGGGACAGGTGGCGGTGCTTCAGCCCATCGAGCCGCTGCTGCGCGGCTGGAGTGCGCGGACCCGCGACCAGATCGTCCTGATCGCGGCCGCGGCCCTCGTCATCGTCGGCGTCGGCTTCGCGTACGGGCTGCAGACCCGTCAGGCGGCACGGGCCGACCGCGCCCGCGAGCAGATCCGCGGCCGCCTGGAGACCGCCCTGCGCCGGGGCGCCTGCGGCCTGTGGGACTGGGACATCGCCCGGGGCCGGATCTACTGGTCCGATTCGATGTACACCCTGCTCGGCTACCGGCGGCAGCACGAGTACCTCTCGTTCGGGGACGTCAACGGCCTGGTCCATCCCGACGATGGCGACCTGTACAGCCTCGCCCGAGGGCTTGCGGCCAACCAGATGCAGATCGACCACGCCTTCCGGATGCGCGGCGCCGACGGGGCCTATGTCTGGCTGCGGGCCCGCGCCGAGGTCGTGGCCGATGCCGCCGACGGCGGGCGCCACTTGGTCGGCATCGCCACCGACATCAGCGAGCAGCGGGCTCTGGAGGAGACCAACGCGGCGGCCGACATGCGCCTGCGCGACGCCGTCGAGGCGATCTCGGAGGCCTTCGTGCTCTGGGATACCGGCAACCGCCTGGTGCTGTGCAATTCGAAGTTCCGCCACCTCCACGCCCTCAGCCCGGAGGACGCCCAATCCGGCCGGAGCTACACGGACGTGATGGGCCGGGGCGTGCTGCCCCAGGTCCGGCGGGAATCGCCCGATGCCGGGATGGCGCTGACCGGCATGGCGGCCCGCACCTTCGAGGCCGAACTCACGGATGGCCGCTGGCTTCAGATCAGCGAGCGGCGCACCAAGGACGGCGGCTACGTCTCGGTCGGAACCGACATCACCAGCCTCAAGCGCAATCAGGAGCAGCTCCTCGCCTCCGAGCGTGAACTGATCGAGACCGTGAAGGACCTCAAGCGGTCGCGCCGCACCCTCGAACTCCAGACCCAGCAGCTCGCCGACCTCGCCGAGCGCTACCTCGACCAGAAGGCGGCCGCCGAGGCGGCCAACCAAGCCAAGGCCGAGTTCCTCGCCAATATGAGCCACGAGCTGCGCACGCCGCTCAACGCCATCATCGGCTTCGCCGACGTGATGGAGAACGCCGTGCTCGGGCCGCTCGGCACCCCGCGCTACACCGAATATTGCCGCGACATCCGCGAGAGCGGCTCGAACCTGCTGTCCATGATCGACGACATCCTCGACATGGCCCGTCTCGAGGCGCGCCGGGTGCAGCTCAGCCCCAAGGTGATTTCCGCGGAGACCGCGATCACGGCCGCTCTCGCCCCTGTCGATGCGGCCGCCCGCGAGAAGGCGATCACCGTCAGCGTCGATGTGGCCCCGGGGCTCGACCTCCTCGCCGATCCCCATGCGATCCGGCAGATCCTCGCCAACCTCCTGCAGAACGCCGTGAAATTCACGCCGGCCGGCGGACGCGTCGCCGTGCGAGCGCGCCGCGCCGGTGCCTGCACGCACCTCTACATCGAGGATAACGGCATCGGGATTCCGCGCTCCGACCTCGCTCGGCTCGGACGGCCCTTCACCCAGGTCGAGCGGCAGATGACCCGCTGCCACAAGGGTTCGGGCCTGGGCCTCGCCATCACGCGCTCGATGGTCGAGCTGCATGGCGGCGCGCTCCGGATCCGCTCAGAGGAGTCGGTGGGGACCATCGTGCTCGTGCGCCTGCCGGCCACACGAGCCGATCGCGCGGATCCGGTCGTGGCGGCCGTCTCCGCCAAGGGGCTGCGCGAGCCGCCGCGGGCGGGCCGGAGCGCGACCGGCCGATCCGCCGCCGCCTGACCGGAACCGCTCACGGACGCGGATCGAGGCCGCCGAGACGGGCGAGGCGCCCCTGCTCCGCGTGCCAGCGCGCCTCCGCCACGGCCTGCCCCAGGCGCCGGATCCGCCAGCGTCGATAGAGGGACAGAACTGGGTTGCCGCCGAGACCGGCCTGATGCCGGCTCAGGCGCCGCAGCAGGTCCGGTAGCTGCGCCGAGGCGGCGTCGCCGTTTGCGATCGCCATGGCTCGCAATTCGGCCTCGAATCCCGCCTTCCAGTGGTCCATGACGCCCGCCTCCGCGATCATCGTTTGCCGCCCGGGCAGCCGCTGGTCCGAGCGGCCCGGCTGCCCTTCCTCCCGCGGCATGTGTACACGCCCGGAAAACCCTCCGTCCCGGACCCGTGTTTGCTCTCGAGATGGTCCGCGCGGCGGACCGGACGTGGAGAATACGACCGATGCCATCCAGAACAACGGGCCGCTGCGCCCTCGCGCTCGTGCTGGGGCTCGCCGCCGGGCCGGCCCTTGCCCAGAGCACGGGCTACGTCACAGGCTTCCCCGGCAAGGATCCCGCCGGCGACGAGGAGATCGGCTGGGGGCCGGCCTATCGGCCGGAGACGAGTTTCGCCCAGCCGGGCACGCCGCCGACACCCGGTGCGATCGCCGGCCGCGCCTATCGGGCCCGGACCGGGCACGGCGTCTACGATCAGGTGCAGGGCGACGGTCCGTATCGGAGCCGCTGACCGGCCGATCCGGCGACGCCGTCCCGAGGCGCCGTCGGCGAGCCCGGACCCGGAGGGGCGCGCCTGAGGCGGGCGATCCAGACCCATCCTTGCACCAGGGCGTGACGCCTCGGCGGGTCTTGCTCTCGGGCTCCGCGATACGGCCCCGCAAGGACAGGGTGTGCCAGCGGCCCTGCAGCCTGAGCCCGCACGCGAGCGGGCGCGCCTCGTCCGGACCGCGGCGCCGGCCCCATCGTGCGACAGGTGGCGGACACGGGGCCGGAACCCCGTCTAGCGCCGCCGGAGGGCCCGCTTGGCGGCGGCGCGGGCCTCCCGCTCGAACCGGGCGAGCCGGAGGCGCCGTTCCAGGGAAATGACCTGCCGACCGGGCGGGACGGCGATGATCTCGGCGACCGGATGGCGGTCGCGGTAGAGGCCTTCCAGGACCGATCCTTCGAGCGTGGCCGAATCGAGCCGGTCGGCGAAGCCGGTTTCGTGGCAGGCCCGCACGATCTCGTCCTCCAGCAGGAGGCCCGGGGCATGGCTGCGCAGATCTTCGTCGTAGGCGGTTTTCAGCAGGGTTGCGGTGCCGCCGGTGACCAGAGCGAGGCTGACGGCGACCGGCCGCCCGTCGAGGGTCAGCGCGTCGGCCCGAACCCCGACCGGGCCGGCGGCCGCGGTGAACAGGACGCGGGCGAGCGCGGCGCTCTCGGGCCGGCAGGCCATGGCGGTGCCGGCCTGCCCCTTCCAGCCCGCGCGCTCCAGATCGAGGAACGCCGTGACGAGGCGGTCGAGGTCCGCGCCGCCCGTCGCGCTCACATGTGCGACGGCTCCGATCTCCGCCAGACGGCGCGCCCGGCGGCGCAGATCCTTGAAGCGGGCCCGGTTGGGATGATCGGCGAGGAACGCCGCATGATCGGCGCGCCGGTCCATGACCGGGCGCTCGAACGCCGCCACCGTGCCGACCGCCCAGCCGTGCCCGCGCATCGCCGCCAGCATCTCCGGCACGCCACCCGCCCCGGTCGCCAGCAGCGGCCAGCGCCAGGCGCGGCCGGCGGAGGCGGCTTCGAGGCCGGTCACCAGGGCCTGCGCGTCGGCGGCTCGGTCCGCGCCGCCGGCGATCAGGGGTGCGGTGGCGGTCACGAAGGGCGAGAGGAACGGCCGCAGGATCTTGCCGCCGAGACCGGACAGGTCGCGGGCCGGCACGAACGGCAGGAGCGCGACGAGCCGATCCCCCCGGCGAACTGTGACGTAGCGCAGTCCGGCTGGCAGCAGACCCGCCGTCCGATGGGCGTCGATGACGTGCCGCGAGAAATGCGGGTGCGCGGCGGCGCTCGCCGCGACCAGCACATCCCAGGCGACGGGATCCGGTGCGTCGGTCAGCGCGACGCCGGCGTCGGACGGCGCGCGGACGATGCTGGCCACCTTCATCGGGCCATCCCGGCGGCCCAGACCGGCGTCGGCAGCCCGTGGATCCGCCCGGCGGCCCGGGCCAGAAGCCCGGCCCGACCCACGGTCGCGAGGGCCACCGCCACGGCGGCGCCGAGCGTCCCGAAGGCCGGGACCAGGGCGAGGCAGAGGCCGGCGGCGGCCACGAGGCTCCCGACGGTGATGCCGGCGCAGAGCCGCTCGCCGCCCAGCATGGTCAGGAGATCCTCGCCCGGCCCGAACAGGCTCGCCCCGACGCTGCCGGCGATGAGGACGCACAGGATCGGCACGCTGTCGCCGAGCCCCGGGCCGAACATGGCGAGCAGCAGGGGGCTGACGGCCAGGATCGCGCCGCCGACCACGAGCGTCGCGGCCGCCGTCATGCGGCCCTGGCGGCGGACCAGCTCGGCGAGCAGGAAGCGGTTGGCCTGCGCCCGGGCGGCGCTGTAGCGCTGGAGCGTCGCCGCGCTGACGGCGTAGTGCACGAACACGACGAATTGCTGAATCCGCGTCGCCGCGAAGTAGATCCCGACCTCCGCGGGGCTCACCAGGGCGCCGAGCACGATGACGTCGACGAAGGTGAAGCCGGCATTGGCGAGGTCGATGGCGGCGATCGGCAGGCTCGTGCCGAGCCAGGTGCGCCACCGGTAGCGATGGGGTCCGGCCGGCATCGCCCGCCGGAGCCGCGCGGCGAGCAGGGCGGCCTGCAGGGCGGTCGCGAGGGCGGCGGCGATCAGCATGCAGCCCATCGCCACCTCGGCGCGGGGGGGCGCCCCGAGCAGTATCGCGGCGACCATGCAGGCCATCATCAGCGTCTGGCGCAGGAGGTAGGGCGGCGCGATGGCCAGCCCGACCCAGTTCTGGCTGCGCGCCACGCCCTCAAGGTAATCCTGCAGCGCGAAGAGCGGCATCACGCAGAGCGCGACCGCGATCGGGGCCCGGTAGGCCGGGGCGAACAGGTCCGGCTCGAGCATCAGCAGGGCCGCGCCGAGGCCCGCGATGGCGAGGGCCGCACCGCCGGTCACGAGGGCACCGGCCCGGATGTAGCCGCGCGCGAGGTCGAGATCGCCCTGGGCCTGATCGCCCGGCACGAACCGGCAGGCGCCCTGCGACAGGCCGAGGGTCAGGGTGTGGCCGAGCATCGCGGTCCAGACCCAGACCGAGGCGAAGATCCCGTAGGCGTCCCAGCCCATCAGCCGCGCCGCGAGGACCTGGGCGCCGTAGGCGAAGCCGGCGGAGCCCACGCGGATCGCGAAGACCATGAGGGCCGCCCGCTGGGGACCGCTGCGCAAGGCCCAGAGGCGCCGGAAGGCGAGGACGGGGAGAGCCGTGGCAGACACTACGCGCTCCGCGCCGGTCCTGAACTCGGCGGGAGGCCGATCTCTGGCCGTCCGGTCTAGCCCGGGGCGCGTTGCGGCTCGGTTAAGGGCGGCTGCGCGGGGGCCGCCTTGGGCTCCTGCGGCGCCTCCGTCCGCATCAGCGAGGTGGCGATCGTCAGGGCCACGTGCTCGGCCATGCAGCGCAGCCCGAGATCGTTCAGCCGGAATTGGCGGCCGAGCATGTGCCCCTCGCCCTTGTCGGTGCGGCTCGACAGGTAGTGCAGTGCCTCGTAGCGCCGGACCAGCGGCACGCCCTGCTGGGTCGCCACGGTCCGCACGGCCTCGACGATCCGGTTGTAGTCGACATCGGCCGCCATGCTGGCGGTGTAGATCGGGTCGACCAGCACCACGTCGATCCCGTGCGAGCGCATCCAGCCGACCGCCTCGGTCAGCGCGCTCGCGAAGGCATCGACATCGACGCGGGCGATGGCATCATGGGTGCCGACCTGCCACACGACGAGGTCGGGCTCGGCCTCGGCCACCATGGTGCGCAGGCGCTCGGCGGCCCCGGAGGCGATCTCGCCCGGCAGGCCGCGGTGGTCGATCGTCACGTCGACCTTCGGCAGGGCGTGTTCCAGGGCGGCTTCGAGCTTGGCCGGATAGGAGGCCGACGCGCCGGGGGCCGCGCTGCCGCCGATCGCCAGGATCTTGAGCGGGCGGTTCTCCGCCAGCGCCGCCTTGACGGCACCGAGCTGGGCCACGGTGTAGAGCTGCGCCCCCGGGACCCGGCATTCCAGCGACAGGGCGGCCTCGCCCGCCAAGGGATTGGCGGGCTGCTCGGCCGCGGCGCTCCCGCCCGCGAGGATCGCCAGCGCCGCCAGCGCCGGGACGAGCCGTGTCAGGAAGGCCCGGGTCGGGCAGGCGGAAGGCTGCACCGGCCTCATGTGCGCGGTCGTGACGATCTGCTGCGGCTGCGCCATTCGACGAACCATGCCGTAAACCCCAGCCCGACGAGGCCCGAGCCGGCGACCAGCATGTCGATCAGCAGGCCGCCGCCTGTCTGGAAACGCACGAGCTGCCCGACGAGACTCAGGATCGAGCCCATCGAGAAGACAGCCAGCGAGTTCCGGCCCATCTGAGTCAGATAACCGACGACGCGGCCGATTCGGGGTGCCAACACTGCGTAAAGGGGCGCAAATGCTAACAATACCCCCAGAAAATGAACCAGTCGCGCCGGTGTCAGGTAGGTCTTCTCGAATGTGAAGAGCAGGCGCGGCTCCGGAACCAGCATCGGATCCGGGCGGATCTCGGCGACGGCGAGCACGATTCCCAGGAGAACGATGGCGACGCCCGCCGGGAACAGGCGCCGCGACCAGCGGCGCAGGAGATCGGTGCGCAGGTTCCAGCCCTGGAGCACGAAGCCGAGCACCAGCAGGAGCTGCCAGCAGAACGGATCGAAGAACCAGTCCCCCTCCCCCGGCCAGGACGGCAGGTTCCAGCCGAACACGAGGCTCGCGAGGTAGACGCCCACGGACAAAGCCAGGGCCGCGACCAGGCTGACGCGGCCCACCAGCACGAAGACGGGCGCGATTCCGATCAGCAGCACGTAGAGCGGCAGGATGTTGAAGTAGCCGAGCTGGTAGGTCAGCAGCGCCATGCCGCAGACCGACTGGATCGGGTCCGCGAAGAAGCCGCCGGCATTGTGCCATTCGAGGATCAGCGGATTGTCGAGCAGCAGCGCCGCGCCCGCGATCAGCGCCAGCGCCAGCAGCATCACGGTGAGCTGCGCCCGGTAGACCTCGACGGTGCGGGCCAGCAACCGCACCACGCTCCGGCCGGGCGGCTCCGGATTGCCGTCGCGTCCCCGCGTGGCGATGCCGATCGACCAGCCCGCCAGGAACACGAACAGCTCGGCCGCGTCCGAGATGCCATATTGCGAGAAGGTGTAGCGCTCGAAGGTGTTGCCGGGGATGTGATTGATGAAGATCGTGATCAGGGCGAAGCCGCGCCAGAAGTCGATCGCGTTGGGGTCGCGCATCGTCGCGGCGGCTCCGAGTTTCGACGCTTCAGAATGTCGGCGGCGGGAACGCGGCTCCTGATACGGCGCCGCATCGGTTCTGCAAAGGCGAACAAAGGTGGGGATCGGCCCGTCCGGTCGAACCGGATGGTCACAGCCGCGTTATGGCCCGGCACGGAGTTCCGCACCCATGACCCGCCCGCTCACCACCCTCAGCCTCGCGCTGCTCCTGCCGGTCCTGGCGACCGGCGCCGCGCTGGCGCAGGCCCAGACCGGCACCGGCGGCGGCCCCGCCTCGACGGCGACGGCGCCCAACACCTCGTCGGTCGGCCGCGTCATGCCGCCGAGCCGCGGCGCCGGCGCCGAGACGCCGGACGATCGCCGCGAGCGTACGCCGCGCGAGGCGGACAACGACAAGCTCATGCGCGGGATCTGCATCGGCTGCGCGCCCAAATAGCGCGGGCGCCCCCGGCCGATGGCGAAGCGGCCTATTTCCCGCGGCGCAGGCGCAGGTCGTCCTCGGTCTCGCGGGCGAGGCGCAGCAGGTTCTGCCCGTAGGCGGTCTTGGCGAACATCTCGCCGCGGGCCACGAGCTGGTCGCGGGTGATGAACTTCTGCAGGTAGGCGATCTCCTCCAGGCAGGCCACCTGCAGGCCCTGCCGGTTCTGCAGGGTGCGGACGAACTCGCTCGCCTCCAGCAGGCTGTCGTGGGTCCCGGTGTCGAGCCACGCATAGCCGCGGGACATGCGCTCCACGTGCAGCTGCCCGCGCTGGAGATAGGCCTCGTTGACGCTGGTGATCTCCAGCTCGCCCCGGGCCGAGGGCTTCACGTCGGCGGCGATGTCGAGCACCTGATTGTCGTAGAAGTACAGGCCGGTCACCGCCCAGGTGGATTCCGGGGTCTGCGGCTTCTCGACGATCTTGGTCGGGCGGCCGGTCTTGTCGAGATTGACCACGCCGTAGGCCTGCGGGTTGTCGACATGGTAGGCGAAGACCGTCGCGCCCTGCTTGCGGCCGGATGCGCGCTCCAGGAGCTCGCCCATGCCGGCGCCGAAGAACAGGTTGTCGCCGAGGATCAGCGCCACGTCGTCGTCGCCCACGAAGTCGCGCCCGATCACGAAGGCCTGGGCGAGGCCCTCGGGCCGCGGCTGGAGCGCGTAGGAGAACCTCACGCCGAACTGCTCGCCGGTGCCGAACAGGCGCTTGTAATTGTCGAGGTGCTCCGGCGACGAGATGATCAGGATCTCGCGGATGCCGGCCAGCATCAGCACCGAGACCGGATAGTAGATCATCGGCTTGTCGTAGACCGGCAGGAGCTGCTTGTTGATCGACAGCGTGGCCGGGTGCAGGCGCGTGCCGGATCCGCCGGCCAGAACGATGCCCTTCATGGCTTGGATACTCCCTCTGAAACCGGCCCGACGAGCCGGTCCAGGATGTCGTCGAGCGCCGCCTGCCACGGCCGCGGCGCGATGCCGTAGGCGGCCGTGAGGCTGTCGGTGGACAGGCGCGAATTGGCCGGCCGCCGGGCCGGTGTCGGATAGGCGGAGGTCGGGATGCCCTTGACCGGCACGGCGCGGCCACCGCGACGGGCAGAGCCCGCCACGATCGCCTCGGCGAAGCCGCACCAGGTGGTGTCGCCGGCATTCACGCAGTGGAACGTGCCGGACGGCGCGTCCGGATCCGCGGCCATGCGCTGCGCGATCGTCGCGAGCGCGGCGGCGAGGTCGGCGGCGGAGGTCGGGCAGCCGTGCTGGTCGTTCACCACGGTGAGGGCGTCGCGCTCGGCCGCGAGCCGCAGCATCGTCTTGACGAAGTTGCCCCGGTGCGGGCTCACCACCCAGGCGGTCCGCACGATGGCGTGGCGCGGGTTGCCGGTGCGCACCGCCAGCTCGCCGGCGGCCTTGCTGGCGCCGTAGACGCTCTGCGGGTCGATCGGCGCGTCGGGCGCATAGGCCCCGTCCGGCTTCGTCCCCGCGAAGACGTAGTCGGTCGAGACGTGCACCAGCGGGATCTTCCGCGCGGCCGTGGCGGCCGCCAGGATCGCCGGGGCGAGCGCGTTGAGGCGCCAGGCCGCGACCACGTCGGACTCGGCCTTGTCGACGGCCGTGTAGGCGGCTGTGTTGATCACCGCCCGGTAGTCGCGGGCGGCGAGCGCCGCCGCGACGGCGTCCGCGTCGGTGATGTCGAGCGCCGCGCGGTCCGGTGCGTGGACGGTGACGCCGTTCGGCCAGGACAGGGCCTGCAGCTCGGTGCCGACCTGACCGGCGCCGCCGAGGACGAGGACGTCCATCAGCCGTTGAGTCCCAGGCGCTCGCCCTTGTAGCGGCCCTCGCGGATCGGGCGCCACCAGGCCTCGTTGGCGAGGTACCACGCCACGGTCTCCTCGAGCGCCTGCTCGAAGGTCTTCTGCGGGCGCCAGCCGAGTTCGGCCTCGGCCTTGCTGCAATCGATGGCGTAGCGCCGGTCATGGCCCGGACGGTCGGCCACGAAGCTGATCAGCTGCTCGTGCGGGGCGTTCTGCGGGCGCAGCCGGTCGAAGGCCGCGCACAAGGCCTTCACCACCGCGAGGTTGTTGCGCACCGCGCGGCCGCCGAGCAGGTAGGTCTCGCCGATCCGGCCGCGCTCCAGCACGGCCACGAGGCCCTTGGCGTGGTCCTCGACATGGATCCAGTCGCGCTCGTTCAGGCCGTCGCCGTAGACGGGCAGCTTCTTGCCCTCGAGGGCGTTGAGGATCATCAGCGGGATCAGCTTCTCGGGGAAGTGACGCGGCCCGTAATTGTTGGAGCAGTTGGTCACCAGCACCGGCAGGCCGTAGGTCTCGTGCCAAGCGCGGGCGAGGTGGTCGGAGGCGGCCTTCGAGGCCGAGTAGGGCGAGCGCGGATCGTAGCGGCTGTCCTCGGTGAAGAACGCGCCCGGCGGCAGCGAGCCGTAGACCTCGTCGGTCGAGACGTGGAGGAACCGGAAGGTCTTCCTCTCGGCCTCCGACAGGCCCTCGTAATGGCCCCGGGCGCCGTCCAGCATGGTCTGCGTGCCGATGACATTGGTGCGTATGAAGGCGCCCGGATCGGTGATCGAGCGGTCGACGTGGCTCTCGGCGGCCAGATGCATCACCGCCTCGGGCTTGAACTCCGCATAGGCCTGCTGCACGGCGGCGCGGTCGCAGATGTCAGCCTCGACCAGGCGATGGCGCGGGTTGTCGGCCAGCGGCGCCAGCGAGACGGGGTTGGCCGCATAGGTCATCGCGTCGAGGGTGCAGACGTCGTGGCCGAGATCGTTGACGAGGTGCAGCACCAGCGCCGAGCCGATGAAGCCGCAGCCTCCGGTCACCAGGATGCGCATGGCGGAGTACCTCTTCGGATAGGTCCAAAACTGAAAAGCCGGGCAGCGTAAGACTGGCCGGCGTGACGAAATTGCGGCCGGGACGCGCGGATCAGAACACCGGACCGAGATCGGCCAGCCGCGGCGCGCGTCGGTCCTTGTCGGACAGGATCGCCGCCTCGCCCGAGACCGGCCACGGGATCCCGACCTCGGGATCGTTCCAGGCGAGCGCGCGGTCGTGCTCGGGGCTGTAATAATCGTCGACCTTGTAGGCGACCATGACGTCGGGGGTCAGGGTGCAGAAACCGTGGGCGAAGCCGTGCGGGATGTAGAGCTGCTCGCCCTTCTCGGCGTCCAGTGTCACGGCCACGTATCGGCCGAAGGTCGGCGAGCCGCTGCGGATGTCGACGGCAACGTCGAGAATCGCGCCCTGGAGCACGCGGATCAGCTTGGCCTGGGCGCGGGGGGCGATCTGGAAGTGCAGGCCGCGGATCGTGCCCTTCGGCGCCGAGAAGGACTGGTTGTCCTGCACGAACGGCGTGGTGATGCCGGCCCGCGCCAGGGTATCGACCCGGAAGGTCTCGGAGAACCAGCCCCGCGCATCGCCGAAGCGCTTCAGGACGATGCGCTTCACGTCCGGGATCTCGGTCTCGATGACGTCCATGCCAGCGCCCTTCTTGTGGATCCCGTCGCGAGGTCCCGCGGACGTCTCCGCGTCGGTCGTTCCGGGTCGCGCGCCCGCCCTGCCGACCGCAACCTCGGTGATGTATCGCGACTTCCGGTCATTCGCCGCCCGTGTCAAGGCGTGCCGGCCGCGGTGGCGTGCATGCGAGGAGCCGATGACGGCCGGACCGGGAACCGCGGTGGACGCTCTGCTGCGCGCCCAACTGGCCGATCCGGCCTGCACCTGGAGCCTGGGCAGCTACGGGGCCGGCGCGGTCTTCGCGCGCGATTCCGGCGAGCCGGCCCGGCTGCTGGCGGATGGGCGGATCGGCCTCCTCACGGCCCGCGGCGGCCTCGCCTTCACGGTGCCGCCGGATCTCAGGCCGGTCGCCTACGAGACCGGCTTCACCGACGGCTGGAGCCAGTCGGTCGCGCTCTGCCTTCCCGAAGCGGCCTGCGCGATGGGCCGGCGCACCGTGCTGACCGAACTGGGGCCCGATGCGGCGGCGATCCGGCCGCAGGACCGCGTGGCGGCGCTGTTCGACCTCGGCCTCGGCCTGCGCGCTGTGGATGCCTGCCTGCGCGTCGCCGATGCCGAGCGGATCGGCAGGCTCCGGGCCCTGGCGGGCCGGCCGCTCCTGGCTTCCGGCGACACCGAAATCCTGCGCGCGTTCGCCTCGCGCCTGGACCGGATCTTCCTCACCCGTTTCGCGAGGATCGAGGTCTTCGCTGCGGAGACCGATCCGGCCGCCGCAGGGATCGGTCCGCAGAGCCATATCCTGCCGTCATGGCTGCGGCTCGGTCGGACCCATGCGGCCACCGCGCCGATCCCGCAGGGCTGGGTGCCCTGCGGCGCGCTGCATCCGGCCCATCCCGCCCGGGACGGATCCGGCCGGCCGATCCCGTTCGATGCCGGACGCCATGGTGCGTTCGGGCGCGTGCTCGACGCCTGGGGCGATCCCGCGCTGGTCGCCTTACGCCGCGCGATCCTGGCTGGGCAGGATCCTGATACGGTGCGCGCCGACGGACGGTTCGCCCGCTTGGCGATCCGAGCGGCGCGCGCCCAGCGGAGGGCGATGGTCGGCTGACCGGGACGTCAGAAGTCGGGCGGCGCCGGCGTGAAGAGCGGCGCCAGGTCGGGATGGCCGCTCGCCTGCATCCACGCGCCCCCGAGCGGATGGATCGGCGTGTCCGCCCTCAGGCTGCCGGATCGGGCCATCCCGGCCAGAGCGGACAGCGGATACGGCCCCTGCACCGCGTCGCGGTAGAGGTAGAAGCGCATCGCCGTCGCCTCCGTCAGGGCCGACAGGGCCGGTGCTGCCGGGTCGACCAAGCGCAGCAGGGCGTCGGTCGCGAAGGCCGCTGTATCGACCGCCCGTTTGTCGACGGCCCGGAAGACCGGCGGGTCGGCCGTGTCGCGGTTGGCCTCCTCGGGCGGCAGGTCACCGAGGCTCCCGGGAACCGGCTTCGTCCAGTCCTCGATCCGAGCCAGCAATGCGTCGTGGAGCCGGTCGGCCTCTCCCGGCAGCGGGCCGGCTTCGATGGCCGCCTGACGCCAGCGGCTCGCCAGCGCCTGCGCCACGCCGTGGCCGACACCGCCCACCCGCGCCTCGGCGTCGAAATGCACGGTCTCGCGCCGCGGGGCGTAGGCGCGCTTGGCGGTCCAGGCAAACAGCGCGGCCAGCGCCAGTGTCTGGACCGGCGACAGCGCCGCCTCGGCCCGCGCGAGCTGCGCCGTGATCGCGCCGTGCTGAACCCGGTCGAACAGCTTGCGGCGCAGGGTTCGCTCGGAACCGACGCTGCGCCAATCGCCGGGCTCGAATTCGAAGCGCCACAGGCCGGTTTCGAGCGTGCGCCGCAGCAGCCCGAGGCACACCGCGCGGAGAAACAGCGCCAAGGTCTCGCGCAGGGCCTCCGTCTCCTCGGCCGTGGGCGCCACCGGGTCCGGAAAGCGGAGATAATCCTTGTGGTTGTGGAGCGGGATCGCGTCGAGGCGGTCGAGTTCCTGCGCATAGGCGCGGCGCCAGTCGCGCCGCAGGGGGCCGAGCACGTCGAGGGGGATACCCGACAGCTCGCAATAGCAGACGATCCGCCCGCGCTGACCGGATTCGATGAAGCCGATCTCGCCGGCTCCGAGGACCGCCGGAAGGCTTGCACGCAGGATCGCGCCGAACTCCGCCTCGAAGGCGCGCGCACCCTCCACAGCCAGGATCGTCTTGAACTGGTCGCCGCTCGGGCTGAAGGCGTCGAACCGCGCGTCGATCCACGGCATGCAGCGCAGCAGCATCAGCGCCAGCGTCTCGCGCTGCCGGGCGGAGGGCAATTCGCGCAGGGCGTCCAGCGCCGCGGGGATGTGAGTTCGATGCGGTGCGAGGCGCCGCCGCGCCATGGTGCGGACGGCGTCGAGCAGTTCCGCCCGGCTGTCCTCCTCCCGCAGCAGCGCGAAAACGGCCCGGGAGCCGCCATAGGCCCGGAACGCCTCCCGGGCCCAGGCGAGGCGCTCGGCCGGCGCCACCGCGATCTCCGGCAGGTCTCCGGAGGGCAGCACCAGGAACGTGCCGCCGGAGGGCCGCTCGATGGCGTTGCGGATCTCGGCGATGTCGAGCCGCAGCGCGCCCATGAGCCGGACCACGTCGTCGTGGCCCTGGTTCATGGCGCCGAGCAGGCCGTCATGGCGCGGAAGGCCGGTCTCGGGATCGCGCCCGACATGGGTTCCGAGGCGCGCCGCGACCCGGCGCAGCAGCTCCGCGGCCTCGCGGGCGGCCAGCGACCGGATGCGCAGCATGCAGGCGCCGCGCAGATCCGCGCGGGCCTGCTCCAGGTAGCGCTCGGCGTCGCGCCGATGCGAGACGATCAGGCCCGGCCGGACCTGCTCGAGCCGGCTGAGCGAGGCGGAGAAATGCTCCGCCATCATCGCGTCGGCGAGACGGCCATAGGTGTCGGCCGCCGTCTGGAGGCGGGCGAGCGCCCCGCCCTCGGCCTCGATCAGGTCCTTCACCCCCTCGATCAGGGCGCGGGTGTAGTCGAGGCCACCCCGCTCCTGATCGTCGAGGAGGCGATAGAGCGCGGCGGCCAGCGTGCCGTCCGGATCCGCGAGCCACGCGGCTTCGAGCCGCGCGCGCACTTCCAGCACCTCCGCGCCGCGTGGGCCGTAGACGGTGCCGGCTCCCGCGCGGCCGAGGATGTCGTCACGCAGGCGCTCGGCGGCCTGGCGCAGGTTCGGCGCCCAGTCGCGCGGGTTGGCGATCTCCTCGCGGACCGCGTCGACCGCCACGTCCGCGGCGAGCACGACCGATTCCTGGATCGACGAGCCGTCGGCCCGCTGGAGGAGCAGGCCGACGAGGTCGTATTCCGGGAGGCCCGGTGGCGCCGGACGGAGAACCTTCGGAAAGGCCTCGAAGGCCGAGAAGCGCAGGCCGAGCCGGTCGGCGGCGAACCGGTCGCGCGCCTCGACGGTCGGGACGTGGCGCTCGGCCTCGCCCCGGGCGACACCGAAGAAGGCCGCGACCATGCCGAGTCCGGCGCGGGCGGCGGCCTCCTCGAATTCCAGGCTCCCGCGGGTGGCGAGCACGGCTTGCCCGAGCGCCGAGTAGTTCAGGGAGAACAGCGCCGTCCGGGCCGCGCGGTCCGGGCCCGGCGGCGCCCATTTGCGCATCTTGTGCTGAGTCTGGTTCACGCCGGTCGAGCGCTTGCGGCCGGAGAATTCGGAATTGCCGAAATCCTCGAACAGCACATCGGCGATCATGTCGTAGAGGTCGCTCACCGCGGCGGTGCGCTGGCCGGCGAGGTTCTGGGTGTCGAACAGGTAGACATCGGAGAAGGGCCGCTCGACCCCGGGCGCCACCGGCTCGTGGTCGCCCCAGCGTTCGACATAGGGCGGCTCGGGTTTGCCGCGCATCGCGTATTCGAGCTCGGACAGGGTCGCCATGCCGTTGGCGAAGACCCGGTCCTTGTTGGCCCCGGCATAGCCCGAGGGCAGGACCAGGAAGAGATCGACGGCGTCCGGCCGCTTCGGCGTGTCGAGCGACGAGATTGCGTAGCCGGCATCGATCACGGCGCCCGAGCCGGTGCCGCCGGCCACCGAGGCCACGACCACGACGCGCAGATCGGTGGCGGTATCGAGGCCGAGCGCGCGCAGCTGCGCCTCGTTCGACATGTTGGCGAGCACCGCGGCCGCCTTCGCGGTCAGCCGGCCCAGGAACGGGCGCACCGCGTCGAAGAACAGCAGGCGGGCGATCGCGCGGATCTGGCCGGCACCCTTGGATGCATCGATCCGCGACAGGTCGCGGTCCGGCAGCCACTCGTCGATATGCGGGTAGCTGCGTCGCTCTGCCTGATAGCGCGCGAGATGAACCGCCTTCTGCAGGGTCTCCCCGTCCCGGAAGGCGACCTTGGTCGAGAGCGGGTCGGTGGCGGCGGCGCGCCCGGCCTCGCGGGCCTCCAGTGTATCGGTGTCGAAGTACAGGAAGGCGGCTGCCGGGAACTGGTCGATGGCGCTGATCCGGGTCCCATTCCAATCCGCCTGCAGGATGCGCCGGCGCAGGCGCAGCAACACCTCCATGCCGGTGCCACCCAGCGCGACGAAGACGGTCGGACGGACCTTCAGAAGCGTCTCCGAGCTTGCGGGGCGCGCGTCGTCCGTCATGTCAGCGTCTCCGGTCCGGCGCGCGCAGGATCAGCGCCAGGGCGGCGGCGAACAGGATTGCGCAGAGGGCGAAGGCCACGGTGAGTCCGGCCCGGGCCTGCCAGAAACGGCCGACCGTGGCGCCGATCAGAACCGTGGCCGTGACCATCAGGGCCGCGAACAGGGTCCAACTCGCCCCGGCGGCGGCGTCGAGCGTCGCGCGTCGATTGACCAGGCTGTCGCGGACGCCCTGGCGGACGAACAGGAAGATGACGGCCAGGACCATCAGTGCGACGCTGCCGAGGGTGATCTCCGTCATGGTCGGCGCGCGGTCGAGGCCGGCGAACGGGCTCGCTGCATCGACCGCGCGCCCGGTTTTGAGCGGCGGCTCCGCCTGTGGGCCGAGGCCCTGCGGAGGCGGGATCCGGAAATCCGCTCCGCTAGGCGCCTGAATCGGGAGCGGCCCCCGTGGCGGCATTCCTCTGTCGAACGAACCGATCATGCGTCGGATTCGACCTCCGCAAGGCGATGCGCCCGCGCCGGTCCCCAGAGGGTGGCGCGCACCTGCCAATGGCTTCCATCCGGGGCCCGCAGGATCGTGGTGCGAAAGGGCCGTAGGATCGCGCGCTTCGGGAAGGCGCCGAGCATCACCGTGCAGGTCCGAGGGCGCCCGGTCGCGGCTGCGCCGAGGAAGCCGACGCCGAGGAGCGCAAGCGCGCCGGTCGAGGCCGCGATGAGCGGCCAGGGCGAGAACCCAGCCTCGATCCGGACCGGAAGTGTGACCACGGCCTCCGACACGCTGCGATAATCACGGAACAGGCTGGGCAGGCGATCCTCTAACGTGCCGTTTTGCGCGACGACTTCTCCGGTCATCTGGTCGCCGATCAGGAGGCTGCTGCCGAAGATCAGCCGTACACGCTCCAAGAACGCAGGATCGAGGTCGAGGCGCAGCTCCGTGAGCTGCAGGGTCAGTGCGCCGTCGACCTCGCGCCGGCCGGAGAGTAGACCGCCGAGGCCCGCCGGCCGCGGGACCGGCGGCAGAGTCAGTAACACAGCGAGCGCCTCGCTCTCGCCCTGCGGTGGCAGATTGGCGACCCGGTCTGGCAAGATGGCCGCCCGCGCGGAAGCCGCTTCCGGGCCGGACGCGCTCCAGCGCAGGATGAGCCGCGCGGCGACGATCCGTTGCGGATAGAGCCCGTTGTCGAGGTGCCCGGTCAACCGCAGAACGGTCCCCGCCGCGGCGTCCGCCCCGCGGACGACCAGCACGCCGTTCTCCAGGCCGGCCTGAAGACCGCCGCTGTCCAGTTTGTGGAACCGCAGGGTCACGCCGCCGGCGAGAACCGGCTTTAGGTTCACCGGCGGATGTCTGAACAACGCCGCCAGACCACCCGACGACAGGGCCGCCTCGAGGGCACGCTGGCCGCCCGCGCCGTATCCAATGCCGTAAACCACAAATCCGGACCCATCGAAGTTTCGGCCCTTCAGGGGCATCCGCACCGGGTAGGCAGCGATCCGGGTGATCGCGGGAGAATCGCGAAGCGCGGCGTAGAAGGCGGCGGTGTTGCGCTCGACTGCGGGGCTGTTGCCCGGGGCGTTTTTGTTGTTCGTCACCATCCAGATGACGCCGTCCCGCCCGAGCAGCCCGCGCCGGATGCCGCCGAGTAGGGCGCCGTTGAAATCGGCATCGGCATAGGCCTGTCCGCCGGCCTTGCGCGGCAGGTCGATCGCCGCCACCGCGGATCGGATGGGCGCTGCCGCGTAGGGGCCCGCGTACAGGATGCGCGGTGACATCCGTCCCGGCACCTGACCCTCTTGATCGAAGGTCGCGATTGCGATCGTGCCGTCCGGCACGCGGATGGCCGCCGCCAGAGCCTCGATGAACGGCCGAAATTGCGAGCCCTCGGCGCTCAGGAACGGCTCCATCCAGCCGGAATCCTGAACGAGGATGAGCTGCCGGGGCGCTATGTCCGCCTTAGCCGGTGTGGCCCCGGAGATGAGCAGCGCGAGGATCGCGCGGGTCAGCAGCGGGCTCATGCCGTTCGCAGCCGTAGAGCGTGGCACCTGCGCCCGGACCGCGTCCAGAGATGCAGCGTGCCGTCGTGCAGAAGGGCGCCGGCATCGCGGAGGGCGGAAACCTCCAAGCTGATCGGAAGCCGGTGAAGGCCTGCCCCGTGGGCATGGTGCAGAACGTGTCCGGTCGCGGGCCCTGGAAGGGGCGCACCCTTCAGGAATGCGGCACGCGGACCGTCGATGGCGAGGGCGAGCAGCACGGTATCCCGCTGCAATGCCAGCAATGGGAGCAACAGAGCGCCCGCATGCGCTCCGAGCGTGAGCGTCTCGGCCGGTGCCTGCCAGGGCAGGTCGAAACGGTCGGCACCCCAGTAGGCGGCCGATCCGGCGGCGATTCGCGGCCCGTCGAGGCGGTTGAGCGTCGGGTCCGAGGTCACGGCTGCGAGATGGTAGTGGCCGTCCAGCGTGCCGAGCTGGTGATGCTGGTCGGCCCGGTCGCGCCATGGTGCCTGGGCGGTGATCGGCACGAAGCCGCCCGGCCAAGCGACGAGGTTCCCGTCTGGGCCGCCCGCACGGCACGCGACGAACCCGTTGGATCCGGTCCAGAACATGTCGCCCAGACGGTTCATCCAGGGGCCGCAGAATGGCGTCCCGGACGAGGATCCGCCAAGGTCCCGCAGGTCGAGCGCATCCACGCCGACTGAGCCCTGGCACAGGACGAGGCGTCCGTCCCGTTCCGCCAGAGCGAGGAGTTCGGTCCCACGCCAGCCCGGCGCCGAGAGGAAGCGCAGTCGTGGCAGGCCGCCTTCCCCGAAGGCGAGGCGCGGGCCGAGTTGCGGAAGGGCCACCGAGACCAGCGCGTCGGCGGTGGTGTAGGAGATCCCCTCGGGAGTCGCCGTCAGCGTGGTTCCCGGTGCCGCGGCGGGCAGCCGTCCGAGGGACCGGAATGCCCGGCCATCCCAGATTTCCAAGGCGCCGAGGTTCTCCTGAAACAGGTAGAGCCCGGCAGGGCGCCCGGCCCGGACCAGCACCGGCACGCCGCTCGGCAGTGGAATCTCGAAGACGCTGTCACGGTCGATGTCGAGCGTGGCCGGCTCCTCGGCCGGAATCGGACTGCGCAGAGGCTCTCCGGTCGCCGGAGCGTGTGTGAAGATCGCCGGGTAGGGATGGGCACGGGCGTCCCGTCGGATGCCCAGCAGGGCGATCCGTGCATCGCCGGCGTCCATCCGGACGCCGTTGACGTCGATCCCCACCGGCATGCCCGCCCGGAAATGCCAGAGCTGGCGGCCGGACAGCTTCGTCAGGTTCGGGTCGGGATCGACCGGCCAGATGCCGTCGCATTCGTGCTCCGGCGCATTCCGCGACGGAGCAGAGATATTCCACGGCTGTGGGAAGGATCCATCGGCGCTCACCGGCCCTGTTCCGCGACTGAAGCACGGCCGTGATCGTTTCCGATTCTTCGCGCGATGGGAAGAGGACTTCTGAGAGGCGTCCCCCGTCTTGCGCTGATCTTCTCAGGGAATGCCGATGATCTTGTGGGTCTGCAACGATAGCCGCCAGCGGGCATCCCGGCGGCAATAGGCAATCGCCGCCTCGGTACTGGCGGCCCGATCCGGCCCGTCCATCGGCTGGAGGAAGCGGTGCTGGAAGGCGAGGCCGACGAAATCCGCGGGATCGGCATCCGCCTGCGGGTACACGAGTTTCAGCTCGTGGCCGGTGGTCTGGGCCAGGGCGTTGTTCCCCTTGGGGCTGACGCAGATCCAGTCGATCCCGGCGGGCGCGGGCAGTGTGCCGTTGGTCTCGATCGCGATCTCGAACCCGGCCGCGTGGACAGCCGCGATCAGGGATGTGTCGAGCTGGAGCAGCGGCTCGCCGCCAGTGAAGACGACGTAGCGGTTCTCGGCGCCCCCCGCCCAGGTGGCGGCGATCGCGGCGGCGAGCGAGGCCGCATCCGCGAAACGTCCGCCGCCCTCCCCGTCCATCCCGACGAAGTCGGTGTCGCAGAACCGACACGCCGCCGCGGCGCGGTCGGCCTCACGTCCCGACCAGAGGTTGCATCCGGCGAAGCGACAGAACACGGCCGCACGCCCGGCCTGTGCGCCCTCCCCCTGAAGCGTGTGGAAAATCTCCTTGACCGCGTAAGCCACAATCGTCCCAGTCAGATGCGCGCGCGATCCGCCCCCCGCGCTCGGCCTGCACATAGGCCTTGCGGCGGCCGTGGGCCACTGACAACCGCGCCGTGCAGACCCGCTGTGCGATCTCGCCTTGCTCTTGCCATGGTGGACTCGTTCATGCCGAGATGCAGTCCGGCGACCGCCTTCGGCCGTCCGGGTTGTGCCGCTCTCCGGCTGGCTGGCCGGAAAACCGACGCCCCGTTGCGTCGACCCAGGCGATCCTCTGACGAGTCGGGCTCGAATGTCCTCTTCTCTCTACCGACGCCTCACCGTCGGGCTTGCGGCGCTGACGGGTCTGCTCGGTGCAGGCTTGGTCGGGATCGGCGCAGCGAACGCCGTGACGGTGCCGATCCTCGTGGCCGACGTGGATTCCGGCAAGGTCATCTACGCGCAGGCGCCGACCGACCCCTGGTACCCGGCCTCGATCACCAAGCTGATGACCACCTACGTCGCCCTGGATCTCGTGCGGCAGGGCAGGGTCTCGCTCGACTCGATGATCACCATCTCGGCCGCCGCCGCCGCCGAGCCGCCCTCGAAGATGGGCTTCAAGCCGGGGACGCAGCTCACCCTCGACAACGCCCTGAAGATCATCATGGTCAAGTCGGCGAACGACGTCGCCTACGCGATCGGCGAGTCCCTCGGCGGTTCCATCGACAATTTCGCCGCGCTGATGAACGAGACCGCGCAGCGGATCGGCATGCGTGACAGCCGCTGGTACAATCCCAACGGTCTGCCGGACCCGCGACAGTGGACCTCCGCCCGCGACATGGCGGTTCTCGCCCGGGCTCTGATCCGCGACTTTCCGGATTCCCATGACCTGTTCTCGATCTCGGCGATCCAGTTCGGTCGCGCCGTGATGGCGAACCACAACGGCCTGCTCGGCCGCTATCCCGGCACGGACGGGATGAAGACGGGCTTCATCTGCTCGGGCGGGTTCAATGTGGTGGCGACCGCCACGCGCAATGGCCGGCGGATCGTCACCATCGTGATGGGACAGCCGACCCCGCGCGAGCGTGACGTGAAGACCGCCGACCTGTTCGATTACGCCTTCAGCCAGAGCGCCGGCTGGACGAGCCCGACTCTCGATGCGCTGCCGCCGTCGGCGAGCCCCGCGCCCCCGGACATGCGCCCCTTCGTGTGCGGCGGCAAGAAGCCCCCGGCCATCGAGGACGGTGCCGGCGCGCTGAGCGCCCCCGGTTCGGCGGCGCAGCTGATCGGCGGCTCGGCGGCGAACTCGCCCGCCCTAGCGCTGGCCGCCTTCTCCAACCCGGCTCTGCGGGCGCGGTCCCTGCCGCCGCGGGCGCCGCTCCAGCCGGTCGCCGTCTGGATCGGCCGCAATCCGGCCGAGGGCCAGCAGATCCTCGAGGCCCAGGAGGCCGAGCAGAAGGCCGCAGCCGCCAACACCCGTGCCGCCAAGCTCGAGGCTGCCAAGGCCAAGCGCATGGCGATCCTGGAGGCGGCCAAGCAGGCGCGCGCAGCGCGGATGGAGCGGGCCGAGGCCGCGAAGGCCGCGGCCAAATCGGCCCCGAAGGTCGCCGCGAAGCCGGGTCATGGCGTGCCGCGGAACGCCAGCGCCTACACCGCCGATGAAACGACCGGGATGCCCGAGGCCAAGCCCGGCAAGGGGCTGACGAAGCCCGCACCCAAGGCAGCCGCCCACAAGCCGGTGCCGGCCAAGGCCGAGAGCAAGTCCGACAAGGCCGCCGCCAAGGCTCCGGCTAAGAAGTCGGCTGCCAAGAAAGCGGCTGCCGACGAGTAGGGTTGGCGGGGTTCCCGGTGCACGGCCGCGTTGCCGCGGACGCCGACGCACCCCACTTCGCCGCCTATGTCAGAGACCCTCGCACCCGCTCCGGATCTACGACGCCCGGAGCCGATCCCGCTGACCGTGCTCACCGGCTTCCTGGGGGCCGGGAAGACTACCCTTCTGAATCGGCTGCTGCGCGATCCGGCGCTCGCCGACACGGTGGTGATCGTCAACGAATTCGGGGAGATCGGCCTCGATCACCTGCTCATCGAGACCGTCGATGAGGACATGATCCTGCTCGGCGCCGGCTGCCTGTGCTGCACGGTGCGGGGCGACCTGATCGCGACCCTCGAGGATCTGCTGCGCAAGCGCGACAACGGCCGGATTCGGCCGTTCCGGCGCGTCGTCATCGAGACGACGGGCCTCGCCGATCCGGCGCCCATCCTGCACGCGCTGATCTACCATCCCTATCTCGTGCTGCGGTACCGCCTTCAGGCCGTCGTCACGGTGGTGGATGCGCTCACCGGTACCGAGACCCTCGACGCCCATCCGGAAGCCCTGCGGCAAGTCGCGGTCGCCGATCGGATCGTGCTGACCAAGGCCGATCTCGCGGGCGACCTGTCGGGGATCCAAGGGCGCTTGGCGGCGCTCAACCCGGCTGCTCCGATCGTTGCGCCGGACGCGCCGGCGGAGCTGCTGCTCGGCGGCCTGTTCGGCCTCGACGGCAAGGCGGCCGACGTGCGTGCCTGGCTCGGCGACGCGGCGCTGGAGCAGGATCACCACCATGGCGACGTGAACCGCCACGACGCGTCGATCCAGGCGATCTGCCTGACCAGCACGGCGCCCGTACCGCGCGCGGCCTTCGAGATGTTCATGGATCTCCTGCGCTCCGGCCACGGGCCGAAGCTGCTGCGGCTCAAGGGGATCGTCGCCCTCGCGGACGATCCCGAGCGTCCCCTCGTCGTCCACGGTGTCCAGCACGTGTTCCACGCGCCGATCACCCTGCCGGCCTGGCCCGATCCCGACCACACCTCGCGGCTCGTTCTGATCCTGCGCGACCTCGACCCGGCCTTCGTGCGCCAGCTCTGGGACGCCTTTCTGGGCCGCCCGCGGATCGACGCGCCCGATGCCGCCGCACTTACCGACAACCCGCTTGCCATCCCGGGTCCCTGACGTCCGGCGGCACCGTCCTTGAAGCCATCGACCCGAACGGCGCCGCGGAGGCGCCGGACCGTCCCGGATCGGGACGGATCGTCGAGAGGCAGGACACGCGGATGGTGCGACGCTTCACCGTGATACAGGGCGGCCGGTCCGAGTGGCCGGACCGCGCGGCGGCACCGGATTCGGAGGCCGCCCCGCACTCCGAGACGTGGCGGGTCGATCTCCATCGGCCCGGCACCGTGGATGCAGGGGCCGTGAGCGCGTGGCGGGCCCTGCTGGTGCGCAACGCCGTCGACGACCCGCTGCGGGACCCCGACCATCTGCTGCCGCTGGCCCAGCACCGCCCGGGCGGCCGCCCGGTCGCCGTCGCCCTCGCTTGGAGCCAGGATAGGGGCACGGGCCGCGATACGCTGCGTGGCGTCGTCCCGCTGGCGATGCCGTGCTCGATTTTGGGCGGCCGTACACGGCGCTGGCAGCCTGGTGGAACCGAGGCCGCTGGGCTGGTGGAGCGGGCGGCCGCTGAGGCCGTCGACCGAGCGCTGCGGGCGCGGCTCGGAGCGCTCCGCCGCCCGATCCGCCTGGTCGGTGAAGCCGCACCCGTGTCAGAGGCGAAGCTGCGCCGTCCGCCCCTGACGGCGCGCCGCTCGGCACCGCCGCGGTCGGTTCCGGCCGGGAACCTGATCGGCATCCGCCCTGAGGGGTGGGAGGCCGCGGAGTCCGAGATCCTCGCCGTGACCGATCCGGCCGCCGTCCGTGACGCGGTCGAGACCTTCCTCGCCCTTGACGCCCGGACGAGCGCGCGGCCGATCATCGCCGATCCGGCGGAGGCCTCGCTGGTCCGGGTGGTCACCCGCCTGTTCGCCCGCCGCGGTGCGTTGCGCGTCGAGGTCCTGCGCAGGGCCGGCGCGGTCGTGGCCGGTACGCTCCATCTGTGCGCCGGCTCCGCCTCGGTGGCCTGGCGGCGCGCCCAGGCCTGAGCGGTCAATCCGCCGCGCGCGCGGAGCCTGTCGAGGGCGGGCGCCGGACCCTAGCTGGCGCCGATGACCCGCGACATCGCCCACGGCGTTCGATCCGCTCCGAGCCGCACGGCGGTCGCGGGGACGGCGTCCGGACCGCACGCGAGCGGTGACGCCGACACGGTGGCCGCGGTGCTCGGGCGTCTCGCGGAGAGGGACCCGGACCCGAAGGCCGGGTTCGACCGCATCGATCCGTTCCGCATGCTCGTGACCGTGCTGCTCTCGGCTCAATCCACCGGCCCGACCGTCTCCCGCATCGCCGACGCGCTGTTCGCCGAGATCCAGGATCCCGCCGGTATGGTCGCGCTCGGGGAGGCCCGGATCACGGAGATCATCCGGCCGGTCGGGCTCGGACCCTCGAAGGCGCGCAACATCGTCAAGCTGTCGGCGGCCCTGCTCGCGGAGTACGGCGGCGCCGTCCCGCGCACGGCCTCGGAGATGCGCCGCCTCCCGGGGATCGGCCGCAAGAGCGCTGAGGTGACGGCGAACTTCGCCTTCCACGAACCGGTGATCGCTGTCGACACCCACGTGTTCCGGGTCTCGAACCGGATCCCGCTGGCGCCGGGACCCACAGTCGACGCGGTGGCGGACGGCCTCGCCCGCCTCGCCCCCGACAGTCTCAAAGACAACGCCCATGTCTGGCTGTTCCGGCATGGGCGCGATACCTGCACGGCTCGGAAACCCGCCTGCCCGCGATGCCCCGTCTCAGACCTGTGCAAGTGGCCGGGCAAGTCGGACCCCGCGGCGGCCTGAGCCGCGCTACTCGTCCTCGCCGAAGCGGTTGGCCAGCAGGGCCTCGATGGCGTCGAGGCAGCTCTCCGCGTCCGGGCCGACGGCGATGACCGCGATGGACGTGCCCATGGCAGCACCGAGCGTCAGCAGGCCCATGATCGAGCGCCCGCCGACCGTCTCGCCGGCTCGGGTGACCGTCACGGCGGCGTCGAAGCGCTCCACGGTCTGCACGAATTTCGCGGATGCGCGGGCATGGAGGCCCCGCTTGTTGATGATCGGGAGCCTGCGGAGAAGGCCGCCCTCCGGAACCGGCGGATCGTCATCGGTCTCGAAAAGCTCGTCCATCGTCCGTGGTGTTTCCCGCCCGATCGGCGGCCCTGGCGGCCGCCCGTGCCGAACCTAAACCATTGACCGGGCATGTCGATCCCGCAGCATTGCAGGTGTGGTCGAACGAGCGGATGTGTGACGTCGCCGGCTACCACTCGTACTCGGCGCCGACGCCGAGGCTGGTGCGGCCGTCGCTCCCGGCCTCGCCCTTCAGCTTGATCCGGCGGGTGACGTCGAAGTCGACCCCGACGGCGGTGTCGGCGGGCTTCGCGCCGGCCTTCACGCCGACGCTGACCCGATCCGAGATGTAGCGCGAGGCGCCGATCGCCGGCCCGCCGCTCGCGCCGGTGGAGACGTCGAGACTGTCGAGGCCGAGGCTCTTGCGCGCCTGCTCGAACATGTCCGGCCCGGCGGCGCCCCCGGAGAGCTGGGCGACCGCCTGGGCGAGCTGCAGCGCCTGGAACGGCGACAGGCCGGCCGACGCCTTCTTGAACAGGATCCGCGACAGGATCTCGTCCTGCGGCAGGACCGGGTCCGAGGTCAGGGAGAATTGCGGCGCGTCCGCGAAGCCCGAGACGGCGATGCGGGCGGTCACGTCGGTGGCCTTGGTCTCGGCGACGAAATCGAGCTCCGGCGTGGTCAGGCTGCCGGCGAAGGTCAGCCGGCCGCGGCTGAAATCCAGGCGCTGGCCGACGAGCTCGAACTGGCCGCGGCGCAGCGAGAAGGCACCGTTGGCGTTGGGCGACGCGGAGGTGCCGGTGACGCGCAGCGCGCCGCCGAGTTCGGCGTCGATGCCGCGCCCGCGCACGAAGATGCGGCTCGGCGCGTCGATCGTCACGTCGAGGGTGGCGTCGAAGGGGACGGCCGGCTTCCCGCCCCGCCGCCCGGGACGAGTCGCGGCCTTCTGCTCCGCCCGCTGCGCCAGGCGCGCTCTCGCGGCCGGCGGCGTGTTGACGTGCCGGACCCCCGGCAGCGGTCGGATCGTGGCCGGCAGCCGGTCCGGAACCGCGACGTCGATCGACACCACGTTCACCCGGCCGGCGATCCGCGGCGTCCGCGCCAGCGGCCCCGCCAGCGTGACGTCGAGGCTCGACACGGCCGTCATCAGCGGGCTCGACACGAGCTCGGCCCTGTCGGCGATGACGTGGAAGTTGCCCGGGAAGTCGGGCGCGAGGGAGACGCGGCCGGTGACGGAGACCTGGCCGCCGTTGCGGGCGGTCGCGGTCAGTCGCTCGACCACGACGCTGTCGCCGCGGCCGGTGACCCGACCCTCGATCCCGGTGAAGCGGAGCCCGTTCAGCGGATCGGTGAAGCTCCCGCCGCTCAGCACCGCCGCGCCTTGGGCCCGCGGCGCCGCCAGGGTGCCGGTGACGCCGCCGTCGATGGCGACCTTGCCGGCGACGCTCTGGCCGCCGACGCTCAGGAGGGAGTTGGCGAGGGCGGCGTCGAGTGTGCCGCGGGCGCGCAGGTCCAGCGGCCCACCGGCCTCCACGGGCAGCGACCCGGAGACCGTCAGGGCGATGCCGCGCCCGGCCGTCACCCGGCCGTCCAGGCTCGCCTGCCCGTCCGACAGCGTGCCCTTGGCGGTGGCATCGATCGCCGGCAAGCCGGCCTGCCGCGTCTGCGGAGCGACCAGCTTGGCGACGCTGACCGCGTAGCGCCCCTCCGGACGGGTCGCGGGGCCGCGGAGGTCCGCCTCGCCGTCCAGGGTCCCCGAGAGGGTGAGGCTCGGCGCGGCGATCCGGGCGAGCGACAGCGGCAGCGACCGGATCGCCACCTTGAGGTCGAGATCCTGCCCCGCGCGGCCCGCGACCGTGATGCGTCCCGACCCCGCCGCGATCGACAGGCCGTCGATCACGGCGCCGCCGTCCCGGAGCGTGATCGCCGCCGGCCCGGTGAGAGCGAAGCGGTCGTTGCCGCGGGCCGCCGACAGGCGCTGGATCTCGATCCGCGTGTCCGCGGCCGGGACGACCCGCGCGGCACCGTCGAGGGTGAAGCCGCGCGCCCGGGCGGTGAGGCTGACGTCGCTGAACGCGGGGGTGCCGTTCGCGACGAGCCGGATCGTGTCGACCTGCTGACCGGCGGCCACGAGGCGGTCGGCCTCGACGCGTCCGTCGAGGACCGGGTGGGCGCGCAGGTCGCGGCCCGCGAGGTCCGCGTCGAGCCGTGCGAGCGCGGTCTCGCCGTAGCGGAGCGCGGCCCCGCTGGCGCGGAGGGTCACGTCCTGGCGCCCGCCGTCGCGGGCGAGGGTCAGCGCGGCGTCGAGGCGGCCCGAGACCGGTTCCGGGATTAGGGGCGCGATGTCCGTCAGGTCACCGGCCCGCACGGTGAGCGCGCCGGCCGAAAGCCACGTGTCGGCCGCGACCGTCGCCTGGCCGGCGACCGAGACCGAGCCGAGATCGAGGCCGAGCCGGTCGAGGACCCAGTCCCCGCCGACGCGCGCGAGGTGCGCGCCGCCGGTCAGCGCCTTGCCGCCGACGTCGCCGCCGAGCCGGACCGTGCCGTCCGGCGCGAGGAGCGCGTCCCGCAGGACCGCCTCGACGCGCAGGTCCCGGATCGGCTTGCCGGCCGCGGTGGCGGCGGGCGCCGTCAAGGTCGCGCTCACGTCCGGATGCTCCAGGGATCCGGTCAGGCGCGCGTCGATTCCGGCCTTGCCAGTGAGGCGCCCGTCGAGATCCGCCAGGCTCTTGAGGTCGATCCGTCCGGCGACGTCCGCGCGGGACGCCGTGGCCTCGCCCTGCAGGGTCGCGGTGACGCCGGAGCCGTCCAGGCGCAGGTGGTCGAAGCCGTACCCGTCGAAGGTCTGGGAGACGCGCCCCTGGAGGCTCGGCGCGCGGCCGAGGGTGCGGTCGGCTGCCCGGATCCCGGTGACGAGGCCGCTCGTCGTCACGGCAAGGTCGGCGGCGACGGCCTTGCGCGCCGGGTCGCCGCTGAGCCGGGCCTTGGCGTCGAGGCTGCCCGCGAGGCCCTGACCGGCGAGGCCCGAGAAGACGGAGAGGTCCGGCAGCGCCGCGTCGACGGTGCCCGCCAGCGTGTTCTGGCCGACCCGGCCGGCATAGGTTGCCCGCGCCGTGTCGGAGTCGAGCCTGAGCGCCGCGATGTCGACCACGCCGTCGGCGCCGGCCGAGGCCCGGAGCGTCACCGTGGCCCGGCTGCCGATGGCCCGGCGCAGGGCCGGGTCGGAGAGCTTCAGCCCGTCGATCCGGCCGTCCGCCGTGATGGCGAAGCGCTGCGCCGACGGCTCGCCCTGCGGGTCGATGCCGAGGCTCGCCTCGATCCGGTCCAGGCTGGAATCGCGGCTGCGCAGGGCGGCCGCGTCGAGGCGGCCCCGGACGGTGGGCGCCGCCAGCGGTCCCTTGAGGCTGCCGTCGAAGACGAGCTTGCCGATCTCGGCCTCGCCGGCCCGGGTGACATCGCCCTCCGTCGGCAAGGCGCGCGCCTGCAGCGTCAGGTCGGCGACCCGGTCGCGGGTGAGGCTGCCGCCGGCCGCCAGGCGCGCCGTGCGGGAGGTCAGCTCCAGCCGGTCGATCCGGAAGGCGCCGCTATCCGCGAAGGCCAGGCCGCCGTCGAGCTTGGTGGTGCCGGCGAAGATCGCCGCCGCCGGGCCCGGCATCAGCCCCTCGATCCGCGCCGCGAGGTCGAGGGCGAGGCGGCGCTCGGCCCCGATCCGGGAGATCTTCGCCCCGCCCTTGGCGCCGATCTCGGGGCCGGCCGTGAAGTCGAGCTTGGCCCCCCAGGCGTCCAGCGTGCCCGTCCCGTCGAGTTCGAAATCGATCGGCGGCGTGCCGGGCAGGTTGGCAGCCTTCGAGAGCAGGCCGCCCGCCGGCTCCACGAGGTTCGCCTTCAGCTCCAGCCGCTCGCCGTTCGGCACGAACAGCAGCGACAGCAGGAAACGGCCCGGCGCGTCGAGGCGCTGCGCCCGAGCCTGCAGGTCGAGCCCCTCGCTGGCGGCGCCGAGCTTCGCGCGCCCCTCGGCCGACAGCCGCGCCGGCTGCCCGGCCACCGCTTCGCCCAGCGTCAGCTCGGCCAGCTTGAAGCCCTTGATCTCGACCTTGACCGGCAGGTCCGGGAGGAGTCGCCCGTCGGGCTTGGCTTCGGGCGGGGGCGGACCGGGGATCGGCCGGCGCAGCACGTCGAGATGCCCGATCTCGAGGCTGTCGACCTCCAGCCGTCCCGACAGGAGGGCGAGCCGCCGCCAGACGATGCGGGCCCGGTCGAGCTTCAGCCAGACGCCGTCGCGGTCGCTGATCGCCACGTCCCGGACGGTCGCGTCGGAGGACAGCGCGCCGTCGACGGCACCGATTGCCACCCGCGAGGAGGGCGTCGACAGGGCGCGGGACAGGAGGCCGCCGAGCACGGACTTGTCGCCCTCGTCGGCGCGCGTCGCCGCGAGGGTGCAGGGCAGCAGCAGGGCGAGGCAGACCAGGACGAGCGCCAGCTTCCACCGGCCGTGGCGGGCGGGCTTGTGCGCGGCGCGCTGCGTCAGGGCGGTTCGGAACACCATTCAGAACGCCTGCCCCAGGCTGAGATACAGGACGGCGGGACGCACATGTCCGCCCTTGTAGGGGTCGAGCGGGAAGGCGACGTCCGCGCGGATCGGGCCGATACCGGTGTAGTAGCGCAGGCCGATGCCCACGGATTTGCGGATCTTCTCGTCGAAATCCGGCACCGCCGAGGCGAAAGCGGTGCCCGCGTCGAAGAACGGCACCACGCCGATCGTGTCGGTGACCTTGATGCGCGCCTCGATCGAGGCCTCCAGCAGGCTGCGGCCGCCGATCGGCAGGTTGAAGGGGCCGATCGGCCCGAGGGTCCGGTACGGGTAGCCCCGCACCGAGCCGCCGCCGCCCGCGAAGAACCTGAAATTGTCGGGGATCTCCCCCAGCGGCGCGCCCGAGACCGAGCCGAAGCCGATGCGGCCGGCCAGGATCATGCGGGCCTCGTCGTCGAGGGCGTAGTAGGTGGAGCCCTGCGCCTTGGCCACGACGATGCCGGGCGACGAGATCGCGCCGGGATAGACCGCCAGCGACGCGATCGCCCGGACGCCCCGCGTCGGGTCGAGGAGGCTGTCGGTGGAATCGTAGGTGACCGACGCCGGTACGCCGATCAGCCGGTAATTGACCGTGCCGAGGGCGTCCTTCGACCGACCCGCCTGCGCGTCGAGCCCGATCTGCGCCGAGAACGTGTCGGAGAACCGGTGGCGGATCGCCCCCGAGACGCCGCCGCCATCCACGAGGTAGCTCTGCTGCACCTCGCGGGTGATGAAGGCGTTGGCGAGAAAGTCGTTGCGCGTCCCCCACAGGGCCGGCTGGACGTAGGTCGCCGAGAGGCGTCCGCCGAGGCCGTTCGTGCCGATCCCCGCGAGCTTGCGCTGGTTGGCGAACGGGTCGTTGCCGAGACCCAGATAGTAGATGTCGGCGTCCACCCGGAAGGATTCGCCGCCACCGAACAGGTTGCGGTTGGCGTAGTAGGCCCGCACGCCCGGCCCATCGACGGTGGAGTAGCGCGCCGAGACGCCCACGAGGTTGCGCTCGCGCTCGGTGACCTCGACGAACAGCGGCAGGTTCCCGTCGCCGTCGAGTGTCGTCCCCTCGCGAACCCGCACGCCGCCGATCCCCTCGATCCGCGCCACCGACCGGCGGATCGCTGCCACCGCCTGAGGCGAATACGGGTCGCCCGGCTCGGCGTAGATGAAGGACCGGATGTTCGCCGGGTCGATGCCCGGCGCACCGCTGACGGCGACGGGGCCTATTCCGGCCACCGGGCCCGGCGCCACCGTGAAGGTCACGTCCATCACGTGGGCGGAATCGTCCACCACGGGATCGCGCGCGACCACCTTGGCGAAGGGATGGCCCTGGGCGCGGAAGTGGTCGACGATCTGCGCTTCCCGCGCCAGCACCGTGGCGGAGCGCGCGGGCACATCCTCGTCGATGCGGGTGACCCGCGCGGGCAGCTCGGACTCCGGGAACGGGTTGCCCGCCGAATCGCGTAGGGTGATCCGGCGCAGATGGTAGAGGGGCCCGAGATCGACCGCGATCCGCACCGGGACGAGGCCGCGGTTGCGCCACGCCTCGGCAGCGCCGACTGCGGCCGTCGCTTGGCCCGGCACGGGCGCGCCGTCGATCCGGATCGTCACCGTTCCCTGATAGTAACCGTAGCCCGACAGGACGTCGGCGAGCTTGGCGAGGTCGGTCCCGGCGCGGCGCAGCAGCCCCTCGCCGTCGGGCGGCGGCTCCTGCCTCAGGCGATAGAGGGTCGAGGTGTCCTGCAGGGCCCGCAGCACGTCGGAATCGTCCGTGCCGGTGATCCGCAGCGTGTACGGCAGCGCGGTCGCGCTCGGCGGCGGCGGTTCCGGCTCGCTGCCGAACAGGCCGAACAGGTCGAAGGCGCGCGCGGGTTGAGCCCCGGCGGCAACCAGCAGGGCGATGGCCAGGGCGGCCAGCCTCTGCGGCGATGCGCGACGCGTCACCGGGTGGGCGGGACGATGAAAGGGAGCGGAGACGCGCAAACCGCGCTCTTCAGCTCCGATCGAGGTCGGCCGTGCCGCCCGCCTGTGAGATCATTGCCGCTCCCCCCTTACGCCGTATCACGGCGTACCCCACCGCATCTTAAGGCCAGGTGCCTGCGAGGCCAACACCGCCAAGGTCGCGGCCCGGACACCGTGCCCAGGAACCCGGATCGAGTGATTTCGGTGAGCTCGGCCGACGGTCTGTTCTGAGACGGCGTGACCGACTGGGGACAGGTGTCAGCGACCATCGGCCGACGCTCGACCCCCCTCCCCTGCCGGAGCGGCGGCGACCGTCGCGGCACGCTTCGGCGCGGGGACCGCGTCGATTCGACAGGGTGCGACAAACGCAAAACCCGCCGCGCTTGTGAGCGCGACGGGTTTTTTAGGTCGGGATTTGGTTGCGGGGACAGGATTTGAACCTGTGACCTTCAGGTTATGAGCCTGACGAGCTACCGGGCTGCTCCACCCCGCGC
>Ga0316228_1000909_pt1 | contig 34870 bp, 29 predicted proteins | sample TBH18021metaG_FD_206005 | JGI IMG/M metagenome (GOLD analysis project Ga0316228, IMG submission 206005) | Freshwater microbial communities from Trout Bog Lake, Wisconsin, USA - TBH18021 | ecosystem: Environmental > Aquatic > Freshwater > Lake > Hypolimnion/Profundal zone | place: USA: Wisconsin... | reverse complement strand
TCAGTGTAACATTATAAGAGATGGAGAAGCCGGAGCAATCCGGCTTCTCCATCTAACAAAAGATTTTGGAGGATAATATGGCAAAGGTTTGTACGATTGATCAGGCACTTGAAGTTATTAAGGATGAGATGACATTGATGATAGGCGGTTTTCTCGCAGTGGGAACGCCGGAGATGCTGATAGATACGTTACTGACGAAGGGAACGAAAAATCTTACGGTGATTGCCAACGATACGGCAACACCGGAAAAAGGAATTGGCAAGCTTGTTGTAAGTCGCAGGCTAAAAAAGGTCGTTGTCTCGCATATAGGGACAAATCCAGAGACAGGTCGGCAAATGAACGCCGGCGAGCTGCATGTTGATCTGGTCCCACAGGGGACGCTGGCCGAGCAGATTCGGGCTGGTGGGGCCGGGCTGGGCGGTGTGCTTACACCAACCGGTCTTGGGACGATTGTCGCGGAAGGAAAAGAAGTTATTAAAGTAGATGGTAGGGAGTATCTCTTGGAAAAACCACTGAAAGCTGATGTGGCTTTGATAAAAGCGCATACGGCCGATACCGCGGGGAACCTGTTGTTCCACAGGACGGCCCGTAACTTTAATCCGTTGATGGCAATGGCCGCCAAGGTAGTTATCGTTGAGGCTGAAAACATAGTGGAAGCGGGGCAGATCGACCCGGACCATGTCATGACACCAGGCATATTCGTAGACTGGATTGTTCAGGGGTAGGGAGGATATAAAAATGGATGCGAAAACTGTAATCGCCAAAAGAGTTGCACAGGAGTTCCAGGATGGCTATGTCGTCAATTTGGGTATCGGTATCCCTACGTTGGCAGCCGACTTTTTGCCAGAAGGCGTTAATGTTATTCTCCAGTCCGAAAATGGATTCATTGGGTTGGCACCCTTAGAGGGACAGGCTATTCCAGATCTGGTAAATGCAGGCGGCAGGCCGGTTTCGATTATTCCCGGCGGTGCGGTGTTTGACAGCGCCATGTCATTCGCCATTGTCCGGGGAGGACATGTGGATGTGACTGTTCTTGGTGCACTGGAAGTCGACCAAGAAGGAAACCTGGCTAACTGGATGGTGCCGGGAAAAATGGTGCCGGGCATGGGCGGGGCGATGGACCTTGTATCAGGAGCCAGGAAAGTGATTGTTGCAATGGAGCACACCGGCAAGGACGGGGCACCAAAAATATTGAAGAGATGCGCTCTTCCACTGACTGGTCAAAGAGTTGTCAATGCCATTATAACCAATCTATGCGTGTTTGAAGTGACCGCAAAAGGATTATTCCTTAAAGAGATGGCTCCCGGGGTAACGATAGAAGACGTAAAGGCAAATACTGCCGCCGAATTTACAGTCGCTGCCGATTTGAGCACAATGAAGCTGATGTAATGTTTCATTGATTTTATTTACAAAATAATGCTATAATTGACTTATATCGACAGCTCATTATGATATCCGAGGTTCTTGCATTCAGTAATAGTGGGTGGTCACATGGCATTAAGGAGTGGTTTGGGTGAGTGCTGAGGAGAATCAAAGGACCTTCGAGAAATATTTCGAGGTCCTGCCTATCGTAAAGGAGCTTATTCGCAGCGACGTCACTATGGCAGTATGTGATAAGGAAAAATATATTTTCAGTCTGATAAACCCCAAAATTGACACCGGGGTTACGGTTGGTATGCCATTGAAATCTGGTACAGCAATCGTTAAGGCAATGGATGAAAAAAAGATCGTTCATCTCCATGGGGACAAAGAAAAGTTCGGAGTGCCCTACATAGGGGCTGCAATCCCAATATCCAATGAGAGAAACGAGATAATTGGGGCAGTGGCTTTCGTAGAGTCGGTGGACCTGCTGGAGAATGTAAATGAAATGGCGTCAGAATTGTCCAAGGGAATCACCACGATTGCAAGCACTACCGAGGAAGTATCGGCTCAAACGCAAGAAGTAGCTGCGGCCTGTAAAACATTGACCCAATTGTCGCAAGGCTCTAGGGCTAAAGTTCAAGAAACAGGAGAAATATTGCAAATAATTAGAAACATCTCTGGGCAAACGAACTTACTCGGCCTAAATGCAGCTATCGAGGCAGCTAGAGTAGGCGAGCAAGGGCGCGGTTTCGCGGTGGTCGCTGAAGAGATCAGGAAATTAGCGGATAATTCGGGGATGTCTGTTAAGAAAATCGCCGAAATTATTAAGATTATTCAGGTTGATAGCGATCACAATCTACAGGAACTGGGCCATATAGAAGAGATGACCACTCAGATCGCCGATGCTATAAGCCATGTAGCAGAATCTATACAGACTATTGGCGCCATGGCGTCTAAGCTGAATAAAGTGGCAGAAAGCCTGAACATCAAATGATGCTTCTACCGATTAAGGTGCAGTCGACGGGTCACGGATCAGTCTTTTGAATCCCTGCCAATATTGGCCCAGACAGGAAAAAACGATACTTAAGAGTAGTGCCCTGCTGTCGTATTGAACTGCGCCCCGCGCGATTCAGGTCAACGAAAGGCAGGTTGGGTATCGGTATGGACAGTTTTTTTTTACCTGGGACGACGCTGCCCAGCGGTTCGGAATTGATCATAAGTTATTAGATTAGTATTATATATGCCCCACTGACGCTTCGAAAGCCCACGTACTACATGGGCTTCTTTTTGTTTATAAAGGCGGTTGGAAGAGTCTTTGGTTAAGTTGATAATAAGGTTTGGACCTCAGCCCCAAGAACCCGCAAATTAGCGGGTTTTTGTTGTTTGCGGGGTTGGTAGAGTGGACTCCACAACATGAGCACGAAGGAGGATTAACTAATGATAGGAATAACCGTCCCTTTGTTTCTTAGTTCAATATTATCGATATAAAGGAATATTTTGGAGGGTTGTCAAACCTATAATCAAAGTTAAACATGCAGGGAGGCTATTATGAAGTAATGCTGGGTTATTACAATTCGCAAGGAATCTAAGTAGATCACGATTTCATGTTTGGTTACTCGATGGGGATACATGTCCGGCAGGGTCTAACCGGCGGCAGGTCTATTTTGCTCCACGGGAGATCAGTACCAGCCATGATCGGGTCAGCGGGAGGAAGCATGCAAATGATATTGAAAACCAAGGCTTATTTTATAATGTTTGCTCTCATCAGCGCTGTCGCAGTCGCCGGTTGCGGCACGGCACAGACGCAGGAGGCACCGGTGAAGGATGTTAAGATCGTCAAAGTCCTTTATCAGGCGGACAACAGCAAGGCATTTATTCCGCAGATAACGGGAATGAAGGATGAGCAGCTGCAGGCTAAGATCAACGGCAACCTGAAAGCGGCGATACTGGCGCTGAAGAATCAGCCAGCCAATAGCTCCCTCCATGGTGATTTCGCGGTATCCTTTTATAACGGGAATTTGCTGGGTGTTCACTTTAGCGGCAACAGCTTTACACCGGGGGTAGCGCATCCCAACAAAATCGACTGCGGCATCCATATCGACCTGACCAACGGGAAGGTCTATCCAATCGGGGATTTGTTCAAACCAGGCGCTGATTTCGAAAAGCGTATCAAGGCGCTTTGCGCAGCCACAGACAGCAGCTACCGGCTCAAGATCGACGGCCTGATGGAAAAGTGGACGAATGCAATGTTTACATCTTCCTGGACGGGTGGGGACAGGGCTTTTTTGCTGGCTGCCAAGTCTATGCGCGTATACTCGATTCCCTCCTATGCCGTAGGGCCGATAAGCGGCTACAATGTCCCGTACGCCGATTTGATAGAGATCATCAACAAAGACGGTGAACTCTGGAAAAAGCTCACAAGCCAGGAGAACAGAGCTATTACAGTGACGGCGGAGTAAGCTTGTAAAGGAGTGTCTGTCATGAAATATTGCAATATGCGCATAGCGTTTTTTGCTTTGCTGGTTATCCTGCTGTTGACGGGAATGGTATCTGCGGAGGGCCAGTGGATGGTCGCCACCAATACCCTCAGTTCCGGTGTAGGCCGTCCCGCTGGACAGCCCACCGAGGACTCGGTCGCCGTCTGGAACCCTTCGCCTGTCGCAGGAGAAACGGTGGAATGGTTTGGTGGCAGAGAATACAGTCCGGATGTGAGCGGTTTTGTGGCCCAAGGTTATGGACGCGCGGTCTGGTACCGTCAAGGCGTGTTGGTGCAATCCGATGAAGGGACTTACTTCAATGGGCAGCGACACGGCCGAATTGTCCAGAAGCTCGCTGACGGCGGGATAATTGTAGGCAATTGGGAGCATGGCGTATTAAAACAGCAGACAGAACCGGAGCACATGACAAGTATATACAAATACAATGACCATAAGGTCGAGCAATATCCGCTAGGCTACTCCGGAAAACTAACGCCCATGAGGCTTCTGGTCGGACTATCGGCTTTGCTTAGCGAGCCGATCAGAGCCAATTCGGTAACCGTTACTGACGCGCGGATCATCGTGGACTTGTCAGCAGCGTCGGCGCCCATTCTGCCGCCGGCAAATAGCACTGCGTACGCTGACTTGACCATCTACGAAGAGAGTGTATTAAACAGCATAGCCCGCACATTATGGGAGAATTTCGGCCGCGATAAGCCGCTCTACTTCACTGTCGAAGGCAAAAGCTATCAGGGAAGGTCTTGTGTATTATCAGACGGCGTCCCTTTTGCCAACATCGAACTGAAGCAGGCGCATCGCGGTATGCCGCACGACTAGCCCCCTAAAAGCGCCATGGACACAATGTTATTGGCCTTATCTCTGGTCCCGGAATACCATGAACCCGCGAATTACGCGGGTTCTTTAACGCCTAATCGGATCAGTGTAAATCGCGGTCCAGTTGGAAACTGTGGTATAGTGGAACTGCATGACATAAAGATTGTTATTGTGTCACTTGTAAAAGGGATGTGACGTTGATGTTGTTTTTGCGTGAAGACTGGAAGCTCTTCAGAAATATCGAAACTTTATCTCAAAAAGCCGGCGTACCTCAGGAATCGATACCATCGCTTGTAGTCAAGGAACTTGTCGACAATGCCCTGGACGTGGGGAGTACCTGTGAGCTGGATTTAATGCCTGGAATCAATGGCTTTTACGTCCATGACTCTGGTGAAGGAATTGATCCTGAGCAGCTTCAGGAGTTGTTTTCCGTCAGCCGTCCTCTCGTTTCTTCCAAACTGTTGCGCCTTCCGACCCGGGGGGCTCTTGGTAATGGTTTGCGGGTTGTCAGTGGCGCCGTGCTTGCATCAGGCGGCCATATTCAAGTAGATACACAGGGAAAGAAATATCACCTGCATTTCGATCAGGACGGTAATACCGATGTTTGCCAGATCGGCGACAGCAGCAGCCATGGCACCCGAGTTGTTGTGATATTCGGGGCAAACCTCCCTGTCCGGGACAGCGATCTTGAATGGGGCCGGCTGTCGATTGCCTTCGCTCGGGGCGCCGATTTTACATGCAAAACATCACCTTACTGGTATACCTCTGAAGCATTTTTCGAGCTGGCAAACTCCTATTACGGGCCGGTTGAGACCCTTGCTTCCAGTTTCGAAGGCATCAATAGAGCTACAGCAAAAGAGATAGCAGGCTTATTCCCAGACCGGACATCCGCGCAGCTTTCCTTTGATGAAACGGAAAAGTTTCTGCACCAACTCAGGGCCAATTCCCGTGAAGTCAAACACAACAAGCTTGGCCGCATTGGAGACCTTCCTGATTTCCGGGACTACACCACTGCAGGCGGATACCATAGTGTAAAGTCTCTGCGGGGGCAGCATAGTGCCACCATTCCTTATCTTGTCGAAGCTTGGGTGAACCTTGCCGAACAATCCAGTCTAACCATTCTAGTCAATAAGACCCGGATCACAGGTGATGTCCGCATCTATGACGACCGCGGCAAGCTTTCGCTCTTCGGTTGCGGGCTCGGCCATTCAACGAAATCAAAATCAGCCGACATTGTAATAAATGTTCAGACTCCGTATATGCCCATTACTTCTGATGGAAAAGAGCCTGACCTGGAGCCTATGGCCAACGATATTGCCGACACCATAAGACGGGCTGCCGCAAAAGCCAAGCGCGCTGCTTCTCATAGTAAGGATACCGGCAGGCGAAATGAGAAAGAGATTATTCTGCATTTCCTGCCAGAGGCGGTGGGTAAAGCGAGTGGGCAGGGGGTGTACAAATTCAGCCAACGGCAGCTTTATTATGCGATCCGGCCGTATGTCATCGCTCAGATGGACAAGCAACTCGATTACAATTATTTCTGCCGCGTTATTACCGAATATGAGGCGAAAAACGGCAATATCCCCGCTATGTATCGTGACCCCAGGGGGGTATTGTACCATCCTCATCTAAAAGAAGAGATTCCGATTGGTACGATTTCTGTGGAAAACTACGAGCGGCCCGAATGGACATTCAACAAGATTCTCTATTCCGAAAAAGAAGGGTTTTTCACAATCTTGAAAGACGCAAAATTCCCCGAGCGCTTCGATTGTGCGTTACTTACAAGCAAGGGGTATGCTTCTCGCGCTGTGAAGGATCTGTTCGATTTTCTTGGTGATACTGACGAGGAAATCCTGTTTTTCTGCATCCATGATGCCGACGCCGCCGGCACAAAAATATATGAGACGCTGCAAGAAGGAACAATGGCCCGTCCTGGCCGCAGGGTTAAGATCATCAATCTTGGTTTAGAGCCGCAGGAGGCCCTGGAAATGGGCCTAGAGGTGGAACCTGCGGAACGGGCTATAAGCCGACGTCCGGTGGCCGGTTACCTTGATGATAAGTGGCGGGAATGGCTGCAAGACAATCGGGTTGAACTCAATGCCATGACATCGCCGCAATTTTTAGAATGGCTTGAAGCCAAAATATCTGCCCATGGCGTGCGCAAGGTAGTGCCTGACAATCACGTGATGCGAAAAACACTGCAAGCAGAAGTCATTGCCCTCACCACACAGCAGGTGCAAGAACAAATTCTCAGGGAGGCTGGATACGATCAAAGGGTTCGTCGGGCAATTCAGGCAGTTACCCCGATAATGGAGCAGGAGGTTTCAAGTCTTCGTCGTGTCGTATCCAATGAGCTTGATATCCACGATGAAGCACACTGGTCACAACCAGTGCGGGATGTTGCCAAAAAGATAGTTCGAAAATTAGCATAATGGCGATTTTAAAAACCCGCGAAATTTCGCGGGTTTTTGTTTATTTGTCCTCAACAAGGGGACATCCACTATTTTACAGAGGAAGTGTCGTCTTACCGATTTGCAGCGATTTTACCGGACGCATCTTATTCCCAAGGACGGGCCTGATAGGCCCCGATTTTGTCATGTTGTGCGCGAAACGTACTCTTGATGTCGGAATTATGCGATATTGCTGATGATTATATAACGCTATTTGGGAGGTCTTTTTTTGAGAAAACCATTAGAAGGAATCGTTGTACTTGATTTAACACGAGTTTTGGCAGGTCCTTACGCTACCATGATGCTATCTGATTTTGGTGCCAATGTCATTAAATTGGAAGCTCCGAAGATAGGAGATGATTCAAGAGCATTCGGTCCCTTTCATCGGAAAAGAAAGTGTCTATTTCATGAGCCTTAATCGCGGAAAGCGCTCCATGACGCTGAATCTTAAAGAGAAAAAAGCGCAGGAACTCTTTAAAGCAATGGTTAAAAAGGCGGATGTAGTGCTGGAAAACTACCGCCCCGGCACAATGGAAAAATTCGGTCTTGGTTACGAAGAACTAAAAAAAATTAACCCCAAATTGATATATACCGCTTGCTCTGGATTTGGACACACAGGTCCTTATTCGGAAAGACCTGCTTATGATGTAATTGTCCAGGGTATGGGCGGAATTATGAGTATCACCGGACAAGAAAATGGTGAACCCACCCGTGTAGGCGCATCGGTTGGAGATATTACCGCCGGACTGTTTGCCGCTTTTGGAACAATGACCGCTTTATACAATCGGGAAGTTACTGGTATTGGCCAGAAAGTAGATGTCGCCATGCTGGATTGCCAAGTAGCTATTTTAGAAAACGCGATTGCCCGCTATGTGTCTTCTGGCGTTGTTCCGAAACCCATCGGTAATCGTCACCCCTCCATTACCCCGTTTGAGGCCTTTCAATCCAAAGACGGCTATGTCATCATTGCTGTTGGCAACGACAAATTGTGGGCTACTTTCTGTAACCTTATTGGTAAACCAGACATGATTACCGATGAACGCTTTGCTTCAAACCCAAAACGCACCGAAAATCAAAAAGCCTTGAAAGCTATTTTGGATACGGTATTTCCGGGTAAAACGGTGGATGAATGGCTGGCAGCTCTCGATAAAGCAGGAATCCCAAGCGGCCCTATCAATACCATTGACCGCGTGGTTAATGACATTCAAGTTCAAAGTCGCAATATGATTATTGAAACCGACCATCCGATAGCCGGAAAAGTCAAAATGCCGGGAATTCCGATTAAGATGTCAGAGACCCCGGGTTCCGTGGATACTCCCGCGCCGATGCTGGGGCAACACACCGAAGAAATCCTGCACGAAATATTAGGATTCACTGCCGAAGAAGTTGCGGAATTAAGGTCGAAAAACGTATTGTAAGCTCAATTCGCTTGTACGAAAACCAAAAGGAGGACTAGCCATGATTATCTACGGAACAGCTTTACTTGCGGCCTGTCATCTCATCGGTGTCTACCTGGGTGACCTTCTCGGCGTCGCCATCGGAGCTAAAGCAAACGTCGGCGGGGTCGGCATCGCTATGTTGCTTTTGATCTTTGCCCGCCTTTATATGCGGAAAAAAAATCTTATGCCCAAGGCAACTGAAGCCGGAGCTGCTTACTGGGGAGCAATGTACATCCCGGTGGTTGTAGCCATGGCCGCTCAGCAGAACGTCGTTGCAGCGCTAAAGGGCGGACCGGTGGCGCTTCTTGGGGCTTTGGGAGCCTTTGCCGCCTGCGCCTGCTTCATTTCGCTGATCAATCGCATGGAATCTCCGGAGAGCATCGCGGCAGCCAGGAAGCTATTGGCTGAGCAAACTCAGGACAGATAAAAAATCAGTTAGGAGGGGTTACTTATGTTGCATATGCTCGAGAATGTCGCGCTTCAAAATAGCCTGATAACAGCCTTTGCTGCGGTTGGCATTATCATGATCTTATCGTCTCAATTATCGCGCCGCCTAACTTTTGGGCGCGTGCACGGTTCAGCCATTGCTATCTTGATCGGCCTGGGGTTGGCTTACTGGGGCGGCGCTCAGACCGGCGGAAAAATGGGGCTGGCCGACATCAAGCTGTTCAGCGGCATCGGCCTGATGGGGGGCGCAATGCTCCGGGATTTCGCCATTGTTGCCACTGCCTTTGAAGTCCGTGCGGAGGAAGCCAAAAAGGCCGGCCTGATCGGCGTTGTAGCCTTGTTCATCGGAACCGTCGTTCCTTTCATCGTTGGCGCAGGCGTTGCCTACGCTTTTGGTTATAGAGATCCAATTGCCATGACCACAATCGGTGCCGGCGCTGTCACCTACATCGTCGGACCTGTTACCGGCGCGGCAATCGGCGCCAGTTCAGATCTCATGGCTTTGAGTATTGCAACAGGTGTTGTCAAGGCAATCATCGTCATGGTGATGACACCTGTCGCCGCACGTTTCCTCCGGCTGGAAACTCCCCGGTCGGCCATGGTCTTTGGCGGACTCGCCGGCACCGTGAGTGGAGTGTCGGCCGGACTAGCCGCCACCGACCGCAGGCTGGTGCCATACGGTGCCTTGGTTGCGACCTTTCACACCGGATTGGGCTGCCTGATGGGGCCTTCGGTGCTCTTTCTTGCCACCAAGTACTTTTTCGGGTAAGGGTGTCATTCCGCTCCAAAACTTGAAGATTAGCTTAAAAACCCGCGAATTTCGCGGGTTTTTTGTTGTTGGGAGAGAGTGAGGGCGTTTCGCAGAGGATGTTACGGGGTTTACCCCATTTCGTACCATTGACCGTATTTGACTTGACTCCATATGTTTTTCAAAAGAAGCTGATTGTTGTCATACTCATGTCATATGTTCTTGATAAAATTACATTGAAATAGAGCTTACTCTATACCTAGACAAGTATGGCTGGAGGAACGGTAATGTTTGAGAAACACATAAGTCGCAGGAAGTTCATAAAAGCGGCATCTATGATCGGGGCAGCTACCTTTCTTCCGCTATCATGGCCGTCTTTATCTTCAGCAAGTGTGCCTCAGCGCGAAATGCGCTTTGACACCGCCGCCAAAAGCACTTTTGGAGACTGGTCTGCGTCAGTAGCCCTGTCGCAAGGGTATTTGCAGCCAGGTTCGCTTTTGACCATAACTACAGACTTGATTTTATCTGCACAGCTTTTATCAGGCTTGACTACGGCTAATATTCATACTGACGAGTATTTGCTGCTGATTACGTCGGAACGCTGTTTTGATTCTCATGGATGGATGCGGCTGCCGGCAGATGAGCGGATGTCAACCCTCTTGACGCCCACTGGGATTGCCATTGAGGGGGGCAATAGCGGGGCGGTCAGTAAATACATAGATAGTCGCCAGCTGAATCCTATCGACGAAATGTTGAGAGTTCCGACTAGTCAAGCGCAGAAAGAAGACCAGGGAACGAAAGTTTCGTTTGGGGCCCAAGTAAACATCCCGCAGAATATTCCTCCAGGGATATATCGGCTCAGATTTGATCTAGGCGTAATAGCAGACAAGCGACGTTGGAGCTTGAACAAAGAAGGGTTTGCAAACCGGCAGAAAGAAGCTGGGCAGCTGTCGTCTTTCTACTCGTTGCCCATGCTGTGCAGTAACAAAGATAATACCGGAACATACATAGACGCCACCGCTATTTCGCCGAAGATGTACTGGGGGCTGTTAGGATACTATAACTCCAACGGATATCAAGGAGTTATCGCGGATGAGGATAAGGACCATTTTGCTTTATCGAGCCGGAACATCATTCCTGATGAAGTAATTTTGCCGATGTACAATCCTGGCGGTAATAAAATAAGTTATAGCTTAGAGCCTGCCTTTCCGACAGATACTATTGATAAACAGCGAAATATTCCGCTCAATTATGCTTGCGGAGAACTTTCCATCCAGATAACCGATCCTGCCGGAAAAACCACTGATTTGGGAACTTCGCCCTATACCGGAGCAAAAGGCGAGTGGCCCACAACCGGCAATCCTCAACTTACAGCTTGGAAGCCCCCGCTGTATGGGCGATATACTGTCGCTTGTAAGGGCTGGGTGGGCGATGAGTGGGGAAATCGCTATCATGGTGGCGGCACCTATCATTTTTGGATCGCCAAACGAATGACGATGGGAACGGCAACTTTCCAGGGGATGGCCTACCCGGTTGGAACCAGATACGGTAAAGATATTGGTTTTTCACCGGCGGTTCCCGCTGATGTATCGGTCAATGTAAGCCTTTATCCAAATTCTGACGCCAGCAAAGCTAAAACTCTAGTATATAGCGGGAAAGCAACGGCTGGTGGAATATTTGGTCCAGCCCAAGGCATGAAAGCATTTGCCCTTGAAGCGCCAGGAGAATACCATGCCCATATTTTCGCCAGCTACACCGATAGTGAAGGTCACTTATGGGTGTGCAGCATGCGTCATGCGGGGGTGGTATATCCGGAAGATACCATATTAATTGCCCATGGGAAAAAAGTAAAAGTAAATGATGAGTATTTTGACCGAGGGGAAACCCACAAAGAGGGTTATATTGAAACCAATGATAATTTCAGGCATCTGGAACATATCAATTATCCTTATAACTCCGGCGATGTACTATTAATCGCCAGCGAGGGCCAGGGAGCCAACAAGATTGAACCTGTGTTGACCTATGAAATAAAAGGCGCCAACATCCCTTATGATAAAAGATTAAACTCCATTGGGGCAACGAATGTGCAAATCGCCACCTCCAACGGCCTTTCGCCCCACCTTTACCCGGAATTTATCACCGATATGGCCTATTATTATGCGGCAGCGCCAAGACCGGGATTCCCTTCCCGGTTCATCGTCGGCGAGAACGGGGTGCGCAGTCCCTACTGGCCCACTAGCGGCAGCAATTTTGGCGGACAGATCGGGGCTTCGAATAATGGCGATTCCCCTGGCGACATCTACCGGCTCATCGGCGGCTTGGTCCTTCGGCGCAGTGGAGAGCAACCTTTATATGCCGGTTACATGGCCAACGCCTTTATTTTGCCAAAGGGAACTAACAATAACAGAGTCATAGCCCCGGGATCGGAAGACCTAACAGGTGCGGATGGCCGTCTGGCTCGATTTTTTATGGTGCCGATCAGACCCGGCATGGTATTTGACCAAGGTGCAGTATTTGTGCCTGTCTTGCAAATTGATCCGATGGTCCCTGCCCATATAGCGTTTGTTTTGCAATATCCTGATGGAACCCAAAAAAAGTCGGAGGGAACAGGGGATAAGTTCGGCTATTTCGTGGGAACTGAACGCTGGCAACTGGATCAACCAGGAGTTTATCAATATTCCGTCAAGTCCGACTGGCAAGGGTTTGAGGGGAAAATTCCTGGCCTGACTCCGGGGATCGGATATATTTTTGTGTTAGACAAAAAGAGGCCAATGGACAAGGGCGTTAAGTTGGCGCTGAAGACTCAGCAAACTTTTCCTGTTTTGGATGGGCTTCTTATTGAAGGCACCACAACCGCCGCCGAGGTATATTACACAATAATAACCCCAGGGGCGGTGATTGAACAGGGAAAAATAAGTGCCGTTAATGGGCGATTCTTCTATCGTTTTGATCCTGCAGGGGTAAATCAGAAAATACCCATCTATGACATTGAAAACCATAGAAATGGACACAAGGATATCGGCCGGGTTATCCATCTTACCGTATTTTCGGCTGAAAAGGCCGCTGATGGAACGACGTTTCACTCTTATGCAAGGGTGATCCTGCGAGGTAATACAGCCATTTATGCAACATGATGCTTAGAGTGCCGCTAGGGATTCCAGGCGATTAGAGCATCGCCAGAGGTCCCATAGTTATCAAGGCGCAAAACAAGAAATTCATCAGCAGCTACATCGAAAAGGCTGTCGTCTGCCAAGACCACGTTGAAGTGGTCTTTTTCTTTTGTTCTGGTGCGGAGAAATCCGCATCCATATATATGATGGCTAGGGTATCCCGATATCAGCTGGAGCGGCGGTAAGTGGCTTAGTAAACTGTTCAGACTAGACGATGAACTTTTTCTCTATCTTTATATAGAGTACAGGTTATTCCCCCAAAAAACGTCGTGAAGCCATGCGCATAAACAGAAATGATACGAACAAAGATGCCCGGCACCCCGAAATATTTCGAGGGCATCATCAACTTGCGCGGCAAAATCATCCCGGTGATCGATCTGGCCGCCAAATTCGAAGTGGTAGCTAAACGTGGCCAGCGTCAGGCGCTGATCATCGAAATAGGTGAGAATAACATCGGCGTGGTTGTCGATGAAGTCTCCGAGGTGCTCAGGCTGAAGGATTCGGCGATCGAAGCCGTTCCCGCCCAGGCGGCAAGCGGAAGAACCTACATCAAGGGTATCGGCAAGACCCAGGACCGATTGCTTATTCTTCTGGAGCTAAAATACCTGGTAGATCAGGAGGAGGTCCTGACCCTCGAAGTGGCAAGTTAAGCAAAAGGGGCCATAGGGAGAATGATCGGAATGAAGCTCACGATTGCCGTTTGGTAATCGTGAGCTTCGCTTTAGTGATGACATATTCATAATCCTGTTTTGGACATTTCTTTAATAGGCCAGAATCCGGGCCGGATTGGCTACTGTTATCTTGTTGATATCTTCGTCAGATACGCCGCATTTTTTTAGTGCCGGTACAACGAAATCGGCAAGACGTCTATAACCTTCTCCCCCGCCGCGACGGGTTGCCAGTTTGGTAAATACATCATTCCCGATAACTAATTGCCCTGCATAGCCGTACTTAATCAGCGCCACCAACCCTGATAAAATGTACCAGTCAGGATAATTGGCAATCCCCAGGGGTTCATTATCCCCCTCAAAACCGATAGGGGTGAACGAAAGAACAAAGCCCATATCCAGCATTTCTCTGTGCAGGCTGATGTCAAAAGGCACTTGTCCGCAATGGGTCACAAGTTGCTCTATCGAAAGAACGCCCATCAGGAGCTGGACGTGGCACAAAACTGTCTTTCCGGGAATGCACCCGCCTCGCAAAAGCTGCTGCAGCACATTTTGCCGTACCTCGTCCGGTGTGACGTCTGGTCCCAGATGAACCTGCAGCGACAGACCTGTTTCGCCGGCAACGAAGGCTGCCGCGCGTAAATACTCCTCAAGTTGCCGGGTGTGTACCTCATAGGCTGCTTTAATATGACCAGGGAATATCCCTGTAGTGCCAAAGCCTTGGGTGATTTCCCGGCGCAGGAATCCGACGTACTGTTCAAAGGTCATGTCTTTGTAACCAATTGGCCAAGTATCTTCAGCATATAGACCTGTTGAAGCAACAATATGAACTCCGGTGCTCTCGGCTATCCGGCGAATGGCAAGCAGATCGGCTGATGAACTCCGAATACCAGGTGCGCTGACTTCAACGATTGAATCACCGCCACCGGCTTTGAAATCGGCGACTTCTCCCAGCATCATCTGCTCGTCATCCAGCTTCATGTTGTCTATCGATAAAATGATGTCATGACGCAATGCCGAGCGATTTTCCAGGGTCAGCCGTTCTTCTGGCTTAACGGCATGACGGCTTGCGACAAAGCCGGTCTTTCGGGCCCGGTTACGAAACATGGAACAGTCTGCAAGGACATGTTCATGCATCGATGTAAAACCGAGCTGCTGCGGTGTGATCGGGCCGCAAACTGTCATGATTTTTTGCGGCATGCTATCCGTCCTTCCTTTATAGTAGTGGCCCCTATTATCATATGACTATGTGTACGTCAGCGGTACGGTTTTGAACTTAATGATTAACATAATAACATTCCGTCGTCAAGCGCATATGATATACTAGATCACTGATTAATGACAAAGGGAGGTATGTTGATGTATTCTTGTCATCCGATGTGCCCACCACCGCCATGTACCCGCAGATGCGTCGGAGAAATTGTGACAAAGCGCAGATTATATGAAACTCGCTGCTACGACGAAGTCAAGGTATGTGAATTCTGTGGTTTTGAGTATCCCCATATGCATCCCGGCTGCCCGCGTTGTGGAGGTCAGATGTACGGTCCTGGGATGTTTATGTACCATCACATGATGTACTAGTTTTAAGTCACATCCTGTCCCGAGCCTTATCTTTGCCAGATGGAAGAGATAAGGCTTTTTATCTGCTTTGAGAGCAGTCTATACCCCACTATTTAGCGCGGCAGCAACGTATCAGCTGGGCGGTGAGTTTATGATTAAAAGCAAACAAAGTACCTGTCGGGATTTTTGTGAAATGACGGCTGTTCCCGGTGGAATAATCGAATATGCTGATAGTCAGACCGTCAGCGCATTGTTAAATAACTTTGCAGTTCATGGTGATTGTTTTGACCAGCTGACGAAACCCGCCATCCCTTTGTTTTTCCCCATCAGGATCGATGGGCTTAACCGATCCATTACATTAACTTCCAGACCCCTGTCCCGTAAATACGAAAAGCAGATTATGCGTTTCAAATCCACGAACACCCTGCTGCTCCAGTTTTTGAGATCAATCGCATTTTCCTATGAGGAAACAGGCAATACTTGCACAACTTTGTTCTTGGATGAAAGCGACAACACCCTGGTGGCATTTTGTTCAACAAAATGTTCATCCCTGAAAGTAAAAGGGAACGACATACTAAGTCTTTGCCCCTGCGTTGAAATAGCGGCATTATGTGTCGACGACCGCTATCGATACATGGGTATAGGCCAAACCATCATCCGGCATATCATTCAGCAGATATGCAATATAAAGATCACAGTCGGAGTTCAGCTCATTATCCTTTTTGCCCTTCCCGAGGCAGTACAGTTTTATCTGAAACTTAACTTCCGCAAAATAACCCATGGAATGAAAATCTTTTATTCCCCTATGCACGAGGGGTGTATTCCTATGTATTTCACTCTGCCGCGCATTGATATTGAAAAGCGACGATAAAGTCCACTGATAATCTTGAAGATCCGCCTATTCCGGCACCAGTGTGAGGAGCATGGGTTGCCGTTTTTATATTGGACAAGCATGATGCATTTTAATGCGGGATGGTTAACATGTTTTGTAAAGTGCAATACAGCAGCAGGTCTTTTCTTGCCCACACCTGTGAAAGAGCAACTGGCGGTTGGCGCAGGATTCGGCTGATACAGTCTGTCCGGGGTGCTCACCGCTTCGACCTATAGTCTGGAGCTGTGGTACCACCGCCTTTTTGGCCGACGTTGTCAGAGAGCTGAGGGCACTTGTGCTGATCCCGGTGCTGGTTACTTATACCGGCAAGCTGGTAGCCATCGCGCCGGGTGGTGCCACTACGATGGACTCGACTTTGCCGCTGATCACATGGATCACTTTGGGTTAACTCCTCCGGGATCCGTATCGTTGGTACAGGGGGCGGCTTGAGGCTGCTTTGTCCGTTTGGTAGGTTTTACCCTATAAAAACATCCTTCTATTGATCTCAATAGAAGGATGTTTGGTTTCTATCCTAAAAAAGTTCTGCTGCATCATAAGCAGCCCTTGAAAGAATGCAGTATAATATAGGGATAATGGCTGACAGTTTTTTATTTGTGACAAAGGTTTAAAAAAATCAAACTTGATGAAGCTAAGGATGACGGCTAAATAGTGAAAGCGATGGGCGAAGTCTAAAAAGACACATTCATGTTCCGCGTGGGATGAGCTGCTCTAGTTGGCAGGTCCATACAGATTGCCGCTTGCTGAATGTTCTCTTGGAGGTAGTATAGTTTGCTTACAGATGGGTACATACGAAAACAGGCTGGTGCGCCTGAGATTTATTTTCGGGGATTTCAATATTTTCAAGACGGCAAAGTTGTTCGCATAAGCATGCTATACAACGTTATTCATGCTGAGGTTGCCGGCTCCCAGCTATATGAGGTTGAAGCTGAACTTGACCAAGCGCAAGATAAGTTAAAAACAATGTTTTGCAGCTGCCCGGCATTTCAAAACAATAATGGCGCTTGTAAACATGTTATTGCTGTTCTCAAAGCAGCCCAGGATAACTGGCTTCATCTAGCAAAATCTGGTAAATATAACCACAAACGGGTTGATGCTGATGAATTGCTGGCTTTTTTCCGCAACAGCGACGAGACCCCGTTTGTTTTTGGCGGGGAAAAGGAAAAAGTGAGGCTAGTACCAACTTATTCTTTCTCTATAGCGAACAATAAACGGATAAGCACGCTGGAGTTCGCCATCGGTACCGAAAGAACGTATGTTGTTAAAAACATCAAGGACTTAATCAGGGCTGTCGAGAACGAAGAAACTATTTTTTATGGTAAGAGTTTTGAATTTATTCCGGCTGAAATGGAATTCGATTATGAGTCTCAGGCGTTATACGACTTAGTGCGAAACGCCTATTTGGAAGAGCAGCAAATTAATAGTTGGTCTGTTGCTCATACATCTACGATGTTTCCGGACACAAAACGGTTTTATTTAACCCAGACTAATCTTAATAAGTTTCTTGATCTGATGGGTGAACAACAATTCGCCGCGAAGATGCAAGATGAGGATATTGTGCTTAAAGTAGTCAACGCGGTCCCGCCGCTTCTTTTTTCCGCCGTTGAAACCCAGCGTGGCATTAAACTTAGTTTAGGTGTCGCATCGAAAAGTGGACCATTATATAGCATTGATAATGATGCCAGGCTTATATATCACGGTGGCGTTATTTATCGAATTGATCAGACGGCAGCCAAATACTTTAAACATTTGATGAGATTCTTTGGCAGCAAGAGCCCGGATATCTATCTGCCGATGTCAGCGGTGTCGGATTTCTTTTCCACGATGGTGCCGGCAGTTGAAAAAATCGCCACCGTAACCATCGATGAAACAATTGTTGAAAAACTCCACAAAGAAACCCTGGAAAAGTTTATCTACCTGGACAAATTTGGTGACGGTATTAGTGTCCGCGTGTCCTTCAAGTATGGTGATATTGATCTTAACCCCGGGTCCAAGGCGCAGGTCGCCGAGATTGACGGTAAAACGTTATTGCGGGATGCTGTGCAGGAAAATACTCTGCTCTCTATTTTCTACAGGCATGGTTTTGAATGGGAAGGCGAAAAACTTTATTTAGAAGATGAAGAAGGCGTCTATAATTTTCTGCATCAGTCTCTTGCCGATATCAACAATCTGGCTGAAGTCTTTTATTCTGATGATTTTAAGACGATTCAGATCAAAAAACCGCATCAGATCAGCGCTGGAGTCAGGATTAGCGCTGATGCTGATTTGCTTGAAGTAAGCATGGATTATGGCGATATGACCCCCAAAGAGATGACCGAGGTGCTGAGGGCTTATCGGATGAAGAAGCGGTATCATCGATTGCGCAATGGGTCGTTTATTGATTTGAATACTCCTGAGTTTCAAACCGCTGCCAGACTTATTGATAACCTCGGTTTTTCATTTTCAGAGCTTGAACACAAGGTTGTGCGTTTACCCAAGTATCAGGCTATGTACTTGGATAATTTTGCCCGGGAAAATACGGAATTTACTTTCGTCAGGAGCGGAGACTTTAAGCGTATGGTTCGCGATATACGCGAACCGCAAGATGTTGAGTATGAAGTGCCGGCGTCCCTGGTGAAAATTCTGAGAGAGTATCAGATAACCGGTTTTAACTGGCTCAAATCATTGGCAAGATATGGCCTGGGCGGCATCCTTGGCGACGACATGGGACTCGGTAAGACGTTGCAGGTTATTGCCTTTGTATTATCAGAGCGGATCAAAGATCCTGCGCCTTCCATTGTAGTGGCGCCAACCTCACTGCTTTACAACTGGTTTGAGGAAGTTGCCAAGTTCGCACCCAGGCTAAAAGTAGCCATAATCGATGGACAGCAGGATGAGCGCAAACTATTGCTGGAGGATATCAAAGACGCCGATATTGTGATAACTTCCTATGGGCTTATGCGTCGCGATGTCGAGCTATATTCGCAAAAGAAGTTTAAGTACTGTTTTATCGATGAAGCCCAAAACATTAAGAACCCGAATACTTTGAATGCGCAGTCGGTCAAGCAGCTTAAGGCCAGCAGTTACTTTGCATTGACCGGCACGCCAATGGAGAATACGCTTACCGAATTATGGTCAATCTTTGATTTTTTAATGCCCGGGTACCTTGGGTCTCATAAATCATTTGCAACGAACTTTGAAAATCCTATCGTCAAAAATCAAGATATCAATGCTTTGCACGAATTAAATCGCCGTGTTAAGCCGTTCATTTTACGGCGCATGAAAAAGGAAGTTCTAAAAGAACTGCCTGAAAAAATTGAAAGTAGAATGCTCAATGAAATGACCGCCCAGCAGGCCAAGCTTTATAGCGCATGGTTATCGCAAGCGCGTCAGGATTTCGAAAGTGAAATTGCCGCCAATGGTTTTGGGAAGAGCCAGATCAAAATACTATCACTATTAACTCGACTGCGGCAATTGTGCTGCCACCCTTCGTTATTCATTGAAGACTACAATGGCGGCAGCGGCAAACTTGACATGCTGCAGGAGCTTGTTGAGGAAGCACTTGGCGGTGGCCACAGAATCCTTATCTTTTCGCAGTTTACTGAAATGCTGGGTATAATAAAGAAAAAGCTGGATTCGATGAATGTATCGTATTACTACCTGGATGGGGCCACAAAGTCTGAGGATCGTTTTCGGATGGCGCAGTCGTTTAATGCCGGCACGAATGATGTGTTCTTGATTTCCCTGAAAGCAGGTGGCACAGGGCTTAATCTAACCGGCGCCGATGTTGTCATTCACTTTGACCCGTGGTGGAACCCTGCGGTTGAAGACCAGGCTTCGGATCGTGCGCATCGGTACGGTCAAAATAAAGCAGTACAGGTATATAAGCTCATCACCAGGGGCACCATTGAAGAGAAAATCTATGCACTGCAGGAACGGAAAAAAGAACTGATTGACGCTTTGATCCAGCCAGGGGAAAACTTCTTAACCAAGATGTCCGAAGATGAAATTCGTCGCTTGTTCGTGGGTTAGGAGTCCTGGCAGCACCTTCAATAACACTAAAAACCCATCTGCGGAACACCGCGATGGTTTTTTTTTGCGAGTCGAACAAGATGAAGCTATGAGTTGTCATTTGATGTTGCTCAAAACTAAGTCATGATCATAAGGAGTGTATTTTCCCATTCCCACGAGAAGCCAGTCGAAGTCGCCTTCTTGCGGACCGGTTGAGGCCTTCATTGGCCGCTTAAAGGTCCAATGTTCATCCCGGGTCTTGCATTCGCTGGAACCGGAAACTGGTTCCCCATGAGCATCCACGGTGTAATCCTTAGCCTTGTAGGCAATCAAAGCAATGATATGATCATAATTGGCGTCAGACATCATACCGATAATTGAAACCCCGTCCAACGATAATTCCTCCAACCTGATAAACGAACCCTTGCTGATCTGTTGCTCAAGCAGCCCGGTGCAGCGGGAGAAAAGGTCCTGGGACATAAAAGTGCGAACAGGCTCCATATCGCGATCAGTCCAGGCCTGCTTAAGCTGTAAGAACAGCGCGGCGACTTTACCCTGAAATTCCTGCTCATCAAACCCGGGATCCCTGGTTTTCAGCCGCGCCAATCTAGCCGGCAACTGGTTCTGCTTTACCTTGACCAAAGTGACACACAGGCCGAAGAACAGTAACAATACGATACAAGCGATCATGAAGTCCATAGCAATCCCTCCTAGAATCTGTCGTAAACGACCCAGTTTCCTTCTTCCATGGCGGTCGAGTCCACCGGAGAATGAGTGCGCGTGAAGAAAGCCCCTTCCGGTATTTTCCTGTGTAGTATATATAGTATGATCGCTGTCGATTCTGACCAAAAACTGAACAAGGGTCTGGCATAAATTATTTGCAGGCTGGCCCAAGTGCAGGGGCCTTTTATTGCATAAAGAAGGTGTTAGTGCATTTGCAGGGAAAGAATTACAATATGTTTCAAAAATATACATAAAGATACATTAGTTTCCAGGAGGACACTCCATAATGGAAATAACTTTCCCCTATCTTCCCGGCATCGGACTTCATCTATTCGTAATAATGGCCCTGGTGGCTTTGGCGGCATACCTGTGGCATTATCGCCAAACACCAGGCGTTATGCCCTTGATCTCTACTTTGGGAGCCAGGGTTCTTTGGCTGACTTGTGTTGTGATGATTTCTGCAAGCTCCAGCTTACAATGGCAGATCGTCTGGCATAAACTGGTCTTTCTGCCTGCCATTATCCTTATTCCCAGCTGGCTCGTGTTTATCCTGCAAGTTTCCGGCCGGGATAGTTGGCTTACCTGGCGCAGATTGGCGGCAATTATCTTTGTGCCGGCAGTGGGTATCCTGATCATCTTCACCAATGAATGGCATGGCTGGTATACGCGGCGCGGGCTACTGCACTGGCTGATGCTGGACTATTATTATTTACTGGCGCTGGTCTGTTGGTATATCAACATTCAGTGGATCAGGCAATCCTCGGGGTTGCGTCGCCGCCAGGCTGTAACAATAGCGATTGGCCCGCTTTTTAGCGTGGCCGGACAAGTCGCCGGCCTTTTCAGTCAATCGGTATACGCCCCAATGGCATTGCCGGTAGGTTTTTTGCTGTCTGCTTTGATTTGGTGTTGGGCACTGCTCCATTGGCGGATATTCAGACTTATACCTATTGCCAAGGAGACCGTGATTAACAATATGGGTGATGGTTTTGCGGTGGTGGATAACCGGGGCTTTATCTATGAACTCAATCCTGCGGCGGCCGCGACGCTTGGCATCGCGGTATCACAAGCTGTCGGGCGTCAGGCGTACGAGGTTTTTGCCGGCTGGCCGGATTTGGCTGACCTGGCTCAAAGTCAGGGAGTGAAAGAGCGGGATGCCTTTTTGGAAAAGGACGGCGGCACCCGTCACTTCGAACTGCATCGCTCACCCTTGGTTGACGGCAGTGGCCAGATCCTGGGTTCGGCAATTGTCTGGCATGATGCCACAGAGCGTCATCTGGCCCATGCTCAGCTGAAGCTCATGGAAGAATCGCGCCGCCGTCTGGTGGCTAATATCTCCCATGATTTACGGACGCCGGTCAGTTCGGTCCTGGGGCATGTTGAGATGCTTTTGGAAGAAATAGCTGAGTCACCCGAACAGCAGCGAACTTACTTGAAACGCATTCACGCCAAAATGCTCGGGTTTAACAGACTGATTCAGGATCTGTTTGAATTGGTCAAGATTGAATCACAGCAGGTCCATTTTCACCTTACCCAAGTTTCTGCTACGAAACTAGTCGAAGATACCTATCAAAAATACCTGTTCGATGTGCAAAACGCGGGGATTAAGTTTGAATGCAATACAGCTTTTGCTGCTGATGTTATGATATTGGCGGATGTGGACCGTCTGGACCAGATCTTTGCCAACTTGATTTCCAACGCCACAACATACATCGGTAGTGGCGGAGCGATTACCATAAGCTGCGAATTCGCGAAAAACCAGGACAGTGAACCTTACCGGCAGTCGGTTTTGTTTAAAGTCGCCGATGACGGGCCAGGGATGGCGCCTGAACATATTCCCCATGTCTTTGAGCGGTTCTACCGGGCCAGCGAGGCCAGACAGGCTTCCTCCGAACACAGTGGTCTTGGGCTGGCTATCGCGAAAGAAATCGCAGTCGCCCATGGCGGGCATATTTGGGTAGACACAACAGTAAGCCGCGGCTGCACCATATGTTTCACCTTTCCGACAGGCGGATAAACTGAAAAAGGAGTAAGAGAAGACCTCTGTGCAGAGGTCTTCTCTTACTCTTCGCGGGGAGCAATTTGTTCAAAGCTGATCATTGAATTTGTACCCTTTGCCCCAGACAGTGAGGATGTATTGCCGGGTGCCGGCCTTCTGTTCGAGCTTATTGCGCACACGGTTGATATGGACGGCAACCGTCCGGGTATCAATGCTGTCCGCGCCCCAGACCAGCGAAAAAAGCTGCTCGGTGGTAAAGGTCCAGCCGGGATTGCGGGCTAGCCGCGCCAGCAGTTGAAACTCCATCTGGGGGAGGTCGATTACCGTCCCGTCAACCATCGCCTGAGAGTTGATAAGGTCGAGGGTTAGTCCGGGGAATTCTAAATATTTGCGGGTACTTGGCGTGTCAGGCAGCCCGCTGCGCCGGAGCGCGGCCTTCACGCGGGCCAGCAGCTCGGCCAGGCTGAACGGTTTGGCCATATAATCATCACCGCCGGCTTCCAATCCGAGAATTTTATCCTGTTCATCGCCTAAGCAACTCAGGAACACAATGGGAACATCCGTTTCCTGGCGCAGAATCCGGCACACCTCTACGCCGTTCATGCCCGGCAATTCAACATCCAGAATTAAGAGGTCAGGGCAGTATTCCCGGGCAAGGTTGAGGGCTCTGTTGCCGTCGAAGACCTGATGGCATTCAAAACCGTTTTTGGTCAAATACAGGCAAATGATTTCACTCATTTCCCGGTCATCTTCAATTATCAGGATTTTTTGCTGTGACATCAAGCCCACCTCGGACATACATTTCTTTCTTTTTCGACTTATTCCTGCCGGCTATCCAGGGCGCACCGCGGCGCGGCAGCGGCCTCCGGACGAGTGATGCCTGTACATACAGGCTTTGTCGCAGAAACAGACAGTGTTACAGACAACAAAGTTTAAACTTTGTTTATAATTGCCAAATCCTATTTCTGATATAGTAATTCTATACGGATCACAAAAAGAAGGGGGAAATGTTCTGTGAAGAGGTTTGGGTTAATTGGTGTCATTTTCTTTATGGTTTTGCTGTCTTCTACTGTTGTATTTGCAGGTGACCGAGATTTTGTCCTGGACAATCATACCGGTTATGAAATTATTGAGGTATATGTATCCTCGTCAGGATCAGATGACTGGGGAAATGATGTCTTGGGTAGCAATACTTTGCGTAATAACTATCATGTTCCGATTACGTTTCGCAATAACAGAGGGTCAACCTATTTTGATATCATGGTAGTATTTGATGGTGGCAGCAACAAATCATGGAGTCATTTTAATCTCAGAGAAATAGGTACCATCACATTAAACCGGAATGGAACTGCCTCTCACGATTAACATTCTGGCAGGTATACCAACAATTATCCTGGTTTTAACCAAACCCGCTAATCCTTAACAGTGAAGGATTAGTGGGTTTTCAATCCCTTATCTCCAGTGTCCCAAAGAGGATTATGACGGGAAAGTTGCCAATATAGAAAGATCATGAGAACTGAAGAAGATAGTAATGGGCATGGAGGTTGTGGTGGATATGACGAACATTCCTAATAGAACGGCAAGAACGTATCGATCATGTTGAGCATATTGTTCTGCGTTTGGGGCTAGGATTCAGCATCCCGGATGAGAGGCACAGCCCAAGAATACACGCCGCCTTATCGGATTTGCCTGGACAATAAATTGATCATGGTAACCATTAACCCCAATCTTTCCTTGACCCGCTGCCAGGCGCTGTCCATAGAACTTGAGGAATATTTGACCGGAACGCCGCGGGTGCTGTTTGATTTTTGGACAACCTCGAGTTTAGATGATCCTGTGTTGGCCGAAATTGACAAACTTATAACAAGTATTGAGAATATTTCCGGCATGGTAAAAGCGGTTTCCCGCAGCCAGTCTTTCGTCGATTCCGTCGAGCAAGGGGGCCGCGCTCCCTCTATTGCGGCTGTAATCCGGTATTTTTTAAGTTGAGCCATGCAGGAGGCTTTATGGGGAAATATTATCAGGAAACGTATTTCGGTAACGGCGGTAAAATGGCCTCGTTCCCTGTTGCCTATGGGGATGAGGCCGTTTTTTTTAATTCCGAACTGCGCTTAGTCTCTAGTTGTGTAATATTGGTTGAAATCAAGAAAGAAATTAGAGGTATTGGAAACATAAAGTCGAATTTTGTAGGAGTATTCGTAGGGTTAGCACCCAGCTTTTAGTGGTAAAGCAACCAGAAAGTAATTAGTCTGATGGGCGCTATACAGGTGAAGCAGCCGGTAGTACAAGCAACAGCATTTTGAGGTTAGGTGGTTATATGAAGTTGCTGTTCAAGAAATATAGAATAGGTATGTATTGTGTTGCTTTCGCCAGTATGCTGCTATTTTGGAGCTATGGCGAGAGGGTGTGCCTGGCAAAGAATGTTGTCAACAATCCAGCAGCATCGCTCGCCGATAATGCCGCCAATGTCGTTAATACTCCGGCAACGGCCTCGGAAGCGCTTACCGCTGAGGTCGACGGTTATCGTATTGTCAACGGCATTGCTATTTACCCGATTCTGCCTGGTAATGAAACGGTGGTCCAGGGCCTTTTGACATCACTGGCCCAGGACGCGGATTTTCAGGGGATTAGTATGACCCTTTTCGCTCCTGTCGGGACAAAACCCAAAATTTTGTTATCCTGCAATCAGGGTGAGGAACGGTTGCGTTACGCGGTCCAGAAACTAAAAACCATCATGAGCCGGATGGGTCAGCCCCACCGTTTGGTGGTTTCGGCCTATTTGCGGGAAATAACTCTGGAAAATGATGACGCGGCCGGTTTATCGTGGTTTTCCAATGGTATCGAAGCAGGTCTGACTGCCGGGCCATCTACAACTATACAAAGGGTATGGAATTCCGACAATAATAACCCACCCAATCTGCAGAATCCACCCAGCATTACGAAGACTACTACTGGTTACACGGTAGGGTTAAATGCGTCAAGTCCGGTAAATGTTTCGGGGACTCTGACAAAGGCAATGTCAAAAGGTAAGGTCATTGTCGGCAGTGAGATCAACATTGTCAATGGCTCAACCGCAGAGATAAAGAATGATGATTCCATGCCTGTTCCCCTTACTTCCAATAATGTCGTAACATTTAATACTCAGGTTATCAGTAGTGATGTAAAGATAACGCCGACAATTGTGCGCTACAACGAAGAGAAACCCGAGGAGAGCATCGTCCGCCTTGACGTCGTTATCCAGCTTAGTGTACCAACAGATACAGTAACCTTTAGTGGTGGCTCTTCAGCTTTGGAGTATACGACCCAGACGCTAACCTCCACCCACTATGTGAAGGCCAACAATGAGCGAATCATTGGCGGACTTTTTGCCAGTGATACCTGGCTAAAATCCAACAGTGGAATTCCAATATTAATGAATATTCCCATCCTGAGATATTTATTTGCCACAGAAACTGTTAGCCTCCAGCATTTAGCGTCGATACTAACCCTTTCAGTACGTATTTTGCCTGTGAATAAGGAAGAGGGCTATGATTATTGATAAAAAAATAGGCCGGGTTAATCGAATCCTGCTGTTATTGGCTTTAGTGTGTTTGTTGCTGGGCACTGATGCCGCAAAAACGCAGGCTCAAGAGAATGCTCTGGATATCGTGGTTGAAAATGGCACGGTCATGCTTACGGTGGTTCACGGTAACGAGCAGGCGGTGACCGGTCTTCTGCCCTATTTGCAAGCAATGCCGGAGTTTTCCAATATGGCGATGGTTTTGTTGCAGCCTAAGGGTGCAGCCTCGGTGGTGCTGCTTTCCGGTGCCGATGAAACGCAGCTGCGCGGGGCGGCTGTCAAGCTGCAGGGTTTGCTGTCAGAGGTGGGCAGGCCGCATAGGGTAATCATTTCCGCCTATTTGCGCGAACTGGATATGGCTAATAACCAGTCGACAGGGATCGACTGGTCGTCATTAACCGGAAATGTGACTTATGGTATTAGTGCCTGGAATCGTCAGGTCAGCGGCAACACTTACCTTCCCAATCTGGGGCAGTGGCTAAAAACGGTGCAAGGAACTGTCACAGATACATTAACGGCCGGGTTGACTGTACCATCAGGCGGTATGGGAATGAATGCCCAGCTGACCCGTTCTCTGTCGAAGAGCAGAGTTATTATGGGCAGTACTTTGTACACGCCAAACGGCGTTCAAGGTGAGTTATTGAGTCAAACGATCGTTCCGTTGCAAACAACCGATAGTAACGGAAACGCAACATTGACATCGCAGACGATCAGCAGTGATGTCAAGATCACCCCTACCATTGTGAAATATAATCCCGATAATCCGGGTGAAAGTGTTGTCAGGCTTGATGTCTATATGCAAATGGCGCTCGTTACAGGTACTGTTGCGGTTGGGCAACAGTCGGCGAAAGAATTTTCCACAAAAACGCTGACTACCACGGGGTTTGTTAAGGCGGACAGCAGCAGCTATGTTGCCGGTGTTTTCGCCGGAGACACGGACACACAGTCGGTAAGTGGAGTACCTGTTTTAATGAATATCCCCTTTCTGAAGTATTTATTTAGCCAGGAAATCAAACAACTGACCCATAAGGTTGGTGTGCTGACGGTTTCGGTGCGCATTTTGCCGGAATAGGACGCCTTGGGATGGTAGTAGGAAGATTTTTTTAGCGCCTTATAGGAGCGGAGGTAGAGGATGCTTGTGACGAGAAAATATTTTAAGCAATACTGGTGGTCGAAGCTGGCGGCTGTCCTGGTCTTTACTTTTATTTGTTGCGGCTTGTTAACCCAGAGTGCTTATGCGTCGGCAAATGGGCAAGAAGCAGTAAAGCAAGATCCTGCGAGCAATAATGCCGTCAGTCAGGACAGCCAAATTTCCGATAAAGAACAAAAAAAAGTTTTGCCGCCTACCCTGACTCTGACACTGCAGGATGAGGACGGTCAGCCTCTTGTCGGCGTCGATTTATCGGCGGTTGAGGCCAATGTTTCCGGTAAGGAAAGAGATAGCGCTCAGACGGATCAAAACGGAAAAGCGGTGTTTAAGCATTTACAGAGTGGTACGTACTATTTTTTTGCTAATTTAAAAGCCATCCGCAGCCATGTTGGTTACGATTTTCCATTGATCGTCAAGGAGATTAAGAGTACCCGTTCTTACTATATATCAGAGACCAAGAAGTTTGATTTAAGTGCAAATGTCGAGTGTACCTATACAATTAAGCGAAACGCCTGTATTTGGTTTGAGACCTTCCTGAATGTTTTTAAATCAGACAAGATTGTTGTCGCAAACAAAAAAATGGGTATCGGACAAAACATTCCCGTGGAAGCCGATTTTATCAAGATATATATGCCGATGCACAGCCTATATCAGATCATAACAGTAAAAGACGGCGATTTTGATTCCTGGATCATTGATTTTTATGCCCATGAAAACCTACGGATAGAGCTTCTGTAAAAACCGGGGCAGGCTGTTGAAAAAGTCAAGCCTGACCCCTTAGGTGACTGTGTTGCCATGTGTCAACAAGATACATGGCTTTTTATTTGTGTCAATTTTCCCGAAAAAAGTGCAAATTGTCCTTGTTTGAAGAAAAAGAATTGGTGAATGATGTAAACTGAAAACAATCGCCGGAAGCACGGAAAGGCCTGCCGTGTGCGCTCTGATGACAAAACGAAGTCTATTTCTTTTTCGTGCAGGTGAATAGGGCGTCTTGTCGAATAATGCAAATAATTGCATATTTGGCAAACTTATCGAAAGGTAAGGACGCAAAGCTATGGGTCTAAGGGCTGACGCCTATGATTGCCGGGTTGCGACTTTTTGTAAAAAGCCACGACTTGCCGGTCCGACGCGGAGCAGACCTAATGCAGGTCTTTTTTTGTCCCCGGAGGCTGGACCTCGAATTTGAGGGAGGAATGCTGAAAAGCGGGTTTTGGGGAACCTTGTCCCGATCATGGTCGGTGGATAGAGTGGCTATAAAATATCAAGGAGGAATAACCAATGAACTTTTCCAGAGGATCTATATTCAAAGTTGTTTTACCCCTGGTTTTGGCGGTAAGCGTTTTTTCAAGTGCGGTAGCGGAAGCTGATGGTGCACCGCCGTCGCCGCCAACGGCAACGGCTGTTGCGCTGAACACCTATGGCAGTTTGCCAATGGTGGTGCTTAATTTGACCCAATCACCAATAAATTTGAACATTTGGACAGGTTCTTCAGGTAACTTCCAAGGGCTTCCGGTAGCGGCAGGCCTGCCAGGAGTTTATTATGTGAATGGCAATGCTACGACTACGTTTTCCAATATCACTACTCCCAATGTCAATGGTGGGAATATGTCGAATACAAGTTATTCCTCGCTCCTGCCGGCAGCTACTATTAACACGACGACAAACGACGTTACCCCCAGTAACAATTATGGCTGGATGAGTCTGTTTACCGTTTTCCCTTCCTGGACGCAGCCCGGCACCTATAACTATGTCCAGTACGTGGCCTTGAATAATATAAACAACAAAGGGGCGGCGGCCGACAGCTATAACGTGGTCTCCGGTTACCCTGACGGCAATGGCAAAAACGCCACAGAAAACGGCCATTACACGAGCGCCAATGCTCTCAACGCCGGACAAGCTGCGACCACCACCTTAAAGATGTTCATGCTGAATCCAAATGGAATAGTGCAAGCTACCTATAACATTAACATCAATAGTTTGGGCGGGGGTACGTCCGGTAGTGTCTCCATTCCCCAATCAGGGTTCTCGATACTGAAAGCTTTGCATAGCGTCCTTAATGTGGTAACCGATATTGCAACATGTGCGAGTGGAGACCCGCTGGGGATTATCGACTTCATTGCCGGCATACCGGCTACGATTGACGGTATCGTTACCGATGTTTCCAATAACAGTAATAACACAAATGTTAATATCACCACCAATACGGCTTATCCGGCAACGTCCAAGGGAATTAACGTTTCGGCTACGGCGAATTTAAATACCGGCCTAACACTCACCGCCGTGTCCGGCGACAGCCAGTCGCTGATGTATGAAGTACAAGCCGGTGCGGGTCAACCACCAACTGACATCATCCAGCAAAACGCGGTGTTTGTTACCACCTGGCGGCAGTCGCCACCTGACAATTACGGAATCACCCTACCAAATGGAGCGGATGCGCTATTTGTTACTGTAATAAATCAAGGTATTTATGCCTCGAACCAAATACAACAATCTATCAATAATAATGCCCCAACGCAAATGGCCGGCGGAGCAAAATACCAACCAACCAAGGCCCAGGCCCAGGACACGATGAAAATCCTGGAAATATTGACAGCCATCTCCAAAAAGAATCCGCAGGATGCGAAAACGATTATTGATATGTTCGGCACCCATGGCAAGTTCGACCAAATCAAAGATGATCCCAACGCCGTGAACGCCATGCACGCTCAATTAAAAACCATTTTTGAAAAATACAGAAAAGACTTGCCTGCTATCGAACAATACCTCTCAAAACTTGCCCAGAAATAAAGAAACAAAATAAAAGATAAAGCGAGGAAACGTCAATGTCAAAAAGAAAGATCCTGCTTTGTTCGCTGGTGCTGCTGTTGACGGTATTTAGCAGCGTTGCTTTTGCCACCGCTCCCTATGCAAGCATTATCGCGTATAATGAAATGGCTCCAGGCTGGGGGGTATCATCAAGTAATCCAGAAGTCTCCCCCCTGGGAGTGCTGGACATTATCAATATGACTCCCTGGGATATATCGATCGGCCCAGGTCAGAATCAACCCATGCTTCCCGGTCTGACAACCGGAACCTCGTTTAATGGGTTTTGGCTGGCAGGTTTCCACAAGCCAAGCTCCACCAGCAATTTTGGCGGCAGCTTTGCCTTTCATTCCTATCAGGTGGCGCTGAATAATCTGAACAACGGCTGGGTACTGAAAAACGAGGTTTCCAATGTTTATGGGCAACCGCTGTGGTGGGATTCGATACCGCTGGTATTCAACAGCAATACTTTCACCCAGGGCGGAAATACCGTTGCCCTGAATTTTATCGCTACCTCCAGCGTGGGGTTTGATGTAAATTACAATAGTGCGACCGCTAACTTTCCGGCAACAGCCCTTAGCTTTGGTGACGGTACCAATAATTACGGTTTGGAAACCAACGACACCATGATCTATTACAGCAACTGGAAAAACACGACCCATTTTCTTACGGTTCAAGGGTTGGGGTCAAATGAAAATAGCTGGAAGCCGATAGCCGCCAACCTGGGCGGAATCACCACGAATAGCGGTGTCGGCGGATCCGCGCCAGGCACGCCGGTGAAAGGTCCGAAATATCTCAATGTTTCCGGCCTTGCTTATCCTAATTTTTCGGCAGTGGCCGGCGATAACCAAGGGCTTGATTTGGTCGTTATTATCCAAGCCGGCGGTTATGGTGATATGCAGCTCATATTCATGGCGGTGCCGAATAGCAACGATGGCTTCCTAAAAGGTCTATAACAGCAGGAAAAAATCCAATTTGCCCGTTGAAAACAGCGTTTCTCCCACAAAAGACGGAGGAACGCTGTTTGCTAGGTGTGCGAAAATCCTTGTCCCAACGGGGCGTAATTGTAAGAGACTATCAAATATCAAGGAGGAATAACCAATGAGTTTTTTTAGAGCAACCATTTTTGCGTTGGTTTTGGCGCTAAGCGTTTTTTCAGGTATGAAAGCTGAAGCAACGGCTGCTTCAGCGACAACTTCAACTCCTATTCAGTTAGCTACCTATGGATCGTTACCAGTTATTGTCTTAAATTTGACGAACTCACAAATAAATTTCGATATTTCGACAACAAACCCGACATATTACATCAACAGTAATGGTTGGGGGTTGCCGATAGTAGCCGGTCTGTCGGGAGTTTATTATCCGAAAAGCGATGGTACTACGACTACGGTTACCAATCCTTATAACCAAGGCCTCTCTGGCGGCGCAAATCTGGCATCTCTAGAGCCGGTAAGTGGGGTAACATCCGCTGCATCGCAGTTGAATTTTATGAACATGTTTACACTTTTTCCGTCTTGGACTGGTGCTGCTACTATTAATAAAGTTCAGTATGTAGCCCTAGCCAACTTGACTAACCAGGGGGCGGCAGCCACTAGTTATAACGTTGTCGATGGTTACCCTGATGGAAATGGCGCGGATGTTTGGAAGAAATCAAGTGATTATACAAGCGCGATGGGTCTCAATGCGGCAGCTTCGACTACCTGCTCCATCAATATGGACTTAGTGAACAATAATGTGAAACAGGCCACATATAACATTAATATCAACTCTTTAGGTAAAGGGTCTCCTAACATCCCCAAAGCTCAAACTACCTCAATCACATCGATTTTGGACAGCATCCTTACAGGTGCAGGTAATGTCATCACAATATTATCTGGAGCCGATGCCTTCGACATTATCGAAATGGGTGTCGGCGCGCTCTCTTCGATACAAGGTATCTATGAACAATCTCAGATTGACCCTGCCGTAAATGTTCCTGCATATAATGCGGCATCGAAAGGAATTACCGTTTCAGCTACAGCAACCTTCCACGATGGGGGCAATGAAACATTCAGTTTAACTCAACAGGACAATGATTCTTTGACATATCAAGTAGTGCCGCCTGCTAACACTGACCAAAACTTTTCATTAGCCAACCAAAACAGTGTGTTGATTACAACCTGGAGGCAGTGTGCACAAAACACCTCAGTAACAACTGAACGCAATGCAGCCGACCTGTTAATAGTTGCTGTAATCAACGAAGCTTATTATTCCTCGCTGCAATTGACCCAGCATCTTACCCAGACAGTAGCGCCTTCGCAGCAAAAACCAGCCAAAGAGCAAGTTCAATCTACGAAAGAAGTTTTAGGAATACTAACCGCCATTGCCAAGCAACATCCCCAAGAGGCTCAATATATTGTCGAGATATTCGGCGTTCATGGCAAATACAAAGAAATTAAAAAAGATCCGGGTGCTCTGAAAATCATCGATACAAGATTAAAAGAAATTTTAAAACCATATAAAAATGAGGCTATGGTTATCGAACAATACCTCACAAAGCTTTAAGAAAAACCCGTGCGCAAAATATAATATAAAGCGAGGAAATGCCAATGTTGAAAAAGAACATGTTACTTTGTTGTCTATTGCTGCTCATCGTAGCATTTGGCAACACTACTTTTGCCGCTCCTCCCTATGCAAGTATTCTTGCTTATAATCAAAATAATGGGTCAGGCGCGGTTACAAACATGCAAACATTAGGAACTTTAGACATTATCAATATGACCCCCTGGGATATTTCTATCGGCCCGTCTGCCAACACAACAATACTTAAGGGTATGACGGCTGCACCATTACAATCATTTTGGCTCAAGGGTATGAATACCCCTGTAGTAGCAGGCAATAATCAGGTCAATAATGCCTTTGCCTATCATTCATTGCAAGTACCGCTTGCCTCTATGAACGCAGCATGGGTATTGGATTCACCACTAAATTCCTATCTGGGGAGTACATCTTATTCTACGATACCTCTTGTATTTAATAGTCTGAAATTCTGGTCAGGGTCAAGTACCGCGACAAATACTGTCGCCCTGGATTTGATGGTGACCTCATCAGCCGGTTTTGCGTCACAAGCAATGAATCAATTTCCGGCAACAACGCTCAGCTACGGCGACGGCACTAATAATTATGGCTGGGAAAGCGGCGATACAAGCCCTAATAACTCTGTGATGAGCAAGGGGGTAACCAATTTCCTGACCATACAACAAAAACAAATTCAAGGCACACAGAATTGGGTACCCATCACCAATAACCTGGCAGGAATCAATGTGCAAAAAGGCGTCGGCGGAACAACACCAGGAACACCCATCCAATGCCCGCCATTTCTTAGCGTTTCGGGACTTGCTTACCCCAACTTTTCTTCCACCGCAGGTGTAACGGCGATAACTGGTCAGAATTACGATTTGGTCGTTATTATCCAATCTGGCGGTTATGCTGATATGCAGCTAATATTCCTGGCGGTTCCGACCGCTAACGATGGCTTCATAAATGCGGCTTTTAAACATTAAAAAATAATAGCAACAAGGCCTTTCCTAAAAGGGTTGGGGTACAATAAGAAATCCGCTTTGCCCGGCAAAAATAGCGTTTCTCCCACAAAAGAAGGAGAAACGCTATTTGCTAAGGGTACATTTTAAGCCTTATAGAGGCTGTTTTTTTATTGTTTGGGGTATGAAGTTTATCAAAGAATATTATCCCAAAAGATTGACTGCGTTTTGCGATGAAACGATTTGCGGCAGTTTCAGGGAGACAGACACTCTAAAAACCTGTTGCTCTATGGAGACCGAGCAGTGCCCCTGATATTTGGCTGCCAGTGTTTTTACGCTGGCAAGCCCGATTCCGTGGTTAATGCCGCTTTTTGAAGAAGAAAAAACATCACCCTGAGGTTGAACGAGACCACTGAAGGAATTGGCGATTTTAATGACCAGATGCCCTTTGGATATTGTGGTGCTTATGTCGATGAACCGCGGCTCAGCGCTTTTTACTTCACTGCAGGCCTCAAAGGCGTTTTCCAGACAGTTGCCGACAATAACGCATATATCCAGATCATCAATGCCCAGATCGTCCGGGAGATGCAGCTTGGTGACAACGGCGATGTCTTGTTGCTTAGCCAGTTTTAAGTAATGACAGATGAGGGCATCGGCGGCTTGGTTGCGGCACACCGTAGGGATAGAACTGTCGTCATAGGAAGTGCATAGCCTGTTCAAGTAGTCTTGCGCAGCAGAGACATCTTTTTTACCCAAAAACTCCAGGATTGTCACCAGATGATGGCGTAGGTCGTGGCGGGTTGCTTTTGTGGTAGTGATACTGTCACTTAGATTGCGATAGTGATCACGCTGCAAAGCCAATTGTTTCTCAAGTTGTTGATGACGCTTGGTCCGATCGATGGCTATGGCGATCAGGTAATAGGAAAAGGAAATGATGATGGTAGCTAACACCAGGGGAATAAAAACAGGCAATAAATAGGTTCTCTGTACCCCATAGAAAGCCAGTAATATAAAGGAAAAAACCGGAAACAATGTAAAAATGGGATTTTGGTGATTGATAATCTCAAGGATGTTCTTGATATGGGGCG
>Ga0316228_1000907_pt1 | contig 34922 bp, 68 predicted proteins | sample TBH18021metaG_FD_206005 | JGI IMG/M metagenome (GOLD analysis project Ga0316228, IMG submission 206005) | Freshwater microbial communities from Trout Bog Lake, Wisconsin, USA - TBH18021 | ecosystem: Environmental > Aquatic > Freshwater > Lake > Hypolimnion/Profundal zone | place: USA: Wisconsin... | reverse complement strand
CAGCAATTGAAAACTCAGACTTTTTAACGCACTTAAAAGATACAGGACATGATACTTTCCACGTAATGGAAGGCGGTATCCCTAACGTTGGCGTCTTAAAACCAGAAAATATACGCGGCAAGTTCGCCGAGTTTAACCCTGATGAGGCTGCTAATCCAGACTTTATGAAGGCCGAGGGTGGTGTTGTTGAGTCTCACGCTGCTGGTGGTAAGGTTGGCATGTTGGCTGAATTGATGCAGCTTGTTAAACAACAAGGTGGTTCTGGGGCTGCTAAGCGTTTAGAGCGTGCGGCTGATTTGGTTCCCAACCTAGAAAATAAGTTTCAACCACAGGCGCTAAAGAGCGCATTCACTGGCGACAATGCTAGTGCTGTGATGGTAATGCCTCCTAATGATTTTCAAAAGTTTGCAACTCCATTACCAACCCATCATAAAGAATGGGGTGGATTTACTATGCCTGATGGATCAAAGGGCGATTATCAAGATTACTTAAATCTTCTTGGTCAATACTCTAAACAAGGTGGTCTTGAAAGTGTTCCGTATTTGCAATTAGATCAAAAGACAGGAAGTTACTTTCCAAACATTGCGGGGCACGAAGGGCGTAACAGATCAGATGCTTTGGCTAAATTGGGAGACCAATCGTCCTTAGTTCAAATGATGCCAAGAGCAAATTTAAGAGAGAGTCTACCTCGTAGGTCGCAAGAGGAATATCTTGATGCTTTGCATGAAAAAATTGGCAGTAAACCAATGGTTACCCCTGAGCCAGATTTTAATCCGGAAACCGGTAAAGACATATCGCGCGGGTTAATTCAATTACCTGAGATGTTTGCCAAGGGTGGTTCTATTCAAGGATATCAAGTTGGTGGTGCAATTAAGAAGGCATTAAAGTTCGCTGAGGATGTGCCATTTTTGCACTACAGCAACAAGCCATCACTGACTAGCTTAGAGCCAGGTATGTACGGTACAGGCATAAAAGGTGCAGAGGCAGCGCGTCTTAAAGATGCGCCGGAGCTGAGACCACGTAGTTACTTCTATGTAGACAAGGGTGGGGATACAATGCGCCCAGAGCAGGGACTTGGTAATCAAAAGTATCAGGGGACTGCATCGGGTGTGTACAACCTGGCCGAGGACCCAGAGGGATTTCATGCCATTGCTAAGAGCCGTGCACTTGATCCATACATGATGTCTTTTGGTCGTGAGATGGTAGATCCTGCCGTTAAGGCCACCGAGCTAGAGCGCCTTATTAAAGGTGCGGGCTATGAGGGCTACCACACCGGTGATGTGGGGCTGATGTTCAACCCCACACCGGTTAGTAAAGCACCGTAGCTTTAACCCAATTAGCAAACTGATGCAACTGTTCTGGCGTTGCATCTCGTTTCATACAATTTGCCATATTGGAAAGCCATTGCACATTGCCGATGGTATATCCTTTTTCAGGATCTATTTTATCTAACGATGGGCTTGTCTGAAGTATTTTTCCTTTTTGATGACCCCAAGATAATTCAGTATTAAACACTGGACATTTATCAGGAAAAATAGAAATTAAATACTCTAATGTCAGATCAAACGGAATGTTTAATTTTTTGGCGCGGTATTTAGTTTCAAAAAATCGACGTTTAATACAACCCCCTTTGGTGGACATTAACCTGTCTTGATGTTTTTTGGAACGAATTGCTTGTTTTTCTTTTTGCGAAAGCATTTTGATACTCCTGAATAGTAGTTTGAAGTTGATAGGTGAGTCTTAGATTCAGGCTAAGACAAAGTTTTCGAACACTCTGTCCCTATCTATACATATTAATGCAAAAAACTAGGCAAATCCGCCCTATTTTTTGTACCTTTTTGAGACCCAGCCGTCTCCGGCTAATGGAAAATCAGGAGCCCATTTTGGTGGTTGTGTTACCATTTTTAACACATCAGCCAAAGTCTGTTCTGCATTTTTCTCATCAGTTAATAAAAGGTATTCATCATGTATCAAGTTAGTCACCTCGTAACCGGCTTTATCAAGCCTAGTAAGTCCCTCGGCCAAAAAATCACGTGCGGTACCCTGCACAGCGCTTTGAAACAACGAACTACCAATAAGCTGGTTCCTGCTCCACTGCCGAGTGTAAGTGTTCTGGCTGTGCACAGTGACGCCAACCTTTTGCTGTCCCCAAGGAGTGGTGAGCAGCTCGAGCTGTGGCCTCTGCCAACAAATAAGGCGGCCGGATGGTAACTGCATCCACAGTGCGTTCTTGGCCATCTTCAATGTTATCTTACTCCCAGCTCGAAATGGGTTACCGGGATTTTCTACTGCTTGAATCGCGGCAGATTCGCACAATGCCCATAGCTCCTTCACTTTCACATACGAACTGCGGTAGCCATCGACTGCGTTCTTGGCTTGAGCCTCACTCAGCTTAACCCCCATCCCCTCGGCGTACTTCACCAGGCCCTTAGCGCCCTGGCCAAACATCGCCCCTAAAACCGCTGACTTCGCGATTTGGCGCTGATCTTTAGTAACGTCGTCATAACTGACGTGATAAAGATTATCTGCTGCAAATGTTTTGTACTCATCTAATCCTTTCCGGAACAATTCCACTTTATCTTTTTGCCCAGCCAAGTAGACGCCAACTCGGTTTTCAATTGAGCTAAAATCCACGTCAACGAAGGTTTGGCCGTGTGGTGCCACGATGGCCGATCTGACCAATGAGGAGAGTTCTTGCATCGTGCCCACTCCGTCCACAAATACTCGCGGTATCGCAGCTGCAATAAGTCCCTCTTGTGTCTCACTCGTTCCCAATGTTGGTCTGGCGATATTCTGTAAATTAAGTCCGCCACGGCTCGCCCAGCGGCCAGTACTAGCGCCATGATATACCAGTGTATTCCTAATCCGTCCTTCACGTTGTATCTCCATCATCTTAGCGTACTTAGCCACGCTAGTCTGGCTTCCTTCTTGGCGCAGTTCTAACGCCCTCTTAATCTGTGGATCTAAGTTAGTGCTCACTAACATAGCTGAAACGGTCTCTGCGGTCAAATCTTTCAGACCGGCACCTCTCTCATTTAACCAAGCCAGCAATTTAGCCCGCTCTGAGGGCTTACAACCGGTCATAGCGAGGAGTTCGTTGTCCAAGGCATCCTGAGCCCTTACCACAGCCAAGACGGCGCTATGGAGCTCATTAGGATCCACTGGAACGCCTCTTAGGTTAATCCGCTGGGTAAGGGTCCAGATGTCCTGTTCGACGGCTGTAAGGGGCCTTAAAACGCTTCCTATGGCCATCTCTGTGCGTACGTCTCCCATACAATAATCATACATCTGTTTTAACAATACTGGATCATTGTTAAAGGTTCCATCTTTTTGAGGTTTACATAGCTTTTGAATCAAACGCTTACCAATTGGGTCTTTTTGCTCGACAGTGCCTAAAAATATAGCAGCATCTTCAAGGCTTTGTGGCACATTATTGGCTGCAGCAATCGCCATAGTATCAATACAGCGCTCCAGTCTAATATCTAATCCTAGCACATACTTCATAATGTGCCACTCGAACATGACATTCCACCCCTGAAACCATGTTTTGTCTTCAAACATAAACATCGGCAACGCTGTGTCTGGTGTCCATAATTTTACAGGGCCTCCGTCAATAGAGTACGCCATGCAGATTACTTCTGTGCTGGGATCACTAGAATAAATGTCTAATCCGTATGTTGGCAAATCTACTTTACTACGAACCTCAAAGTCGAGATTAACTAACATTTTTAGCCTTTCTTTTTGTCCAACCGTGTTTGTTTTCAAAAGAGTGAATTGCGTGGCAATTTGCGCACAAAACTTCGCATTTAGCAATTTCATTAATTATATCATCCCATTTTCTTTTAGTATCTTGGGAAATATTAAATAGTTTTTCACCTTTTGTGTGGTTAAATTGCAATGCTGCTGGATGTTTATTATATCCGCATTGAACACAACCAATAACCAATTTAATGTCATTGACTTTTTGTCTACGACTTTGTTGCCAAATTTTAGTACGTTCGGATTTGTTTGAATTGTGCGTCCGGCATTTAACGGAGCAGTATTTTTGATGCCCGGCTTTGGGCTTTGATGTGAAGTTTTCACCGCACGATTGACATTGTTTCATAACGCACACTCCTAAGGATAAAGCTGACGTATCAGCGGAAACTTCTATTCTATACATATTAATGCAAAAAAGGAGGGACTTTCGCCCCTCCAACTCACCACCATGTAAAATAGTTTTAAATCTCACAAACTCCAGCACTGCATGCTAGGGTTTGAACGCCCTCTACGTTGTCTGTGTTTTCCTTTAAATCTAGCCAGTCAATTACTGGGATACTGGCTTTGAGGGCTTCGTACTCTTCTTCGGTGCACTCTTCGTAGGGAGCTTGTCGATAGGTTCCGCCGTCGTAGGGGAGGTAGCTAACTCCACTGATTTCGTCGAAGTTTTTCCATGTCCAGGCTCCGACTTCGGGCCAGTCTCCTTCTGCAACCGAGATCGTAACAGAGGGTTTGTGCTCACACCAATATCGCTGATAGGTAAGCCAGAGCTCAAGATGCTGGATCGGAGTAACGTCGTCTCTGGTAAGTCCGTCAGGTGCTCTCTGAGCAAAACTGAAGACGGTAGTTTGGGTTGGCTTGTAAACGCAGGGCTCGTTTGGAATTCCTTGTTCAATGAGGAACTGGGTGAGAGGATCTTTAGAATCTCCTCGCACTCTTCTGATATAGAATTTAGCATGGCGAGGGTGGATGCCGCTCGCCGAATCAGTAAGCTGGGATACTGTTCCACTTGGCTTGACGCATGTGATAGCAGCGCTGACAGGGATTCCAAGAGCAGTGGCCCATTCTTTATTTGTTGCTCGAGCGCATTCTCTAAGTTCTGTAAGTAGTTCATTTAGCTCTGGTCCTTGGGTTGTGAGAAGGGGGTTATCATAGATTCCAGTGAGGGAAACACCCAGTAACCGCTCTTCTTCAGTATTTCTCTGCCACACCTTGCGCAGATAGGGGAACTTTGTGAAGGTAGACTGGATGGTACCCAAGATAGTGGCGAGGCGCACCTTGCGCAACAATGTTTCTCTATCGTCGTCATGTCTTACCACACACTCAGAGAGGTTACAAAATTGATAAGGGCGTAATACGATTTCTGAGCACGGATTCGTACCCCATTCATAATTGGGGTCACGGTTGCCGTACTTTTCCACCGTTTTGCGCGCTGCTTCTCTATTGAAAATGCCGCGTTCCCCTGAGTGCGAATTGTACAATGATAACCACTCCTCCATGAATTTTCCAACAGTCGGCGTCTCATTGTAGACGGCCGAATTATTAGCGAGGGCGCGGTGCGGCGCGGTATCCCACCAAGGTCCTGCTTTAGCATGTCGAATCCTTTCATCGTCCAGGTCGGAAAGTGAAATCATAGCTGATCGGCGAACACCACCAACCACTACCACCTCACCAATTTTACACATCAGATCATGGCACTCCAACGAATGCAGCTTACGACCCTTAGCGTTCTTAAATGTTGCTACAGTAAACTCAAACAGGTCTACTAATGGTTGCGGCCCAGAAGCTCTTCCGCCAAATGTTTTGAGTCGTGCTCCGGCAGGTCTAACGGCTGATACGTCCCACTTGGGAATTTCCCCGGCCCAGAGGTGTGCGAGAAGAAGACGCAATGACTTGGCCCATCCTTCCTTAGAGTCGTGGACGTCGATTGTTCCCCCGCTATCAAATAACTTCTCTGGCACTTCTGGCAGTTTATTAATGTATTTAGATTCAACGCTAAAGCCGACGCCCGTTCCGCAGAGCAGAATAAACATCGCCTCATCAAACGACTTAACATCGTCAACAGGTAAGTACGAACAATTATATACACATGTGTTATCACGATCAGCACTCTTTCCTGCAGTCATCATGGCGCGCATGGACGGCATCAATTCAAGGTTAACAATAGCATCATAAAGTTGATCTCTTAAATTATGATACAACGGGTTTAAATCAGAGTTGCTTGTATTTAACGCGGGTGTGCGGCTAAAGATGTAATCTGTAAATCTTGTTACTGTCTCTGGCCAACTTTCACGACGACCTTTATCGTCTTGATAACGAGCGTATCTGCTCATTCCGATATATTCTTGGTATTGATCCATGGTGTCTTTTATTGTTATGAGTTGATGAAAAAGGGAGGCCACGGTTTCCATGGACACTCCCTGTATTACGATACTACAAAGGCAATTTACTTCTTAATCTTTGTTTCTGTACTTTTTAATACGCCCTTAGCTTTTTTAAGTGGAAAAGGCTCCACAGGTTTTACTACTGTATTGGCCATTGTCTCATAGTAATCCAAGGTCTTTGTCAAGGCACTGTGTAGCTCTTGTACAAACTTAAAGTTTGCCTTGTCATAGTCACCCAGATAAATATTAACCATATCTTTTCCAGTGCTAATTGCTAGGTTGATGTTGAAGTTTTCCTTATCGGTCCCTTCACCATAAACATCAAAAAAGCTGGGAAGATTATAGTCCTCCCCCGGAAAGAACTTACTAGCCTTAAACTTTAATGTCTTCATACAGCAAAGTCCGACGCTGCTGATGTAGACCCACCAAACTTCTCACCATCCTCTAACTTCTGCACATTGTTCAAGCCGGCAGCAATACCCTTAGAGCCGCTTGTATCGTACGGATACAAAGTGATGGATGCACGGCCATAGCAACCTGAGTAGAACTCGCTGGTGTCGATGATTGGGTTCAGGTCTTGGTCTACAATACCTGGCTTTTCATTGCTTGATGCGTTAATGAAGTAGTGACCTGCGTACGCAGCGTCATCTTTCTCTGCATCACCATCACGTAGTCCGCCTTTAAGGAGCTTAGGTACTGAGCCGCCCCACACGGCTGCGTTGACTGTCTTGGTCTCTTCAAATGCCTTCTTGAAGCGCGCCACTGTCTCTGTGTCTGACTTAGGGATAAGGATGGATACAGAGTACTTTAACACGCCGTTTGGTGTCTCAGCTGGCTGGAACACGTTAGCGTAAGAGAAGCGAACCTTGCCAGTTACAAACTTGGTCTTGATTGATTTTGTTGCCATGATGATTATTACCTTTTTAACATAAAGACTGGACTTCATTTGGGGCCAGTCTGTCTACCCATACACATATTAATGCAAAAACAACCTACTTTTTATTTCACAATATGAGATATCTAGCTATCATATAATAAACCTAGCTCCCCCAGTGCCTGCTTCATTGCTAGGGCCCTAATGAAGTCGGTCTGGTACTCAGGCTCGTACAGCAACTCAGGGTCATCTGCTACAATGTCTAAAATTTCTTCAATGGATCCCCTGATCTGCATGACACCCTCTCGGTGTTTGCCTCCAGGGAGACCATCAAAGTCCTTCATAAACTGGTCGATTAGCAGGTCCGGAACATCAAACTCCGTGTCATAACAAATAACCTGCATATTGATTCCTTATTTAGCTACCATTACGAGCCCAATATTTCCAATTGCATACCCTAGGAACATGATACCAGTGCCTATACTACCCTTCCAGAACTGTTCACAGGCTATGTAGAAGTATACCGCGCCCATTGCTGCTATTAGCCATGTACTCATCTAAAACCACTCAATCTTGGCGAAAATGAGAACGTGGCCTGGTACGGATCAGGCTTTGGTTGGACGTTATCATCGACCAAAGCACGGATATTCCAACCCAAATTAATATAAATACAACGAGCAAAGCCAACAGGGGTAATAAGAGTAAATTGAAATAGCCCATTAGCGTGTACCAGACACCATCCTGCTTTTGCATTGTCATTGTCCTTAATAGTCTTGTCACCTTGAACACTACATTCATAGGGGGTTTCTAAATACTTAAGACCAAAGCTATACGCTGGATTACGCCATAGCCAATGGACTTGTGACCACCATTGGCCTGGGGGAAACATTGTTTGAAAAGTAGCGTCACCATTGAGTGAATTATCTGGCGTCATAAACCAGCCTAACCAACTAGGCAAACGTGGCTCCACTGCCTCATAGCTATGATTACCACACCAACCATATTGGGGGGTTGCAAACAATGGCAACACTGGCGCCAGTATAACGGCAAGCAATGTCACCAATAAATTGATTGGAACCAATAAAGCGTAAAGTACATAAATCATACAAAATCCTCCTTAGCATCTTCCTTAGCCCGTACCAGTTTTGGCTCACCTTCTGGTCGTAGGATCAACTCACCTAACCACGCGGCGACCTGCCCCTTAGGCCCCAACTTCTCCAGTGAGGCTATTGATTTGAGCTTCTGAGGCTCCCAAATAACTTGTGGGTCCATACCCCTCTCAACTAGCACAACGGCCGCTAGGGCGCTGTCAGAGATCTTACGGTGTGTCTTTGTGGTGGAGAGTGTGTACCCTGGTGGAACAATGTTCTGATTAATAGCACGACTTAGAGCAAACTCTTCTACATCGTTACACCATGTCTTTAGCCCTTGAGCTTTGGCGAGGACTTCGCTGACTTCTTCTTCGGTGAGGAGGGGCGGGGCTTTGAACTCTTGACGGGCGAGCTCGGTGTTAAAATCCGACCGGGCGCGGCACTGCGCTTTTGCGCGGCAGAACTGACACCACTCACCGGGGAGGAACTCACCGGCACCGCCCCACGCTTTCTTGGCTTTGCTTTTGACAAAGTACTCGGCCCAGTCGATAAGTTTACGGATGCTGGTACCATCGGTACTGATACTGTCAAGTCGGGGTTGATGTATCGTGTAACTGACTTCTTGGATTTCCGGGAACTCTTCTTTGAACTTGGAGTAGGCTCCAAGTGCGTAAAGTCGTAGCTGCGGGTTATCTTGCGCATGTACCGGAATGCCTTTTCCGAACTTGAGGTCGATGACGCGAATGGTGTGCTTAGAAAGTATAACCACGTCGGCTGTACCAAAACCATCAGGTACCCAGTCACTGAAGTCCACACGCTGTTCAAATAGGGGGGTATCTCCCTCACCAATTTGGCTACGTACGTAAAGAACGTAATTGTCGACGTGAGCCTCGAAATCGTCTCGTTCAGCGGATGAGTAGTTTTTGTAGATGGGGTGCGTCTTGATGATTTCGTATTCGCGGTCATATTCGTCGTGTCCTATTTGATTAAATTGAAGTCGTAGGCGTATTTCGCCAAGTGAGTGTGCCAGTGTACCTTCCGCAGAGAAATCAATCCCCTTGGTATTTCGTTTCTGTTCTGGTAGTGTGGCCTCAAGTCTGGCCGAGGGGGTGCAGGATAGCCACCTTTTGGAGCCTGAAGCGGATAAAAGCGCATGTGCTGTCAATTTAGTCTTTCGTGTCTGATTAGTCGTACATATATTAATGCAAAAAAGGCACCCTTTTGAGGTGCCTTTTTATTTATTTTTTAGGTAGGGCGGAATTTATTCTTTTAATGCCTTAATTAAAGCAGCTATTTCACCGTTAAAATCTACCACAACTTCTTTTTTAATATCCTGCTTGATATCCATACGTTGTGAGTAGTCGTCTGGGTATTGTCCTTTTAAGGCCACTTCAGCAACTCTAGAATTAAAGGCTTTATTGTCAATGTTAGCTAGTAGCATCATCTCCCAAAACGCCTGCCCGTAGGTAGTTGCTAGGTCTAGTACCTCAGCAAACTCCGGATCCTCTTTTTTCCACTTAGCTGCGGTGGCCTTACTGATATTAATTGCGGCGTACATGGTTTTTTGGGATGCGCCCTGCTTACCGAGTTCCAAAACGGTCTTAGCCATTTCCTCAGTGAACATTTTTTTATTTGGTGATGGTTTTTTTGTGGTCATAATTTTTCTAATTATTGTGGGGTGCCTGGATTCTATGATGGCTCCAGGGGGCCATTAGCTTTCTTTACAGCTCGGAGAGCTTCACAGCTAGTCCTATCTATATTAATGCAAAAAACCGCACCATTCCGCCCTAAAAATCACCGGGCAGAATGATAGTCTTTTTAGGTGCCGAGGGTGGCGTTTTATCGCCATGCTCCCTGCGGTACCTTAACGCGTCATTTAGCATCATCTTGGTCATTGCCAGCGCTTTTTCCTGGTGCTCCTGCTCCTTTTGGGCGTTGGTTCGCTCAGCTTTTCGCTCTACTTCCTTGATGATATTGTTGCTAATTCCTGCGTGTTTAAGCAGCTGCTTGAGGTTCACTTGGGGCCTCCTCATTTACCTGTGGTGCGCACTGTGCCTGTATGGCATTGATCAAACCAACAGATTGAACAAACGGCAAGGTGCCTAACAAATTCAAGATGGCGTTAATATCTTTAACACTAAACTTCAATGTTAAAATTTTGCTCTCTAATGGGTCTACTTCTGTTGCTGCTACGTCGACTGTATCAGTCATTTTTTACTTCCTTTCTTAGGTTGTTTAATTCCAAACATTTCATATCTTGCTTCTAACTGCTTCGGGTCTGTGCAGTACTGGTTAAGCTCCATCTTCTGACAATACATATCCATTAAGGACTCGCAGCGCATGTCGTGGAGGGTCTTAATGCCAAGTAATGCGTTTAGTACATCATCTTCGCTCATTGGTACAGGGTGATCGCCGTAATGTTTGAACAATAAATTGATATCCTCACTGGTCTGCCACGCCAGCATAATGGCAGATTCTAGGTCTACTTTGGGGTTCATTTCATCCTCTTCTTAGCTTTTTTAATATCTGCGTCAAAGTTAACGCTATACCAACCACCGACTATTTTAATTGCTGGGAGTAGTACTTCCCATGAAGCAATGTCATCCTCATGCCAAGCATCACCATTTTTCATCATGCTTGAAATACTAACATAGCTTTCTGCTAGATTGGATCTTGTAATCTCGTCTGCAAAATCATTATCTAATTCTAATTTCATTTCCCACACTCCTCTTCTTGTTTGTTTACTTTAATTCGTTTTGCAATCTCCCGGCCAATGTACCACTGCGCCTTGCGTAGGTCTTCTACCGCGTCCTTCTTTAGATCACATCGCCAGATATACTTTAGTGCATTACCAAGGTTAAACTCCATGTGCTCTGTGATTTGAATACACTCAACGCCACTTGGGTGCTCTGTATAGTGCTTAGGATGGTTGACTGGATCGTGCATGTCTTAGCTCCTTAAGTTGTTTTTCCATGATCTGTAGCTCTTCCTGGCTATCACATACCCAGACCCCCAATAAATCTTTATACATGCTAGTGTCGATATCTTCCACACCGCAAATTGTCTCCATAACATAACTGCCTCTGTAATTGTGCTCCACAATGAAATGAGTCATAGCTTTAATTCCTTTTTAATGAACTCAACACCCTTAAAGAAATGATACCTCCAATACTTTTCTGTTACACCAACGTCAGCATAATTTAATCCATCTAAAAACGCTTCTAATACAAATTGTTGTTTTGTTGGTAAAACATCTGATATCATTCTTCGGATATCACTTACATCTTCCGGGTTCCAAGGTAGCCACCCCTCAAGTATCGGTGGGTTGGGCTCAACGCTATCCTCTTTTTCAAGTGGGTCAATGTCCTCATCCGAAAGCCTGGGGGCAATAGCGTTGATCTTATGCTTGGTTTTTGTTTTCATACTATATTAATGCAAAATTCAGGGTGTCTAGAAGGGCCTGTTGCAAATTTATTTTTCCGTCCAGTACCTTGACCACCTGCTCGTCGATACTATTAGACACTGTTAGGTGGTGTATAATAACGGGTTTTTCCTGCCCTTGGCGGTAGATCCTAGCGTTTGCCTGGATGTAGTTCTCTGAGCTCCATGGAAGATCAAACCAGACTGTCTGCGCTGTATCACCAACGTTGCACTGAAGATTGAGCCCAATGCCTCCGGATTGCGGGTGTGCAAATAGCATGCGGATCTCTCCTCGACGCCATGCCTCAATGTTGTCGTCATCCAATACCACACCCTGTGGAAACTGAAGCCGTAGTCTTTGGAGGGAATGTTTGAAGTGGTAGAACACCAGCGTAGGGGAGGAGCTCTCCTCCATGATCGACTCAAGATATTCCAGCTTAGAGCGGTGGACTTCATGCGTGACCCCCTGCTCGTCATAGACCGCGCCTGATGTAAATTGAAGGAGCTTGTTCGCGAGTGCCGCCGCGGTTGGAGCTGTGATCTTTTCTTTCTTGATGTCAATGACCATGTCTTTTCTAAGCTCATCGTATTGTTTCCTTACCTGTGGGTCAAAAGATATGCTGTGATATAAATAGGTACATTCCGGTAATTGCAGGTACTCATCGGCCTTAAGTGAGAAGCAAATATCTAAAATCTTATCCTGCACAATTTGGTCGCACCCGGGCTTAAACTTCCATGAGTACACGACGCGAGTATGCCTGTTCATTTGATCTGGCATCATGTACTTATCACGAAACTTGGTAAGGCTTGTCTCCAAACGTTGCCCTAGGTCCAGTATGCCCACCTGTGACCAGAGATCCTGCATACCCTGAGGGGTAGGTGTGCCAGTTAGGATAATACGCCGTGAGAAGCCCTTTAAATGCTTCTTGAGTGCCTTGAATCGTTTGGTGCTGGGGTCCTTAAATCGTGAGGACTCATCTATTACTAAGTTAGTGAACACTAACTTATCTGAAAGGCCACAGAGCCATGCCACATTTTCAAGGTTTATTAGGTATACGTCCGCCTCTGTCTGCAATCCAGATAACCTTTGCGTGGGGCTCCCCATGATTTTGGATATCGTAAGATGTGACAAATGTTCCCACTTCTTCACCTCCGCGTCCCATACTGTCTCCGCTACCCTCTTGGGCGCGATGATTAACGTCTTCCCAGTGAATTGTTCCGCAATGATGGTGAGTGTCGTCGCGGTCTTCCCTAAGCCTGGCGGCAAAAAGAGCCCGACGTTTGGCGTCTGCTTGGCCATTGATATCAGATCCTTCTGATACTGATGTAGTTGTGTTCTCTTTAGCATGTGTGTGATTCCATATCCAGTCTGCAATGTCGTAGTGGTCCTGCATTGTCCCATTGTCCTTCATCTTGTTTGCCTTGCTGCTGATAAACGCGATGTTACCAACGACGTACCCAATCTCGGGGTGTATCTTATCTAGCTGGGGGGTATCGAGGCGGGTCTTTCCCTTACCCAGCCCCGACGCACCCCATACAAATGGTGTATTAAATATGGGGCACTCATCGGTTGCAATGTCTACTAGGTCCTTAAGCGTGAGATTAAATGGGACATTGTCCCTAATGGACCTGGCCCTTGCGTTGCCTAGGTATGCCTTAAGGTGTTGTAGCTTTGTTGATAAAATCATCAATTTGCTCCTTGCTTCTTAGGATTTGTACCTCAAAGCCCTGTTCATTTAGTTGGGAAAAAACTATCGTCTGCCTTGGAGATATCTTGCCAGTCAAAGTCTTTAGCTCCACTAGATACACCTGCCCCGCTAGGAAAACTAGACGATCCGGTACCCCCGACACTGAGCTGATCCACTTGAAGCTCAGGCCCTTTGACTCTTTTACTTTTTTGTTTAAGTAGCTTTCCACTTGCTTTTCTAGCATGTTTTTCTTTCTCATGTAAACAGATCTTAAAGATCTGGCCGGCTAAGTGACCGGATAGGTAGGCCCGGGTCTCATTGACAAAGTTATCCTCTTCACCTATATGCTCGGCCAGATGATCCACAGCGTGACTAACTTCGTGAGCAATCGTATCAACCAGCTCGCTAAGGTTATCGTTAACAAGAGACATATCAAAAACCAAAATAATGATAGCATCTTTTCCGTCGCCAATGAGGTGCGTCTCAGCAATTCCACAATCCAGCGCGTTAGCTTTAAGGGTAACATCGTGATCCTTTAGTATCTGTTGAAAGACAGTATTGTCAAAGCATAGCTTAACGATGTCTGGAAAGAATCCGACGTTGAGCTTGTAGTAGTTATACTTTTTATTTTTGATGGCCATTAGTGTCTCGTGTTCTTTGGCTTGTTTAGTTGGGCCAGGATCTCTTCTCGCTCCTCGTCATCAAGGTCATCGACTGAGACAGACTCCTCAAAGATTTCACCTGTCTCAACAAGCTGCGTAATGCCACGCACGAGCTCCATGTACTCCTCCTCACCTAGGTCCAACTCATCGGCCCAACCCTCCACAAATACCACCGGCATCTTCTTGGTCATCTATTTCCCCTTAATATATTTAGCATGCGTTTTGTGTAGGAATCTTTTGGTGTTTTTTCCTGCTCAATGTGTTGCTTTAGGAGTGCAATAACACCAATCTCAACGAGCTTACTGGTTGTGAATTCATTGAGGTCAAGGTTGTAATTTGCGGAGCCGTCATCATTCTCACTGACGTAGGTCATTGTGAACTGGATGTCGTTTGTATCTGATAAATAGGGCTTTGTCATTTCTTTAGTCCTTTACGTAGTTCATGTGAGTGTAGTTTTTTGCCTGGGTCCTTTACCTCACCGGCCGACTTGGCCACCTTGGCGGCCTTTGTGCGACCGACAACTTCACCTGTGGATAGTACAAAGTCATGCTTGGCTCCCTTGGCGCCCTTGCCGGCCTTTTTGATGATGTCGTCGTGGCTCTGTGATGGTGTGCCCTTGACTACCTTGCCGGACTTCTCTTTAATTGCTGGCTCAATTACTTTAACTTTTTTAGTCATCTCTTTTCCTTTTGTTGTACGTGCCACTGACATAGCTCCTTGTAGTACTTAATCTCTTCTTGGTACTTCTCATATCGCTCTTCGTATATGCGTTGCTGTTCTTGTTCGTCTTTACCCTGTGGCCTAAGTACAAGGCAGGCAGTAAAGCCGATGATGATGCCGATGACGTAGTCAATCATTTACTGTATTCCTCCATTGCCTTTTTAATTCTTTCTTCATACTCTGCCCTGTTTAAATTCCCTTTGTGCCCGCTTGCCCAGTAGCTGTTGAGATAATTTTGTGTTCTTTGCATATTATCCCACTCACGCACTCGGTACTTGTACAGCTTGGTCCATGGCATGTGGTTTGCCTGCAACCTGACCCACCACACGTAGAGTTTAGTATTCATATCTCCTCCGGATCATAGCCTTTTGATTTCAGCCAGTTGTCAATCAGTTCATGCGCCTCGTCTTCTAATTCTTCAGGCACACGACGCTCAACGTATGTGTAGTCAATGCTTTCAGATTTAGCTTTCATAATTGGATAGTTATCAAGGTTTAAATCCCCAATATCAAACACCACTGGCTGTCCTTCGGGTTTTGGTTGTGATTTCATACATTTCTCCAATATGTGTCGTTAGGGTTGGCCAGCATGCTGGCAATAAGCTCGTCTGCGGTTTGGAACCACTGGATGACTTTGAGCCCGTCGGACTGGATGATGGTGAAGCTCATAGCTTAACCTGATTTTCTTCTGCCCATAGTAATGCCTCGGCCAGCTCTTTGTATTGTTTAGGATCTATTACCTCACACTTGCCATCTGCTGTAAAGCGCAAAAAGCCTTGGCCGTAGATCAGCGCGTTGTGCATAACATGGTTGTAAAGTTGTACTGCGTCTTGCTCGTTCATCCTATTCTCCTATTCCGTGGGCGCGTTCGATGGCCCTAATCAATGTAAAGATATCGCATCCATCTGGGTTGACGATTTTATCAACAAGTAGTGTTATCTCATCTGCTGTCAACGGCTTTAATTTTTTGCAATTACAATCCATAATCTATTCTCCTATTCCGTGGGCTCGTTTTCATCGAAGGCCATTATTACATCGACCGCTTTGTTGGGTATGACAAAGTGCGCAATATATTTTTCTGTACCTTTAACTAATACTGATCCTATTGTATATTTATCTTTATGCTTATACGTTTCAAGATTTTTCTCTGCCTCTTCCACAGTGGCAAACCCACCTAAAAATGCTATCATAGTCTATTCTCCTATTCCGTGGGCACGTTCGATGGCGCGGGCGAACGCCATGATGCAATGCTTAAAGCCATAATTGCCTATTGTTCCATAAAAAGGCGCCCATAAGGCCATCATTTCCTCTAACGTCAACGGGGTGCGTTGTGCATCTTGCCGGTCTTGTGTGGTGAAGGTGGTCATTAATTTTTATCCTTTACTTGGTGCCATTTAACAAAATCTACTGCGTCCCAGAAGCCGTTCTCATAATCTGTTGAGTTACTGCCTGTCATGGTAATGTCTTGATACCAGACAATCATCTTTTCTAGGTGTGCAAGTCGGTCCTGCATCTTCTTTAGCTCATCACATGGTACACCTACTACGTTGTTAGGTCTTTTCAACGCCTCTATTTCGGCTTGTTGCTGGTTTATCTTTGCCTCTACCGCACGCAGTTCAGCTACCATGCTTTCATTGATTGTGCATATTAGACCGTGGTCAACACGATAAAACCGCAGTATGTAGTCGTTGCCAAAACAGTATTCCTCAAATGCGTTCATTTCTCTTGTGCCTTTCTTAGTATGTCCTCAACAATAAACTTAAGTCCAAGAACATTGATGTCTGCCGAACTTGGGTGAACCTGACAACACAAAACCATGCGGTGTGTAAAGTCGCCTATTTCCTCATCTGTTAGTGTCTTTGCTGGTGGTTTTTTCCATAACACTTCAACAATCCTATGTTCGTCATCTGTATAAGTAACGGCTAATAGTTCACCTGTTTCTTTACTTTTTTGAAGTGATAGGTGTAGTTCTTTTGCTGGGTGGGTATAGAGTGGAATATAGCCGTTAGGCATATCTTCATTTAATTCAACAACAAGCCACATTTTTGCGGTTTCAATGTATTTGCCATACGCTACTGGTTCATTGTTCATTTCTCTTGTGCCTTTCTTAGCTCATAAAATTCTATGATTGCCTCTGCAAACATCACAGGAAAGTCTGCATCAGAACCTGCTCTTAATAAACCTTCCGCTATACCGCCTTGATGTAAATAAATATTGTGTATTTCTTCAGTAGTTAATTTCATTTCTCTTGTGCCTTTACCGTAGGTATTGTTTCCCATTCAGTCCAGCAATATGTAGTGTCTGGTCTTTCCCTGTACTGCAAAACTTTTCCATCTTTGGTTTCTAACCATCTCAAATCAATCATTTCTCTTGTGCCTTTCTCATTGCATAACTTACAAACACATGACAAAAATAACCCAATGCAAAAGCAATGTCGTAGCTAATCATGTCTATTCCACTCATTTCTCTTGTGCCTTTCTTAGTATTGCTCTAGCAAATAAAGGTAACTCAGCATTTAGCATAACAACCGCTGGATGCGTTTCATTCCAACATTTAAGTATTTCCTCATCTGTTAGTGTCTTTGCTGGATGGGTGTAGAGTGGAATAGGCTCTGTTGTTCCTGTAACTTTCCACGCAAACTTAATGTCGTAGACTGTTGCACCTTCACCTTCGGGGTAAAAATGTCCTACTGGTTTTATATTCATTTTTTTTGTGGCTTCCTTAACTAAATCTAGCAATGATATAAACAATAACCGCACCAAGTAACCACCATTTAAAACTGCCATCAAATACCCAGTTTATAAAGTTCATTTCTCTTGTGCTTCTTTTTCTAATTGATGTACTTTGCTCATTGCCTGTGTTGCCAAGTTGTGCATATCTTTGTACTTGCGTTTCCATTCTTCTATATCAAGTGCTTGCTGTTTAACAATGCTTTCTGCAAGCCCAAATTGGCGCAACATATTGGCGGCTTTACCAACTAAATGCTCAGATGTATAGGGTTTTTGTCTAGATTTATCTAATTCATCAGCTAGTTCATTTGCGTTCATTTCAGCGCCTCCTTAGCCCACCTAATATGGTCATCGCACTGCCACTTAATCTTGTCATGGCTAAGCTCAACGTGCTCGTTGGCAATAGACTGTAGTACCTGTTTCAATGCTTCTATTTTAGCTTGTTGCTGGCATAGCATTTCAATAGCTTGTTTAACTGCTGGTAAATACCCAACAGAAAGCATCTTTTCAAACTCCTTTAAATCAGCTAGTTCATTTGCGTTCATTTTCTCACCTGTAAAAGTATTGGCCCGAATCTATAAACATAGTATAAATCGCCACCATTAAAGCGCACTGAGTTCCACTGTAATGGCTCGCCTTTAAACCACGGAGCCTTATAAAATCGTATGTTCATTCACCATCCTCCACCATAATACCATTATCTCGGCGGTAAATTTCCTCGTCGGTAAACACCTTGGCTATGTGCTCAGGGATGTGGGTCTGCGTCATGCGGATGTTGTGGATGTGCATGTTAGACAGCGAGCACACTGGGCGGTATTCCAGTGGTGATCTGCCATCCTTGCCACGACAACCCCAGTGAAAATCAGTACGGATCTTTTCGTGTGGGTCTGTGTCGTACACGCAGGCATCTGTGTGTGGCGCGTCATCGTGCACGTTGGTGCGCTGGTAATCTAGCCCCCCGTCTATCATGTACTCCTTACCATTGGCGTCTACGTAGGTCTTGTAGTCGTGTCTGTTGTAGCTCTGCATCACTGTGCCATCCGGTGTGATGATGCGGTTGGCTAATAACTTAGGCTCCTTCTTAAAGATTGCGTCCCACTGTGCGTTGAACTGCTCTTTGTTTTGTGGGGTAATTTGTTTGTCACCCTTACCTCCGTCGTGCTTTGTCATGCTATCTCCTAAACAGTGCTGTTGATTTACGTCTGCCGTATACACGGCGAATGCGTAGCGCTTGTATCATGCCGAATGTCTTGTTGCGGTGGCCTTGATGCGCCCTACGGATTTGCTGCATCTTAAAGCGCAGTACTAGACTAATTGATTTTTGTCTAGTAACAAGTGTCCTACGCCGACCAAACCCCCCAAACACGGAGGTGAAGTCGTTGCGCTTAATAAACTTGCGCCGGTTAAAGTGTTTCATTTTTTAATACCTTTTACCATTGCTTCTAATATGGGCAATGCTTGTTCTTGTGTGCATTCATTTAAAGCCCTATTTGCAAAAGACAAAATTATTCGGCAATTATCTTTTGTATAATTTCTGTTTTTTGGGTCTATTCTATCAATAGATGGGCCATAAGGATTGGTTGTGTATTCCGTAACGCTTTCTAATTCAAAAGGTATATTAGTTAATTCGCACAATCCTTTTTCCAGTCTTTCTTCTATCCATTGGCTATCTATTGTGCATAATGATTTTGATTTTTTTGCTCTTGTTTTTGCACCCTGTAAAAGCATTTTGGCTCTACTTGTAAAATTATTTCGCCTTATTTTATGATCTTTTTCACCCCAAAGTTTTAGCTGATTTATTTGCAGCTTAAAATCTTCAGGCGAAAACCATCTTTCTAATAAAAACTTAGTTTTGCAAGATGAGGAAACATAGCTTAAAAATACAAAGCCGTCTTCTTCGCGTATGTCTCCGCGCTTAAAAGGTAAACCTGTGTTGGAATTGATTCGTTTCATTTTGATACTCCAGTAAAGTAATAGATATTAGAGGGGCTAGTCATGTTACTGGCATGACAGGGGTTGCAACCCTTTTCGCCTTCTCTATCTATATTAATGCAAAATATCACTTTAAAATGCCCCATTATCAAAAGATTCAATGGACTCTACATACTTCATCGCTTTTTCTGATAACTTAATACCGACATATATGTGAACCCGCTCTCCTTTTTCTCTAAGAAGATCCGAAGTTACTGCATGCTCTTGAATTGCTGCTAAAAATCTGCGTTTAAATGCTAATTCTGTTCCTGGCGGTAAACTTCTGTGCAAAGCCCAACGTTTGTAGCATGTAAACACATCGTCTTTTGCAACACTACCCATCGGATCGACTACTAACGCATCATCAATGAACGAACCTATTGGATTTCCAATTTCAGACATTAATTCTAAGTACTCTTTTCCAGATGTTGGTTGTATAAAATAACCACCTCTAGATATCCGTCTTCTCAGCCCCTCCATGGCCCAATTAAAGATTCCTGATAGTTCCTTATCTAACTTACTTGATAACTCTGTATCTTCCTTCCCGTAAAAAGACTTGTTCATTTTAAATACAATCATCCGACCAGTCAGTGCGTTTGAGTTTTCTGTTAGCTGAAGCACCTCATTGGAATAAATTACAATTCGAGTTGGCAAGTAACCAGACCAAGCCTCCTTGTTTTTTCGGTTTACTGTTACTGTATCACCACCAACGATTCGCAGTAGTTGAGATACTACGGCAGATCCATTTCTTGATGGTGCCCTTGCATCGGTAAATGATGCTAATAGCTTGGATATCCAAGGTTGCAAACCGAAAGTATCACATAATTCAGATAATTCAGGAGCTACTGTATTATGCTGACCCAATAAAGCTACGAGCACTTTATTAATAGTTCCCTTACCCGCACGTCTAGCTCCAACAATATTAAAGAATTTTTGTTGCTTTGTGTCCCCCGATAGAATATATCCAAACATTTCCTGTAAGCAATCAATAGATTCTAAATCATCTGGCCACACAGACTTCAAAAATGCCTCCCATGTAGGACATTCTGCCGCGGGTGAATACTCAAATGGTAAAGAGTTTTGAGTAAAGAATCCCAATGAATGCGGTATTAAAATACTATCCTCTAAATGAAACAGTCCATTCTGTAAACTAACTAGCTTTGATGCTTCCGGTTTTGTGCTAGAATACCCAAGTAACCAAATCGGTGGCTTGGTGTTCGGATGGTTTGGTAGGTGTACAAGTGCCTGTATTGCATCTAACGCGCCCGATACACTGGCCGGTGCTGGATTAAATGGTATTAAAGATCCCTGCTTACCAGATTTCTTGCACTTATCTAAGAATGAATACACTTGCGAACGAATTGTGGCCGATTCTACTATCTCATAGTGTGTACCTACATGGATAAAGAAGTCGTCCGCGTAGTGCACCAGCTTGTAGCCCTCCTCTGAGGAGTAGTAGTTATCCAAGAACGTGCGTGCGTGGTTCATGGTGCCCGCGTCTAGGATAATCTCACCTCGTTGTAGTGCCTCGGTGCGCACCTGTTGGTTTACTTGGAATATCAGTGATCGCAGGGTAGCCCCCGAGCCCTTGAACGTCCTCCACTTGTTCTCGCATGAGTAGTCCCCAGTTGAGGTGTAGGAGGAGCCCAGTGAGCTCCATCTGTCCCATGCCTCGCATGCCTCCACATCACCCTGAAATTGGTGGTGTAGTATGGCGCCGACCTTAAGCCACTCATGGTACCCACAGTTCGGGTCTAGCTTAGATAGTATCTCGGACTCTACGCACCCAATGTCCCAGTCCTCCAGTGGCGCCACGTAATCACCGAAGGCGTCACCTGTATGCCTCAGTGTACGTGCTGGGATTACACTGGTGAGGTCCTGCGCCTCGGTTGGGATAGTGCCTGATAGATGGTGCCCAGTGACAGTAAAGAATCGTCCGGTTGAGTATGCCTCAAACCCAATGGAGTGATCCGCATGGGACGCGAACAGTCTGGAGCGGGTAAATATCTTTACTCCGGTACCACTGGGGCTAATCTCCATGTACCCGTCCACTGTGCTGGATAGGTCCTGCATTGCTGGATTGGTGAATCCCTCGGTGGTGTAATCATAGCAATCATCAAGGTCAATACCCACTAAGTCATCGTCCTTGCTGAACACAAACCCAATACCAGAGAATTTGTCTGTTGAGTAGGCGTCCTCTACTGTCAAGAAGTCTGTCCATGTCTCCGGATTGGTGGAGGAGGCGGGTCTGCCATTGGTCTGCAACGGCATCTTAGACCATCGTTTGTTATCTCCCTCACCAACCTCCACGAATGACCACACCACCCAGCGGGGTACTTTTTTGAGGGTAGCCGGTATGTTCTGTGTCAAAACGGGTAATGTTGTTGGTTTCATAATTCCTTTCTTCTTACCTATATAAATGCAAAAACTAGTGTATTTGTGGTTTCATAATGTGAAATATTGCCAAAATTTGGTTTATGTTGCACTGCATCCATACTACCCATACAAATTAAATAAGAATCATTCTCATTGACATTCAATATAATCAAGCACTTAAAAATTATTTGTACCAGTAGTACTAGTAGTACCCCTTACTTTATCATTTTTAATATTTTTAAAAAAAATAAAAACGTAGTGGTGGGTAAAGTGCGTTTATACCCATACTACCCGTACTACTAGTACAATTGAAATTCCCGCCCCAATGGATTAAAATAAAGTTAGATGCAGACGTACGTCCCAATGGTAGTCCAAAAGCAGGTATGGATTTGACCATCGGGGGTCTGTACTGTATCAGCCAATGCGTAGGCAATGTGTCCTAAGAAGTATAGTGCGGCAAATAGTAGCACCCACTTAATGTACTTATCCCATGGGTCTTGGTTCATAGTTTCACCTGATAGTCTAGATTGTTGTTTAGGAAGTTGTACGCCCATTTTCTAAATGCCTCTCGGTTCTCGCTCGTTTGCTCATCGTTTTCGTCCCACTCTGCAAATAAGACAAACTCACCCTCTAAATTGTTAAACTCGATGCCAATAAGGTCACCATCTTGGTAGATATCGGTTGGTATTACTTCTTGTTTCATAGTTGCTCCTTGGTTAGTTGCTTCTCGTCCCAGCTATCGGGTGATCCATAATCACCACGACTGGAGCGCATACGCTCCTCGTCTCGGTATCGTGGCTCTACTGCCCACCACGCCAGTGAGGACTCCTTGTACTCTAAGAACTCATCGTTGGGCTCAAACAGGGGGTGGTTCATGCCCTCGATGTCGACTGTACACACCACGTCCGCCTGCCGTACCCATGGTGTTCCATTGATCCGGTTGCGTGCTCGAATGAAGCGATTGTATGCCTTGGTCTGCTCCGTTGATAGTTGTAGCATTCATTCCTCATTTTCTTCTAAGAACTTCTCATTTTCGAGTGAGTCCAATGATACTGGCTCACGGCTGATATAACCCCTAAGTTGGTGCACCCTCGATACGCTAATATCAAGTATGGCAGATAGCTCTGTCACTGTTGGCTCGCGCCCTAATAGCTGGGATAGTACACGCTCCTCGTACTTCATCTTCTTGATGTTCAGCATGATATTGACCGGCAGTCGGATGATGTTTGAGGTATTGTTAAGCTCGCGCAGTACAAAGCGCCTGATAAACGCGCAAGCATAGCTAGAGAATCGTACGCTCTTGGTTGGTTTCCAGCTACGTGCCGCTAATAGTAGCGCCTCGTTGCCCATACCAATCAAGTCCTCGAGCGGTGTCTTGCCATGGTGCCACGCCGTCATCTTGGAGGATACCATGTACGGCACCAGTCTGAGGTTATGTGTCACAAGCTCGTTGAACGCCTCCTCGTCACCCTTGGCGATACGACGCCCTAGCTCGTGCTCGTACTCCATTGGTAGCTTAGAGATATCCATGCGTAAGAGCTCTTGCAGGTAGTCTGACTTGATGTCGTTGTTGTCACTCATTGTGGTTTCTCCTAAACAAAATCTCAACACGCGCCAGTATCTCCTCGTACATTACAATGGCAATACCCAAGATAAGCCAAATGAGCTCTGAGAATTGAAAGCCCTTATCGAGCTCCGCCCACGCGAATATAATCATTAAGAATCCAAATATCTTCAAATTAGTGCCTCTTTAAGTAGTAGTGTAGCCATCTCGTATGGATTGGCTTTGGGCTGGCGTGGCAGTGCCTTTAAGACCATGCCACTGGTTAGGTAGGGGGTAGCCTCCAGCTTAGATACAAACTTCCGGCAGGCACCCCCAAACTCGTCAATTAACAGGTAGCGATACTGGCTCATTGGCTCGTTGCTCCTGTTTCCATTTAGTCCACACGTCCAGTAGGTTTACGTCCGGCACGGGGGTTGATAGGATGTGATCAATAAAGTCCTGCTCTGTCTTGTTGAGTCTCTTGATGGTGTTTAGTCCGTGCATTTTGATAGCCTCTCTGTTGGTACATCTTTTAGTATCTGAATGACAATATCCCACTGCTTTTGTGTTGGTCTAACACCTTGGAATCTTTCGTTAAATGCTTTAATAAAAACCACAAATTTATTTGTATTCATTATACCTCCAGTGGTTTAACGATTACTGCCTTGATGTGTTGGATGGTGGTCACCGAGCGCACAAACTGCTCGTCCGATAACTTACGCACCAGTGGCGCGCTGATGTTCTCGCGGTCGTACTCCTGCACCTCGGCAAAGAACGACTCGCCTTGGTACTCACCCACGCCTCGGGCAATGAGCTCTGCCTTTAGCTTGCTCTTGATGATCTCCAGCTCGTTGATCTGCTGGTTGATGATGCCGTACTGGTCAATGATGTTGTTCATAATTTCTCCTATTAAAATCATATTTTACTTTAAGTTGATGCGGTGTGTCAACAAGTTTTTCACGCATTGTTTCTAGTGCATTTCCGAGCCAATATCTCCAGTGTTTTTCAGTCACCCCTATCGTGGTATGCGTCTGACCTGCCATAAACGCCTCAATGACCCTGCGCTCTAACGGATTGAGACAATCACGGATCATGCGCCTTACTACAATCCTCTTCATGCTGAGGATGTTAGTGTCGGGGATGGTTGCTTCGTCATTGTTAATAAAGTCCAGTTCGGTTGGATCCCACTCCTCCTCCCATAACTTGGGTGAGCGTGGTTTATGAATCAATGGATGTCTGTACATTATTTCACCCCCTATGTTGTTTGAATGTAAGTATGTATTGTACATTATCTTCGTCCACCGCGTCAAGTGATACGTAAGACTCACTGCCACTGCCTGTCCAATAGTCCCACGCCTCTTGTGGGGTATCAAAGTCCTTCGCCTCGTTGATGTTGTGAATGATGGCCAGTGGGCTAGAGTCCTTACTGCCCTCTATGCTAAACCGACCAAACTCGATGTCACCAAAATAATACGTAGTCATTATTTCACTCCCGCCATGTTGGTTGCCCAGTCCTTACCACTTCGCTCCTTGACATACTCCCAAGAGCCCTTGGTGCCCTCCTTGACGTGCAGGCGCGATGGGATGGTGTTGCCGTATGCGTCCTTGGCGTCTTTGAGTCCTAAGAGGCACTTGCCGTCACTGATAGCCTGCATCATGGTGCGACCATATGATCCCTGTAATCCCCACATGCCCGAGTTAATGGCGCGCTGGATGGATGTGTAGTACTCCCCCTCGTCCACACTGTCGTCTGTCTCGATGTTGTTGATGTCTTTGATTGTGAATGATGTCATACTGCCTCCTCTCTTACAATACGGCATGATAGTGTGCCGTGTTTTTGTTCGTGAAATTTACAAAATATTTTAGCGTTGGCATAAGTCGGGACTTGTTTTGTGTGCCATTCATTATCTAAAAAGTATCGTACAAAATTATGATATGTTTTCTTCATGTTAATTCTCCTCATGTAATTGAATTCGTGCCTGCTCGGGGTTATTGTACCACCTATTGGCGATCTCCCACGCGTCGTCCTCATCATGCGCGTAGATGGTCGTGCGGTACTGGTCTGCTAGTAGTAAGTCGTACAGTGCACCCATTATTCTGTCTCCTCTACTTGGTGTGTCACGTCGTACTCAAGAATTGCCTCGCCGTCCTGTAACTGCTCTTGGATAGCCTCGTATATCCATGGTGACTTAAGCAAGTAGCCGTCGTCGTCCAGCCGTACCTCGATTTTGATTGTGTATGTTGTCATTTTGTTATCTCCACTATTCTAAACTCTTCTCTGTCGTATGGGCTTTCAATGTTGCCCTCCTTGAATGCCTCCTGCTCGTCATCCAAGAAGCTATCGAGCTCGTTTAGCGCATCCTCAAAGCTATCGTACGTGCTAGGTGTCTCGTTGCCGTCCTCGTCATAGTCTGACCACGTATTGATCCATCCGTCGCATAGCGTGTAGTGTTGTACCTCGTATCTCTTAGTCATTATGCCTTCTCCTCTTCGTACTGGCGACGTGTCATGTACACGATGCCCATACCGCTCAGTGTGTTTGGGTTTGGTTTGCACACCCCGATGATGTCATCAGGTGACTGCACTGGCTTAGTGTACTGGATTGGGTATGATACATCGGGCGTTGTTGGGGTGCGTCCCCAAGTGCGTGATACATAGCGCGCCTCGTCGCGTGCCCTGCATATTGAATTAAGTGATCTCATACTGCCTCCTAGATAAATTGAAAGTACTCAGGGTTAAACTCGCCCCACTGCTCTGCCTTGTCGCCGATCAGCGAGCCCTTACCGAGCTCGTGGTCGAATACTGCCACGCAGTCCTGATCCAGTGCCGTCGCCAGCACGTCCAGCGACCCCTTGTGGCTGATGTACTGGATGATGACTGTAGGCTCGTCCCCATCATAAGAGACGCGCAGGTTGACAATGTCCTGCACAAATACCAGCGCGACCTCGAGTGTCTTATCGACACTGTTAGTGTTGCCAATGAATGGATTGTTTAATCCGATGTTGAGTGTGTACATATATGCTCCTGTTGTTTGGTCTCATCAGTATACTCGAAAAGTATAGACCACGTCAAGTGGTTTCGACCTGTTAGCCTTGGAAAATTCTAAACTGGCTGGCTGGGAAGTCCTGCGAGTGTTGAGCTATCAGCCTGTTAGCCTTGAACTCACTGGCAACAACGTTAACAGTAATCCAGCCGTTTATAACATACTCTTGCACTTTGAATTTGAATGACATGTTAGGGCTCCTATGTATTGGTCTCATCAGTCAGCGCATTACGCTGAGACCACGTCTCCGTGGTTTCGACCTGCTTACTCAAACTCTCTGACCATCTGCTCTACTGCGTAGAACGCATAATCTAACTTCTGTTTTAGATCATAGTTTGCTTGCTGTTGATCTACCAAGTACTCGAGGCGCTCAGGGTTGCCCTTGAGTGCGCTCTTGACTATTGCATCGTGGGTGTATGTTGCGTGTGCCTGCACCCTGCGTTCTGCCTTAAGTACTTCTAAGATGGTCATTAGATGTGCGTAGGACAATGCTGTCTTGATTGCTGTTGTCATGGTATAGCTCCTGTGTGGTTGTGTATTAGTACTGCCTCGAGCTCACTGGTATCAATGAGCTCTGAGCATTACTATCTATCCACTGTTGAGAATGCTTAGCTCCGTGGGTAACTCTTCACTAGCATCTATGCACTAGGTCTGCCACATGATTAGAGAGGTTGGTACTTAGTCGCCTCTTGAGTGGATTAGCCACTGCACTTCCGATGTAAAACAGTATACCGACCTTGGAATGGAATGTCAACACCTATTTAATACCTGACTAAACTGTGGGGTTATGTGGTAAATAGTGGGCGGGATTGCGTTGTGACTAATAGCCCACACTCGCCCACCCACCAGTCTGCCTCCTCGCGTACGCGTGACCTGTGAGCCCTTATAGTATATGATAGGCAAGCGATCAGCGCACACCCTAGGCTACCCCCTCACCTCATAGCCACTCTACCCACAGAGCCCTTCTCGTGCCTCCTATCCGTCAATAGGTACATACCCTTAGTGCCACTTAAGTTAGTAGCCACTAACATCATGCACCACATTGGTGCGCTGGTCTGCGTTTCACATTGTGAGATAACATACCACAATGTGAAACGTTTGGGCGCGAGGCTATGTGGAGTGAGTGCTTACTTACATCATGCACCACATTGGTGCGCCCCAGTGAGTACTCACTTACTTAGTGCACCACATTGGTGCATAGACTGTGTGGGCTACTCTGCTCGGCAGGGCGCGGGGCTATGTGCCAATGTGTCACGTTCAAGCATGCTTTCCTTGGTGGGGTGTTGTTTATATACCACATACCCCAATTTGGGTCCTGTACGCCGACCAGCCGCCGGGGGCCCCATAGACCATGAGTTTTGTATAATTCCATGCAAAAACCCGTTTTTCTAAATTTTTTTTTTGAAAAATACATTCTATATACGAATAATGATATATAGACTTATTTCTATATAACTAAAAGTAGTCATTTGTCAGGGTAGTATGGGTAGTACCCCTTACTTTATCATTTTTAAAATTTTTTAAAATAATAAACGTAGTGGTGGGGGTAACCTGGAAAACAGCGCGCAACCCATACTACCCTGACAAATGGGGACAGAGTCAAGTTATATTTTTCTGTGGTAAGGCGCTTTACCTGTTTATTTGCATTAATATAAGTATGACAGATAAGTATGTATACCAAATCCAAGGCGCGTTAGAGAACGCCGCCGGTGAGTTTAAAGGCTTGCGGATACTGGTATGTGACCTGTACAACTTTGACTCAGTGGATGTGCCAGTGGATATACTGGACAACGAGACGGCAAAGTACATCCAGTTTAGGCTAAACTGCACCAAGGAAATAATGAACATAGCCAAGCTGCCATTTAAAATCCAAGATAATATTCGGGGGCCGTTAGGCCCCTGGCTGGACCACTGGGTCCGAGAAAACTTCCATGGCGATTTTAGCAACAGAAAAAGTCTTAACTTATAACTACTGGAAGCCAGCCTACAAGATTGAGGTTGGTGACTACCTGTTTGACCACAACGGAAAACCTACTAAGGTTACACTGGTCCAGCAGTACCACACCCAGGATTGCTACAGGGTCACCCTATCTGACGGGCTGACTATCTCAGGCGACAAAAACCTGGCATTTCCCACAGAAAACTTAAAATACCGAAATAGGTTACAAACCTATAAGGGCTTCTTTAAATTTCGAAGACCATTAAGACCTATGAGTATCGAGGCTTTACAAAGCACATCTTTAAAAATAAAAGACAAGGAACTAGCATACTCCATCCCGTCTACTAAACCATTGGCGCTACCGCACCAAGACCTACCAGTACCCCCGTTTGTATTTGGATACTGGTTTATGAACAAAAATGCCACAAACCATATCAGATGCCCTAAGGCCTACAAGGACATAATTCCCCAAAAACTAAAAGACCGAGGGTATCTGATAACCCAACAGCGTTGTCATAAAACCCACCGCATGGTCTATAGTACCGAGCCTAGAGTTGAGATACAGCTGATTGGTAAAATACCAACCAGCATCCCAGATAACTACTTACTAGGATCTGTGGATCAAAGAATTGATCTGCTCTCTGGTATACTATACGCCAAAAGAGGGTGGTACAATTTAAAAAACGATAGGTTCACCATTACCCTAAAAAGTTATCAACTTATACGGCAAATACAGGGACTTGTAGAATCCCTTGGAATTAAAACAACAATGTACTACAGGGAAGATAACAACGAGTACATATTCTCATTTCGTAGCCGTCTGCAGCTCATGGACCACCAGGTATCACCAAAGATCAAAGTCCATCAAGCCAGGCGTTACATTGCGAACATTAAACAAATTGAGCCACAGCTGTGTGTTCATATAGAAACCGAGGGGGCTGATAAGAGCTTCTTAGCCGGAGAGGGCTTTATTGCATGTCTTTAACACAAAAACAAGAAGTTACGTTAAGTAAATTCGCAGAGTCACATAAACACTGGCCCAAACAACAACTTGATTCCACACTGTGGCAAGTCAAATGGAGCCTACAGGCACTACCCCACCAAAAAGAACCAGAAGATGGAGAGTATGATACATTCCTTATGCTTGCTGGCCGGGGATCAGGCAAGACGCACACTGCTAGTCATTGGATTGGTATTCGTGCTTGGAAGTACAGCGGAACCCGCTGGCTTGTCACGGCACCCACTTCAAATGATATTCGGGCTACCTGCTTCGAGGGAGACTCAGGACTCCTCAACATCATCCCCGCCAGCCTCATCAAAGACTACAACAAGTCCCTGTTTGAGATCACCCTCACCAACGGATCCATCATTCAAGGCATCCCCGCCTCCGAGCCGGAGCGCTACCGCGGCAAGCAGTTCCATGGCGCCTGGTTTGACGAGCTCTGCGCCTTTGACTACCTTGACCAAGCCTACGACGGCGTCCAGTTTACCCTCCGACTCAAAGACCCCAGAATCCCCAGGGTGCAGCAAATTATTACCACCACCCCAAAACCTAAAGAGCTCATCGTTGACCTCAACGAGGGTAAGGTCGGAGGGGATGTCTACGTCGTCAATGCCTCATCATACGACAACCGGGACAACCTCTCTGAGACGTTTTTCAAGCAGCTAGAGACGTATGAGGGCACAGACATTGGAAGGCAGGAGATCTATGGACAAATCCTTGACCCCGAGGCGACCGGCATCATTAAACGTAAGATGTTTAAAATGTGGCCAGCCAACAAGCCAACCCCCGAGCTAGAGTACGTCATTGCCTCCTATGACCCAGCAACATCAGAAAAGACAATGAACGACCCCACCGCATGCACAGTGTGGGGAATATTTGAACAGGAAGATAAGGGGACATCTATTATTTTACTGGACGCATGGGACCAACACCTTGCGTACCCACAACTACGACGTAAAGTAATTGATGACTTCAAAGAGGTTGTGTACGGATCTGATAACACCTTCGCTAAGGGCCGTAAAGCTGACCTGATACTCATGGAAGACAAGAGCGCAGGTATATCCCTCATCCAGGAACTGCAGGGCTCTGGGGTGCCTGTAAGGGGCTACAATCCCGGCCGTGCTGATAAGGTACAACGTCTGAACATTGTAGCACCCCTAGTTGCCAAGGGTAAGGTCTACATACCAGAGGATGCCAAGATTAAGGGTGAATTTGCGGAATGGGCCAAGAGATTCATTCGTCAGGTGTGTTCTTTTCCAGAGGCCGGTGGCCACGATGACTACGTGGACTCACTATCCCAAGCGCTTCGTGTCCTGCGAGACTCAGGCTGGATACAGTTAGATTTCCTTCCTGCCCGTGACTATGACTACTCGGATGACCTCGCAGCACGTAAATTTTCAAACCCATACTCACAATAGGGCGGTTTTGGTCATGTTTTTGCATTAATATTAATAGGACAAGTAAATTCGTCCATCCCATTCATAATTGCCGGTATAACTCCTTCCGAGCAAAAAATATAAATAATCTATGGCAAATCCAAAACTTCCGATTCAAGCAGGCAACAATCTACCTATGCAGGACCGGGAAGACGAAATCCATGACGCCAAAGACCAAGACGCCGAGATGGAGGCATTTGAGGACGCCCTTGGATTAGATGAAGACGAAGTTGAGCAAGAGGTCATTGAAAATGATGATGGCTCGGTTATTGTAAACTTTGCACCAAAATCTAGCCCAAAAGAATCCCCAGAGTTTTATGCAAACTTAGCCGATGTATTTGACCAAGACGATTTAAACGAACTGGCAAATGAATACTTAGACTACATTGACGTTGACCGGGAGTCACGTAAGCAACGAGATAAACAATACGAAGAAGGTCTTCGTCGTACAGGCCTTGGTAAAGACGCACCTGGTGGCGCCACATTTGATGGTGCCTCTAAGGTTGTGCACCCGGTCATGGCAGAGAGCTGCGTTGATTTTGGTGCATCATCATCAAAAGAATTATTACCACCCGATGGAATTGTTAAATCAAACATCAAGGGCTCAGCCGACAGAACAAAAGAAGAGGTTGCTAATCGTAAAGTAGAATTTATGAACTGGCAGCTTACAGAACAAATACCTGAGTTCCGCGACGAAATGGAGCAGTTGCTGACCCAACTCCCACTAGGCGGTTCTCAGTTCCTTAAATGGCGCTATGACGCCGAGCAAGCAAGACCAACATGTGAGTGGGTCCCAATTGACAATATACTCCTTCCGTATTCATCTACAAACTTTTACACAGCGCAACGTGTAACTGAAGTACAAGACATTACAGAGGATACATTCTTACAACGTATTGAGGCAGGTATCTACATTGATATTGACTCAGACTATACATCAGATGCCCCGTTAACAGAACAGACTCGCTCACAAGAGGCTAACAATAAGATCGAGGGCAAAGAAGAGCCATCTAAAAACATTGATGGTCTACGCCGTATTTATGAAGTAACCTGTTTCATGCGTTTAGATGACGATACAGAAACAGAAGGCCGACGCGCCCCGTACATCCTAACTATTGATGAGACAACATCCAAAGTATTAGCACTCTACCGCAACTGGGAATGTAACGATGAAAAACTGGAAAAACTGGACTGGTTTGTCGAGTTTAAATTTATTCCTTGGCGTGGAGCTTACGCCATTGGACTGCCTCAGCTTATTGGTGGGCTATCTGCTGCTCTTACCGGCGCTCTGCGTGCTTTACTTGACGCTGCGCACATCAACAACAGCCAGACGCTACTTAAGCTCAAAGGTGGAAGAATTGGTGGACAGTCTGATAGAATCGAGCCAACGCAAGTTGTAGAGATTGAAGGTGCACCAGGTGTTGATGATGTCCGCAAAATTGCAATGCCAATGCCGTTTAATCAACCATCTTCTGTACTGTTTAACTTATTAGGTTTCTTAACAGACGCAGCTAAGGGTGTGGTAACCACCGCCGAAGAAAAAATTGGCGAAGCAAACAACAACATGCCCGTTGGCACAACCCAGGCGCTTATTGAGCAAGGTGCCAAGGTATTCTCCTCTATTCATGCTAGGTTGCATCGCTCACAGGCTAAATCTCTTGCAATCATCTCACGTATCAATCACTGGTACCTAGATGAGATGGACAACCAGTCCGGGACAGAGATTAAGGTACGTGACTTTGCGTACAACTCGGATGTGCGCCCAGTATCAGACCCTAACATATTTTCAGAATCACAACGTGTTGCACAGAACCAGGCACTGCTACAGATGGCCTCTTCCGCGCCTCCAGGGATGTTTGACATCCGTGCTGTATACCGTCGTGTACTACATCAATTAAAAATTCCTTCAATAGAGGAAGTACTACCAAACCCATTGGGTGCCTCTGAGTCTAACCCAGCATTAGAAAATGTCTCCATGACAATGGGACGACCAGCTGCAGCGTATCCAGACCAGGACCACATCTCCCACATTAAGGTCCACTTAGAGTACGCTAATAATCCAGCATACGGAGGAAACCCAGTAATTGGCCCGGTATTTGCCCCGCATGCACTAGACCATATTAAACAACACTTAACATTACATTACCTCCAGTCTATGCGATCCTATGTTGCTCAGGCATCTGGTGGTAAGGATGTCCTTAATCTTCATCAAGAGAACGCATTAGACATTGAGGCGCAACAAGCTCTAGCACTTGCGTCCCAAATGGTAGACCAAGACTCCAAAGAAAACATGGCCCAATATGTTCAGCAAATTGCTGCACTGGCCCAAAAAGTTCAACAGGCTCAACAGGCTCAACAGCAACAAGCTGCTAATGCAGACCCAACAGCTCAAGTTATTCTCAAGACTCAGATGGCTGAGACTCAGCGTAAAACACAAGAGTCCCAAGCTAAGATGCAGATGGAGACGCAACAGGACCAACAGAACTACCAGCTTGAGGTTGCAAGACTTCAACAGCAGGTTCAAGAGTTGCAGGCTAAGTACTCCACACAGACAAACATTGATAACCAACGCAATGCCACAGACATTGCAATGGCAAATATCAATAATGCTGCAAAGGAGCGTATTGCTATGATCTCTGCGGGTTCACAAATGGATCAACAGCAGGCCCAATTAGACCATGAGCAGAATCAATCCGCTATGCAGGCTATCGCTGCATCAGATCAAGATATACGTCAGCACGGCTTAACAGTACAACAGCAAGCATTTGAGGTACAGGCAAATCAAGTTAAACAACAGGCTGATGCACAGCAAAAAGCTGCATTGGCTGCGCAACAACACGGTCAACAACTGCAACAAAATGATCAACAGCATCAACAGGCATTAGAACAACAAGCATCAGCACCACAACCAACTACCACACCAGGAGCACAATAATGGCAAAAAACCCACAAGACGGCGGCGAATTAGGCTTCCGTAAAACATACAAAATGACTGGAACTCAAAGTTCTGGCGGCGGTCCAGCAGCTAAAGTAGACACAGGAACCTCAGGTTCTAAACGTGCTAACAACGCAGTACTTAATCAAAACAAAGTTCGTTCCAGCAAAGTTGGACCAGACAAAAACTTAAAAGAAGTTAAGACAGGCAATTTCTACTGAAAAAATTCTGTGAAAAGACTTAATCCACAAACAGGTAAATTTTTTAAACGCGGCGATCTGCGAGAAGATGGATTTATGTTTCATCATTACCGATACGATCGTCCGCTAAAGGATGAATATTTAACCGAATCGTGGTATAGTCCTGCAGCTTTTTCCCAGCAAAATGTTGGAATGGCAAAATGTAGGGAAAGAAATAGAGAAAAAGCACGAAAAACAACAAGAGAATGGCAAATAGCCAACCCCAGCAAAGTAAACACATATTTTGCAAAACACAGGGCAACAAAATTGCAAGCAACACCAGATTGGTTAACAAACAAACATCATTTGCAAATCGAAGGCTTTTATTTACTTGCAAAAGAAATGGAAAAGCAATTAAATGATAAGTACGAAGTGGATCATATTGTGCCATTAAAAGGAAAAACAGTTTCGGGGTTGCATGTTCCTTGGAATTTACAAATCTTAACTAAAAAAGAAAATTGTTCAAAAAATAACAGTTTTTAGGGCGGAATACTGCTCTATTTGCATTAATATGTATATGAAAGACTTTTTATCAGAAATTATCTCTCGTACGAGAGACGAACAAAAGAAAATAGCGGAAGCCGTCACCGCTGGAAATAATGTAAACTCCTTTGAGGATTACCAACGCCTAGTTGGAAGACATGAAGGTTTTTCAGAGATACTGAACATTATTAACGAGATTTTGACGGAAGACGAAGACGACCTGTAAAGGTTATAGGAGGCAGCCGAATGGCAGCATTTGATGTTAGAGCAAAAGAAGAACCAGATACTAGATCCGAAGAAGAATGTTTCCCGGTTGTAGAGCATGGAACTGAAGTAGCTGGAGATAGAGTTTTAGTTCAACTAAGACGCCCTAAAACAGCAAGTAAAGGCGGGATCATTTTTGTAGATGAGACCACACAAACGATTAAATTTAATGAGACTGTAGCTAAGGTTGTCCAGGTTGGACCTTTGGCATACCGAAACCTAGACGACTTAACCCCCTGGATTGAAGGTCCTTGGTGTAAAGAAGGCGACTTGGTTCGTACGATTAAGTACGGTGGCGACCGATTTGTGGTTGACGCAGGGGATGAGGGAGCACCGGTGGTGTTTATTACCTTACAGGCCCGTG
>Ga0316228_1000900_pt1 | contig 34999 bp, 33 predicted proteins | sample TBH18021metaG_FD_206005 | JGI IMG/M metagenome (GOLD analysis project Ga0316228, IMG submission 206005) | Freshwater microbial communities from Trout Bog Lake, Wisconsin, USA - TBH18021 | ecosystem: Environmental > Aquatic > Freshwater > Lake > Hypolimnion/Profundal zone | place: USA: Wisconsin... | reverse complement strand
CCCAACATATCTAAATCGCTCGGCAAAAGACTTTCTGGTCCAATGACCCGAATATCAGCACAACCTAAAGTGCGCAATGCGAAGATATTCGATTTAGCAACACGACTGTGAACAATGTCGCCAACGATAGCGACTTTCAGGCCAGTAAAGTCCTTCTTAAAATGACGCATGGTATACATATCTAACAGCCCCTGAGTGGGATGTTGATAACTCCCATCTCCGGCATTAATGACATGCACATGTGGTGGCACATGTTCCGCTATTTCTATCGGAGCCCTAGAAACACTGTGGCGTACAACAAAAATATCTGCCTGCATTGCCACTAAGTTATCAATCGTATCCAACAGACTTTCACCTTTAGCGGTTGAAGAGGTCTGGATGTCCAAATTAATAACATCCGCTGATAAACGTTTAGCAGCAATCTCAAAGGTTGTACGTGTACGTGTGGAGTTTTCAAAGAAGAGATTGAAAACACTCTTGCCACGCAACAAAGGAACTTTTTTAACTTCCCTGGCAGGATCTGTGATGCTCACAAATTGCTGAGCGGTATCCAGAATATGAACAATCTGCTCTCTTGGCAAACCCTCAAGCGTAACAAGATGGGTGAGATTTCCCGCTGCATTAAATTGATTAAATGGTTTAGCAGATTCACCCATCAGTCGCGATCCTCAAGTTGAAAAGTAAATGTGCCATCGGTATTTTTTTCCAAGACAAGAACTTGATGATCGGGGGCCTGCACTGTTTCCCCTACGAAATCCGCAGAAATGGGAAGCTCACGATTTTCTCGATCAGCCAACACCATTAACTCAACTTTCGATGGCCTACCAAAATCAAACAATTCATTTAAGGCCGCTCGTACAGTTCTGCCAGTAAGCAAAACATCATCCAACAAAATAAGGTGTGCGCCGTTGACTTCATAAGGTAACTGAGTTGGCATTGTTTTCGCCGTCCGAATAGCGGTCATCCCTTTTTCAGCGTAATCATCACGATGAAAAGCGACATTAATAACTCCGTAATGCGCCAAACCCAGATCACTAGCCAGACGTTCGGCCACCCATGCGCCACCCATCGCCAAACCAGCTAATTCAAAGACCTCCCCTGAAGTTTTACGTTTACGTAAAACTTCCAGCAACTTTAGATATGACTGCTCGGCATTCATCTCAACTTATCCTAATTTTTCTCATGAAAGTACTGCTCCAAAATCAAGGCCGCAGACTGCGCATCCAAATTGTCCCGCATCTCAGGATTTCCCTCCAAAACAGCCGAGGTATAACGCTCATCCACCCAACTAACCGGCAGATGAAAGCGGCCATTTAGCTGATTTCCGAATCTCTTGGCTTTTGCACTCATTTCATGCTCAACACCATCAGGATGGCATGGCAACCCTACCACCAGTTGATTCGGCTGCCATTCTTTAATCAAGGCTTCTATCCGCCTAAACCGGGCATCATCTCCATTCTCAGCAATCGTTTGAATGGGCCGCCCAGCCTGCGTAACTGTATTTCCTACAGCCACGCCAATTCTGCGAGTGCCATAGTCAAAAGCCATTACCGTAAGCTCGCGCTTGACCTCAGGCATGCCCTGCCTCACCCGACAAGTGGGAGGGATCAAACCCCAAATGCCCCATAGTCCGTTCGTAACGCTGACTGGCAGGCGTATTAAAGATAATCTCCACCATCTCGGCGCGACTCAAGGGAACATTGATCCAGCCATTTAGCGAGATCTCTTCCTCAAGCTGTCCTGCGCTCCACCCCGAATACCCTAGGGTCATCAAGAAATTCTTAGGGCCCTGACCATTGGCTACCGCCTCAAGAACATCCTTGGAAGTTGTCATAGTTAAGCCACCTGGAACTGCCAGAGAAGAAGAATAGGCATTTTCAGAACTTGGCTCGTGTAATACAAAGCCTCTTTCAATCTGAACAGGGCCCCCAAAATACACAGGCTGCTTAAGCAACGGGGCAATTTCCAGCTTGAGTTCAATTTTGTCGAATAAAGTGGCTAAATCCACCTCCGTTGGGCGATTGACCACTAAACCCATGGCACCTCTCTCGGTGTGCTCAAACAAGTAAATGACTGAACCTGCAAAATTTGCATCCATCATCCCCGGCATCGCGATGAGAAACTGATTTGCAAGATGATCGGCAGAATAAGAGATAGATGACTCCACGCTTGGAGTTTGGGCGGATTCCAGTAATTCACCCGCAGGGGCTTTTTTAGCCGTGCTCATGTGGATTTATTTTACCGAATTACTAGATCTTTCCGGTAATCCAATACGCCAAGAGGCCAACCGACTCATGGGTCAGCTTATTCCAATTTTGGACGCCGTCCTCAAGGCTAAATGACCCCCATCTCAGAGTATAGGCAGTTTGATAATCCACTGGAATTGGAATAACCTTAATACCTTGTTTTTGAAAAATCCGCTCTGAACGGTACATATGAGTTGCCGAGGTAATTAAAAGCCATGGCTTTCTGGTTCCATCGGAGTTCTTCCCCCCAAATTCCTCAATCATCGACTTCGTATATAAAACATTTTCATAGGTATTGTGCGATTGATTCTCGTAATGAGCAGGCCGATCAGATAGGCCCTGCTCCACAATGAGTTGCCTAAAGGCATCCGCCTCTGAAAGCCCTTTGGGAGATAGACGGCCAGAGAACCCGCTAAAAATGAAAGGCAAGTCTGGATATAGGCGAATGAGTTCGAAAGCCTTTGTCACCCTCTCGGCGGATGAATAGATAGAAATTTCACCACGATCAAGCGCAATTTGGCCACCCTCAATTGCGCCGCCCAAAATAATGATCCCGCCAAGATCTTTCTCGTAGATCTGAGCTAAATTAGTCTTCGGGACCGTATCTTCCAGCACCCGCAAAAATACCTCGGAAGTCGGTAGCCACCCAACTAAAGCCAAGTCGGCCAAGGCCAGCAATAAGAAACGCCTACAAAGCTGTAGCTTTCTCAGAGTCAAAAATAAAAGACTCAAAACCAGAAAGACGATGACCCAATTTAATGGCTCGATGCAAAACTGCGCAATCTTTGAAGCTATAAAAAATAATGTACCCATAATTGAGAAAGATACTACCTTGTGGCTCAAGCATGCCCGCCAAATTACTCATAAGATAGCAACTATGAAAAAAGCACTAGTTTGGCTACGTCGAGATCTACGTCTTTATGACAATGCAGCATTGCATCACGCCCTAAAACAAAGTGATCAAGTCTGGCTGACCTTCATTTTTGATTCAAATATCCTTAAACCACTAACCCAAGGTCAGCTGAGTAAGGACGGTCTCAAATACGATCGCCGGGTTGACTTTATCTGGCAGGGACTCAAAGTAATTGATGAAGAACTGCGCCAACAAGGTGGCGGCCTTATTATTCGCTATGGCAATCCAACCAAATGCATTCCTCAACTTGCCAACGATCTTGGTGTCGACACCGTATTCACCAACCGCGATTACGAGCCCTCAGCCATTGCGCGAGATCAAACAGTCAAAGATGAATTAAGCAAACTCGATATTGAGTTTGCGGATTTCAAGGATCAAGTCATCTTTGAAAAAAAAGAGATTCTGACGAACTCCAACACTGTCTTTTCGATTTTCACCCCTTACAAAAATAATTGGCTGAAAACGCTCCAAGAAAAAGATTTAGCCGCCCACGACTGCACTCCAGGGCCAAATCAGTTTGCCCCCATTCCAAAAAAATTAGACTTACCCTTCCCAAACCTAGGGTCAATGGGCTTTGCCACGACTGGCATTGAAACCTATCTACCTCCTGGCCCTGAGGGTGGTCAACATTTTTTAGAAGACTTTCTTTCTCGTATTGAGCAATACCAAATTGGTAGGGACTTTCCAGCTATTAAAGGTGTTAGCTATCTCTCTACCCATTTACGTTTTGGCATGCTGTCCATTCGAGGGTTAGTAAGAGAATCGCATCGCCGGATGCTTGGGGGTAGCATGGGAGCCACCATCTGGTTAAGCGAACTCATCTGGCGTGACTTTTATTTCATGATTTTGGCTAACCATCCAAGACTAGCGAACGGGGCTTCTTTTAAGCCGGACTACGACAACATACAGTGGGAAGCCGGCTCAACAGCAAAGAAACTATTTACCGCCTGGTGTGAAGGTAAAACTGGTTACCCGCTCGTGGATGCCGCCATGCATCAACTCAATCAAAGCGGCTATATGCACAATCGGTTACGGATGATCGCTGCCAGCTTTCTAACCAAAGATCTTGGGATTGATTGGCGCTGGGGCGAGGCTTATTTTGCGGAGCATTTAAACGACTTTGAGCTCTCCTCAAATAATGGTGGCTGGCAATGGGCCTCCTCGTCAGGATGCGATGCGCAACCTTATTTCAGGATTTTTAACCCCATTACCCAATCGGAAAAATTTGACCCTGAAGGCAAGTTCATTCGCAGGTATTTGCCTCAATTAAATAAACTTTCAAAAAAATCGATCCATGCCCCTTGGAAAGCGGGGCATATTGAACTAGAAACCGCAGGGATATTGTTGGGTCGCGACTATCCTTTGCCAATCGTGGATCACGATGAAGCTCGCAAAAAAACTTTAGTGCGCTATAGCGTTGTTAAAAAAATCACCGCCGAATAACTCTGTGCGCCATTTCCGCTTAAGATAGGGCATGAATAAAATTTATGCCATTGGCGATGTTCAGGGGTGTGCGTCATCCCTGAAAAGCCTAGTCAAAAAATTACCCAAAGAATCAAAAATGATTTTTCTGGGAGATCTCGTTAATCGTGGGCCAAATTCTCTTGAAGCACTTCGCCAACTCAAAGTCCTGCAAGAAAAAGGGCGTGCTGAATGCATCCTTGGTAACCATGATTTACATCTCCTGGCGATTGATGCCGGCCTTAGAAAAACCAAGGGTCTAGACACTGTCGATAGCATTCTGCGCGCACCTGACCGAGCTGAGTTAATCGATTGGTTGCGTCATCGTCCGATGGCACTAAGCAATGGAAAAATCATCGCAGTTCACGCGGGAATTCTGCCGCAGTGGGATCTACAGCAAACCATTGAGTGTGCACAAGAGGTAGAGAAAGCGCTACGCAAAAAGTCCTATACCAACTTCTTGGCAAGCATGTATGGGAACACTCCGAATAAATGGAGCAATTCCCTGAGGGGTGTTGAGCGTCTTCGTGTCATCACTAATGCACTAACCCGTTTGCGTTTTTGCACGCCTACAGGACGGATGGAATTTGAAAGTAAAGAAGGCATAGAAAAAGGGCCTAAGGGCTATATACCTTGGTTCAAAGTTCCGAAACGCAAAACCCAAGATGCCTTAGTCTATTTTGGCCACTGGTCAACTCTGGGTCTGTTGAGGCAACACAATGTTATTGGACTTGATACTGGCTGCGTCTGGGGAGGGAAGCTCACCGCCATGGAAATTCCAGAGTCAGGCAAAAACTCCAAGAAGCTAGAGATTATTCAAGTGGATGGTTATGACCATCCCTTAAGAATGTAAATGCCGCATTAGAGCTTCTTAAAGGAGATCTCGGCCGCAGCAATGATGTACGCAAGAACAGCATCATCATGCGTAATCGAAGTGAAACCAGCCTCGTAAGCTGATGGCGCAAGATACACGCCCTCATCCAACATGGCGTGGAAAAACTTCTTGAATGCTTCAATATCGGTTTTGGTTACCGCCTCGTATGAAGTGGGCACTGTATCTGAAAAATAAAACCCAAACATTCCACCAACACTATCCACAGCAAAGCTGACACCCGCTTTATCTGCTGCTTGCTTCAATCCAGTCATCAGCTTTTGCGTTTGCGTAGTCAGGCGCTCATAAAAACCTTGACGAGAAATAATCTCTAACGTTTTTAAGCCTGCTGCCACCGCAACTGGATTGCCCGATAGGGTTCCAGCCTGGTAAACATTTCCTAAAGGCGCCAGCTTAGACATAATTTCTTTTTTACCGCCAAAGGCGGCCATAGGCATACCGCCGCCCATTACCTTACCAAGACATGTGAGATCTGGAACAATCCCTTGTAATGACTGCGCACCGCCCAAGGCAACCCGAAAGCCTGTCATCACTTCATCGTAAATCAGCACGCTACCGTGCTTACTTGTCAGATCACGAATAGCAGACAAAAATTCTTTGGAAGGTTTAATCAAATTCATATTGCCAGCAATAGGCTCTAAGATCACAGCCGCAATTTGATCGCCCTGCTTCTTGAAAACTTCTTCAATTGCCGCAACATCGTTATAGGGCAATACCAGGGTATGTTTAACCAAATCCTGCGGTACGCCACCAGATGATGGTGCGTTCCGAGTGGAATCAGCAAAAGTTAATAAGCCAGAACCAGCCTTCACCAATAAGCTATCAGCGTGACCGTGATAGCAGCCCTCAAACTTAATGATCAAATCACGGCCGGTATAGCCTCGCGCTAACCGCAAAGCACTCATCGTTGCTTCAGTACCGCTGGAGACCATACGCACTTGCTCAACGCTGGACATCAGCTTACAAATGCGTTCTGCTAACTCAATCTCACCCTCAGTAGGAGCGCCATAGCTAAAGCTAGTCTCGGCAGCTTTTTGTACGGCTTCAACTACCTCTGGATTGGCGTGCCCAACAATCATAGGACCCCAAGACATGATGAGATCCACATAACGCCGATCTTCAGCATCCCAAAAATATGGGCCTTTTGCTCTTGAAACAAAACGGGGGGTGCCACCCACCTGTCGAAAAGCCCTCACTGGAGAATTAACACCTCCGGGAATGGTTTTCTGTGCACGCTCAAATAAAACTTCGTTTTGTCCCACGATCATTTCCTATCTATTAAATCGCCATCATTTCAAAATCTTCTTTACGTGCGCCACACTCAGGACAAGTCCAGTTCATAGGAACATCTTTCCACAGCGTTCCTGGAGCAATACCTTCCTCAGGTAATCCCGCAGCTTCGTCATAAACCCAGCCACATATAAGGCACATATACGTTTTAAATTCCATACCCTGGCTCTTTCCTTATTAACCTTAATCAATCAGATCTTGCTCTGATTTCTCTATTTTAAGACCCACGCTTTTGATGCATCTCGAATTTAAAAAGGCGGCATTCCAATGGCCCATTAAATAAAGGGGTGCGCTTTGATTCTTTAATACGCAATTGGCCAGGAAGCGCCATATCCGCGGTTAAAACAAACACCTTCCAGCCTCCAAAAGCATCTTTAAGGTGCTGGCCAAACTGACGCAAAAATTCAACGAACTTAGGATCTTGCTCTTCCTGTGCCTGCAAACGTTTCAAAGATTCTCGGCTAGAACGCTTAGCGCTTTGACGACCGGTTTCCAAATTCAACTCAAAACGATTCTCGGGCTCTTGCCCATCATCCGCATAGCCATCATCCCCGCGTTCTTTACCGCGACCACCTTTAATCACCAAGCGCTCACCATAAGGAGGATTCAACAACATCACTCCTTCTTTTGGATTTGCAGGCGGCTTAGCGGCCAATGCATCTACTTGGCGCACCACTGGTAAACCTGGCAGTTGAGCGCGTTGCCAATTACTTTTAAACATGGATACCAGCTTTTCATTAATGTCACTACCGGTAATATTTAAAGATGCGGCATCTGGATATTGCTTACGCTTTTCCAAGATCTCTGCCAGAGCGGATTCCTTTAAACCAGCCCAGCGCTTTTGTTCGGCAGTTTCGTTAAATGGCCTCAGCCTCTGGAAGCCAAAGCCATGGGCGGACGTAACAAGAGCTCGATAAGCCAGTTTACTAGACTTGGTATCATCGCCGTACATCCCTGATCGAATCGCTCCAGGTGGAATAGCTAATGCCGTTTGTGCAGCCTCAATCAAAAAGGTTCCACTACCGCACATCGGATCAAAGAGGGTCTGTGATGGCTTCCAACCAGTGATGGACAAAATTCCGGCGGCTAAATTTTCTTTAAGCGGCGCATCACCCTTTTCATCACGCCAACCACGCTTGAATAAAGCCTCCCCTGAAGTATCCAAATAAATCGTCACTTGGGTTGCAGTCAAATGCGCTTGCACGCGTACGTCTGGAAAGGCGGTGTCAATACTTGGACGATCCCCAGTCACATCACGTAGGCGATCGACAATCGCATCTTTGATCTTCAGAGTTGCAAAGTTCAAACTCTTCAGTGGGGAGCGGTGCGCGGTCACATCTACTCGCAGAGTTTGCTTGGAGCCAAACCACTCTTCCCAGGCTAGGCCACTAGCCAGGCGATACAAGTCCTCTTCTTGACGATATGGAGCCTCGGCCATTTGCAGCAATACACGACTGGCGATACGCGAATGCAAATTTAATGCCATCGCTCCAGATAAGGGCGCAGCTAATCCCACTCCACCAGTTGGACTGGTGGGCGTTGGATCAATAACCCACCTTCCCAAAGCTTGTGAATCAGCTCGCTGAGCAATAGTCGCCAACTCTTGGGCAAGCGGGACTTCCAATCCACCAGGGCAAACAACAAAAAATCTCATGAGACTAACAATCCAAAAAGATGCATTAAAAGACTCTGAAAATTCAGAAATAAGGTTTGATCACAACCAGAGCAACGATCACGATCAGCAGAAGTACGGGGATTTCATTAAACCAGCGGTACCAAACTCCAGGGTGTTTATTCATGCCGGCGCGAAATTTTTTCAACAAACCCCAGCAAGCGTGGTGATAACCAATCACCAAGACAACAAAGAATAATTTGGCATGCATCCATATGGCCCCCCTGCCAATGCTGAAATACAACCAAAGCGATAGGCCCAACAAGATTGCTGGTACCGCAAGAATGGTCATGAAGCGAAAAAGTCGGTCAGCCATTCCCAAAATACGTTCATGGGCGATAGTATTTTTTTCTTCAGCCAAATTTACAAAAATACGCGGAAGATAAAAAAGCCCGGCGAACCAAGATGCTATAAAGACAATATGGAATGTCTTAATCCAAGTGTAGGCATTACCCATGATTTATTACGCCCTATTGGTATGTGAAGACATTTAACTACGGATCTCGCCATGACCCATGACGACATACTTAAGAGAGGTCAAGCCATCAAGACCAACGGGACCACGCGCATGTAATTTGTCATTCGAAATCCCAATCTCAGCACCCAAGCCATACTCAAAACCATCTGCAAAGCGCGTGCTGGCATTGACCATCACACTGGCGCTATCCACTTCTCGCAAGAAGCGATCGGCTGCTGCCTTATTGTTGGTAATAATGGCATCCGTATGTTTGCTGCCATAACGCTCGATATGATCCATCGCCTCATCAATATCAGCTACGGTCTTAATAGACAAAATGGGTGCCAAGTATTCGGTTTGCCAATCTTCTTCGCTAGCATCTACCAAGCTCTTGAAGCCCGCTTCCTCCAAGATCTTACGAGTGCCAGCATCGACACGAAGCTCAACACCCTTGTCTTGGTAAATTTTGCAAAGGCCTGGCAAGACTTTAGAGCCAACCGCTTTATTCACCAATAAAGTCTCCATGGCATTACAAGGCGCATAGCGCTGCGTCTTGGCATTATCACAAACCTTAATCGCCATATCGAGATCTGCATCAACGTCAATATAAGTATGGCAAATCCCATCCAAGTGCTTAATCATTGGAACGCGAGCTTCTGCCATTAAACGCGCAATCAGGCTCTTGCCGCCACGAGGGACAATGACGTCAATGTATTCAACCATGGTAATCATTTCACCTACAGCACTCCTATCGGTAGTAGCAACTACCTGCACGGCATCAGCCGGCAGCCCAGCAGACTCCAAACCTTGCTGAATAATCCCGGCCAATAGGGTATTTGAATCAATCGCTTCGGAACCGCCCCGCAAAATCACAGCATTACCTGATTTCAAGCAAAGTGCCGCGGCATCAATCGTGACATTTGGACGAGACTCATAAATAATTCCAATCACACCGAGTGGTACGCGCATCTGCCCCAACTCAATGCCAGATGCTTGTTTTTTTAATGCAGAAATTTTTCCAATTGGATCTTCAAGAGAAACGATTTGCTCCAACCCAAGCGCCATCGTCTCAATGGTTTTTGGAGTCATGGTCAGGCGATCGACAAATGCCGCATCTTGGCCGCCCGCTTTAGCACGCTGGACGTCAAGCTGATTCACCCGTTGAATTTGAGCAGACTGCTCGCGAACTAATTGGGCAATACGCAACAAGGCCTGATTTTTTTGCTCGCTGGATGCTCGAGACATAGCCCGCGACGCACTACGTGCACGCTGACCGATATCCTGCATCATTTGTTTTATAGAAGAGCTCATTTTTTAACCATCTACCAATATTTAAATTGTCTTGCCGCTTAGCGCAACAAACTCCCCACCAAACGCAAGCCATCCCAAGGGTCCGCTGGTAACTCAGCCGCAGATAAACCTTTAACCTGACGATCTAGTCCCGCAGCCACCTGCATTGCTCTGCGCAACCTTAAGGGTTGCACTCGTCTGAGCGCATTAGGATAAAGACGCTCTTTGTTACCCCATACCCGATTAGCCCGCATTAACTGCTGCACCGACTCACCAGCATCGCTCGCTACCTTTAATTTAGATAGTAGCCGAAGCTCTTCGGTTACGCTCCACAAAATCAAGACCAAAGATTCCCCCTCCCCCTTTAAACCATCCAACATGCGATTTAACCGAGGCAGGTCGCCAGCTAACATAGCCTCAGTGAGTTCAAAGACGTTATATCTTGCAACTTTCAAGATCGCAGAGCGAATTTGTTCTTCTGTTAGCTTGCCGGCTGGATATAGCAATCCCAATTTTTGAATCTCTTGGTGAGCGGCAATCAGATTGCCTTCCACTTGATCCGCGATAAATTCAAGGGAGCGCCGTCCTTCGGGACCGGACTCCACCTCTTGATCTTGCCTTTTCAAGCGCCCAGCGAGCCAATTGGGCAAATGGCTCCGCTCCAAAGAATCAATCTGAATGGCCATGCCTGCATCATCTAAAGCACTGAACCAAGCTGATGTTTTGGTTTTGCCATCCAACCTAGGTAAAACAATGCACACCACTGTATCTGGCCCATCAGGATTCATGACTTGTGACTGAATCTGTGCGGCGAACTGTTTCAATGCTTCAGCGCCATCGCGACCCGGCTTGCCTGTTGGAATACGCAACTCAACCCAGCGCTTATCACCAAAGAGTGACATCGTTTGGCCGGCATTCATGAGGGCGCTCCAATCAAAACCGCGCTCTTGCAAGAGAACTTCACGCTCGGTATATCCCAATTTCCTGGCAGAAGCTCGCAATTGATCGATTGCCTCCATCATGAGCAAAGGCTCATCACCACTAAAAATATATAGGGGCTGGATGGCGCTAGCAGAGCTTAGCGATTTGAGATGTGCATGCAAGGCATCGACTTTAACCATGCGATTTCATCATCTATTTTTAAAAACTTCTGACTTGAGGCGCTTTAGCCGAGATAGCCACTCGACGCAAAATCTGAATGGCCAAATCACTACGCATCGAAGTCAAGAACTGCTGCTGTTGGACATCGGTTGCAAGCACGGTGGAGACCGAGAAATCCATGTCACGGGTGATATAAATCTCCGCATCAGGAACAATCTCTTCACCCACTGTATTGAATGCCCTAAACCCAACTCGAATATTCAAGCGATAAGCGGAAACTTGTCCATTAGAGTTATATGCCAGAATTTCACGGCCACTTACATCATTGGTAATTTCCAGAATCAAATCAGCATCTTTTGGATTAATGGCCACCTTAGCATCCGTACCAGTCAAAATCGCCCTTTGCAAATCAGCACGCATAGGAGGAGAGGGGTTGCCCGTAATCGCAATGACCTTATAAGGCAGGTCGACCATTCCTCTTATGCGATAACCGCAAGCAACCAGAGGACTCACAAACAAAAAGCCAAACAAACCAAGCGTAGTACGTCTTAAGGAGTTCACGCCTTGCGCATCCAGCTCTGCTTTTTGATTTCGGCTCATATGCTCAGTTTCTATTAAAAAATTGATAGTCAATCACGCCACAATATTGACCAAACGACCAGAAACCACAATGACCTTCTTCGGCACACCACCACTTAATGCCCTCAGAGCCGGATCACTTTGCAATGCCAAAGCCTCAACTTGCTCTTTAGAGGCATCCGCCGGAACACGGATTTCGCCGCGCAACTTGCCATTGATTTGCAACATCAGGGTAATTTCAGTTTGTACTAAGGCTGCTTCATCGACCGTAGGCCAAGCCGCATCCAGTATTGTTCCAAACGTTTTAACGTAACCAGCATCTTTCCAAAGCACATGGGTCAAATGAGGCACTACTGGATAGAGGATCCGCAGGAGAATACTCAAGCACTCTCTCAGTACGGGGGCGTCAATCGCACACTCATCACCCAGCTTGACGGGCTCAAGCACATTTAACATCTTCATCGCGGCAGAGACAACCGTGTTGTACTGACGGCGTTGATAGTCAAAATTAGCCTGCCTCAAAATAGAATGTACTTCGCGGCGCAGTTCTTTTTCATCCTCATTGAAACCGGCTGGCAATGCATCTGATGCGGTGCTGATAGCGGCAGCCTGACTGCTGGAGTACACCCAAACACGACGCAAGAAACGCGATGCGCCATCGACGCCAGCGCCAGACCACTCCAATTGCTGCTCTGGAGGGGCGGCAAACATCGTAAAAATACGCGCAGTATCTGCGCCGTACTGATCAATCAAAGCCTGTGGATCAACGCCGTTGTTCTTGCTCTTGGACATCTTCTCAACGCCACCAATAATCACTGGCGCATTAGAACTGTTGCCCCTTAATTTTGCACCTTTTGGACGCCCCTTTTCATCGAGATCCAACTCAACATCAAGAGGATTTAACCAAGTTTTTTTACCGGAAGCATCTTCTGTGTAATAGGTTTCATTTAAAACCATTCCCTGAGTTAATAAGTTCTGGAAAGGCTCATCAAATGTAATCAGATTGAGATCGCGCATGACCTTAGTCCAGAAGCGCGCATAAAGGAGATGCAAAATGGCATGCTCAATACCGCCAATGTACTGATCCATTGGCATCCAGTATTCATTGCGCTCATCGACCATAGTCTTTGCATCAGAACCGGTGTAACGCATGAAATACCAAGAAGAATCCACAAAGGTATCCATCGTATCGGTTTCACGACGCGCAGGCCCGCCGCACTTGGGACATTTCACATTTAAGAAATCAGCACGTTTATTGAGCGGATTGCCGCTTCCATCAGGTACGCAGTCCTCGGGCAATACTACCGGTAAATCCGCCTCGGGAACAGGAACTGCCCCACAGCCTGAAATCCGCTCATCACCGCAATGAATAATCGGAATTGGTGTACCCCAATAGCGCTGACGAGAGATTCCCCAATCACGCAAGCGGTAGGTTGTTTTAATTTCTCCAATGCCCATTGCTTCCAAATCTTTAGCAACGACGCTAACCGCCTCCTCATATGACATGCCATCATACTTGCCACTATTGAGGCACTCGACATCTTCTTTTTGCGCGTACCAATCTTGCCAATGAATTGGATTAAACATTTCAGAAGAACCACGCAAAGCAACCACTTGCTTGATCGGCAAATCGTATTTAAGCGCAAAGGCAAAATCACGCTCATCATGTGCCGGCACACCCATCACAGCGCCATCGCCATAAGACATTAAGACATAATTACCAACCCAAACCGGAACTGGCTCATTTGTTAAAGGATGTGCCACATATAGACCAGTGGGCATGCCTTCTTTTTCTTGGGTGGCTAAATCCGCCTCAATAACACTGCCAGTTTTGCATTTCTCAATAAACGCAGCGAGCGCTGGATTGTTGATTGCTGCTTGCGTAGCTAAAGGATGTTCAGCAGCGACTGCGCAGAAGGTAACGCCCATGATGGTGTCTGCACGCGTTGTAAATACGTATAGCCGACCATCTTGAATAAAGTCTCCATGCGCATCAGCTATCTCATGTTTAAACGCAAAACGTACACCACGACTTTTGCCAATCCAATTTTCCTGCATGGTTTTGACGCGCTCAGGCCAGCCCAAGTTATCCAAACCTGAAAGGAGTTGTTCCGCATAAGCGGTAATGTTGAAGTAATAGCCAGGAATCTCACGCTTCTCAACCAAGGCGCCAGAACGCCAACCGCGCCCATCAATCACTTGCTCGTTAGCTAAAACCGTTTGATCAATCGGGTCCCAATTCACCACTTGAGTTTTACGATAAGCAATGCCTTTTTCCAGCATCTTCAAGAAGAGCCATTGATTCCAACGGTAGTAATCGGGCTTACAGGTAGCGACTTCACGCGACCAATCTATTGCCAGGCCCATCGCAGCCATTTGCTTTTTCATGTAAGCAATGTTGTCGTAGGTCCATTTAGCAGGCGGCACTTTATTCTGAATCGCCGCATTTTCTGCAGGCATACCAAACGCATCCCAACCCATCGGCATTAATACGTTAAAGCCTTGCATCCGCAATTGACGAGCCATCACATCATTAATGGTGTAGTTACGTACATGCCCCATATGCAACTTGCCAGAAGGATAGGGCAACATTGAACAGGCGTAATACTTTGGTTTTTTCTTACCAGTACCATCAACCGCACCCTCAGCCACTTTATAAACTTGCGCGCGCTCCCAATCAGCTTGCGCTGCCGCTTCAATACTGCGGTGGTCGTAATCCTTGCTCATTCAATACAACTCTTTTCTTCTATTTTTAATTGCTAATAATTTTTTGCGGAAAACCTACTTGCGCAATCCCAAGACATCTTGCATGTCATAAAGACCAGAATGTTGGTTTTGTAAAAAACGCGCCGCCCTTAAAGAGCCTTGAGCATAAGACTGGCGACTCGATGATTTATGACTAATCTCAATGCGCTCGCCATCACCAGCAAAGAGCACCGTATGGTCGCCAACGATATCGCCACCACGAATAGTCGCAAATCCGATAGAACCCTCTTTACGCTCACCCGTATAGCCTTCGCGTGCGTAGACCGCAACGTCATCCAATTTTTCACCCAGAGCGTCTGCAATCACTTCGCCCATTTTTAATGCGGTACCAGATGGTGCGTCTACTTTATGTCGGTGATGAGCCTCGATGATCTCAATGTCATAACCTTGATTCAACATCTTTGCAGCTACTTCCAACAACTTGAACGTGGCATTCACGCCGACACTCATATTAGGTGCAAAAACAATGGGTAACTTTTCTGATGCTTTTTTAAGACTGGCAATCTGCTCCGAACTCAAGCCAGTTGTGCCAACAATCATTTTGGTACCGGTCTTCTGGGCAACTGTTAAGTGCGCCATCGTTCCTTCGGGACGCGTGAAGTCGATCAAAAATTCTGCGCTAGTAAGCGCTTGCGTAACATCAGCGGTAATCACTACACCCGTGTTTTTACCCAAGAATGCGCCAGCATCTTCGCCTAATTGTGCGCATGAACCATGTTCGATCGCCCCAACCAACTGCGTATCGGCAGCATTGAGCACAGCCTCAATTAACATTTTTCCCATACGGCCAGTCGCTCCAGCGATTGCAATCTTCATCATTTATTTCTTCGCGTCTTATTAAAAGTATCTAAAGCCGTTCGCTTTAGCATGATCACAAAAATAATTTATATTTATCGCCTATAACTACTTAGCCTCATTCGCCGGCGGAACATTCATAGCACCAGGCCCCAATGCTTCAGGCTGTGGCACCGATTCTGCTGCTGGTTTTTTTGAAAAACTAAAAAAATCCCAGAATGAACTTGTACTTGAACCATCAACCACGGGCACAGGCGTCCCAGCTGGCAAGTTATCGGTTTTGCTCGGCACCATCAGTTCTGGCTGTTGCAATGGTGGCGTTTCTGGCGGCTTGTTGGTTCCGGTAATGATTTGCCAGAATGAGCGTTTAGCTTTTGCATAGTTATCGATTTCAGCAACCAACTCCACATCAGTCGGCAACGCGTCACCATCAAACTTCACAACCTTGTCACCTTCAAAAAATACTGTGACGCGACGGTCTTTACCAACTACCTGGCCATTACGCTTAAATTCGAAAACATAGTCCCAGCGATTTGCGTGAAAGTAATCCGCCAACAATGGGGTGCCCAAGATTTGCCGAACCTGCTCGCGAGTCATTCCTAATTGCAATTTGGAATACTGCTCAGAGGACACAAAGTTGCCCTGAACAATGTCAGGAACGTAAGGCCTGAAAATCTTATTCATCCAGTTTCGCTGGGTCTCGTCTACGGAGGTAGTACACCCACCGAGGCTAATCAGTCCAACAAAAGCGGCAGCCCAAAAGCGCCGCGAGACGGGGTTAAAAAAACGTGTAAAAAGTTGAAGGCAATTTTGCATGGGTGGCCGTATCATTAAGACATTGATTTTAGCGCCCAAAGCCATGAATATGACCCAAAATCCAACGCCAGCAGATTTACGCGATATTGGCCTAAAAGCCACCGGCCCTCGCATGAAAATTCTGGATTTTTTCCACCAGAACAATGGCACGCACTTTAGCGCTGAAGATGTGTTCAACGCCCTAGCAAAAGAAGACAACGATATCGGGCTAGCCACGGTTTATCGCGTTCTTACCCAGTTTGAGCAAGCTGGTCTTTTGCTACGCAGCCATTTTGAGTCCTCCAAAGGGGATGGCCGCGCTATTTATGAGCTAAACGAAGGCCAACATCATGACCATTTGGTCTGCCTGGATTGTGGGCACGTGGAAGAGTTTGTTGACGAGGCAATTGAAAAACGGCAACACGATATTGCTAAAAACCTTGGCTTTAAGCTTCAGGAGCATACTTTGGCCATGTACGGCCACTGTCAAAAGAAGAATTGTCGAAATATGCAGAAATAAGCAATTAACCGAAGATAAACAAAAAAGACCTCATTTAGAGGTCTTTTTTACATAGAAAAAGATTTTTATCGTCTTTTAGCTTACTTTACGGCCATTAAGGCTTCGGCAGCATTCAACATCTGAACCGAATAGCCCCACTCGTTGTCATACCAAGCTAAAACCTTAACTAATTTTCCATCAGAGGAAACGCGGGTTTGCGAAGCATCATAAATACTTGGGCGTGGATCATGGTTAAAGTCGATAGAGACCAATGGGAGTGTATTAAAGCCCAAAATACCCTTCAGCTCACCCTCACTTGCTGATTTAAGGATGGAGTTGACTTCATCCACGCTAGTTGCACGGCTGGCAGTAAAAGTCAGATCGACCACGGAAACATTAATCACTGGAACGCGCATCGCAAAACCATCAAATCGGCCCGCTAAGGCTGGCAATACCAAACCAACCGCTTTAGCCGCACCAGTTTTAGTTGGGATCATGCTGGTTACAGCAGAGCGAGCACGACGCATATCCTTGTGATACACGTCAGTTAAGACCTGATCGTTGGTAAACGCATGAATAGTCGTCATCAAACCAGATTCAATACCGATCTTCTCAAGCAATGGCTTGACCAAAGGTGCCAGACAGTTAGTGGTGCAACTAGCATTGGAGACAACAACATCGCTTGGCTTGAGTGCTTGCTGGTTCACGCCATAAACAATCGTGGCATCCACATCTTTTTCGCCAGGAGCGGAAATTAACACTTTCTTTGCGCCCTGAGAAATATGAACTATGGCTTTTTCTTTGGAAGTAAATTTGCCAGAACACTCGAGCACTAAATCCACACCCAACTCACCCCATGGAGTTTCCAAAGGATTGCGTGTAGAAAACATCTTAATGCGATCACCATTAACTACCATGTGATCACCGTCTACTTTTACTTCAGCGGGAAAGCGGCCATGAGCAGAGTCATATTGGGTTAAGTGAGCATTGATGTCGATATCGCCCATTGCGTTAATCGCAACAATCTTGATATCACGCCTAGGCCTTCCGCTAACTTGATCTTCATATAAAGCACGCAAAACCATACGGCCAATACGTCCATAGCCATTAATAGCGACACGAATTGTCATTTCATTCCCCTTGCCAATTATTTGCGAGCAACGCACTGCTTTACGGTCTTTGCAATCTGATCAACCGTTAAGCCAAAATATTCATACAGCACTGGTGCAGGCGCAGACTCACCAAAAGTATCAACGCCATGCACTGCTGCGCAACCATACTTCCACCAAAAATCAGTAACACCAGCCTCAACCGCAATACGAGGCACATTCACAGGCAAGACTTTCGCTTTATAGGCGGAGTCTTGTTGATCAAATACGGAAGTCGAAGGCATCGACACAATACGAATACCCAAACCTTCTTGCTCCAAGCGTTCGGCAGTTTGCAAAGCCAATGCAATTTCAGATCCAGTGGCGATGATGACTGCATCCATTTTTGCTTTTTTAGAATCACGCAGAACATACCCACCACGCGCAATATCTTTAATTTGCTGTGCATTACGTGATACGAATGGACAGTTCTGGCGACTAAAAATTAAAGCGCTTGGCCCATGCTTGCGCCCAATAGCAGAACCCCACGCCACGCCACTTTCAGTGGTGTCACATGGACGCCACACCATTAAGTTTGGAATTAAACGCAAACTCGCCACATGCTCAACGGATTGATGGGTTGGGCCATCTTCACCTAAGCCAATAGAGTCATGCGTAAAGACAAAAATACTACGCAGCTTCATCAATGCGGCCATACGCAAAGCATTGCGACTGTAATCAGAAAAAGTCAGAAATGTGCCGCCAAATGGAATATAGCCACCGTGCAAAGCAATGCCATTCATGATGGCGCTCATACCGAATTCACGTACACCATAGTTAATATGATTGCCCCACTGATCAGCGCGCACTGGTTTGCATGCACTCCAATTGGTTAAGTTGGAGCCGGTTAAATCTGCTGAACCACCCATGAATTCTGGCAAAGCCGGTGCCAAAGCTTCGATCGCATTTTGACTTGCCTTACGAGTAGCAACTGTTTCAGCCTTAGCCTGGCAAGCCTTCAAATACGCATCAAAAGTCTCTGAAAAGTCTTTTGATAAATCACCCTGCATACGACGTTGTAATTCTGATGCGAGTTCAGGATATTTATTTCTGTAGGCTTGAAATGCTTTATTCCAATCATGTTCGATTGATTGACCGCGCTTCTTAAAATCCCATGCTTCATAAATATCTTTTGGAATCTCGAAAGGAGCGTAGGGCCAATTCAATGCAACCCGAGTTGCTGCAATCTCCGCGGCACCTAATGGGGAGCCATGTACCTTGTCGCTACCAGCCATATTCGGCGAGCCTTGACCAATCGCGGTCTTGCAACAGATTAGTGTTGGCTTATCGCTTTTCTTTGCCTGCGCAATAGCAGCCGATACAGCCTCTGCGCTATGCCCATCAACTGCGCGAACAACATTCCAACCATACGCCTCGAAGCGTTTTGGAGTGTCTTCATTAAACCATGAAACAACCTTGCCATCGATAGAGATGCCGTTGTCATCCCACAAGGCAATTAATTTACTCAGCTTCAGCGTTCCAGCCAATGAACACACTTCATGGCTGATGCCCTCCATCAAACAACCATCACCCAAGAAAACATAAGTGTGGTGATCAACAATCTTGTGACCTGGTCGATTAAATTCTTCCGCTAATAATTTTTCAGCAAGCGCCATGCCAACTGCATTTGAAATTCCCTGCCCCAAGGGACCAGTAGTCGTTTCAACGCCTGATGTAATTCCATACTCAGGATGTCCTGGAGTTTTGCTATGCAACTGACGGAAATTTTTCAACTCAGCGATCGGCAAATTGTAGCCAGTCAGATGTAAGAGTGAATACAACAACATCGAACCATGGCCATTAGATAAAACAAAGCGATCGCGATTCATCCAATGAGGATCTGTCGGATTATGTTGTAAGTGCTCATTCCAAAGTCCAACAGCGATATCGGCCATACCCATTGGCATCCCTGGATGACCTGAATTAGCTTGTTGAACCGCGTCCATGGAAAGGGCGCGAATGGCATTGGCCATGCGAATTTGAAGATTTGACATCGTAAAATTAATCTCGAGGAAAATAAATTGGCTATATTTCAGTAATGCCTCAATTTTATCTTCCCGGACCCTGGGTATCCCAAAAGCCAATCCCCCTCACTCCTGAGCTTGCCCACCATTTGCGTGTTCGTCGAATTCAACCTGGGGAATTTTTCCCGGTATTTGACGGAAAAGGCCAAGTTGCAAGGGCGGAACTCCTATCTTTGACTGGAAAATCTGGCAACGCTCTGCTGACGGAGGCGCGCCTAGACACCCATCGCGAGTCCACCTATGCAATTACCTTGGCTCAGGGCTTGGCTGGTGGCGACAAAATGGATTGGATCGTAGAAAAAGCCATTGAAACTGGTGCCCAGAATATTGCGCCACTGCAATGCGAACGCTCCGTTATTAAGCTGACAGGCTCCAATAATGCTGAAAGAGCCCGGAAACGAGAAATTCATTGGAAAGCCATTATTCAGGCGGCCTGCGAACAATGCGATCGCACCGTCTTGGCCAATCTAGAGCCCATACAAACCTTTGAAAGCTACCTTAAAGCACCTCAAAAACCTGCTCTAAAGCTACTCTTAAGTCCAGATGCCCCCAAAACCATGGATTCAGTCCTGATTGCCGCAGAACCACAGGATATTGTTCTGATGATTGGGCCTGAAGGTGGACATTCTCCCGAGGAAGAAACTCTTGCCCAAGCGGCTGGCTATCAGCTTGTATCTTTAGGTGCTAGAGTTCTTCGAACTGAAACAGCTGGTATTGTCGCTATTACGACTGTTCATACGCTTTGGAACCCGGAAATGCAAAATCGCCTCAAATAGAGGCGATTCAGAAACTGCAAAGGCTAATTGATTTAAGCGAAAGAGTAGAACACGCGATAAGGCGTACGACGTTCTGCCCAAAAATCGACTGCATCACGGAAGACGTCCAATAGAGTTTCACGTGCTTCTTTATCGAACTTCTGTGTACATGGCAAACCCTCAAGAACCACCACAAAACCTGGCTGTGGGCCTGACTTGTCAACCAGAGTGGTCAAAGCATCTAAGAGTGGATCATAGTTCTTTGCTTGCTGCTTAGTCAGAGAGTAAGCAATGGCAATTGACTCAAGAACCTCGCCTTTGGTCATTGCATGAGCACAGCTCGCATAAATAAAGTGCTGACCCAACTCGGTAGCAGCCTCCTGCAAATCTGGCGTACGGAAAGCGCGAATCGATTGCACGATATTAGGGCGCACGCTGCGCAACATTGCCGGCGGTCCGGCATCACGAACAGCCAAAGCGGCACGCCAAGTAGCTGTCACTTTTTTCCCCGAAACTTGATTTGCTGCATAGGTTTGTAAACGAGATAAACCGCCTTGAGCATAAACATTGGCAGCAGATGATTCGGTAGTAAGTCGATCATTACTGTCCCAACTTTCAGCCCGGCTATGTTCATCAAAGCTTGCTGTATTGGTGTTTTCAGAGCGATTATTCATGATGAGTGCTAGATTACCCTTAACACGCCATCAAATCAAGCCCAAATACTACTCATTTTATATAAACCATTGATTTATATAAGAATAATATATGTAAGTTATTACTAACTTACATATATTAAATCGACTTAAGAAATCCCTCTAGCATTACTTGCAGCCTCTACAACCGCCAAAGTCGTCACATTGACGATCCGTCGCACCGTCGCAGCTGGAGTCAAAATATGAATTGGCTTAGCAACGCCTAATAACAGCGGACCAATTGCAATGCCATTGCCCGCGGCTGTCTTCAACAAGTTATAAGAAATATTCGCAGCATCAATGTTTGGCAAAACAAGAAGGTTCGCATCACCCTTTAATGTGGAAGATGTGACGGCACCAGCGCGAATCGATTCATCTAAAGCGCTATCACCGTGCATCTCACCATCAACTTCTAATGTTGGATCTGCTACTTTGAGCAAAGCTAACACCTCGCGCATTTTGATTGCGGAAGGCGCATTACTAGAACCAAAATTCGAATGAGAGAGCAACGCAACTTTAGGAGCAATACCCAATTTACGCATCTCACTAGCTGCCATCAGCGTTAACTCCGCCAACTGTTCAGCGGTTGGATCGATATTAATATGGGTATCCACCAAGAACACTTGTCTGCCCGGCAAAATTAAACCGGACATTGCGCCATAAACATTCGCGCCCGCCTCTTTACCAATAACCTCATCAATATATTTCAGATGGGTGGCAGAATTACCAATGGTTCCAGAGATCATGCCATCAGCCATGCCTTTAGAAATCAACATGGATCCAATCAAGCTGTTGCGACGGCGCATCTCCAGCTTAGCAAAAGATTCAGTAACGCCTTTACGCTCGGTCAAACCTAAATAAGTCTGCCAGAAATCCCGATAACGGGAATCATTCTCTGGGTTGACGATCTCAAAGTCGTCACCAGCTTTCATGCGCAAACCAAACTTCTCAATACGGTGCTCAATGACTGAAGGGCGACCAATCAAAATCGGGGTTGCGAGATGCTCATCAATAATGATTTGCACCGCACGCAATACGCGCTCATCCTCACCCTCGGCAAACACAATCCGCTTCTGATTAGCAGGAACGCGTTTAGCAATACTGAAAAGCGGCTTCATTAAGGTGCCGGAGTGGTAAACAAATTGCTGCAACTGATTACGGTAAGCATCGAAGTCTTTAATTGGACGCAGAGCCACACCATCATCCATCGCTGCTTTTGCAACCGCAGGAGCAATCACCGCGATTAAACGTGGATCAAACGGTTTTGGAATTAAATATTCAGGGCCAAAAGAAAGGTTCTCAATACCGTATACAGAAGCTACAACTTCGCTCTGCTCAGCCTGAGCCAGTTCCGCTACAGCCTTCACAGCCGCGACTTCCATACCGCGCGTAATCGTGGTGGCACCAACATCCAATGCCCCACGGAAAATAAATGGGAAACATAAAACGTTATTCACTTGATTCGGATAGTCCGTGCGACCCGTGGCCATGACAGCATCCGGACGTACAGCTTTGACTTCTTCTGGCAGAATTTCTGGTGTTGGATTTGCCAATGCGTAGATTAATGGCTTATCGGCCATTTTCTTGACCATATCCTGCTTGAGCACACCGCCAGCAGAGAGGCCCAAGAAAATATCAGCCCCTTCAATTGCTTCGGCAAGAGTGCGCAAATTGGTTTCTTGACAGAACGGCTCCTTCTCGGGATCCATAAGTTCTTTACGGCCTTTATAAGCAACACCAGCAAGATCAGTTACCCAAATATTTTTACGAGGAATGCCCAGATCAACCAAAAGATCTAAGCATGCCAAAGCGGCAGCGCCAGCACCTGAGGTAACCAACTTCACCTTATCGATATCCTTACCAACAACCTTTAAACCATTCAAAATGGCGGCTGCAACCACAATCGCTGTTCCATGTTGATCATCATGAAACACCGGGATCTTCATACGCGCTTGCAACTTACGCTCAACCACAAAGCAATCTGGCGCTTTAATGTCCTCTAAATTGATGCCGCCGAATGTTGGCTCCAATGCAGCAATGATCTCTACCAGCTTATCTGGGTCGTTTTCATTGACCTCAATATCGAATACGTCAATACCGGCAAACTTCTTGAAGAGAACCGCTTTACCTTCCATCACCGGCTTACTTGCCAGCGGTCCAATATTTCCCAAGCCTAAAACGGCAGTGCCGTTGGTAATCACACCAACCAAATTTCCACGCGCCGTGTATTTGAAAGCATTCGCTGGATCTTTAACGATCTCCTCACAAGGAGCAGCCACACCCGGCGTATAAGCCAATGCTAAATCACGTTGATTAGTTAGTTGCTTGGTGGGAGCAATTTCGATTTTTCCTGGTACTGGAAACTCGTGATATTCGAGAGCGGCTTTTCTTAAGGCTGAAATTTGCTGTTCTTTGTTATTACTTGATTGGGTCATCACTTAACTCGTTATAAGTCCTGTTGAAGCCTCTCATTCTATTCCTCTCGGATAAAGAACTCGCAAGGTCATAAAATGGGGTATGCAATCTCCACTTGGCGAATTCGAACTCATTCAGCGTTTTTTCAAAACAGGTTCTGAACTTGCGCTTTCCTCGCATGAGCACGTCATCACCCTAGGGATTGGGGATGACTGCGCCTTACTCAAACCTAAACCAGGAGAAGTAATCGCCATTACTAGCGATATGCTGGTCGAAGGGCGACACTTTTTTGAGAACGCCAATCCTGAGTGCTTGGGTCATAAAGCGCTAGCAGTCAACCTCTCAGACCTAGCTGCTATGGGTGCTAGCCCTTTAGGCTTCACTCTGTCTATTGCACTGCCGCAAATTAATACAGATTGGTTGGAAGCTTTTAGCAAAGGTTTATTTGCGCTTGCACAAAAATATTCTTGTCCACTAATTGGTGGCGATACTACTGCTGGCCCACTCACTATTTGCATTACCGCATTTGGCGGCATTCCCCATGGAAAAGCCATTAAACGATCAGGAGCAATTGCTGGCGACGATGTTTGGGTCTCAGGTTTAGTTGGCGATGCAAGACTTACACTTGCTGCATTGCGTCATGAATTAATTCTTTCCGCAGCGGATTTAGAGGCGATTCAATATCGGATGCACCAACCCACACCCAGAATCCATTTGGGAATCGAGTTGAGAGGCATTGCAACTGCGGCCCTAGATATTTCGGATGGACTGTTAGGCGATCTCAAACACATCCTCGATCAATCAAAAGTGGATGCTGAGATTTTGCTTGATCGACTGCCCAAATCAGACACGCTCCGCAAGCAAAGCAAAGCCATTCAAAATCAATTTGCCGCCTGCGGTGGAGATGATTATGAAATTTGTTTTACAGCAGCCCCCAGGCATCGTAATGCCATCATGGAGGTCGGCAAGAAATTATCCTTATCCATCACAAATATTGGTAGCGTACAAACCATGCGATCTACAGAGCCAAAAATTTATTTAATTGATCAAAATGGAAAAGAGTTAAATGAAACTGAGTCAACGCCTTTTTTCAAATCATTTGATCACTTCGCATGAATAAAGAAAATTCCGCCTTGACTGCAATACCCTCTTTAAAGTGGATGCTGGGATCCGCAAATCGCACACTTGCCTTCGGTTTTGGAAGCGGCTTAAGCCCCAAAGCACCAGGCACAGTCGGTACTCTATGGGCATGGGCCACCTTTTTAATTGGCGATTATTTTCTTTCTACCTCAAATTGGGTATGGATTATTGGTTTAGGTATTTTGATGGGCTGCTGGATCTGCGGACATGCCAGTGAAGAACTTGGTAAAAAAGATTTTGGCGGGATCGTATGGGACGAGATTGTGGCCTTCTGGCTTCTGCTTGCGCTAACGATGCCCATGTCAATCTGGATGCAGGTTGCAGCTTTTGGTGTATTTCGTTTCTTCGATGCCGCGAAACCCGGACCAATTGGCTTGATTGATCATCACTTCAAACACCTGGAAAGCAACGCCCATGCAGCTCAGTCCAGCACCCGACAAATTCTGTGGCGCGGCTTTGGCATCATCGCCGATGATTTGGCTGCAGCCCTCCTTACTTATCTCGTTATAGTGGCGGTACAAGTCGCCATCAAATTATCCGCATGACATCAACACCAGAGCTCGCCAAAGAAGTTGCCAAACTCCTTATTACTAGGGAGTGGACTTTATCGCTTGCAGAATCATGCACTGGGGGCCTCATATGCGCCGCCCTGACGGAACTTCCGGGTTCAAGTGACTGGTTTGAGCGTGGCTACATCACTTACAGCAATCGAGCTAAATCTGAGTGCTTAGGAGTGCCACCAACACTGATTGATTCATTTGGCGCCGTCAGCGAACAAGCTGCAAAAGCAATGGCGCAAGGCGCGCAAAAGAATTCAGGTGCTAATACGGCCATCTCCATTACTGGCATTGCTGGACCCGCTGGGGGGTCGCAAGAAAAACCTGTTGGAACCGTTTGCTTTGGATGGGCAATAAAGAACAATATTAGCTCCCAGACAATGCATTTCTCTGGAAGTCGTCAGGAAATCAGAGAAAGCGCCTGCGCCTATGCCCTCTCTGAATTTGTCAAACTATTAAATCCCCAATAAACCTAAGCGCTGGATTTACTTCATCCAACCTTTGTGATGGAAGTACCAAAGAGGAATAATGGCTGAGATCAGCATCAATACCAGCGCCAACGGGTAGCCCCAAGATAAGTCAAGCTCAGGAATATGTTTGTAGTTCATACCCCAGATACTAGCGAGCAGTGTTGGCGGCATTAAGGCAACAGATACCACTGAGAAGATCTTAATAATCTTACTTTGGTTCAAATTAATAAAACCAACGGTCGCGTCCATTAAGAAGTTGATCTTATCGAATAAGAATGCCGTGTGGTTTTCTAAAGAATCAATATCGCGCAAAATCTGACGCGCTTCTTCTTGTTGCTCGTCAGATAGCAATTTGCTGCGCATTAAAAATGAGAGTGCGCGACGGGTATCCATCACATTACGACGAATGCGCCCGTTCGTATCTTCTTCTTTTGCTATGGTCTCGAGTACGCGTTCTGCATCGGCATCATTGATGTCGTCTTGCAAAACCTGTTTACCAGCTTGCTCTAGGTTCTCGTAGACTTCTTCCAAAGCATCGGCAGAGTACTCAGCATCAGTTGAATACAGATCGAGCAAAACATCTTTCGCATTGCTCACGGAGCCTGGTCGCAAACGCGCACGCAAGCGAACCAAGCGAAATACTGGCAAATCTTCATCATGAATAGAGAACAAAACTTGTTTAGTCATGACAAAAGCGACTCGCACGTTGCGCGAAGTCTCTTCTTCATCCAGCAAGAAATCGGTACGAATATGGAGATGACCGTCATCGGCTTCGAAATAACGAGCGGATGCCTCTAGGTCGCCCAAATCATCCAATTCGGGCAAAAGTACGCCAAAAGCCTCTTTAATCCATAAAAGCTCTTCCTCCTCTGGATCAACGACGTCGATCCAGATGGGGTTTGAATATTGCAACAATTCATTGCGATCTTCGACTTGCTCTTGAGAGAGGCGGCCATTTTGCAGGACGAACAAGTTGATCATGGTGAACTCCTAAGGAATGTGCGCTAGTTTATCCTATAGATCATGACAGTTTCACTAAAATAAGTCCAAATCCAATGAACTCCAGCTCAAATACCTTTACCCAGCAACTCCAGTCTGCATGGGCTTCCCAAGGCAGCATGTTATGCGTTGGGTTTGACCCAGACCCAAAGCGCTTACCCCTATCCTTACAAGGGAAACCAGAGGGAATCTTTGAGTTCTGCCGTGAGATTGCCGACGCAACTGCAGATTTGGTCTGCTCCTTCAAGCCTCAATTTGCCTACTTTGCATCTCAAGGTGCGGAGGCTCAGTTAGAAAAACTCATCAAGCATCTCAAACACAAATACCCCAAAATCCCCGTCATCTTGGACTCCAAACGAGGAGACATTGGTAGCACCGCCGAGCACTACGCCTTAGAAGCATTTGAGCGTTACGGTGCGGATGCTGTCACCGTCAATCCCTACATGGGCTTTGACTCGATTGAGCCCTACTTAAAACATGCTGGCAAAGGTGTGATTGTTTTATGTCGCACTTCCAACCCTGGCGGGTCCGACTTACAGTTTCTAAATGTTGCCCCCAGTGGCGAACCTCTCTACTTGCATGTTGCAAGGCTTGCTGCTGAAAAATGGAATGTGTCGGGTCAAATAAGCTTAGTCGTGGGCGCCACCTTCCCGGAAGAAATCGCTAAAGTCCGAGTCTTGATTGGAAATATGCCATTGCTCATCCCTGGAATTGGTGCTCAAGGTGGTGATATTGATGCGACTGTGAAAGCTGGAGGCATCGTCAACCAGCCGGGCACTGGCATGATGATCAACTCCTCACGCGCTATTTTGTACGCCGGCTCAGGGACTGATTTTGCAGAAGCTGCGAGAAAAGTTGCTCAAAGCACCCGAGATGCCCTCAGGACTGCGGCCGCTAAATTGGTTTAAGGCTTCAAACTGACGGCTGACTGTATTACTGACTAGCGAATCACATCCTTGGGCGGTGGCGTCAAGGCAATTCTGTCCATATTCTCCAAAATAAAGTCTTGACGAACTGCGAAATTAATATTGGCTTTGCGACAGAACTGGGTCTTATCAAAACATTTTGGCGCCGGCAGTGCGGATGCCAACGCTGCAGCCTCTTCCCGGCTTAATGCAGCTGGCGTACTCACAAAATAATGCTGAGCAGCAGCCCCCACTCCAAAGACCCCCTCACCCCACTCTACGGAATTAAGGTAAATCTCAAAGAGCCGTTGCTTAGAAAGAATGAATTCCAATAAACCGGTGATAACCAGCTCTTGACCCTTGCGAAAATAATTTTGCTCTGAAGAGAGAAATAAATTTTTTGCCAACTGCTGGGTGATAGTCGAGCCGCCTCGAAGCGCCACTTTAGATTTGCCGCCAAGGTGATTGCGTTGTTGATTCTTTTCCCAAGCTTTTTCCATATCCTCAACACGCACACCCTTATGTTGAAAAAAAATGTCGTCTTCACCAACCAATACAGCCCGTTTTAAGTTAGCTGAAATATTGTTATATGGAACCCAGTGCGTTTGAATAGAACAAGACCGGTGCCAAGTGCATAAACGCCAATGCTCCGCTCTTTGAAACGCCGTACTGCTAGGGTTTAAGGTCGACCACAGGCCGATCTGCATCGCAAAATAAATCTGCATGGCAACAATGCCACACAAAATACACTTCACAAAATAACTTAGCCAACGCATTGAATAAGATCTAGCCGGCGGTTGCTAAGTGCGCAACTCGGATAAAACGGCGCGAGGGTCAATAGAAACATTTGCGCCACGCCAAATCAAAAAGGCATCCGCAGCTTGCTCCACCAACATACCCAAGCCATCACTGACACGTGCACCTCGGTGCAAAGCTTGTTGCATAAAGGCAGTGGTCTTGCCATAAACCATGTCATAGGCAAATGAGCCTGGTGCAAAAATATTCGCTGCTGCAATAGGGCTCAGTGGCGATTGATCACTTAAGCCAGCCGCGGTTGCATTGATTACCAAATCAAACGCTTGCGGAGTGTTTGATTGATCCTCCAACTCAAGCAAAGTACGCGATTGCAGTTGAACTGCATGGGTCTTGGCTACCTCAGCCAACAAAGTCACTAACTCACCTGCCTTAGCGCTGGAGCGATTGGCAATAATCAGTTGGGCGGGCTTTTGCTCAAGCAAAGGCCCCATGACACCGCGAGCAGCACCACCAGCGCCAATAAGCAAGATACGTGCGCCTTGGAGCTGAATGCCTTGCGCCAAAAGGTCTCTTACCAAACCTGCACCATCGGTGTTATCGCCATAGATTATTCCGTTTTTTATCCAAAGTGTATTGACAGCGCCAGCTAATTTCGCGCGAGGACTTAAGACATCCGCCAGTGTTTGCGCATCCAACTTAAAAGGGATCGTGACGTTCATACCCTTACCGCCATCAGCAAAGAAAGATTTTGCAGCCTTGGCGAACTCACCAATAGCTGGCTGCAGACGTCCATAATGCATTGTTTGTTTCGACTGCTCAGCAAAGCGTTGATGAATGGTAGGCGACTTACTGTGGCCAACTGGATTCCCAGCAACAGCATAGACGTCCAAACCAGGGAATTGACTTGGACTAGTATGCAAATCGTTGGCGGAATTGGGGTTCATATTGCCTACAGAATAAGCGAATTTCCCTAAGGAATTCTTTATATTCATTAGTGTCGCAACTCTAAGCGATCAGACCCATCGCGCGCGAACTCAAAAGTAGAAACCCAATCCAGCACGTCAATTTGCTGGCGCATCTCTATCGAAAATGGCCCAAATGGCGCAGAGGCGCGAATGATAGCGAGAGCCTGACGATCCAACTCGGGATTACCGGAACTACGTCCAATACTTAAGCCATCCTTACCTTGAGCATTGCTGGTAATACGGCCTTGGGCGTCAACACTTACGACGATAACCAAATTCCCATATAGCGGCCTACCGTTCGCACGTGGGAAAAAGGCGCTGCCATAAGCCTCAATTTTTTTGCGCATAGCGTCGTAATACTGGGCAAAAACAACCGCCTTCGTGCTTGACCCAGTCAACACTTTCCGGCGAGCTTCATGTCCGTCAATCCGCATCTGTTTTGCTAGCTCCGCCTCTAAGGAATTCAACTGCGAGATAAGGCGCTGCTCATCCCCACTCTTACGCCCACTAGAGCGAGCCTTTTCCGCATCGAGTTTTGCGAGCATCTGTTTTTGTTGTTTCTCTAAAACCTCAAGCCTAGCTTCCGCACCCAGTCTGGCGCGGTGCACTGCGGTAGCCTCCTGATCAACGTTTTTTCCTCCACCCTGCAAGTCTGCTTGCGCCAATTTATTGGCTTGCTTAGGCGGGCTTGTATGACTTGCATTAACCAAGACCACACTCAAGGGAGTATTGAGACGTCGATTCTGCATCTCTCCAATGCCCCAGCGAAAAGATAAAAAGAACACATGGATCAATAGCGAAACAATCAGCGCTAAACGGAACGGGTGACGTCGCCAAGCATCCTGCCAATAGCGTCCGACCTTCTCAAAGCCATCTGATTGCCGGAATCTAGGTAGCGCTTCCATCATCCTCGGGAGCTTCTGAAACGGATACAGCAATTTCTTCAACCGGCTTTTCGGCTGGTTTTTCAGGTGCATCAATCCGCAAGACCCTGACCCCCGCACTTAATTGAAGTAAATCGATATCGGCAACCGCCACTTCAGCACGGGTCATGCGAGGATGCGAGGCGAGTTCAGGAATCGGTAAATGCAAAGGAATCGGTTCGACTCTAGACATTCCCTCTTTAAGATGACGCACATAGAATTTCTTTGGCTCATTATCTTGAGCAATCCAACGCAAACACCAATATTTTTCTAGGCGATCTTGATATTCACCGTAGGCCTGATAACAAGCTTCAAAGTCAGCGGCGATGGCCATCAAGCCCGCATCCCTTGGAGGAAATGGCGCCACCATCTTAGCGGTGACGCCATGCTTAGCCAATGCAATCAACTGCCATTGATTAACTAAATCTGAATAGCGGCGCAGAGGTGATGTACACCAAGCATAGTAATCAAGACCCAAGCCTTCGTGAGGACCGGGTGTGGTTTGCATGCGTGTACGCAATGGCCCCCAACCTTTTTGCGTGCGAAAGAGTCCAGGCAATCCATGCTCGGCAAGGAGGCGGCCAGATGCACTATTGCAGTAAATCATCCATTCAGCCACGATGGTATCCAAGATAGATCCTCGTTGCCGCGGAGAAATTTCCACGCGCTCAATGCCATCCATTTCTTTAATCTGAAAATGAAAATCTCTTGCCAGAGTATTAGGATCAACCATACCCAATTGCTCAGCACGCAAACCATTGGCAATGCGCTTGTTTTGACGCTGTGCATGCAAGTGTTTTGCAGCCCCCCACAAGATCGCCAGCTCTTTGCGATAGGGATAGGTACCGCTCTCGTTTAGCAAACTTTCTTCGCTCACCTTGTCCTCAAGATTCTCGAGGCGTAAATTGGCAGCTATAGGCACCAACTCAGCACGCATTTGCAAAGTGCCATCCACAATCTGGCCTTGCGCATCAATATCCACATAAATAGATAAAGCCGGGCAAGGCTTGCCCTCATCCAGTGAAAATTGCGCAATCACAGAATCTGGCAGCATCGTAATCTTGTCGCCAGGGAAATACACCGTTGACATCCGATTGCGCGCGAGTTGATCCAAAGAATCATCGCGATTAATGACTAAACCAGGGGCGGCAATATGCACACCAACGCGATGAGCGCCATCAGCAAGCTCGGTCACCGACAAAGCATCATCAATTTCTGTTGTACCAGAGTCGTCAATCGAAAAAGCGCTTACCTCAGCTAAAGCCAATTCAGCTACCGCAGCAGCATAAGCAGAAGAGTCAACTAAATGACTTTCATTGTGCGCAGCGCCTCCAGGGAAATGCGCCTTAAGAAACATCCCTTGGTGATAATCCAAAGGCGACTCAATCGCCCCGCAACGAATCATCAACTGCGCTGGCGATTCTCCAGTCTGAGTACAAGCCGCAATAAAGGCTTTATAGGCAGAAGTATTTTTATCTGGCGAGAATAATAATTGTTTTGCCTGCGATTTCAGTGCCCCTGGAAAGATCCCGGCAACCAATTCTTGCTGCCAAATAGCTTGCTGCTCTAATTCTTTTTGCTTGCGCTCTATGGCGGCCAAGCCCGCTTGCAATTGCTCAAGAGGCGCCCGCTGAAAACGGCCGCGGCCTTTGCGTCTAAAAAAGATTGGCGCACCTTGCAAAGCAATTGCAAGCGATACTTGTTGAGCAATCGTCACCTGATCTCCAAAATATTCTTTTGATACGTCAACCAAGCCAAACTCTGCTTCTGGAGCGCAATCCCAGAGAAACTGCAAATCAACCTCTTTGGACAAGACGACAGCTTCATCCATCACAGTCTGAGCTTCGGCTTTTTCAAAGCGGTGCCAAATCTCTTTAGCCTTTAATTTGATTTTCTTTCCAGACAGACTGGTAGCCTGCCATGACTCTGCATCCCCTGCGCCGGATGCGGACTGAACCGTGGCAATTTTAATGTCGCCACCTTCTTCATATAAAAGATGCATGCTTAAAGTGAGATCCCGCCACTGGCCTCAAGTGCGACGCCATTGACATAGCTTGCCTCATCGCTTGCCAAAAATAAATACACATTAGCCATTTCTTCTGGAGTGCCCAGGCGACCGAGCCAACTGCGCCTTTCAATATCTTTCAGAATATTTTCTGGCATGGCTTTAATCATTTCGGTAGCAATAAATCCTGGGCATACAGCATTGACACGAATGCCCTTGGCGCCAAGTTCACGTGCCCAAGTTTTTGTAAACCCAATCACCCCAAACTTCGTTGCCGAATAGTTTGTTTGGCCAAAATTTCCATAAAGCCCAACCACGCTTGAAGCGTTCACGATTGCACCGGAACCAGCCTCAAGCATATGTGGCACAACGAGTTGAGTGCAGTTAAAAACACCTTTGAGGTTAACGTCAATGACCATATCGAATTGCGCTTCAGTCATTTTTACTAAACGCGCATCTTGGGTGATACCGGCATTGTTAATCAAGATATCAATACGGCCATGCTGCCGCATGATTTGATCTACTACCGTCTGAATGCCGGCCCTGTCAGTAACATTCATAATATGAGCCTCGGCACCTGGAATCTGTGCGGCGGCGACTTTAACAGCCTCAGGATTCAAATCGGCAATCATCACTTTAGCGCCCTCTTGAGCAAAGCGCTGGGCTGTTGCAAAACCAATTCCTTTGGCGGCGCCAGTAATGATGGCTATTTTATCTTGCAATCTCTTCTTCATTTTTTACCCTCTAGTACTTTTAATATTTTCTGATGAACGCCACCAAATCCACCATTACTCATTACTAATATATGATCACCAGGCCGAGCCTCTTTTGCAACAGCAGCAACCAACGCCTGCAAGTCATCAAAGGCCATTGCCTTATGAGCCTCTTTTGCATTGAGCGGCGCAAGCACTTCATTCAAATCCCAACCCAAAGACTCTTTTCCAGAGCTAGCACCAAAAGCAAATACTTTATTAGCCTCTTGCAAGCTATTAGGTAATTGCGCTTTCATCACCCCCAACTTCATCGTATTTGAACGAGGCTCTAGTACAGCCAAAATACGAGCCGCACCCACACGACGGCGCAAACCATCTACCGTAGTACTAATTGCAGTTGGATGATGCGCGAAATCGTCATAAATCGTAATGTCATTTGCAACGCCAATCGTTTCTAAACGGCGCTTCACATTCTTAAACTGTGCCAAGGCCTTGGCGGCATCCACAGGAGAAATGCCAATATGATTTGCAGATGCGATGGCAGCCAAAGCATTCAACTGATTATGTGTGCCCATGACCCCAGAATCAGAGGCCCACGTGACAGTGGCAACTTCTTTACCACTTCTGAGAACAGCAAAACCATCTCCCGCTTGGGAAATTAAAGACCACTCATTCTGAAGGTCTTGACCGAAGCACTCTACTGGCGCCCAAGCACCGCGAGCGATCACCCTCTCTAAGGCGGGCTCCTCACCATTTACCACCAACAGACCATCACTTGGAACGGTCCGCACAAGATGATGAAACTGAGTTTCGATAGCCGCAAGATCGGCAAAAATATCTGCGTGGTCAAACTCCAAATTATTTAATAAAGCTGTACGTGGTCGGTAATGAACAAATTTACTGCGCTTATCAAAAAAGGCGGTGTCGTACTCATCGGCCTCGATAACAAAGTACCTGCCTTCGCCCAAGCGTGCCGACACCGTGAAATTGAGCGGCACTCCACCAATCAAATACCCTGGCTTATATCCGTTGAATTCCAAAATCCAAGTGAGCATCGCAGACGTTGTTGTCTTGCCATGCGTGCCAGCGACAGCTAATACATGTCTTCCAAATAGGACTTGCTCACCTAACCACTGTGGACCAGAGGTATACGAGAGGCCTTGGTTGAGAATAGCTTCCATCAAAGGGTTGCCACGAGAAACCACATTGCCAATCACAAATAAATCAGGCATAGATTCAAACTGTGATAATTGATCCGGCGAATATCCCTCAATGAGCTCAATTCCTTGGGTCTCAAGCTGAGTACTCATAGGCGGATACACGTTGGCATCGCAGCCGGTAACGCGATGTCCAGCTTGACGAGCGATTGCGGCAATGCCGCCCATGAAGGTACCGCAAATGCCTAAGATATGAATATGCATTGGCGAATTTTAGCGAAGGAGTTGCAATGAATAGAAGACAATGGATTGCCGTCGGCGGAATTAGTTTATTCGCCCTGCTTGCTGCCCTCTATAGTTCGCCATGGATTTCCAAAACAGCCTCCTCTAGCGACCCTGCTGTAAAAGCTTTTTTTGCCAATGAATGGCAATCTCCAGATGGAAAAGTAGTTGACACCAAAGATTGGCAAGGTAAATTGCTAGTTGTGAACTTTTGGGGATCCTGGTGCCCCCCATGCGTTGAAGAAATGCCTGAACTGGAGAAACTTCAGTGGGAATTTTCCAATCAAAATGTCTTATTTGTTGGCATCGCCATCGATTCACCATCTAACGTACGTGA
>Ga0316228_1000898_pt1 | contig 35048 bp, 32 predicted proteins | sample TBH18021metaG_FD_206005 | JGI IMG/M metagenome (GOLD analysis project Ga0316228, IMG submission 206005) | Freshwater microbial communities from Trout Bog Lake, Wisconsin, USA - TBH18021 | ecosystem: Environmental > Aquatic > Freshwater > Lake > Hypolimnion/Profundal zone | place: USA: Wisconsin... | reverse complement strand
TCATTCTCGATTATATCACGATAAACCTCCACATCTCGAAAAAAGTCATCACGCATCATCGTCTATGACCCGTCCCAATGGCAAGCTGTTCTTTCGGGCAACCGGAGGTTTTCTGCCCTTTTTGTCCTCTATGACAAAAAACGATACTGGTCATTGCTTTATAACCAAGTCTCTAATTATATCTGGTTGCTGACTCTAAAGTTATTTCATCAACTTCCGGCACAAAGGCACAGGCTAACACGGGCTTTCCGTTGACTTTCAATATCCACCTGGCACAACTCCCTAGGTTCTCGGATGCAATTGGCAATTTTCTTGGCGATAGAAACGTCGCTTGTCCCTAAGTTAATGTTATAAGCAATGAGAAATTGCCATGCTCCAACAACAGTCGCTCCAGCTTTCGGGTGCATCCTGGTTGGACCATAGTCCGGACACCGCTCAGGCTTAGCTATTTCTACCTTCAAACCCTCATATTCCCATTTTCTGATATTTGGAAGATTACGATAGGCCGGATTCTTTGCCACCTCCTCATAAAGATACACCGGAATATTCAGTTTTTCCGCAATCTCCTGACCTAGTTCCTCGGCAAGCTGGATACACTCTGCCATGGTAACATCGCTTACAGGTATGAAAGGGATAACATCGGTTTTGAGATAATTGTTCATGCACTGTTACCTCATTGCTGCCGTTCAATGTTTATTCTATTCGTCGTTCTCAACCTATAGAAGAAAATAGCCCCCACAGTCTTCAATGCAATCAGATGACTGTGGGGGTTTTGTACGTATTAAACAACTAGCTCAGCAGTCTTTCAAAGGTTCTTCTTACCTCGCATTTCCGCAATGCCGCCACCAGGCCACCCCTCATTCCGGGCACGCCGTCAATTTCGGTAGCTGACATCCAGCAATGATTCCACCACCTCGTTGGCGATCTCTCCAGTCCATACCTGGAGAAGGCGCAATTTTATCAAATTCCTTGGCGAAATAACCAGAAGGCTGTGTTACGGGTAAGCCCTTATACAAAGGGCCGGAATCGCTGCCTCAAGCAATCGCCTGTATATAGGGGACTAGCATCAGAATGGCTATTACTAATAAACTCAGTAGTAGTTTAGACATGGGTTACTTCCATGGCCCGCGTTCATCGGTCGAGCGCGAACTGCAATTTTATCAATATAACTCCAATGTTAGATTAACCCAAGTAGCGGTGCCACCCACTTGAGCAAGTACAATACTGGCAGCCATATCAAAGTGAAGTCGATATTTGAGAACATAAGGCCTGATCCATAAACTGGCCCCATGAGCGGATAGAGAAAAACGCACCCGAGGTGAGCTAGGAAGCTGGAAACGAAACCTGCAGCCACTGCACCCTTCCATCCACCAAATTTATTGCCAAAAACGCCGATTGCACAACCATCGAAGAACATAATGATCGGACTCGGAAAGACAATAATCGGACTACTGATCACCATCAACAGTATCATCACCAAGATGGCGGCCACAACCGATGAAATAAAACCAAGCATCGCCCCCACCGGTGAGTAAGGATAAATAGCCGGGCTATCCAACGCCGGCACCGCTCCAGGAATAAGTTTATCGGATATCCCTTTAAAAGCCGGTACTATCGAGGCGATGAACATACGAACCCCAGACAGAAGAACCACGATACCCGCTGTGAATTGGAAGCCGCGCAGGACGAGCCAGATAATCCAGTTATCCTTCATACTTAGTTTGGCGATAGCCGGCTGACCGACAGCCAGACCGATCCCAAGGAAGATGATAGACATCAGGATGGTCATTGAGATGGTATTATCGCGAAATATGGCCAGCGCCCTCGGTAGTTCCATTTCCTCAGCATCTTGTTCCTTGTTGCCAACCCACAGGCCGATACGCGAAGCCAAAAACGCTCCAGCCTGCTGATGATGACCCAGCGTCAAATCATCACCCAAAAAGCTCTTGCCAAGCACCCGTGTAATGCCGGGAGTCAATGTCCAATACAAAGCGCACAGGATGGACGACACTACAATCAGCGGTGTGCCGCCCAAACCAAGAACAACAGGGAGGGTCAAATTAAGAAATGTCGCCAGGAACAGCATCATGTGGGCCGTGAGATACACGTTCTTAAAAATCTTCCAGGGCAGCGACATTACCATGAAAAGATGAATGATAAAGCCTGCCAGGAAGGTCATCGTAATGTTGTTGGTCAGTGGCGTGGCCATTGCAATCGCAAAGGCTGCTTCGTTCGCCGGCACCACTCCTTTTACGCCCAAGCTGCTGTTCAAGACAGTCATTATTGGCCCTAATGATCCCAGTAAAGTCCCAGCGCCAATAATAATGATCAGAAGGCCGATAACGGTCTTAATGACGCCATCAACGATTTCTCCCCAGGTTTTCTTCTGCAGCCATAGTCCCACAAAAGCGACGATCGCCAAGAATACAGGCGCTTTATCTAATAACTGAAAGATGATAAAATTTAGAAGATCATTCACCGTTTACCCTCCTTATTTTTTGTATTGGGCCACCACCTGTTCCATGGCTCTGCGAATCTCGTCTTTTTTAAAGAAATTGGTCAGGATCACCGTTTTCTCTAAATGTTCTTTAGGCATGTTTGCCGCAAGTTCCCGCGTGGTAACGTAAATATCGGCACGTTCAGAGTTGACACTGCCAACATCGCAAGTCTCTACCGTCGCCCGCACGCCCATCTCGCGGAGAATATCATCGATATTCATTTTGGCGATAAGACTTGAACCCAAACCCATACCACAGATACAAAGTATTTTCATTGTACCTCCTCCTTTCCCGAACCGTTTACGAAGTTCGCCACCTGCACCTAATCGCATTTTTGCCTTAGGCAGTCCCAGTTGTCATTATCCCCCCCAAGAAATTCAATATTCGCTGTAGCAGACGAAGTGAGATGTGATCAACCGAGGTTAGACCAATAACGATATCACTGAGTCATTGTCGATGTTACCTAACTAGCAGGTTGTTCAGTGTAACTGAGGCTATACCCGTCTTGTCTTTAACGCCCCGTCTTCCGGGCGGGCGCTGGGGAGAGAATTCCAGGCTTCAGTACATTATATGGGTTACGCACAGCATTTATATCATATGTATAAAACGTTTCTCTTCATATCCGTTGTTTTAAAGCAATTCAGTAAGAAGGCGAAGATCACCTAGAAGCCGGCTTAGCTGGCTAATCTATAGTCAAGACATTTACACAGAACTATTTACACTTAATAGAGGCACGCTATTGAAATAATTCCAATAGTTCACGCTTTGTTTGACAATCTCTAACTTTATCGATCCAGTCTGGTGACTCTAATTCTAGGCATACTTAATTTCCGCATATTAATACCGGAATTATCTGTCAATCAATAGTGCTGTACTTGGTAAGATTGCACAAATGAGCAGATCTTTATATATGTTGAGTTTATGCAATTCGATAAACATGATACCAATCACTATTGGGGCAGGATAAAACAAGTCCAATAACATGGTTTATGGCAAAAACAAAAGCCAGGATTGACGCATATTGCGGCTTCCTGGCTTTCCTTCTGGTGTTTATGCAGTTTATATAGGAACAAATTCTGCATAAACCTATCAAAACACTTGTATAATCATTATAAATATGCAAAAGAGCAAGATCGTTTAGGTGCTATAAAATCTCGGTTACCTTAACACCTGACCGCAGTACAAATTCGACTTTTATCAAATTCATTACTTTAACCCGTTCAACGAGCATTCCAAATAACTCCTCGTCCCATTCCCCCACCCCGTCCGTTTCCCGCAGCACTTTGGCTATCTCCCGCACCCTACCAAGTGTCTCTTGCCGCATCATTTCAGCCTGCGTCACCCCCGCTGTCCTGGTCCGTAAGTACTCTATCTCGCCGGTTATCCGGTGATATTCCTCACTATAAATCTCCGCGTCAATCCCCGCCGTCAAATTCAGCTTAACGAGTGCCGCCATCTCCCCACGCAACTCCTCTACTCGGGTGTCAATTGCCCCTATATCCACCTTGCTGGCCTGTTCCCGAAAAACCTTCTCGTGTTCTCCGTCAAGGGTTGGCAACCCACACAAACGCCTCTTGTAGTTCTTCCCCATCCACTGCTTGGATACCGCAACCTTCCGGGCCTTTGTCAATCCGAGTTCGGCATATCCAAACTGCTTTCTTGTATTTCCCTATTCCGGCGGAAGGGTTCACCGCAATCACCGCAAAAGATTTTCCCGGAAAAGGGCTATTTATTTGTATATCGATTCTTATCCACACGTTATAGCTTGCTCCGTCGTTCATCTCCCGCTGGACGGCTTGCAAATCAAAAATGCCGGCCAAGGTAATTTAAACTCACCCTAACCGGCTAATTTTTTATTCAATTTCGCACTCAACCTCAGTACCATCAAGCAAGCTTACAATAATTCTACCGCCGACGTACACCGTCATCTTCTCAACAAATGCAAAATATAATCCACGTCAAAGTCCGCTATCGGCTTCCCCACACCTATTGTCCGAATGAACTGCTCCGCCTTATACCGCTGAAGTACATTGTCACTTTTCAACCGCTCCTGCCACTTTTCCATAAAATACTCGCTGTTTTCAACCATCAGATTAAACACATTAACAAAAGCCTGATATAAGACCCCATCGTCTATATGCTGACTGTCGCAGCCCTTTTTCCCTTTAACCAGATATTTGCCGTTGCATCGCCAGATAATCCTTCTGAGCCTTTCATCGGTGGAGTTCCATACCTTCCTGCCGAAAATCTGGCCGCACGATCCACAGATGACTCTGCCGGCAAAGGGATTGCTAGTTGTCGCATACTCCAGTTTTTGAATACCGTGGTCTATTGCATAGGTTCTTCTTCGTTCCATTTCCTGTTGTACCGCTTCCCACATCTCTTTACCTATAATCGCCGGATGGCTGTCTTCCACATAATACTGCGGCACCTGGCCAGTGTTGTCTGCCCGTTTTTTGCTCAAGAAATCAACAGTATAGGTCTTCTGCAATAAAGCATCACCCTTATACTTTTCATTGGTAAGCATTTTTCGAATGCTACCTTCATACCACTTAGCTTTGCCATGCCAGTTCAATACACCATCGTTTTCCAAGTCTCTCGCGATCCTGTTAGCCCCTTTTCCGTCAAGGAATTCCTTATATATGCGCTTGACGATTTTAGCTTTGCTTTCCATTGATAACGAGGTTGCCGTCTTTATCCTATCATAGCCTAAAAACTTAGTATGGTTGATATGCAGCTTGCCTTGCTCAAAACGCCTTCTGATACCCCAGGTCGAATTTTCCGAGATTGACCGTGACTCGTCTTGCGCGAGCGAGCTGAGAATTGAAAGCAAGACTTCTCCTTTGCTGTCGAGGGTGGATGTTTTCCTTCTCGAAAACCACTCCGATACCCAAATCCTTGAGAAGCCTTACAAAGTTTAGGCAGTCGAGGGTGTTTCTGGCAAACCGCGAGATGGATTTCGTTATAATCATATCGATTTTTCCGTTTTTACAATCTTCGATCATTCGATTGAATTGCAAACGCTTTTTGGTATTGGTGCCGCTAATGCCTTCATCGGCAAAAATGCCGGCACATTCGTAATCCGGATGCCCCTCGATATATGTGGTGTAATAATTAACCTGGGCTTCGTAGCTTGATAACTGCTCGGCCTGATCGGTCGATACCCGGCAGTACGCGGCTACCCGTTTTTTCTGAAGCTCGAGATTTTCCGCAAGGCTTGTCCGGTTTGCCCTTGCTGGTATAACGGTAATATTTTTTGCCATCTTCCACAACCTCCTCGACCATAGTTTCGCATTGTATATTAGCTTTTTCATCAACGACTGTCTCTAGGTTGGCCTGGTTTCGGACAATGCACCGAACTTGCCAGTATGTACCTCAGTCAAATCCTGCCCAGCTTCTGTTAGGAATTCCACCTTGACCTTACCCCCGAGAACGACTCCAATTGTTAAGAGAGCGTTCGATGTATAATCAAAATGGGGGAGGCAGACAAAATGGCAAAAAACAGTTTTCAGCGGAACAAATTATCAGCAAACTTCGGGAAGCAGAGGTTCTACTCAGCCAGGGAAAAACCGTCGGGGAAGCCAGTCGGCATCTTATTGTCAGCGAACAGACCTACTATCGTTGACGTAAAGACTACGGCGGAATGCGAACCGACCAGGCCAAACGAGTGAAAGACCTGGAAAAGGAAAATGCCCGGCTGAAAAAACTGGTTGCCGAGCTATCCCTAGACAATGCTATTCTAAAAGACGTCGCTTCGGGAAAGTTCTAAGCCCGGTGAAGCGCAGGCAAGCCGCCCAAGCTGATGTCGCCGCAGCCGAGCAGCCACGCTCTCCGCCAGTACGGAGATGATCATCTTCACATCTTCTTCGTTCATCAAGTCCCGGGACGCCGTAGTGCTGTTGCCGACAGGCTTGATAAAGCTTGCTTCTCCGATTTGACAGACAGGTGCACTATTAAGCCCGTTGGCGAAGTAGAGACTCCCAGTGGTTGTGGAAGTCTCCGAAAAGGCAATTGCCTCAGCTGAGAGGGTTTTGAGAATCATCGCTGCGCGCCAGGCGCTGGTCTTGCAGCTTTTCACAACAATTTCAGATAATGCCGTATTTGTTGAGTTTCTTAACCACCGTCGACTGGCTGATACCTAGCAAGCTGGCTACCTTGCGAGTACTGCCGGCGATGCGGTAACTCTCCTCCAGCAGACGCCGCTCTTCATTTTCCAGCATCGCCTTCAGGCACGAGTTTTTACCGCCAAGGTGATTGCCTTGTCCGGTAAAGCACCCCGCCAAATTGCCGACATCGATACAGTCATCCCTGTTGGTTACCACCAGCCGCTCGATAACATTCTGCAGTTCCCGCACATTTCCGGGCCAGGCATATTGCGCAAGTGCTTTGACAACATCAGGTTGAATCCATTTCTGATAGCCATACTCGCGGTTAAATCGCTCCAGGAAATCGGTGACTAATACCGCTACATCTTCCGGACGCTCCCGCAGAGGCGGCAGCGTAATCGGCACCACATGAAGGCGGTAAAACAAGTCTTCCCGAAAAGTCTTCTCTTTTACCATCTTCTCCAGATCACGGTTGGTAGCGGCGATGATCCGTATATCCAGACTCATGGTCTTTCTGCCGCCGATCCGGTTGATTTGCCGGTCTTGAATCACCCGCAGAATCTTGGATTGCATTTCATAAGGCAGATCCCCGACTTCGTCCAGAAACAGCGTGCCGTTTTGCGCCAGTTCCAACAGTCCCTTACGGCCTTCTTTGGGCGCCCCGGTAAACGATCCTGTCTCATACCCGAACAATTCCGCCTCCATGAGCGGTGACGGGATGGTGGTGCAGTCAACCTTGATAAACGGGTGCTTTGAGCGGCGACTGGCGCGGTGAATCATCTGCGCCAATAGCTCCTTACCCACGCCCGTCTCGCCCAATATCAACACCGTCGAATTTACGCGCGCCACCCGAAGAGCAGTTTCCACCCGTTCCCTCATCCTGGGGTTCCGGGTAATAATGGCACGATAGCTTTCGTGGGACCGAAGCTGATTCAGTTCCTCGTAAAATTGCTGGCGAAAATAATCATTTTGGACCAGTTGATCGCGCAGACAATTGAGGCTTTCCAGATCCCTTAAAACGCCGACTACGGCGGTAATATCACCATTGCTGTTCAGCACCGGAGTACTTGTAATCAGCAGTTCACGGTTGTTGCGGATATCGATAGCCGTGAACGGGGCTTTCCTGTCCATGGCAACATCGGTCGTCGTCCTATGGGTGTACCCTTCCTCCAGCAAGGTCTTGAAATGTTTACCGATATATTCTTTGTCAGTAATACCTGCCAGCCTGCGGTAAGCGTCATTCACCCGGGTTATATAGCCATTGCCGTCAGTCACCACTATGCCCTCGGCTACAGATTCGATCAGCGCATCCAGTTCCCGGTTTACCTGCCAGGCGGAATCCAGCTGGGCTGACAAAGCTTCCAGCTCCGAAACCTCTTGAAAGATGGCAATAGCCCCGACGATTTCCCGTTCCCGGAAAATAGGCCTGCGATGGGTTATCACCACCCGGTTGTTCAGCTGCATACGCTGGTTAAACTCTTCCTGGCCTGATTTCACGACTTCAACCAGCCGCGTATTGGGAATAACCTTCTCAATAGGCTCACCCAGCAATGCGTTCTCCTCAGCGTTCAGCATCGCGGCCGCGGCTTTATTGCATACCACGATCTTCCCTTCCCGGTTTATCGCAACAACTCCGTTGAACACGGCATCGATTATACCCGGCCAATCCAGCTCCAACCGGGGATTCTCGGACTTAAGGTAATCCAGATTCTCCACCTCCACCGCTGGTCGGCACTTTATTCTCGCTACAATGCCAACCATGAACTCCTAGATAATAATTCGGTGTTTTTGTTTCTTTTCCTATTTGGGAGTCCTTGTTTATTATGTCGAGTTCGCCGCAAGGGCATCAATCACGAATCAAAAAAAGAGCCCGAAGGCTCTTCGCTCAGCGCAAAGATCGAGCCGCGACGCCAAGGGGAAGGCGATGGTTCGCCCCCCTTGAACGCAGTCGGCGGTAGTTTATCGCAGCATACCCTAATGATTGCCTTCAGAGCTTTCGGCTATTTACCTGCCTGGATAATCTGTTGCAGCAGATCTTCCGCATTCAGTTTTTCCGGCGCATCCTTCCATACCGGCTGAACCGAGCTGACTAGCTTCTGACGATCCGCGGGACTGAACTCGTAAATGACCATGCCTTTTTCCCTGAACAATTTGAGGTCCTGGTCCTCGGCGGTGGCTTGTTTGCCGAAATTGGCTTTTTGAGCGTTGGCGACTGCTTCGCTTATGATTTTCTGAATATCAGGCGGCAGCGACTGCCACTTCTTTTCGTTGATCATGACCAGGCTGCTGGCCATGATGTGATGGGTTTTAGCCATGTACTTGCTTACTTCATAGAGTTTCTCGGTACCCACCGAGGTAGACTGAACCTCAAAGGCGTCGACTACGCCGGTCTGCATGGAGGTGTATACTTCACCCCAGGGCAATGGCGTGGGGTTGGAACCCAGGGCTTTGAAGGTATTTACATAAGTGGGAGATTCCGGCACCCGGATTTTCAGGCCCTGGAAATCATCCGGCTTGGCAATCGGCTTGTTGGAAAAAACGAAACGGAAGTTTTGCCGCCAACTGCCGAATACTCGGATGCCCTTTTGTTGGAGCAGATTGTCGTACAGCGAACGGCCGATGGGTCCGTTCACGACTTTTTCAGCATGTTCCTGGTTGTTGAACAAAAACGGCAAACTAAAAAGACCGAGTTTGGGTTCGAAGTTTTCCATGACCGCCTGGGAAATATAGGCCATGTCAATAGTGCCCATCCGTAACCCTTCGGCCAGCTCCCGCTCGTTCCCCAGCTGATTGGCGGGATAAACCTGGATTTCCACTTGGCCGTTGGTTTTGTCAGCCACTTCCTTGGCCATATCGACCATCGTCATGTTGGCAATGCTGTTTACCGTCTGGCCGTTGGCAAATTTGAGGATGATTTTGCTCTGCGCCCCTTGGCTATCATTCTTGTTTGCCTTGGTGCCGCAGCCGGCCAGCAGCCCGGTGACGATCAGCAGCGCGATCAGCAAGGCCCCCAACAGTCTGGTGCTCATGGTTTTCATTTGTCCGCCTCCTAGTTATTTTGCTCCAAGTAGTACCCTCGCGTCCTCAGGCGCCGTCGGATCTTGCTCGCTTTGTTTTCCCGGTTTATTTCAACAAAAGGTTCGGCAGCGTCAAACAGATGGCTGGTACAAAAGCCACCAGCAGAAGGCCGATAACTACCACTACAATGTACTGCAGCATGCGCTTAGTGACATCCTCCATGGTGACGTCGGTGACAGCGCAGGCGACATACATCCCGATGCCGATCCCCGGCAAAAAGGTTCCCAAACCCATGGCGATGATAAGCACCATCGAGTATTGCAGCAGGTGAAAGCCCATCTTCTGGGCGATAGGCATTAACAGCGGGGCAAAAATCATAACCGCCGGCACCCCTTCCAGCAGCGCCCCCATAATCACCAGTGTGAAAATGGTGCCAAGCATAAACAGCCACGGCGCGTACGCCAGGCCCAGCAACATCTCAGCCACCGCGTGCGGCAGATTGGCCACAGTGAGCGACCAGGAGAAAGCGGACGCGGCGCTGACGATGAACAGAATCATGCCGGATTTGACCGAGCTGTCGATCAGCACCCGCCAGAAGGAGCGGATATTGATCTCACGGTAAGCCAGGCAAGCCAGCCCCAGTGAATAGACCACCGCAGTGGAGGAAGCCTCAGTCGGAGTGGCAAAGCCGGCTACGATGCCGCCAATCAGACAGGCCGGGATAGCCAGCGCCGGCAGGGCGGTCAGCGTTCCCAGAGCCATCTGCCGCCAATTGCCTCTTGTTCCGGTCGGCATGTTGTAATACCGGGCCCGCAGGTAGATGGCCAGCATCAGACAAAAGCCGATGACCATCGCCGGCATGATGCCCGCCAGGAATAACGCGCCAATGGACAGGCTGGTGATGGAACCCATAATCAAAATGATGATACTGGGCGGTATCGTCTCCCCCATAATGGTAGCCGACGCCAGGACGGCGGTAAATTCGGCCGGATTGTAGCCGCTGCGCCGCACCATCTCCTTCAGCGTCAGGCCAACAGCGGCGACGTCGGCCATCTTGGAGCCGGAAAGACCTGAAACAATAAACATACAGATAACAGTCACCTGCAACAGTCCACCCCGCAGGTGACCGAAAAAGGAGTTGACAAAGTCGGCCAGACGCCGGCTGATGCCGCCCTCGGTCATGATATAGCCGGCCAGAATAAAGAAGGGAATAGCCAGCAGCACCACACTGATGATGCCTCCGAACATATTTTGCGGCACAGCCTCCAGCGGAGCCCGTTCGGAATAGTACAGATAAACCATAGAGCAGAGCGGGAGCACGAAACCGATGGGTACGCCGCTCAGCAGCAGGAAGGCCAGGAAGATGAACACCATCCAAAGCATCCCGACCGGAGTGCCGGGGAAGGCGAGATAAAAGTCCAGGGCGAAAAAGATTGCGCAAACCACGAAAGTACCCAGTCCGCTGGTGATGACCGGGTGGCGCTGCTGCCGACTCAGGCGGAACAGGGCGAACAGCACCAGCAGCAACATCCCTGCCACCATCGGCACGATAAACCAGGCCTGACTGATCGGCAGGGTGAGAAAGAACTCTTCCCGCCGTCTTTCCAACACCGACAGGGCAAGGATACCAGCCAGCAGTCCCGTTCCGGCAACCACCCAGTCGCCCATTGCCTCCAGCACCCGCTGCCACGACTGGGGCAGTTTCCGCAAAACGGTGCAAACCGCCATCTGCTCACCGCGGGAATAGGCCATCGCCCCGCCGATAAAGGTAATAACCGTAAGCGCCAGTTGCCCGGCTTCCTGGTTCCACACCCAGGAGGTTCCAGTCAGGGCCCTCAGAACAATATTGCCGAACATAATCACAAGTTCCGCAAGCATAGCCAGCCCCAAAATCCAGTTAAGCACCAGCATCATCCAGCGCTCGACCGCCGATGTGGCGTTAGGGTTGGCTGACCCCTGAAGTCCCGTAGTTGTCATTTAACCCCTCCTATGACAGCTATTGCAGCCATACTTTAACCCTAAGTTCACGCAAAAGCAAGGCGGCGCCAATTCACTGAATTTTACGACGTTTCTGGCTGTTCAGTAACATTTTATCATTACAGCCAACTCGTATCCAGTGAAGTTTATAGGGCCGCGTACTTTTTATGTCCTAAACCAGCGTCCCCGCCCGGTAGGAAGTCAGATAATCGCAGCAGTATTCGTCACACCCGGTCAGGGCATTGATTGCGCAAAGCAGCGCCACCATCTTCTCGTCCAGGGGATCGATAAACATGACATCCATCCCACAGGCAGCCAAGGCAACAGCGAAGGCCTGGTTGAGGAGCCGTCTTTTGGGCAGACCATAGGATACATTGCTGAGACCGCAGGTGATATGTACCCCAGGAATTTCAGCCCTGATCGCGCTCACCGTATCAAGCGCTATCCGGCCAGATTCATTGTCGGTGCCAATAGGTTGCACCATGACATCAAGGTAGATATCCTCCAGACTGACGCCATCGGCCAACAAATGGTCGGTGAGGGAATGGGCGATTTCTATTCGCTTTTCAGTTGTAGCCGGTATACCCTGATCATCCATACACAAAGCAATGATCGACGACTTGTACTGCTTGATTAGCGGTATTACACTGCTGTAACGCTCCTTTTCCGCTGAAATGGAGTTGATAATTGCTTTCTTGTTGACCACAGCCAACGCAGCTTCAAGGGCCGCCGGACTGGGGCTGTCAATGCAAAGAGGGACATCAGTCACTTCCTGCACCGCCTTCACCAACCATGTCAGCAGTTCCACTTCCCGCTCCAGAAAGGCTCCGGCATTTACGTCGATAACCCCGGCCCCTGCTTTTACCTGATCCAGAGCCAGCTTTTGGATAGTCGGTCTGTCCATATTCCCGATAGCCGCAGCTACACTGGGAATACTGCTATTGATCTTCTCTCCGATAATAAGCATGTGAGTCAGCGTGCCTCCCTTTTGTTTGTGATGCTAAGCACTGGACCTGCCTGGGTCAGGCGGAAATAATCAAGTTTGCTTTCTCAACCGCCACAGCGCCATCTGAGGCGTAAGCGTCAGCCCCGATTTGATCAGCGAACCGCTGGGTGACCGGCGCACCGCCGACGATTATTTTTGCGTCAGGATATTTGGCCTTGATTGCTGCCGTAGTTTCTTTCATATTGGTCATGGTGGTGGTCAGCAGGGCTGCCAGTCCGATGACATCCGGATTATGCTCACCGACGGCCTGTACGAATTTCTCAGTTGAGACGTTAATCCCAAGATCGACGACTTTGTACCCGGCGCCTTCAAACATCATGATAACAAGATTCTTGCCGATATCGTGCATATCGTCTTTCACCGTACCGATTACGAAAGTGCCCTTTTCTTTTATCCCGGCTTTTACCAGCATCGGTTTGATTACCGCCATACCTGCAGCCATGGCCCGGGCCGAAACCAGCACTTCAGGAATGAACACTTCGTTAGACTTGAATTTCTCGCCAATTCTGTTCATGCCGCTGACCAGACCCTCATTGACGATGGTCACGATATCGACATTCTCCGCTACCGCTCTTTCCACCAATTCTTTGACTTTCTTTGCATCATGATCCCAAATAGCTACGCGAATCTCTTCCATAAGTTTCTCCATGATTAACTCCTCCTTGTTATTAATTAAGGTTTTACTGGGCCAAATTCCTTGGCCAATTTAGCAATTCGTTCCAGCCGGGAAAACTTCATTTCCGGCGGGGCTGTATCTGCGATACTGAGAATTAGATGATCTCCTGTTCCTATCTGCACTAGCAGGTCATCAAGATAGGCCTCAAACTCGTAATCAGTCATTGAGTTTTCCAGGACAGCAACCGACGCAACCCCGCCCCAGACGGTGATTCCGCTGCCGGCGAAGGCATCCCGGACCTCCTTCAGGGATAGGGATGTCAGCGGTGCCGGGCATACCGAATCCGCGATATCAATTTTACCGGCTATAAAATAGGGCAGTAGCTTCTTGTTTTCCCCGTCGGTGTGGGAAAGCAAGAATTTACCGGCTGCATGAATCTTCTCAGAGGCTGCCGCAAGATACGGGGCAACATATTCCTCCATAAACGCCGGCCAGGTAATTTGAACATCATAGTTGGTACCCACATGGATGAAGTCGGCCGGGCTGTCAATCGCCAATTCGATCACCTTTTGATAATAGGGAAACATCTTTGCAGTGAGGCGCTGCAGCTCTTCCATATGATCATAATACTCATAGAAAAACCCGTCGTAGGACATAAGCTCGTGGAGAATCTCATGCATTGGCGATGCCCCCATTGTCGCTATTGCCCCAATCAACCCCCGGCCGCCAATCTCTTCTTTGAATTGCGCCAGTCGCTCGTATTCAGCGCGAGGCTCGGCATGTTCAAAAATATAGCCTATCGCCTCAAAATCATCGATACTGTTAATAGCGTGTTCAAGAACATGGGAAAGGGTGATACCGGCCTTGCGCATAGATTCATTATAGACGGTTTTGGTTGTTATGTTGCCAGCCGGGGTGAGATATTCCACAATGGTTGTGTCACCGTCATAGCAGATATTGCGCCGGATGCCTTTTAGCGAGGTCCGGTAAGGCATATGCGGCGACCGCCAAATGCCCAGCGGCCGGTCCACGATGTCCAACGGGTCGTCATACAGCTGAAAATCAGGTACCACGGTATGATAGCCGACATCAAGATCTTCAACGATCTCCAACAGGGTGGCGTTGCGATATTTGCCGGGAAGCGTTCCATTGTACTTGTTTGCCTTGTACCATAAATCCAGACGGGGTACAAAAGGCAGGCAATCGGTGGGTTGGCCGCGTAAGGTCGCCAACATTCTTTCTCTGTAAGTCGGCATTCGAACTCCTCCTGTATCTATTATTCATTATCTGTCAAGGGAAAAACAGCTCATCCACAAAGATGTTGGAGAAATCAGACCTGCCGGCAAGCTCGATATAGTGAATCCTCCTCGCCTCTTTTACTGCATATTGACGGGCTTCCGCCGAAAGCAGGGCGTGTTGAGCCCCTCGGCCGGCCGCGTTGCCGACAGCGTCGATTCTCCCGCACAGACAATCAGGGATAAGACCAATGGTGCGGATGCTTTCATGGCAAAGGTGGAGTCCGAATGCTCCAGCCAGAACCACTCTTTGAATTTCCTGCGAAGACAGGCCGGCATCCTTTAGAAGCATCTTGAATCCGGCGGCAATCGCCGCCTTGGCAAGCTGTAGTTCGCGGATATCCTTCTGGGTGACAACAATATCCCGCCCATCGTGAGTCAGCTGACCAGGGGCTATCAAAAAAGCCATCGCTCCATCCTTTTCCACAAGCCAGCCGACGGCAGGGCCATTGTCCTTTGCCCCGACAATCTTGCCGGATGTATCGATCAATCCGGCTTTTAACATTGCCGCGATTGCGGAAATAGTGCCTGAACCGCAAATGCCACAGGGCTTTGCTTCACCAATTACAGTGAAACACACCTTGTTATCCTGAAGCCAGACCCGGTCGATGGCCCCGGTTTGCGCCCGCAGGCCGCAGGTCATTGATGTTCCCTCAAAGGCCGGACCGGCGGCGGTGGAACACGCCCACATCTTGCCTTCATGGGCCAGAACCATTTCCCCGTTGGTGCCGATATCCAAAGCCAGTGTCGTCCCCTGATCCAGCCGGTAAGCCACCAGCATGCCCACCGTGTCTGCCCCGACAAACCCGGCTACTCCCGGCAGCCAATAGATGTTCGCCACAAAGTTGACCTTTAGCCCTGCCTCAACCGCCTTGCAGGATACAGGCTCCCGCAGCACTGGCTGGTAAGGGGCCCGCCCAAGACCGGCAGGTGAAATCCCCAGGAAAAGATGCTGCATACAGGGGTTACCAACAAAGACAAGGTCATAGATAGCGCTGCAGGGTACGTTGGCCTCCCGGGCGGCCTGGCCGATCAGATCATTGATGCATTCCCCGATCAGGCCCCGCAGAGCCGCCAATCCGGTGGGCTCCTGCTCTGCCGTCGTGATCCGGGTTACAACATCAGCGCCATAGCGGACCTGGGGATTAAGCGCCGACACTGTCGCGGCTACCCGGCCATCGGCTAAGCTGAGCAGATAACCCACCACAGTGGTTGTGCCGATGTCAAAGGCCATCCCGTAAAGCTCATTACAGGTATCGCCTTGTTCCACGCCAAGTATCCCCTCAGAGTCAAGTACAGCGGTAAACGGCGTTTTATCCTGGCAGAACATTGTGACATCCCGCAGGACCGCGATATCTGTCGGTTTTCCCTGACCAACAGGAATTCCGGTCACCAGACAAAGTTCTTCCCAGCACAGAGCCATACTCAGCGGCAAGGATTCGATAAATACTTTGCGGATTGCCGGCGCCAGTTCAACCTGGGCCCCCGAACTCTCCGCCAGGCAGCTGTCCTCCGCTGCCGCCAGTGTCGGCAGCCTGACCTCGATATCCGAGAGAATTGTTGTCTGACAGGCCAAGACCTCCGACCAACCAGTGCCGGAGCGGACCTCAACCAGGCATTTCATGCAGATACCCTTGCGGCCGCAGGGAGACTCTGCGGGCATAACTCCGGCAGCAGCCAGCACGTCGATTAGCAGTGCTCCGGGCTGGGCTGCTGCTATCAATTTACCGGATATAGAGTTGACAGCAAACATGGTCTGGTTCCTCCTCGCCATTCTCAGCAATTTAGATAAACTCAATTCACGCGAGGACGCGGCGACAATCCCGCCCGCGAAACGATCTCAGGCAAAGCTGCTTCCCACCCGACCGGCATGATGTGGACCCCTTTGACCCCGGCAATCTTCCGCAGTTGACTTATTATTTCGACGCTGATGCTGATGCCCTCAGCCTGCTGATTTTCCGCTTTTGCAATACGGTTCACCAATTCGTCGGGAATGCTCATCCCGGCGACATGTTCCTTCATATACCGGGCCATTCGCAAAGACTTTACCGGCAAAACTCCGGCTAAAATATTGACTTTCTTATCAATTCCGGCCTCACAGATCAGGGCCATCCATTTCTCAAATTTCTTGATATCAAAGACCGCCTGAGTCTGGATAAACTCCGCGCCGGCTTTTACCTTTTTCGCCAATCGCATTACCCGGAGTTCAACAGGCTCACCAAAGGGGTTTTCCACCGCTCCGATATAAAAGCGGGGCTCAGCTTTCAGCTCCTCACCGCAGAGCAGCCGTTTTTCATCGCGCATCTTCTTGACCAGAGCAATCAGCTGGACAGAATCAATATCAAATACATTCTTGGCGGTGGGGTGATTGCCGAAGGACTGGTGATCGCCGCTCAGGCAGACCACGTTGCGGATCCCCAGGCTGTAAGCTCCCAGCAGGTCACTCTGAATGGCGATCCGGTTCCGGTCCCGGCAGGTGACCTGGATGATAGGGTTTCCTCCCTGCCGCAGGATGTGTACCGCTGCCGCGATGCTGGAAAGCCGCACCGATGCGCTCTGATTGTCGGTGATGTTAAACCCGTCGCAGTATGATTTCAGTTTTTCCGAATTTTCGGTTATATTGGTCGCCGATGCCCCTTTGGGCGGCCCCAGTTCGGCGGTGACGACAAATTCATTGCCAGCAAAAAGTCTTTCAAGACTGCTCTCTGTTTTCCACTCCCGCCCTGCCTGGCGTGCACCGTCGCTGGTCATAGCCGCAGATCCTCCCTGACAATTTTACGCATACCGCCATCCCTGGCCTTAGACCAGTCTTTCGGCGGACTGATTTCATCCATGGCCGCTTCCCGCCCCAGGCGCTTCAGACGATGGTATATCAGAACCCAGGCACAGGGCGTGTCCTGACCAACTTCACAGTTTCCGTCGTGGGAGCCGCCGCAGGGACCGTTGAGCAGACTCTTGGCGCAGCGGATCACCGGACAAATCCCGCCTGTTGCCGCCAGAATACATTCTCCGCATAATCCGCAGCGTTCTTCCCAGACGCCGTGTTCCAGAGTACCGCCGACGAACTTGGTGTCCTGGGCCGGAAGCACCACAGTATCCGGGTAGCGCTCGGCCAGGAACTGCACTCCGATCCCGCAGGCCAGGGAAAGAATACAGTCGGCCTCCTTGACAGCTTCGTCCAGTTTAGCCACATACTCCGGGTCACACTGCCGCTCCAGCGTGATTTCCGCCGTACTGACCGGAGTCCCCGCCACTTCCCGTTTGAGACGGAGTGCCATCGCCAAAACTTCCGTCTCTGTCTGACCGCCTGACAGGCAAACACTGACACAACCACCGCAGCCTACAACCAGTACTCTTTTTGCCCCTTCAACCGACGCATCAATCTCTTGCAAGGATTTCTGCTCCGCTATGATCATTTGTACAGCAACTCCTTTCGCCAGACCTGTGGGTGTTCAGCGGGTTCCGGCCAATACACCCCACTGCCAGCGCAGCCTCCCGTACAATGTCGGCCAACCTGGGGCCGTTAGTCCCTGAGACGTGATATAGCATTAGCCTTTCCCGCCCTAGCCCGATGGCGTCCAGCAGGACTTTTATCCTGTCAAGACGCTTTTCAGCCCTGGCGCTGCCTGTAAGGTTCAGGCATTCATGGGAAGGACAGCCGGCGACGAAAACCGCGTCAGCGCCTTTCTCGAAAGCTGTAAGCACCACCCGGGCATCAACCCGTCCCGCGCAGGGAAGTTTGATCATCTCCAGCCTGATGCTGGTGTCTGGTTGGGGCCCAAGGTCAAAACTATGCAAGAAGCAGAATTTGCAGACAAAGCCGACTAGTTTGCTGTCATATTCCACGGTCTACCTCCGACAGGGCAACATCGATCCGTCGCCTGATCTGCTCATTCTCGTAGTGCTGCTGCTCAATCGCACCGCTCGGACACTCGGCGGCGCATAGGCCGCAGCCGCGGCAATCCGCCGCTGAAATAGAAGCGCTCCCCATGGTTTTCTTCTCACGGTCGACAATCGGCACGGCAAACGGGCAAAGCCGCACACAGGTGAGGCAAGCCACACATTTTTCGGCGTCCACCACAGCAACCGTGCCGCCCATCCGCAAAAACGGCTGGCGTAAAATTCGGGCTGCCCGGGCCGCCACTCCCTGGGCCTGAGACAGGCATTCCGCAACCGATTTAGGCCCTTGGCCCGCCCCAGCCACAAAGATTCCCCCGTTGGGGAAGGCGATGGAGCCGATGTTATTGTGGGTCTCCATCAGCAATCCGTCCTGGTTGACCTGCAAATGGAACAATTGGGCCAGCTCGCCCGTCTCCGGTGGTGCGACTTGAGCCGCCGACAGAATGACAAGATCGGGACTGATTTCCACCGCTCCGCCCAAAGCCGGGGCGACAGCCGTCAGCACCAGCGCCCCGCCGGCCGCGCCTTGCAGCACCGGGGGAGCAGCTTCTTCGTATTCAACGAACAGGACACCTGCCTGTCTCGCTTTCTGGTAGCGCTTTTCCCCAAATCCCGGAGTACGCACATCCCGGTAGAACAGGTAAATTTGAGCTCCCGGGTCCATCTTCTTGATGGCCAGCGCACTGTCGATGCTCTGCAAGCAGCAGGTGCGGCTGCAATACTGCCGTTCTTTATTGCGGGAACCTACGCACTGGATGAAAACATGCACCTTCGCATTCAGATCCGGCAGGCCGCCCCGCTGTAGCAAGCCAGAGAATTGCGTACCAGTCATGATCCGGGAATCGCTGCCGTACAAATATTCTTCAGGCTCGTACTCCAGCGTCCCGGTGGCCAGAATGGTTACACCGTGTTCCAGACTCCGCCGAGTATACACCGCCCCTTCAGAGCATTCCAGCGTCGAGATAAAGCGGCCCTGTCTTCCCTTGAAGCCCACAACCCTGCAATTTGCAAGCACTTCAATGTTCGGGTGCCCTTTTACCCGGGTAAGGATATCCTGGTAGGCCAGGAGTAATTCATCATCATCAAACCCTGGGGAACCGGCAGTCAAAAAGCCGCCCAGTTGATTCTTCTTTTCGATAATCGTTGTTTTAAAACCGCGATCGGCTATTGCCAAGGCCGCCGCCATTCCGCTGATTCCACCACCGACGACCATAGCCGACGGCACGACAGGCTCCAAATGCCATGTGAGGGGATGATCGTTCTTCAGATTGGCCACTGCCTTACAGAGGGTTTCCAGCAATCGACCCTGGTCTGACCCATCCGCACCATTACCTGACGACAATTCTGCGGTTTCTAGCAACAGGGGATGGATGCCTGCCGTTTGCAGCGCCTCCTGGAAAAGAAGCCGGTTGGTCTTTAAAAAACACGGCGCAACCAGCACCCGGTTGAGATAGTTCTCCTTTATAATTCGCTGCATTCCCTGAATCCGGGAAGCTGTGCAAAGAAGCGAGTCCTCCACCACCACAGCGACATCAGCGATTTCTTTTAGGGCTGCGGCTACTTGGGCAGGGTCGACGCCCGTGCCGGATAGACCGCCGCGGCAGATAAACACCCCTACCCGCGGGCTCTCCTGGCGGGTATCTTCGGGGGAGACCGGGCGTCGGATCGGTCTTTGGGCCGGCTGGCCGAGCGCCTCAGCCGCTATGGCCGCGGCACTGGCGGACAAGGCCAGCGTCTCTGAGACTTCAAGAGGCCCTTGTCCCCCACCCACGATATAGATTCCGGGGCGGCTGGTCATCACCGGGCAAAATTGGTTAACAGCGACAAACCCATAATCATTAAGGGCAATCCCCAGCAGCGCGGCGGTCCGTGCCAGTGATGCCGGGGGCTGTATTCCCACCGCCAGTACGATCAGATCAAACTCTTCCTGGCGATTTCTCCCTGCTTCAAGATAGCGAACACTCAGATTCTCGGTAACCGGATCTTCCTTAATATCGGAAATTATCGAGCGAATATACCGAACACCCAGGTTCTTGGCCTGCTGGAGGAATTGGTCAAAATCCTTGCCACAGGCGCGGGTGTCGATATAAAATACGCCGACCTGCGCTTCCGGGTCCAGTTCACTAACCAAGATGGCTTCTTTGGCTGTAAACATGCAGCAAATCGATGAGCAATACCCCCGCCCAGCTACCATGTCCCGCGAACCTACGCACTGGACGAACGCCATTTTACCGACCCGCTTGTCGTCTGACGGCCGGCGGATACTTCCCTCACGGCGGCTGACCGCCAGCAGGCGTTCCAGTTCCAGACTTGTAATCACGTTGCGATAGCGGCCGTAGCCATATTGTCCCTGGCTGGCGGCATCAATCATATCAAAACCGGTTGCCAGAATCACAGCTCCGGCCCTGATGTCGGCGACAGGCTGTCCGGTTGCCGCGTCGGTTAACCTCGCGGAAAAATCGCCGGTCTCTCCTTGCAAACCGCTTAGTTTAGCGTGGGGATAGATACAGATGTTAGGGTGATTTGCCGCCCGCAGGATTAGCGATCCTAAAATGACCGGCGCGGCATGCAGGCTGCCTCCCAGGTACAGGGCGGATATATTCAGCGCTTTATCCCACAGGCATTCCACTTGGGCAGATGCCTCCACGGCGGCGAGTTTGCCGCCAAGGGTCGCCTCGTCGGTTACCAAGGATACAGGATAGCCTGAGTCTGCCAACTGCAACGCCGCCTGCAGCCCGGCAATCCCTCCGCCAACAATAAGCGCGCCTTTTCCCATGTGTGTTCTCTCCTTTAAGACTGATTGCAACGGTCGGTGTTACAAAAGGCCAAGCCCAGCCAGGAGCGGCAGCGGATCAATAATATGCCGCGCAAGCCACTGCCTTGCCTCCGGATGGTTAAAACTCATTCCCATCAGTTCGGTGAAATAGAAGACAGGCATCAGGGGCCCGAGCTTTTTCGACTGGCGGGTGTCCATGTTCGCGTGGCATAGCGGGCAGGCCACCGCCAGAGCTTCGGCGCCGGCGCGGCGGGCCATGGCCGCCAGGTGGCTGACAAACTTCTCCACCGTCGCCGGTCGCGGGAGGCTGAGGCTGGCGCCGCAGCAATCAGTTTTATACGACCACTTTCTTACTTCAACCCCGATACAGGTAAGTATCTTATCCATCGAAAGCGGGTAGTCGGCATGATCAAATGCGACACTGGCCGGCCTTGTAAGCAAACAGCCGTAGTATGTCACCACTTTCAGCCCGGTCAGCGGTCTGACAGCAAGCTTTTCAATATCAGCCAACCACTCAGGCCGGCTCAGGCGCTGCAGGGGATGCACGACAGCTACTTTTCCGCTGTACGAGTCCTTGATAAATGACTTTATCTCGGCATTGACATTCAGCGTCTCTTCCACTGAGTCCCGTACCTTGGTGTCAGTCGTTTTGAACAAGTTATAGCATTCTGCGCAAGGTACAATAACTTCGTCGATTCCTGCACTCTCGGCCAGGGCAAGGTTGCGGAGCACCAAGGCATCGGCCAGATAGGCGTCGGTGGCGTGGCCGGCGGTTGCACCACAGCAGTTCCAGTCAGGCAGCTCGGTGAGGTCCTGCTGCAGAGCGGCGAATACGGTTCGCAGCGAAAGATCGTATTCAGCGGCTGTGGACTGCAGGGAACACCCGGGGAAATAGCCCAGCTTCTTGTTCATGTTTTGTTCTCCCTTGTCCGGTCAAAGATACGGCGTATTTCGCCAATCCGGTTTATCCGGTGTGGCAGAAAGTTCAGCTTGCTGCGCTTGATAAATTCCAGCCCAAGGCGGGCGTCCTGCAGAAAAGTTCCGGTTTTAAATTTGTAGATTCCGAACAAGCCCATCTCGAACGCCCGGCCATACTGCCGGACCATCCGCAGAAACGCAGCGTTGAATACAGCGATTTTGCGTTCAGATATGGGGAGTCGGCTGTCTATGACCTCTTCTTTCACCACATCGAAAACCCTGGCGATATCGATACCGTTGGGACACCGCGCCGAGCAGGTTTTGCAGCTGACGCAAACCCACGGTGTGTTGGAAGCAAGGACGGCGTCGCGCCGGTTCCACAGGATCAATCGTAAAAGCTCATAATTTTGCTGTTCCATGATATCCGAAACCGGGCACCCGGAAGCACACTTCTTGCATTGATAACAAAGGCTGATATTTTGTCGGGATTTTGCTGCTATTTCCTGACTATAGCTTGTCTCCACCATATACCCTCCAGCAATTGGCCTTCCTCTTTACGGCATTTCACTTGCAGCTCCAGAGCTGCTCGGAATTTCGTCTCCGAAAGCTCTTCACCCGGGGCGATAACCAGACAGCGGTCCCACCTGGATGACAGAATATCCTGAAGGAAAGTCAGCGACCCAGCTAATTCTTCCAGTTTCAGGCCGAAAAAATCGGCGAACCTTCGGGCATAAGCGACATATTCGGCAGTGTCGTAACAGTGGGTGTCGATATAGGCCGCCCGCTTGTAGTTCTTCATCATTTCCCCGGCAACCCATTTCGCGTCCTCTTCTCCCCAGAGTTCGCGACATCGCAGATATTCCTGGAGTGGGTCCTTTTGGGCAACAATCCACCCCTTGGCGAAAAAGTATGTGGCAGGCTCCCGGCTAAACTCAGTTAAATACGCGGCCGCCGAACCCAAGAACAAGCCGATGCAATCCTCAACAACCGGAACGACAAGAGTTTGGCGCGCCCGGAGACCCACCAGCGCGTTGGAGCAAAGTCCATAACCGAGCAGTATCGTGTCACAGTCATCAGTCTCGTCAATCGCCTGCTGCAGTTTTCGCTGGAGGTCTTCGGGATGACGGTGCAGACCTTGCTCCAGAAAGCAGGTCTCGATACCTGCACTGTTCACTGACGCCCACTCATCTCGCATGACTTCGCAGGCAATCGCTTTCATAACCGTCATCCTTTTTACCTCCCCTCAGCAGCCGTCATGTTGATGACTGCTATCACTAGTTTATAAGCAATTTCTGTGCCAACCTGCGCAGCTAAGCAACCTGAACATCGGCACAGCAGCTTCCGATCATAAATGTGTTCGCAAAACTCTGTCACATGTCCACCAGCAGCCTCTACCAACCGGAAAATGTACTGATTATTATTTAGTGCATCTGATTACAAACGTAATCAGATGCACTATTGTTCCTGGCCTCGGCCTAAATCCTGTTAACCGTACTTTCGCGCTGACGAACAATCAGGGATTGAGCTCCAAGCGTTGGATTTTCCCGACAATTGCCCAGTAGCTTATGATGGCCACAATACCGTGAGCCCCGACGAACAACAAGGCTCCATTGAACGATCCGGTTGCTTCAAGAATATAACCGATAACAACAGGGGTGATGATTCCGGACGCCTGTCCAATTGAATTGAACACACCGCCGGTCATGCCAACGATCTTTTTGGGAGCTGTATCCGCCACTACCGTCCAGCCCAGATTCCCGAAGCCTTTCCCGAAGAAGGCCGCGCTCATCAGGGCGACAACCACCGATTCCGACTGCACATAGTTGCAGATAATGATAGTGGCGCTGAGCGTAAAACCAATAGTAATCGGGATTTTTCTCGCAAGAGTGAGCGAGCCTGTCTTTCGCAGCAGCCAGTCTGAAACGAAGCCTGAGGATATGCCGCCGATACAGCCGGCGATAGCCGGTATTGAAGCGATAAATCCGGCTTGCAGAACAGAGAATCCTTTGGCCTTTACCAGGTAAATCGGAAACCACGAAAGATAGAACCACGAAATGGCAGTAACGCAATACTGGGCCAGAAAAATACCTGCCAGCATGCGACTTTGGAATAATTGCGCCAGATCATGCAGTTGGAAGCCTGACACTTTCGCAGTTCCCTCAGTTGCAGAGTTTTTACCGATGTCCGCATCCATATCGATCAGGCCGCCACCAGCACGGATATAATCGATTTCAGCTTGATTCGCTTTCGGATGCTTGGTTGGAACATGAAAGAGCGTCTGCCATGCGATGGCCAACAAAACCCCCAAAACACCCATCACGATATATACATAATGCCAGCTATAGGTGTAGGCCAGCCAGCCCATCAACGGCGTGAAAATAGCCAGCGCAATGTATTGGGCGCTGTTGAATATCGAGCCGGCGACACCACGTTCGTCTGACGGAAACCAGGCGGCGATGATTTTGCCGGAGGACGGTCCAACCGGAGTTTCGAAGGCCCCCAGCAAAAACCGCAGCCCCAATAATAGCATGAAGGCAAAGCTGGAAGGCCAGACAAAGCCCATCGCCACCGTTGTCAGCGACCACAGCAAAAGGCCGGTGAAAATCGTTGCTTTGGAACCCCACTTGTCTCCCAGCCAGCCGGCCGGCACCTGACCCAATACATAGGCCCAGCTGAAGGCGGAGAAAAGATAGCCCAACCCGACAGAACTGATGCCAAGGTCTTTTGCCATGCCAACCCCTGCAACCGAAAGGGTTGCCCGGTCCGCCGTGCTTAAAGTAAGAACAAGGGTAATCAGCGCCAGCCCCCAAAACCGGTAGTTGGTTTTTTTTGCTGTCAAAGTCTGTTCACTCAAGGTCGCACCCCCCCCCCGCTTTTATCGCTTATGTTACGGGCCGTATCGGTCCAAATTCTTTGGCCATTTTCGCAATCCGTTCCAGCCGCGAGAATTTCATGTCCGGCGGCGCCGTATCGGCAATACTCAGGATAAGATGATCACCGCAGCCAATCTGTTCAAACAAGTCATTGATAAAAGCGTCAAATTCGTAATCACTCATTGAGTTTTCCAGGACCGAAACCGAAGGAACGCCGCCCCAAACCGTTATTTTGCTGCTATCGAACGCTCCCCTCACCGCTCCCAGGGTCAGCGACGTCATCGGTGCCGGAGTGATGGAGTCGGCGATGTCGATCTTGCCATCGATAAAAAAGGGAAGCAAGCCTTTATTTTCGCCGTCAGTGTGGGAAAGCAGAAACTTTCCGGCGGCGTGAAGTTTGTCTGCAGAGGCGGCTAAATAAGGGGTGACATACTCAGCCATGAAAGCCGGCCAGGTAATCTGAGCATCATAGTTGGTCCCGGATTGCACGATGTCCGCAGGGCTGTTAATGGCAATTTCAAGTGCTTTGTTGATATACGGCGTCATCCGCTCGGCGAGTCTGTCCAATTCTTCCTTGTGATCATAGTATTCATAAAAGAAAAGATCATAGGGAATCAACTCATGGAGGATATGATGCATCGCGGAGCAGCCCATGCTGGCTGTTCCAACAATCAGCCCCCGGTCACCGACCTGCTCCTTCAGCTTGAGAATTCCTTCATAATTCGGATGGATTTCGGCATGCTCAAACAGGTAGGCTACAGCCTCGTAATCCTCGCAGCTTTTAATAGCATGCTCCGCGACATGTGATAAAGTAATCCCGGCGGAGCGCATCGATTCATCGTATACCACTTTGGTTCGGATCGTACCCACCGGCGTTAGGTACTCGACGATGGTCGTGTCCCCTTCATAAAAGATATTGCGTTTAATGTCCCGAAACTTCGCATGATGAGGCATGGTATGGACCCGCCAGATCCCCAGCGCCCGGTCAACGATATCCAGCGAATCATCATACAAGTGCCTGTCAGAAGTAACGGTGTGATAGCCAACATCCAGATCTTCGATGATATGAAACAAGGTGGCGTTACGGTATTGATCAGGAAGCGTACCCTTATACTTGTTTGCCTTGTACCACAAATCCAGGCGGGGAACAAACGGCAGGCAATCTGTCGGTTTACCATGCAAAGTCGCCAACATTCTTTCTCGATATGTCATCATAGTACGGACCCCTCCATCATTAATTAACAATAACTCCACAGTCGACGTGCTACCCCTCCTATTCGACCAAAATACTGGCCCTCCTGCCGTTCCAATATCTAAACAAAGAGATCGTCTCAGTCATATATGAAGCTGACTGCAGATAATTCGCTGGATACGCTGAAGGCTTAATGGTAAAATGTACCCAGAGCCGAATTTGCAAAATTCAGAATTGAGGCCAGTTTTCTTTTCGTGCGGAATCTGAGATGTATTGGAGTGATGGCTATGAACAAAAAGTTAACACCAAAAGAACGCATGCTGCGCACAATCAATTGTCAGGAAATCGATCGTTTGCCGACCCAGATTGACTTTTCCGGCGTCTGTCTTGACAAGATGCTGAAATATTGGGACCTGGCAAGTGAGCCCCAAGCGGTTTCATTTCTTGACAATCACATCGTCTACGCTTATCTTAACGACGTCGTGGGCAACATAAAGGCCCGGCAGCTTGCTGCTGATGATATTTCCTTTGATTCTTGGGGTGTAGGCTACAGCAACGGCCAGGAGGGTCCCTTGCCGGTGGTGCATCCCCTGGCTGATATGGACGGGTGGGCCCATTACGAATTCCCTGATCCCAGCGCCGACGGTCTTCTCTCGCGAGCCGAAAAAGTAGTCGCCAATTACGGCCAAGATTATCTTGTTACTTCCTACCAGATATATTGCATCTTCGAACGGGCGTGGACACTGAGGGGGTTCGATAACTTCCTGATGGATTTTATTCTCAACCCCGATTTCGCCGAAACCCTGTTAGACAGAATTACCGACTATCAGGTGGCGGTTGCCGCAAGATACGTTAAACTCGGCGTCGCCTGCGGGCGAACAGGTGATGACTACGGCGGCAAGACCGGCATGCTCTTTTCCCCCGCGATGTGGCGGCAGTTTATCAAACCCCGCCTAAAGCGGATCTGGCAAGTATATCAGGACGCGGGAATCCCGGTAATGCACCATAGCTGCGGCGATATTCTGCCAATTATTCCCGACTTCATTGAGATGGGTCTGAAGATATTAAACCCTGTTCAGCCTGATGCTATGGATATTGCCACAGTCAAAAAGCAGTTCGGCGACAACTTAACCTTCTATGGCGGCATCTCGACCGCCGGGGCCCTGGCTTTCGGCACACCGCAGCAGGTAAAAGAGGATGTTCGTCAGACTACAGCCATATTAGGCAAGGGCGGCGGTTTCGTCATTGCGCCTGCTCAGGGCATTACCAGCGAAGTCAGCATTGAGAACATCGAGGCCCTTCGGCAGGCAGTTGCCGAATTCGCCGTCAACTATTAGCGAACCCTGATTTCTTGTTCCTCTTTTTGCGCCGAATAGGGTGCTGATGACCATTGTGGTAACAGACGCCGTTTATATCGATTAGGGCCTGGTTACAAGCTGTCCGACTCCGATAACATCGTGGGGGTGATATGCGGCAAAAACAGCAACAGTATTCATGGTCTTCAAACAGCTAAAGGGAGGAAAATAATGAATGGCAACTCGCACATTCGATGAAAACAAGCTGATGAGCAAGGTAAAATGGAAGATCGTACCGTACATCATGTTCCTTTATGTCATTGCAATGGTCGATCGGGTAAACATTGGGTTTGCCGCCCTCCAGATGAACAAAGATCTGGGCATTAGCGCCACCGCCTTCGGCCTTCTGGCCGGAATATTCTTCATAGCCTATTTCTTCTTCGAGGTACCCAGTAATGTTATTATGCATAAAGTCGGCGCCAGGATTTGGGTTGCCCGGATACTCATTACTTGGGGTATAGTCACAATAGCAACAGGTTTCGTCCAAAGCATAACCCACATAGGCATCATGCGTTTCTTACTCGGGGCGGCCGAGGCGGGGTTTCACCCCTGTATGATTCTATACCTCACATTCTGGTTCCCGGCTAAGCACTTGGCCAAGGCAGTGTCTTTATACATTTGCGGTATGGCGATCGCCAACATCATAGTCGGACCGGTTTCCGCCTGGATCATGGATAACGTCGCCTGGTACGGGCTTGTTGGCTGGCGGTGGATGTTTATCCTGGAAGGAATCCCGGCCGTGATTATGGGCATTGTCACGCTGTTTGTAATGACCGACCGTCCAGAACAGGCCAAGTTTCTGACTCCTGAAGAAAAGAACTGGCTGGTGGCCGAACTCAAGAAAGAACACGAAATCAAAGCAGCAAAACTAAAAACATCCAAATGGGCTGTATTTGGTAATTTCCGCGTCTGGCACATCTCCTGGGTTCATATTTGCATGGTTCTGGCTATGTACGGTTTGGGGATGTGGATGCCGCAAATATTGCGCGAGTTGTCGAAGCTTCTGACCAATACCCAGATTGGGTTGGTTTCAACACTCCCCTATATCTGTGGTGTCATCGCGATGGTTTCGATAGCCAAGCACTCGGATAAGACCGGAGAACGCCGCTGGCATGTGGCTTTGCCAATTTTCGTCAGCTTCTTTGGCCTATTGGCGCTCACAATGACCAGCAATTTATGGCTGGCTGTGTTTTTTCTCTGCATTACCATGGCAGGTTTTTACGGCTTTATCGGCACCTTCTGGACCTTGCCCCATATGATCCTGAGCGAAGGCTCGGCAGCTGTAGGAATTGCCATCATCAGCTCAGTAGGCAACCTGGGCGGCTTTTTCGGCCCCTACTTCGTAGGTTTCCTGAAGGACTTCACCGGCTCAACCAATGCCGGCATGTATGTCTTAGCCTCTTTCGCGTTGTTGTGCACTGTGGCGGTTTTGGCTTTCCCAAAAAACCCTGCCGCCCAAACCACAAAAAGTGTGAGTTCCTGAAAAACTGGGTCCCCCTTGATCAGCTTCCCTGGCACGTCTTGCCTGGGAAGCTGATCAAAAATAATCATGGAAATAGGATGAATCATTGGAGGCGAACCATTTATGACACAATTTGAATATCATAATCCTGTCCGCTTGGTTTTCGGCTGCGGCAAACTGGCGCTGGTCGGTAAAATTGCCAAAGAGCATGGTAGCAAAGCTTTAATTGTCACTTCCGGAAGCTCTTCCAGGACAGGGCTCCTGGACAAAGTGGCCGGTTTTCTGAAACAGGAAGGCCTTGATGTTGTTATCTATGACAAAATCAAAGCCAATCCGCTTACAACCATGGCCCTTGAGGCGGCGGCGCTGTCCCGCAAGGAAAAATGCGATATTGTTATCGGTCTGGGTGGCGGCAGTGCCATGGACGCCGCAAAGGCTACCGCTTTTATGGCCGTAAACCAGGGCGATATTTCTGATTACATATTCGGCAAGCCGGGCATAGGAGCATTGCCGGTGATTCTGATTACGACCACGGCGGGTACAGGCAGCGAAGGAAACAGCGCTGCTGTGCTTACCAACCCCGAAAATCATGATAAAAAAGCCATCAGGTCGCCCTTTATTTACCCCAAAGCCTCGATCATCGATCCGGAACTATTGACGACCTTGCCGAAGAATTCAATCGCCGGGCCGGGCCTTGATGCGCTGTTCCATGCCATTGAGTCCTATATTGCGAAAAAAAGCGATCCGATGACTGAAATGTTTTGCCTGCAGGCGATTACCCTGCTGGCGAACCATTTGCCAGCAGTCTATGACAACAGCGGGAATATCGAAGCCTGGGAAAAAGTAGTCTTTGCCAATACCCTTGCCGGGATGGCCATTGACGCAACCGCCACCACCCTGGCCCACGGCATGGAACATCCGGTCAGCGGCTTGTTTGACGTGGCTCACGGTGAAGGCCTGGCCGCGTTGTTCATTCCGACAATGGAATTTGCCTACCCGCAGGCTCTGGAGAAGTTTGCCATGATTGCCAAAGCCATGGGTGAGAATATCGAGGGCCTGACCACTCAAGAAGCAGCTAAGAAGAGCATGGAACGTGTAAGTAACCTTATGGTCAGGCTGAACACCGTGCGGAAGCTGCGGGATTTCGGTGTGACCGAAGAGCATATCGACTGGCTGGCCGCCAATGCGTTAAAAACGATGAAGTTTGTTATCGATAATAATCCCCGGGTACCCAGCCAGGAAGAAATTAAAGAAATCTATCGCAAGAGTCTGTAATTGAATCTTTGCCATCAAATCGTAAGACACATAAGGCATGACAAAAGGCCTCCGATAGCTCGGAGGCCTTTTGTTTCTTTTTGCAGGGTGGGTCAAGACACAATTCAATTACTGATTCTTATGTTTCTCCGGGATGTAACGGCCAAGGTCGATATATTTGCCTTCATCGATTTTGTACATAACCATCGACAAACCCACCGGTTGATGGTTCTGGGGGGAGATCGTCAGGATGCCGGTCGTGCCCTGCACGCCTTTTACCTTGTTCATGCCTTCGATGATCTTGTCCGCGGTGGCGCCGCCGCCCTGCTTGATGGCTTCGGCAATCACCAGCATTTTGTCATAGCCGAGATAAACCTTGTTGATAGGATCTTCGTTATACTTGGCTTTGTAAGCGCTTCTCACTTCCGCCAGCTGCGGTTCGCTGTCAGAATAGTTGTTGGCGAAATAGATGTTGTTGGCGGCGAGCGGGTCATTAACCAATGACGCAAATGGCGCTGCGTAGTCCAGAGCCCCGAGGAAGGGAATAGTCAACCCCAACTGCCTGCTCTGTTTGGCGGTGATGACCAGTTCTTGTATATAGTTGGGAGCGAACACAACATCGGCTCCCGAATCCTTGATCTTGGACAACTGGGTTCTGAAGTCTTTGTCGCCTCTGCTGTAGATCTCCTCATCAACAATCATGGCCCCGGCTCCCTGGGCGTACTTTTTGAAGGGAGCAACAAGCGATACAGCGTAAGCGTTGGATTGGTCGTACAATATGGCGATTTTCTTCAGCCCCAGTTTTTCCGTTGCGTAGCTGGCCATGATCTCGCCGTACTGAACCGTACTGGGTTGAAGCAGGAACATGGAAGGATGAGCCTTGCCGTCTTCACCGACAGTTGAGCGGGGATCGGCAAAGCTGCCCACAAAGGCAACCTTTTTGGCGTCAGCGATCGCCGCAAGCCCGATACCGATGTTGCTCACCGGCGGCCCGATAACTACAACAGCCTTCTCTTGATCCACCAGGCGGTTGAAAGCCTTGATGGCTTCCTGAACGTCGCCTTTGGTGTCCAGTGAGATCAATTTGATTTTGCTACCACTCAGGCCGCCCTGACTATTCATCTTATCGATGGCAAGTTCCACGCCACGGGTGACCGCGTTACCCCAAACCGATGTCGGACCGCTCAGGTCCTGCAGGTTGCCAACAACAATTTCCTTGGCGGCTGAGCCTCCCTGGCCTGAGCCGCATCCGGCGAAAACCGCCAAACTCACTACCATCAGGGCAACAAGGGCCCATATGCTATATCTTTTCATGTCTGTCCTCCTTAAGCATTATGACCAAACCCAACGGATCCGGACTAAGCCTCACCCTGCGGCCAGACAGCGAGCATGAATCCCGTCTGCAATAATCACGTTTGCCAGCGATAAGCCTCGGCCAATTCCTTGAGCAGCAAAATTCGCTTTGGATCGGTGCCAAACGGCACGACACCGCATCCCAGCACGAACCGCCCGCCCGGCGCGCCGATTCTGAGCACCTCACAGGCCTGAGCCCTGATTTCCTCCTCGTTGCCGGTCTCCAGCAGCGAGGCCTGGATACTGCCTCTCAAAATGATGCCGGCTGCTGCGGCTTTGGCTTTGTACGCCGCCAGATCCAAACCGTAGTCTGCCAGCAGCAGCGAAGATCCGGTCTGCACCAGATAGTCTGCAATCGGCTGAGTGTTGCCGCCGCTGATCAGGCCTACACTGGTGGCTCCGGCGTCTTTAAGGCGCCTGATAAGCTCTTGGTGACGGCCCAGCACGTAATCTTTGTAAAGCTTGGGCGACAACAGCGGCGGGGTGATCCAGGAATCGTTGACAGCCACTCCCAGACCGCGTTTGACCATCGCCAGGCCAAAAGCCACCGCCACTTCCAGAGCGAAGTCCAGCAACTCGCAGGCATAGTCAGGGTCTTCGAGAAAATCGAAAATCATGTCTTCATAGCCGCGCAACAGCGCCGCCAGAGTGAACGGTCCGACAATGGCCGCCGCCACCGGCACCTCCTGCCCGATTTCCCGTTTGATGGTGCTCGCCGCGTCAAGCAATAGCGGCATACGCCCGGCCGACTCAGGGTCAGGCAGCAGCAGTCCTTTCAGGTCGCTCTTGTCTTCAGCCAGAAGGTGACGGCACACCGCCGGGATGGTGTTGTTGGTGAAATAATCCACCTCGCAGCCTAGGGCTTCGGCTTCGATGTTGTAGATGTCGATGCCCACAGCCACCAGGTCATGACCGTACCGCCGGTAGGCGTCCAACTGCCCACGGACAATCAGCTCCCCGCTTTGAGCCATCTGCGAAGGCGTCACGCCGATCAAAGCCGCAGCATGCTCATAGATCGTAGGTACGAAAGGCACCCTGTCCGGCAGCTTCCCCTGCGCCAGCAGCGCCATTCTTTCTACAGGCAACATATTCGATGGCCCCCTTTCGTTGTTATGCCCCGCCAGACCGCAGTATCCAGCCTGTCAGTCGGATGCTTCGGATCTGGAATGCCGCGTGAAAAGCCCCTTGAATCAAAAGCTTATAGCCAAGTTTTGCATTACTTCGGCGATACTGACCAAAGTCCTGCATCACCACCACTGAGCGAACTCCTGAACACCCTGAAGCCTGTACCATTCAGGGGCCAGGCTATTGTGCCTAACCCCTGAATGGTACACCTATCTTCCATTATTAATTATTAAAATCTATATCCAGATTGAGTCCGCTGACCGAGCCTAATGAAAAGTGAACATGAACTTCGCTTTCGTTGTCTTTGTGCCATTGATACCAATCATGCCAGAGTTTTTGGTGTTACCCGCTTAGTCTGTTCGTCGCGCCCCGGAGCATCCAGACGGCCAAAATAAAGGCCCCTGCTGCCACTGGTCGAATTCAATCAGTCTTGGTCTGCAGGGACCTCCGATTCAAGCAACATTTCGAACGCTCTCTTAACAATTGGAGTCGTTCTCGGGGGCAAGGTCACACTGGTATGACCCCTCGGATTCGATCCGGATTTTAAGTTAGGAAATAAACTGATAAACTAACTTAAAGGGGTGAAGCAAATGAGCAAGAAAACCTATACTACAGAGCAAATCATCGTCCATTTGAGAGAAGTCGAAGTCCTTTGCAGCCAGGGGAAAACTGTCGCTGAAGCGGCACGACAGATCGGAGTCACGGAACAGACTTATTACCGCTGGAGAAAACAATATGACGGCATGAATTCTTCGGACGCCAAGCGACTGAAGGAACTTGAAAAAGAGAACGCACGACTGCAAAAACTGGTTGCGGATTTGAGTCTGGATAACGCAATCCTCAAGGATGTGGCCGAGGGAAAATTCTAAGTCCGGCAAAGAGAAAAGCAACCGTGGCAAAAGTGAGCAGCAAATACGGTTTGTCCCAGCGGAGGGCTTGTCGGGCGTTGAAGATATGCCGCAGCAGTGTACGATACCTACCGGTAAAAAGAGACGACGAAGACGAACTAACGGCTCGTATCATTGAGCTGGCGACCAATTATGGGCGATATGGCTATCGTCGAATCACCGCCATGCTCAGAGGCGAATACAACGTCAATCACAAGCGGGTCGAACGGATATGGCGGGAACAAGGACTCAAGGTACCAAAAAAGCAGCCCAGGAAACGGCGTCTTTGGTCAAACGACGGAAGCTGCGTCAGGCTGCGTCAGGAATACCGAAATCATGTCTGGAGTTATGATTTTGTAGAAGATCGCCTGAGAAACGGCCGTAAAGTTAGATGGCTGAATATCATTGATGAATACACGAGAGAATGCCTGGCGAGTCTTCCGCGAAGGCATTGGAACCATGCCGACATTATCGAAGTGCTTTCAGAGCTTTTCATCATGAAAGGGGTTCCCGATTATATCCGAAGCAATAACGGCACAGAATTTACCGCAACCAAACTGATAGAATGGTTGAAAAATCTGGGAGTTGGCACGGCGTTCATTGAACCGGGTAGTCCATGGGAGAATGGATATTGTGAAAGTTTCAACAGCAAAATGCGGGATGAATTCCTAAACGGGGAACTTTTTGATACAATGTTTGAGGTGGAAGTATTGTCGAAGCGATGGGTGCGCGAATACAACACAATACGCCCGCACAGTTCGCTGGGCTATAGGCCGCCGGCACCACAGACAATCCTGACCGCTGCTTAAACTAATTTAAAATATTGGAACAAATTTCGGGGGCAGACCAACCAGATGTTTTCAAGTCACTGTAGTATGCTAACGATTAACCAAGAAATTAGCAAAGCAATTAAAACAACTAACCATCGTGGAATAGTTCCATGCATACGAAATTATCACTCTTCCTTTTTTTATTCTGAGTTTAACCTTCTACCCAGGTAAATGTAAGATAATAATTTCCTTATTAACTTGATTTCCGTATACTGAATATTTTTCAATGCATATCTGTTAGGTGCTTTACTAAGTTGAAGAATGTAAAATGCAATGATACCGAATGCAAAAATACCGACAAGCATTAACCACTCTGTCATTTATGCATTTTCCTCCGTTGCTTTTTGTACAGTCTTGCTGTTTTATACATATTTTTACTAAACCCTCTTTAGAGTTCCTGTTTTTACGAATTGGCTGTATTGGGTAATTACTTGAAAAAATAATTACCCTGAAGGGAAACGATCTATGATTGACGGCTAATGTAGAGTTTTGCAAAGTTTTTTCTTTCTCGAGTATTGTTAACACCTAATTCTTCATTTTATTTTTAGTATCTAGTATTATTTGTTGCTATTAGCAGGAATTACTAATTGTTTGCAGTATTAGTATA
>Ga0316228_1000894_pt1 | contig 35074 bp, 27 predicted proteins | sample TBH18021metaG_FD_206005 | JGI IMG/M metagenome (GOLD analysis project Ga0316228, IMG submission 206005) | Freshwater microbial communities from Trout Bog Lake, Wisconsin, USA - TBH18021 | ecosystem: Environmental > Aquatic > Freshwater > Lake > Hypolimnion/Profundal zone | place: USA: Wisconsin... | reverse complement strand
TGATGGTCCTGGCGGTGCCGGGTTCGCCGCAGCCGATAAGTACCGGTACCTTCCCTGCCGCTTCCTCCAGTACACTGTCGATGGCATCTGAGCGCATTGCGTCAGTCATCGCCGGAAATTCACCGGTGCTTCCCATGACTACCAAACCGTGCACGCCGCCGTCCAGACAGTAACGGGCGACTTTTTTCATGCCTGCTTTGTCCACTTTTTCATCCGGGGTCAACGGGGTTACTAGTGCAGGATAAACGCCTTTCAATTCCATAACCTTCAGCCTCCTGTTATTCTTATTGTTATTCTCCACATCCGCCGCTATGCAACAATCCTAGCTCACAGCCGATATTGACAAAATAGTCTGTCAGTGCTATCTTAATACAAATCGACCTATTAGTAAAATGACGTATTTCGATGACACTTATAGCAATTCTCGATAAGTAGGAGATGGGTAAATGTATAATGCCGGACTCGAAGCCTTCCTGGCTGTGGCTAGAACGCTTAACGTGAGCCGGGCCGCCATGCAGCTTAATCTGGCCCAATCGACTGTCAGCAAAAGATTGAAGGATTTGGAACGGGAGATAGGAACCTCCCTGATCGAACGGGGGCAGGGCTCAAAATCCATCCGCCTGACACCTGGGGGCGAAGAATTTCTGGACATCGCCCTGCGCTGGAATTCGCTCTGGAATCAGGCCCAGGGCATCAAATCCGAAAATCGCAGACTGTCTTTGACCATTGGCACCCTGGATAGTCTGAATTACGCCTTATTTCCACCGCTGTACCGGTCTTTAAGTCAGCATCAGCCGAAAATACGCCTGTCAGTGATCACTTCCCACTCGCCGGAGATCTATGATCTTGTCGACCGCCGTCAGGCTGACGTGGGCTTCTCTTTAATCGAAAGGAGCCATCCGACCATTTCGGTGGAAAAATGTTATAGCGAGCCGATGGTTGTCCTGCGCCCCAGCTCTCCCAGCCGCCCGGAGTCGGGATTGGTTCACCTTCACGAACTGGATTCCCGCCACGAATTATATGTGTCTTCCGGGCTAAGCTATCAAGTATGGCACGACCAATGGCGGGACCCCTTATTGACCGACTGCATCCGTCTGGATTCCGCCCAGCTGGTCTTTTCCTTCTTATGCGATGAACAACAATGGGCGATCGTACCGTCGTCAGTAGCCCGGATGGCAAAAAGCAGGGGCAACTTTAGTATGTATTTACTTTCAGAACCTCCGCCTGAGCGGATATGTTATAAAATCACCCACAAGTATCCCAAAGCCAGCACCGTGGCAAGCTTGGAGCTTCTTGATCATTACCTTCAAACCTGCCTGCCGAAGAAATCCGACTCGTAGCAATCGGCTCACTGCTGTGTTGGCCATTCCCCGAATCTTTTCCTGCAACCAAGGGATGATTCCTCTAAAAAACACAAAAGAAGCGGCTTTGCCGCTTCTTTCAGAGTGAAGCCAAAATACGGAAACGGGAGGGGAATTCCTCCGCTACGGATGATATCCAACGCCGTTACCGGCAGACAAGCTGCCGACGGGCTGGGGATAAAAATCCCGCTGCGGAAAGCCCCTCCCGTTTCCTGCCTTATGCTCGCAAGCGAGTTTTGTCTACAGCCTTAAGCGGCTTTGCCGCTTCTTTCTTTGCCATCGTCTCAGACTTGGCTGCAGCATGCGATAGCCTCTCCTAACTTAGCTTGCCGTCTCCATGGCAGACAACTCCGACTCATCCAACAGATTAGCCAATTCAAGGAGGATGAGCAACCGCCCCTCTGTTTTGCCAATTCCCCGGATAAATGCCCCGCCGCCTGCTACCTGGGCCGGAGCGGCTTCCACGTCCGAGTCCTGCAGGTGCAGCACCTCTGACACCTGATCCACTACAATTCCGAAATGCGTTTCCCCCAGATCAACAATCAGCGCCTGTCGCTCGCCGCCCTTCCCCTCCACACCGAATTTTACGGCCAGATCAATCACCGGAATGATCCGGCCGCGCAGATTGATGATCCCTTCGAAGTGTTTTGGTGTACCAGGCAGCATTGTCGCTCCCTTATATAAGATGATTTCCCGCACCTGATGGATAGGAATACAGTACTCCTCTTTCCCAAGGTGAAAAACCACAACTTGTTCGTCAGCCATCTATCAAAACCTCCCAATATTACGAACTTGCTACCAGCTCTGCTCAGTCATGCGCCATCTTGCCTGGCGCATGACTGAAAGCCAAGAAGGATGGATATCCAGGCCTATTTCGCGACTGCATGCTTCTTAAGTTCTTCAAGCGCCGAAACTACCTTCTGCGAGCAAATATCCATGTCAGATAACGCCCGCTCTGCGGCCTGAATATCGTTTCGCTGATAAGCGACTGCCGCTTCTTTTGCCAATCTGTGCAGTTCGGCATGGGGACCCTCCATGGCTATAAACGCGCGATCCTGTTTCAACGCCTGCCCGGCTTGGCCATAATACCATTTGCCGAGTCTACAGTCGTGATGGGTGCCGATATTACTGATATCAATCTTCTCATAGCCTAATAACATGTTGTACACCCGCCAGCGCCACATCAGATGGTCTGTAGCACAGATGTCCAGCATGTTCTGTTCATTAAGACCCGCGCCCTCTTTTGTCATGGAGAGCCGGAGCTCATTGCAAATCTGGCTCATCTGAAAAATACCCTTCCCGGTACGATCACATTCCGCCAATAACTGTTGGGAAGATAAGGACGATTCGTTGATGCTGGCCGCAATCTCCTGCGTGCCTGCCGACTGTTCCTGGGCAGAGGACGCGATCTGCAGCACTTCGCCACTCACTTCACCAATGGACTTTGTAATACGATTGATGGATTCCATGGCACCATCAATCAATGATTTTCCTGTACTCAGCTGGCCTGACGTGTTATGAATCCTGCCGACAAAGCCTTCTAACCCCGAAGACAGAGTTACAATGTTCTTTTGAATATCCATAACAGAATCTTTGGTGTGTTCGGCCAATTTGCGGACTTCATCGGCGACAACCGCAAAGCCTCGCCCCTGCTCGCCGGCTCGCGCCGCCTCGATGGCAGCATTCAGGGCAAGGAGGTTGGTCTGATCCGCAATGCCTTTGATAATGTCGACGATTTTGTTGATTTCCTGAGCCTGGGCCTGAACACCGCCAACCAGGTCATTGAGTTCCTGCACTTCCGAAAAAGATTTTTCGACAAAGGAAAAGGCCTTGGAGATATTTTCCGTCCCCTCAGTCGCGATATGCATGGCTTGATCGGCACTGCTAGCCATCGTCTGGGCCCTGGTGGCAACATCGTCAATCGAAGCCGCCATCTGCTGGCTGGTAGCGGCAACCGACGACAAGTCTTCGGTCATCTTGCGAACACTGTGGATCATGTCTTTGACATAGTCCATCTTAGTCACTTCGCCGACAATCCGATTCACTTCCAGTAACGCACTTTGCTTCTGAGAGCATATCTTGTCGGTTAAGCCGTTCCAGGCGTCCACTGTTTCCCGGCACTCCAGATCTCCCTGCTGTAAATAAAACCGCTCACCTGCGGACGAACCGCGTATAGCGTCAAGCAATTTGCTGGTATGGACCGCTGAAACCAGTGATTTTTGCGCTTGCTGCGCTTTCCCAAAACCGAACATCCACTTCTCTCCCTTATGTTTCGTCTCGCTTAGTCAATTCAACTTTACTCAGGCCAAGCGTCTCGCTCAGCCTGAGCTTGCACCTCTATACTTTGAACCGGCTGACTGCCTGGGTGAGTTCCTCCGCCATCTTGGCCAGGGCCTGGCTGGAGGCCGCAATTTCTTCCATGGTGGCCGACTGCTCCTCGGTGGCTGCCGATACTGTCTGGGACTGGCTGGCGGTCTCCTTGCTGATGGCGTCGATGTCCCGCACCGAGGCGACAATCTGCTGGCTGCCGCCGGCCATCTGCTGGATGGCGGCTGATATCTCCCTGATCTGGTTGGTCACTTCGTTGAAGGAGACAAAGATGCGTTTGAAGGTCTGCCCGGCGTCATTGACCACTTCCGCCCCTACCCGGACTTCTTTGGTGCCGTCGTTCATAGCTACAACGGCGCTGTCGGTGTCCCGCCGAATTTCCCCGATCAGGACGGCGATCTCTTTGGCCGCGGCCTGGGACTGCTCGGCCAGTTTGCGGACTTCCTCAGCCACTACCGCGAAGCCTCGCCCCTGCTCACCAGCCCGGGCGGCCTCGATGGCGGCGTTGAGAGCCAGCAGGTTGGTCTGCCCGGCAATGCCGGAGATGGTATCTACGATCTGGCCGACTTCCTTGGACCGCTCGCCTAGTTTGGCTACGACCTGGGAAGAACGGATTACACTATCTTCAATTTGTGCCATTTGGGTGATGGCTTTTTCTACCGCTTTGCTGCCTTCTTGGGCTTCGTTGGCCGATTTGGCCGAAGTTCCGGCGACGGTGTTGGCGCTGGCGGCGATCTGCTGGATACTGGCTGACATCTGCCCGACGATTGCAGCGGTATCATCGACCGCTTTCAGCTGGTTTTCCGCACCTGACGCCACTTCGCTGATGACGATGGCCACCTGGTTGGCCGCCTGAGCCGACTGCTCGGCACTGGCGGTCAGTTCCTCACTGGAGGCGGAAACTTGCTCGGTGGCCTGGCTGACCTGCTTGATGAGGCTGCGCAGATTCTCCCTCATCCTGACAATGGCATCCGCCAGTTGGCCGATTTCATCCTGGGATCGGAAGGTGCGCTGCCGTCCAGAAAGATCCCCAGCGGCGACTTCCTCAACATAGGTCACCATATTGCGCAAGGGTCCGACGATTCGACGCGTCAGGACCATAATGGCCAAAGCGGCGAGAATCAGTACGACCACGATGGTTATCAGTGATATTGTCGTCAGAGCCGAAACGGCACTTGTCACTTCCGCCACCGGCCCGGTCACAGCCAGCGACCACTTCGTTCCAGGCACCGGTGCGAAGGCTACCATTTTGTCGATACCTGAATATTCATAGCGGGTTACTCCTGCTTCACCCTTTACCATACGCCCATTGGTCGCTTTAAGCCCAGGTGGTAAGCTGTTGTCTTGCGCCCCATTGAGCTTCATCGCAAAATCCTTGTTGGGATGGATAATCACCAGCCCGTCTCCCTGCAGGACATAAGAATAACCTGTCTGGCCCACTTTCACTGAGAGCACTTTCTTGGTCAGACTGGCCATATCCACAGCTCCGTACAACACACCGATCACCTTGCCATCGGCTTGTACCGGGATGGCCACCACCGTCACCATGTGGCCGCTGGACTTGGAAATCACCGGGTCAGAGACCGAAGTTTCGCCTAGCAACGCTTTCTTGAAGTAGTCACGGTCGCCGATACTTCCTGTCGTCCTCGACGAACTGACGTAAGCCCCATCTGGTGAGGCGAACCCGACACTGTCGTAGACGGTTTTCGCCTTAGCCACATTTGCCAGGAAGGGAGCGATGGCCTCCTTGTTACCGGCCAGGACAACCGGCGCCAGCGACATGACGGTCATTTCATCCTTTCGGGCCTCTAGCCAGTCACCAACATCCCCGGCATTATTCTCCGCCATTTCCCGCATATTTTTTGTTAGGTTTTCCGTAATGATGTCCCGTGCCTTCCAGTAGTTGAGCCCACCCAGCGCTCCCAGAGAAACAAAAACGATGATCAGGATGGTAACCATAAGTTTCGTCTGAAGGCTTTTCATGGCAAATCCCCCAGCAAAAAAGTTTCTGCCTTTTTTCTCAAATTCCATTTTCAAAATACCTGCTTTCCTTCTATAAAAAGTAATCGGATTATTTATTTATACACCGTTTTAATATTCTGTTTACGGTTGGTGCGGTAAATTTCTTGGTAATTCCTCAGTGATAGCGGCCAACGAAGTCTCTGCTTGTCCTGACATTAGCTTACAGGAAATCAACAAATAATAACTTCTGCCAAAAGTTATAGATAGAAAAAAAATTCCAACAGCAATTCCCCCTTTGTAATACAAAGGATCTGCGATGTTCTCAAAGATACCTAAAAATCTATCAAAAGATAGAGAAAAAATTCTTTCACTTTTCCATGCCTGACGAACCCAGCATGTTTCAGGAGTACGATTCACGGAATATGGATTAAGTTTCCTGGACGCCCCGAACAAAAATATACAATTTTCGATAAAATAGTCCATTATATATCATTATAGGACATCACTGACATGGATACCATTGTATCCCAGCCCTAAATCTATATAGCAAAAGGCCAGGTCTATTATCCTCGACGGATAACGGACCTGGCCTTTTATACAAAAACACTGACATCCATTTGTTTGACCGACTTTATCGGCGCCGGTTTCTCTGCCCTACCTTGAATACAGGAAGGCCGAGCGACCTCGCATATCTTCCCTACCCGAGTTTTAAAAGCCTCACTGCCAGCGCTAGAGTCATTCTTGTTTCAACATGATCGAGAGAAACTCCCAATATTTTTTCTATCCGTTTTTTGCGGAAATCGATTGTCTTCAAATGAACGAACAGCTTTGCTGCCGCCTCTTTCAAAAGATTGTTCTCCAATATCGCTTCAAGTGTAGCTAATAATTCCATTTTCTTGTCGGCATCATAGCGTATCAGATTCCCTAAGTTCCGTTCGATATACGCCGCGGTCTCCTCTTGGGCCAGAATAGACGGGAGGACCTGGAAGATTCCCATGTCCAGGTAGTGATATATTTTTCGTTCAGGCCATACTTTCCGGCCGGTGTTAACTGCTATACAACTCTGCCGGTGGCGGATACGTAAATCGGCCACATTTGATGTGCTCTCCGATATACCGATTACAACCTTCAGTTCGGAAAAATTTCCTTCAACCTTTTGCTTTACTTGCGCCGCCAGTGCTTGCTGAAATTGTTTAGCATCCGCGCCCCCGATAGCCCCGGAGTGAATCATCCCGATTCCCTCCGCGCAATTCCAGACTACCCAACATTCATCGCTGCTGAGCATGTCGATTACTGAATCCTGCAAATAGTGCAATTCTTCAAGGTGCCGTTTCCAGTACTCTATCGGCTTTCCCTTCCAATCCTGCATGACCAGGAGGTAACAAGTTAAGGACCCTGCCAATTTAAGTCCTGCTGCCACGAGAGTTTCATAAATTTTTCGTTCTGAAAGACTTTCCGTCTTAAGCACTTCATTGAGCAGATGGTCCCGCCTTATTCGCTCATAAGATGTTCTCAACATCTTATCGGCTCGTTTTCGTTCCGTAAGGTCGCGGGCAATCACAATATAGTAGGATCTGTCGGCCCTCGAAAAATATCTGGCGTTAAGTTCGACTGGAATAAGCGTGCCGTCTTTGGTCCTGTGTGTTGTCTCATAGGTTGCTACACCCTCTGTCCTCAGCCGGGATATGAATCTGTTATCAGCGTCGCGCGTTGAAGCATCATGAATATCCTGTACAGAAAAACCCAGCAGCTCTGCCCGGCTATAGCCCAACTGGTGACAGGCGATATCATTTACCGCGCTAAAATGAGGTTTTCCTTGGTGATCATTTTCCAGCAAGAAAATGGCGTCATTCACATTGTCAAACAGCATGCGATATTTCAGTTCGCTTTCTCGCAGCGCTTCTTCCATATGCTTGCGCTTGGTGATATTGTCGAATATGGCCATGAAGTGGCCATCTCCGCGACTGGAAACAGCAACCGACAGCCAGACTTTCAGTGGCTCATAATAACCTTCAAAACGCTCGGAGCGGCCTGTTCTGGCCACCCGTCCGTATATCTCCAATAATTCCGGGTTTGACTTTTTGATGCCGGGAATTACCTCGGTAATTCTTTTTCCGATGACATCCTTCAGTCCGGTCAGTTCTGTGAAGGCGTCATTGACAGCCAGATAAACAAGGTCCTCGGGTTTACCGGCCTCATAAACCATTTTGCAATAAGCAAATCCGTCAGCCATTTCCGCCACCAGCGACTCGTAGCGTTTATTCTCGCTGATATCGTTCGCAATCACCGCAACCAAGCCTGGCTCCGGACTATAGGCGGAAACCTGATAGAATTTTTCTGAAGTTTGAATGTATCGTTCCCTGCTTATCGGCCGGCCGGTCAGAGCTACCTCAAAGAGCATTCGAAGCCACTCGCCATCATCCTCCAGGATGCGCGGGAAAACCTCAGCTACCCGCTTACCGATGACTTCGGCAGCCTTGAGGCCGAATCGCTGCTCGAACGCCGGATTGACCTGGATAAACTCCAGATCAACCGGCTCGCCGGTGTCGCCTAAAATCACTTTACGGAGACTGAAGGAACCCATAATGTGGTCAAATATTCCCCGAAAGCGGGCCTCGCTAACAATGAGTTGATCCTTGCTTCTAGCCAGCTCCTCGTCAATCAGCATCTTAGCGGTAATCCGCTCTAAGATAGCTATTAGCTCGCTTAGGTTTATCGGTTTGGCGAGATAATCATAGGCGCCAAGCTTTAGGGCTGCGATGGCTGATTCGATGTTAGCATGGGCAGTCATTAATAGCACGCTGGAATTCTCGCGGCGAGGCACCTCGGCGATAGCCTGTAAAAAGTCTATTCCCGTCATCCGGGGCATAACAATGTCACAAAGTACAACCGGGAAATATTTTGCTTTGTACGCAGCGAGGCCAGCCTCGCCATCACCGCAGGCGACAACCTCATGCCCCAGGCGCCGCAGGAAACCCTCCAACATATCTCTGCTTTGTACGTGATCGTCGATAAGAAGGATGTCCATAGTACCCCCGCTAATCGCTGGTTATCGTTACCTCAGCCAGCGGAAATGTTACCCGGAAGATGGTCCCCCGGGGATGGTTGGGGGAAACATCTATATGTCCATTATGCGCCGTCACAATCGCCTGCACGATGGATAGTCCCAGCCCCATCCCGCTGTCTGTCGGATCGGTTGTAATAAACGGTTCGAAGATTTTTCCCTGAATAGCCTCATCAATCCCTGGACCATTGTCGCTGATTTCAAGCACCGCGTGATCTCCGGCGCGAGTCGTCCGGACCGCGATCGCCTTGCCTGGAACATTGACCTTGCCGAGGGCCTTGATAGCGTTGGCAGCAAGGTTAAGGACGACCTCGGCGATACCTACCGTATTGCCAAGTACCGGCGGCAACTCTTTGTCAAGGGTACTGTTCAAAGCTACGTCTATATCTGAAGCGCTGGTCCGGACCTGGCAAAGCACGTAATCCACCACGGCATTGAAATCACATGCGGACATTTCCATCCGCTGTTTATGCACCAGAGCCCGCATATGGCGAATGATTTTATCAATCCTTTCGGACTGCTGGGCTATCACCTCCATATCGGAAATGACGTTATCCGGCAAAACCGACTGCCCTTCGCGATGCCAGAACACCGCACAATCCGCAATTCCCTTTATCGAAGTAAGCGGTTGGGCAATTTCGTGGGCCACCCCCACCGCCATTGCCGCCAGCGCATTCAATCGCTCAGCCTGAGCCATGGTCTTGTCAAGCTCAGCATGGAGCTTCCGATTGCTGGCCTCAGCTGCCTCATTCTTTTTATATAGGCCTCTTGCCATATGGGTAACCTCCAGGTTTAAGGAACCCATCTTGGCGATGATGTCCTCCCCGGTGATTACCGGCTTCTCAGCGACAACCAACCGGAGTTCGCCCGCATAGTAAATATGGCACTCGAACCGCGCTACTCCCCTTGATGTTTTGACATGCCAAAACTTTTTATGGTGCAGCTGGGTATCGGCAGTTACCTTGAATACAGCCGTTGACTCCGCACCAAACAGGTCCCCAACACTCCTGCCCAGCGGGGGTTCCTCGCTGGGCAGTAAGCTCTGGAAGGCCCTGTTGCAGTACTCGATGCGATCCGCCGGATTAAGGACGAATACCGGCGACACCCCGTCCTGGTGCAGGTATTGAATTATCGAAGGCCCAAAAAGGTCCCATGGCTGTTTCATTGGACCGGCTTCTCTTCCAGCCAGCTCCGGGCAATGTTGATCGCGGCATGTCCATCTACAGCGTAAGCGTCAGCACCAACCTGGCGCCACAGGTCTTCACTATGCTTGAAAGCGGCCCCGCCGACCATGATTTTGACACCGCAGATATTGGTATCGGCGCGTATTGCAGCAATGATTTCCCGGGCAGATACAAGATTAAACGGCATAACCACCGATAAACCCAGAAAACAGGGTTGGCTTACCCGCAAGTATTGCAGCAGATCCTCCTGAGGCATGTTCGCGCCAAGATAATCCACTGCCCACCCATGTTGTTCTAAAAGATCGGCGACCATACTGGCCCCGACCTCGTGTTGCTCATTGGGCGCAGCCGCGATTATCACCTTTGGTTTATTTGCGTCCCGCAGACCGGCGCGCAAGAACAGGGTAAACATAACCCTGTTCACGACAGCTGTTGCCAGATGCTCCTGGGCGACTGAAATCTGCCCAGTTTCCCAGAGACGACCTACTTCATACATACTCGGCTCAATGACCTCAATATAGAAGGATGCCAGATCATTACCGTCATCCAGATAGGTTGCTCCAATCGCCAAACACGCCTGGGACTCTACGTAGAGCAGATGCCTTAAAAAAGTACTATACCCCTCCTGATCCTTATTGCTCAGGAAAACCTGGTAATCGTCCGACTCGGCCAACTGGATTAAATCTGCATGATGCTCGACTATCCATTGATATACACAGTCTATCTCTGCGGCGTTGTCTTGGCTTATATGGAGCTTTACCGCCTTACTCCACTCGGAAAACGCATAGGTAAAATAGTCGTAACTAAACCCGTGGGCGTGATAGGCCCGGTACTCCCAAACCAGCAGCCGGGCCAGCAAGGAATAATTGTTCAGCCGAAATACGTTATTCATAAATAACGTGTGATGGTGGTGAATGTCGGACATCACCTGCAGTGGACAATTACTCATAAAGTCATGAATGCTGTTAATCTTAGCCAGCGCTTGGTTGACATCGTTTTGGATAACCTTTTGCACTTGGCTGTATTCGGCAGCAGCTGACAAGGAAACCGGCGACAGCAGCTTTATGGTTGCAAAGATAGTCATGTCTTGAACTCCGTTCGTCTTATTGTATTTTCGCTGAAATTCAAGATTGTTTCGACATAATCCTTTATAAATCGACAAAAAGTAAAGGGTTGCATTCAATACCCTTACCGGCCTGACGGTCTCTTCCCCTCTAAGTCCGTCGCGTCCGGCTATACGGAGTTTCCGGAAGAGGCAGGCTGGTGCGCAGCTTTCCGTCCCGCCGATAATAGGCACCGGCTATAGCTGGTGCTGTAGGAATACAAACAATCTCGCCGATGCCTTTCGCCCCATAAGCCAATGGGTCAAGGTTTTTTTCCACTAACAGACACTCTATCACAGGCACAGTGCCGCAGCGCAGCAATCCCAAGGTGCCGAATTTTGCTGTCGGAACACCTTTTTCCAGTGGAAAATCCTCAGTAAGGGCATAACCCATTCCCATGACCACCCCGCCTTCAATCTGCCCTTCCACGGTGGTGGGATTGATGGCTCTACCTATATCATGGGCCGCAACTATTTTTTCGATTCTTCCCGCTTCATCCAAAACGACAACCTGGGTGGCGTAGCCATAGGCTACGTGACTCACCGGGTTTGGCTTGTCAGAATTCATGGGGTCGGTGATTCCTTGGTACTCCCGGTAATATTCCCTGCCCTCCAGCTCGGCCAGCGAATGGCTCCTCAAATCCTCTTTCAAGGCCAGGGCAGCCTGTCTGGCGGCCTCGCCGGTAAACACCGTTTGCCGGGAAGCTGTGGACGTCCCGCCGTCGGGAGTAATCGCGGTATCCGGTACATGCACCTGAATGGAATCTTCCCCAAGACCGGTTGTCTCAGCCACGATCTGCAGCATAACCGTCGCCAGCCCTTGTCCCATACAGGCGGCGCTGGTGCAAACAAGCGCCCTGCCACCGAGCACCTTGATTTTTACCCGGCCCACATCCGGCACACCTACCCCTAAGCCGCTGTTTTTCATCGCACAGGCAATACCTGCTCCAGGATGGGTATCAAATACAGCCTTTACAGCCAGCAGCGTCTCTTTAAACGCCGTGCCGGCATCGGCAATCTGCCCATTAGGCAGCACCATCCCTGGCTCGATGGCATTACGGAAACGGATTTCCCAAGGGGAAAGTCCAAGCTGCTCCGCCAATTCATTAAGATTGCTTTCCATGGCAAAGCACGACTGGGTCACACCAAAGCCGCGGAACGCTCCGGCAGGCGGATTGTTGGTATAGACTCCTATGCCGACAATATCCACATTTTTAATTTGATAGGGTCCGGCGGCGTGGGTGCAAGCACGCTGCATCACCGGCCCCCCCAGGGAGGCATACGCCCCCTTGTCGGCTACAATATAAGCTTGCACTGCCGTAATTCTACCCTGTTCATCACAGGCAGTGGTAAATTCCAACTCCATCGGATGCCGCTTGGGATGCACCAGGATGCTTTCGGAACGGCTGAGCGTCAATTTCACCGGTTTTTGGGTATGCCACGCCAATAGAGCGGCATGGTGCTGAACCGACAAGTCCTCTTTACCGCCAAAGCCCCCTCCCACCAGTTTACTGATAACCCGGACCGTCTCGCCCGGCACGCCTAACATGGCGACAATTCCGTGATGCTCGTCATAAACACTTTGTCCGCCGGTATAAACGGTGAGTGTACCGTCTTTTTCCGGGACCGCCAGAGCGCTTTCCGGTTCCAGGAAAGCGTGCTCTGTGGGCGGAGTAGTATACTTATGACTAACGACATATTTTGCCTGGGCAATGGCTGCAGTGGCATTACCCCGCTTTAGTACGGTTCTTGCCAGCAGATTTCCGGACGGATGAAGCTGCGGCGCTCTGTCTGCCAACGCTTCTTGCGGCGACAGCAGCGGTGTCCGTTCTTCATATTCTACCTGGATCAATTGTAATGCCTGCCTGGCAGCCGTTTTCGACGAGGCCGCCACCAGCGCCAAAGCGTCGCCCACATACCGGGTTTCCTCGCCTTCGGCAATCATCACCGGCCAGTCATGAATAATATGCCCCAAAAAACGTTCACCAGGAATGTCTCCTGCTGTTAAAACAGCCTCGACTCCTGGATAAGCCCGAGCCACCGCAACATCAATTCTTTTCACCAGCGCCCTCGGATACTTGCTCCTGAGTACGGCGCCGTAGAGCATGCCTTTAACTTTCAGGTCATCCACATACTCTCCGGTTCCCAATACTTTCTCCCTGGCGTCGATACGGGGCGCGCGCCGCCCGACGCGGCAGCTGTTTTCCGCCGGCGGGATAATTCCCTCCCGCAGCGCCTTGGCAGCCATGGCAATGGCCTTTTCGATCTTCACATACCCGGTACAGCGACAGATATTTCCCTGTAAGGCTTTTTTGATTTCCGCCGGGGAAGGATTGGCATTTTGGTCCAAAAGGGCTTTGGCGCTGATAACCATACCTGGAATACAAAAGCCGCACTGTACTGCCCCGGCTTCGGCGAAAGCCCAGGCATATACCTCTTTTTCCCGCTCCGACAGCCCCTCCACCGTTAAAACCGCTTTGCCTTGTACCTTAGTTGTCGTCAAAATACAGGCCCGCTGGGCTTTTCCGTCGACAAGCACCATGCAGGCGCCGCACGCCCCTTCACCGCACCCGTTTTTGACCGATGTCAGACAAGCGTCTTCCCTGAGATATTCCAACAAGTTGCTATCTTCCGGGACCATAACGTCATTGCCGTTCAGCTTAAATTGCATCAACGCCGGCACCCCCATTCGCCTATCAATATCATTCAACTCTTGTCAGTATGCCTCTGTTTTGCGCCAGAGGGCGCTGCCATTTCCCGCTCTTGTGTCCAAGGCACGCCAACTAAGGCATCCTCAAGGCTCTTGGTCGGCAGCGACTAATGCACAGGCCGCAGCCGAAGCATTTTTGCGGATCAATCTTGAGGTGCTCATCCCGGGAAATAGCGCTATAGGCACAGCTTACTTCACAGCGTCCACACAAAGTACACTTCTGCGGATCAACAACTGGTGCCGCCATGCTGGTTTGCCGTGCGCTTTCGGTCATTTTCCGCAGCGTCAACCCTCTGATTTCTTCCACGGTTTCATAACCATGACTACCCAAAAATGCCTCTAACTCGCGAACTATTTTTCCATATATGGCGGGGCCTTTCAAGATCGCCTCGGTACACACCTGCACGGCGGATGCACCGGCCATGAACATTTCCGCCACGTCCCGGCCGCTAGTAATACCTCCGACACCGATAATCGGAATGTTAACCACTCTGGCGGCATCATAGATGCAGCGCAAGGCCAAAGGTTTAAGGGCGGCGCCGGACAGCCAGCCATATCCTTCCTTGCTGCCCATTAACGGCAATCCTGTTTCAATATCGATACCAAAGCAAGGACCAAACGAGTTAATCATCACCAACCCGTCGGCTCCGGCGTTCTCCACCGCTTTAGCGATTTCCTGAATATTCGGATGGGGGCTCATTTTCATGAAGACAGGTACATCAACAGCTTGTTTGGCTGCTTGCAGAGCCTCGATGATCGGCGAAATATCATTGCCGACATAATGGGTCGACAGCTCCAGCGCGTCGGCATAAGGCTTGACCAATGGCGCCAGCTGGCGGATTTGCTCAGCCGTATAACCCAGTCCGATGAGCAGCGGCAGCCCCGTATCTTTCGCTAATTTATATTCCGTTTCCAGCCACTGTTCTTTGGGCAGCTCCGACCATAGCTCGGTATTGAGAAACCCACCCTGGATTTCAGCCATACAGGGCCTGGGAACCTCAGCAGGTTGAACCGAAATCGTCTTGGTCACGATCCCCCCGGCGCCGCCTCTGGCTGCCGCCTGACACATCGCCCCGTCCTTGCCAGGCGGTCCGGCGGCTGGCATAACCGGGTTTGCAAAATGAATGCCGCAAATAGTAACCCCTAGCTTAGCCATAATACGCCTCCCTTTACTCACAACAATATGACTTTTGCTTCGATTTCAGCAGGCAATTTTTATACAGCTTCACCCGGCCACAGTTGCCTATGGTCGGGTGACCGCTAACGACATTGTTAGCCTATTGACTCCTCATTGGGCGGACCCTATACTTCACGGTCCGGGCCGGTTAGACTTTATCCACTTTGTTCAGCGCCGCGTTAAGCACTACTGCCACAATGCTGCCGGCAGTAATGCCGCTGTTCATAATGACCTGCAGCTCCAGCGGGAACTTTTGATAAATGCTCGGCACTGCCAGCGGAATCAGGCCCACAGCCACACTGATGGCAACAACCATCAGATTGTGGTTGTTATCAAATTTTATTTTGGAAAGAGTTTTAATACCACTGGCTATTACCATGCCGAACATGGCAATACCCGCCCCACCAAGAACCGGCGTGGGAATGGACGCGACAACCGCAGCTATTTGCGGGAAGAGCCCCAGTACAACAAGAATTGCCCCGGCGGCGGCTACCACAAAACGGCTCTTCACTCTCGTAAGGCCGACAAGACCGACATTCTGGGCATAAGCAGTATACGGAAAGGCATTCAAAATACCACCCAGGAAGGTGGAAAATCCGTCAGCCCTCAGGCCCTTGGTCAGATCCTCCTGGGTAATCGGCTTGTCAATGATCTCACCAATAGCAATGAAATCACCGGTGGTCTCAGTCATAACAACAAGCATAACCAAGGTCATGGATACGACTGAGGCCAAATCAAAGGTCGGCATACCAAAGAAGAACGGGGTAGTAATTCCCAGGAAAGGGGCGGTAGCCACAGCCGAAAAATTGACCAATCCCATGGGAATCGCAACAAGCAACCCGGCAAAAAGTCCGAGCAAAACGGCGATATTGCTTAAAAAGCCTTTGAAATAGCGGTAGAAAAACACAACCAGTATCAAGACTAAAAAGGCAAGACCGAGGAATTTCATGTCGCCAAAATTGGGGGCCGCAGGGATGCCGCCGCCGGCCCACCGCACCGCAACAGGCAATAATGAAACTCCGATGATTGTGATAATCGATCCAGTCACAACCGGCGGGAAGAAACGAATCAGCCGGCTAAAATACGAACTGATCAAGAATGTTATAAGTCCGGCAATGATGACTGAACCATAGATACCAGTCAGTCCGTGCGCTTTACCGATCAAAATCATCGGTGTAACCGCCGCGAAAGTAACGCCTTGAATAACCGGAATCTTGATACCCATTTTCCAGAACCCCAGGGTTTGAATCAGGGTTGCAATCCCACAGGTAAATAAGTCGGCGTTGATCAAATAGATCAATTGCTCTTTTGGTAAGCCCAGTGCATTGGCTAAAATCAGCGGAACGGCTACGGCTCCGGCGTACATTGCCAGTACGTGCTGCAAGCCGTAAAGAAACAATTGGTTTAATGGCAGTATTTCATCCACAGGATGAGCCGATTTTCGTGTATCCAAGGTTTAATCCCCTCCGTATTTACAATTCTATTTAACCTGCCTGACAAAAGTTCTTGGAGTATCCTTGCTTCGGTATGTAAAGAGCTCCCCCACCTTCTTTCTGGGAACAAAAAGCGCTCTAATGAAGTCTTATATACTTCTTTAGAGCGCCGCTGCTCGCAATCTCATAATGAGACACCCAAACAAAAAAAATAGTTTGGCCTGAGTATATCTCATAATAAGACGAATGTCCAGTTTTTTCACTATGAATCTGCTGTTTAGCTAAACAAAAATATCATATTCTTTAATCTTGCGATATAAAGTGGCTCGGCTGATCCCCAGCAGTCCGGCCGCCATATCTTTGCTGCGCACATGGCCGGAGACCTGGGTCAGGGCCTGAACAATCGCCTCTTTTTCAAGATTATTCAAATTCAAGGGCGGCGCGACAACCCCGCCAACAGCGGTAACGGGAATGCTGCCGGCAATCAGTTCCGCCATCTTAACAATAAACTGCGTCATCCAGATTTCGTTGTCAAGTAATCGTTTTGTTTGGGACGGCTCAAAGCTAATTAAGCCAATAACCCCTATCGGCTTGTTATTCAGCAAGATCGGGGAAGCCATTTCGGCATTTTCAAGGCAGTTGCCTCTCCGGGAACAAGGCTGACAGAGTTGATTTTGTCCGGGATTTTTAATGAACACGGTATTTCCGGTATCTAAAACATGACTATATACAAATCCGTCCTGCATCACTTGCCCGCATTGATCTTTGTACTTACCGGTCCCTGCCACCCTGACCAGATTGGTATCGGCTATTTCTACCTCAATTTTCAGTACCTCGGCAATAGCCTCGGCTGTTTTTTGCACTGTGCCCTGCATGTTGCGCAAACAACTCATCATCGACACCTCTAAATCCGCTGCCAGACCTTCTGGGCCAATTCCCTGCTTTTGGCAATAATTTCTTGTTCGTCAATGCCTGGCAGTTTTCCTTCCGCCATGATAACCCGGCCGTTAATCATCGTCGTGTCGACAGCCCGGCCGGTCATGCCGAACAGGACATGCCCGTTCAGATTGGCCGAAGATAATGGCGTAGGCGGATTGTAGTCGACGATGATCATATCGGCATACCCGCCTGGTATCAGCTTGCCTAAAGGGCGGCCAAAGGTTGTTTGGCCGATGGCGCTGTTGTGTTCAAATAGCATCGCGACCGACTCCGCCCATCCGACGCTTGGATTTCGCTGCTGGTGCTTATGGAGAATATTGGCCACTTTCAACGATTCCAACATATCGCAGGTATAACCGTCGGTTCCCAGGCCGACCCGCACCCCGCGGTCCAGCATCTTCAGTACCGGAGCGCAGCCCACGGCGTTGCCCATGTTGGATTCAGGATTGTGCGCCACATTGGTCGCACTGGATAGCAAAAGCTCAATTTCCCGGTCATTTACATGCACACAGTGGGCCGCGATCGTTTTGGGCCCTAATATCCCGAAGTCGTCGAAACGCTCAACGATCCTCTTGCCATAGTTTTTGAGGCAATGGTCCATATCTTCCCGAGCCTCTGCGGTATGGACATGGAACCCGACTCCGGAGCCCTCGACGGCTGTCATGCACTGTCTGAGTGTTTCGTCACTCAAGGTGAAGGATGCGTGCAATCCAAACATGCCTTTGATCATACTGTTGTTGTGCTGTTTGCAGTGGGCGATAAACTCCATATTCTCTTCAATGCCTTGTGCCGTCACTGCCGCTCCGTCCCGATCAGACACTTCATAGCAAAGGCAGCTTCGGATACCCGCCAGGCCTGTGGCGCCGGCGATACCAAACAGGCTGTCTCTTACCGCAGCCGGACTGGCATGATGGTCAAAAATCGTCGTTGTCCCGCATTTGATGCAATCAATAAGCGGCACCAACGCGCTATAATAAATGTCCTCAAGGGTCAGCGTCTTGTCCAGTCGCCACCATAAGCGCTCCAAAACTTGCGGAAAATTTTCCGGCGGATCATCCTTTAACACCAAACCGCGAGCGAAGGTGCTGTACAAGTGGGTGTGGGTGTTAATCAGCCCAGGCATGATCACCCGACTCCGGGCATCGATAAACTCCGCAGCAGGATAATTACGCTGCATATCGTTAGTAGCACCAACTTCTACTATGAGATTGTCCTGAACAACGACACAGCCATTTTCAATATAAGGCTGATTGTCGTCTCTGGTAATCACTCTTCCGTTGCCAACCAACAGCATCGCGGCCACCTCCTGTTTATCGAATCGTACCATTTTTATCTTGTTTTGCCAATGCCTTTAGGGGTCTCCCAAACAGGTTAGCATGCGATAAAAAAAGGACATAAAAAGGTATTGACAACTTGTCTCAAAATGAGATATATTCAATTCAGCACATTTTGTCGCAACTTGATACAGCAGCCAAACCATGTTTTGGCAACTACATAATGTAGGGCAATGAAGCCTTTGCGGAACATTCCGCGAAGGCTTTATTATATCCGGAGATAAGGAAATATGGACACTTGTCCCCGGCAGCACCATTCGCAGCCAAGGAACACAAAAACAAAAAACAGGGGGGATTATCTGTGAAAAAATCATTACTCATGGCAGTCGCGGCTTGCGCGGTATTCGGCTTTGCCGGCATCGCTTCTGCGAACTCTCCGGACTCATCAGACTTCAAGATCAATGGCGACATTGAACTACGTTATCGCGCCGACACCAACACCCATGATCAGTTCGGCAATGGTACCAACGACGGGATGCGGTATGTCCTGACCCTCAACATGACCCAAAAACTGGCTGACAACTTTAATCTCTACGCCCGCTACAGCTACATGACCGCCCCAGCCGACCTGGTAAACACCTTCGGTGCTGATGTCGTCAGCAACAACGGGAAAACTTCGTTTTCCACCGTCGACCAGTACGGACTTGATTACAAGAACGCCGGCTGGAAATACAAGCTGGGTGCCCAGAGCCTGTCCCTCGGCGCCACTGGTCTTCTGTACGACGACCGCCGTTATTTCGGTCCGCATATCTTCAACAACGCCCTCAATGCGTCCGGCAAGGTCGGTGATGTTAATGTGAATGCCGTTATTGCCGAGTCCAACTACGGGTCGGGGCTTGAAAACGACAAAATTTACTACGCCCACGGCAGCCTGCCTGTCAACCGCAGCACCTTCGGCCTGGGTTACGCCCGCGCCAACTATGGTTCCGCCACCGCCCTCGGACCTGTTGAAAACAATGCGACCGGCGTCAACTATTACACCGGTGACTTCGGCTATAAGCTGGCTGACGACCTCTTCTTCCACTCCGAATTCATCAAGTCTTCCGCCGCCGACAACAATAAAGGCGTAAACCTCGTCCTCTTCCACATCATTGATGCCAAAAATGACGGCGGTATCGCCTGGTTCCATGTCGAAGGCCAGGCCGCCCTCCAGCAAGAATCCCAAGGCAACATGACCTATCAATGGGGCAACGCCCAGGGCGCAGGCTTCTTCTTCAACCATAAAATAACCAAAGACATTACTTTCTCGGTAGTAGACTTCAAAATGAAACAAATTGCTCCCCTTACCTTTGCCCCTGGCGGTAAGAACCCGTCCGGCATGCCTGGCGACCAAAACACCCTGCGGGTTGACCTTGCCTACAAGTTTTAAAGCAGGCCTCTAAACAGAAAAGCTATTTCATCCTAACGAAAAAGAAGCGGTTCATCTACCGCTTCTTTTTTGTCTCTTTCTCTTCCGGTCGGTGGCCAGGCCACATCTGCTTGCTGTTGGTCGTCCCTTCCGGGATATCGCTTTGCGTCTCGCCAAAGCGCCGGCAGCACACGATCTCCCGTCCTGCGTCGAACCGGAGTCCTTGGCCGGCAGACCGCCGCCGGCGATAAGCTATACGCCAAGCTTCTGTTAAACGCATCACAGAAAGCGTTCGAAACGCTCTTTGCCGGCTTTACAAATGGGACATACCGCCGGGGGATTTTCTCTGGCGCACAGATAACCGCAGACTTTGCAGCGGTAGACAGGAAAGGACAGTGTTCCTGAGACAGGCCCGCGAGGGGCTTCGGTTTTTTGGTCCCGCTCCAAGGGTCTGCGTTCCGGAATGGAATGGATTTGGTCCTCCACGTTGGTAACGCCTTTGTTAACATAGAGCCCGCAATAGCACATCTCAAACTCGGCCAGATCTGCGTCCCGATAATCGCAGGGGCAAATGATATCCAGATCGTCTGCTTTCTCCCCGCTGGCCAAACGACAGGGGCAGGACAGATAGCCATACCGCTCTTTGTTTTTTAGCATGCCGGCCAACAGCTGCTTGGTGAACTCCGCGTCCTGGTTGAGGCAATAGCCCCCCTCCTCAGCCTCGCGCTTGAGCTGTATGTAAAACTGTTCCGTATTATCGGCCACTAGCCTATCGCCTCCAGCATTTTTTGGGTGTTGTACCCGATGATCACGACCTTGTCGTTTACGACAGTAGTCGGAAAAGAAATCCGGGAGTTCCAGCGCTGCACTTCTTTTTGCACCTCTTTGCTGTCCGCTCCGGATAACAGATCCACATCAACGAAAGAATAACTAAGACCCTGTTCGTCGAGAAATTTTTTGGTTTTGGAACACCAGCCGCAAGTACTTAACCCATATACTACGATTTTGCCCTTGTCTTGCCCTTCCACTGATATCATGTTGACCATATTGAACACTTCCTTAATCTATTTGTGAATCCATCTATTCATCAACAGGCCAGACGCCCGGGAAATCGCCTCCCCAGCGGCCGCTCAACCAGGAATCACCGCTTGTCCGCAGCCTGTAAATACCCATACCCGTCTTCCAATGCAAAGCAATTCAGCGCTAAATCATTGTATTTTACGACGTATTCGGCTGTTTGGTACTATTGTACCACTATGCCCAATTCGTTTCCAATAGATTTTAAACGCTTATACCGTGATGGTCTATAAAAAGATACACAAAGGATGCTCAAGACGGATCTTTTTTCGATAATAATGGATGATAGAGGAATATTACTATCCACTGTAAAATAATACTAATAGATAGTACAATGATGAGGAGGTTAGTCGCATGAAAGGATCCCCCAAACTGATTGAAATGTTAAATGCTCTTTTGGCCCATGAATTGAGTGTGGTCAACCAGTATATCGTGCACTCCGAGATGTGTGCCAACTGGGGTTATGAAAAACTTCACAATAAGTTCGAAAAACGGGCCATCGAGGAAATGAAGCACGCCGAAACGCTTATTGCCCGTATTCTCTTTCTTGAGGGCCTGCCGAACGTGACCAAACTCAACCCGGTCCATATCGGCAGTGATGTGCCGAAACAACTCGAATACGACCGCGAAAAAGAAGCCTTCGCCATTGAATCCTATAACACAGCCATTAAATTGGCGGGCGAAGTGAATGACTTCGCCACCCGAGAAATCCTGGAGAAAATTCTCCAGGACGAAGATGATCATATCGATAAAATCGAAGAACTTCAGGATCAAATATCCCACATGACCCTGCCCCTGTTCCTGAGCATCCAGACCGGTTGAAACAGCTTGGTTTCGCTCCCGGAATAGACTCAAACAAAACCGCCCTTAAAGGGCGGTTTTCTCTGTTCTTATTCTGCTGCTACGTCCAAAAGCGGCACACCTTCTCATGCCCTACTCTGGGAAAGTCAGGATTTTTGATTTACGCGTTATTCATCCAGATATTTTTGCAATGTCACCCTTATGGCATTTTTACCTAGTATCATTTCTTTAAAATAAGCTTCGACCGTTTCCCCCAGCCCCACAGAATACAAGTCCAACCCAAATAACCGTTCATTGGACAAGATGGGGGTCAGTTTTCCTTCGACTATTTCCCCAGACCCCAGCTTTATTCCTGAAACATGAGGCGTCAACATATCCAGCATAGGGTCAGGGCTTAAAGCCATGTCGTTCCCCTGATCGTCTACCCCCATTAAATACCTGCACCAAGCGGCAATGACCAGTGGAATGTATTTCAGGCTTTGGGGGGCAAAACCTGGACGATCGCGATATTCTTTAATGGTCTCACCAAACCTTATCGCCAGTTTTTGCGAGGTATCGCAGGCGATTCTTTGCGGCGTGTCGGGAATATAGGGGTTGGGGAAGCGAATTTCAATAACCTCTTTGATGAATTCCCTGGGATCAAGAATACCCGGATCTACAACCACCGGCAGACCCTCTTTGTATCCCACTTTTTCCACCAGCTTTTTCAGGTCAGCATCGTTCATTTCTGCGGCAATTGATTGGTAGCCAAGCAGGCAGCCGAAAATAGCCAGCGCCGTGTGCAGCGGGTTTAGGCAGGTACAAACCTTCATCTTTTCAACTCGGTCGACAGTCTGCCTGTCGGTAAAATACACCCCTGCCAGTTCGAGAGGCATCCTGCCGTTCGGGAAATGATCCTCCACAACAAGATACTGTGGACCCTCGGCATTAACAAAAGGAGCAATGTAGGTATTCTTGGCTGTACAGATAATGTCGGTAGCGGCAAAACCCACTTGATTCAACGTCTGCTTCACGCTTTCTGAAGGCCTTGGCGTGATTTTGTCGATCATCGTCCAGGGGAAAGCAACCTTGCCCGGATTATGAATATAGTCCAGGAATCCGCCTTCCACCAAGCCGTTTTCCACCCATTTCCTGACGATCATTTCCACAGACTTGTACAGTTTTTCACCATTATGCGAACAATTATCCATGCTCATAAAGGCTATCGGCAACTCACCGCTCTTATAGCGCAAATACGCCAACGCGGCTACTTTGCTGATCACATTCCTGGGCTGACTCGGCCCGTTTTGCATATCATAGGCAACATCAGGCAGATAGTCGCCAGACATTGCATTTAGGCTGTAGCCCTTTTCGGTAATAGTGAAACTGGCGATTTGCAGGGATGGATTCTGAAAAATACTCTCCAGCCGCGCCCAGTCCGCTTTTCTTGATATGTCGCCAACCAGTCCTTCGCATATACTGGCTACAACCGTCTTGTTCAGGCTCCCGTCGGCATTCATGATTACCAGCAGGTTTAAATTATCATAAGGAGCATACATCCTGTCAATTATTTCGAAGTCGTACGTCTCGACGGCAATAATTCCGGTATCCGCCTTGTTCATCTCCAGCAGTCTTTGCTGCAATACGGCTGGATATCCTCTAAATATATTGCCTGCGCCGAAATGGACCCAGGTAGGCTTGGCCTTCGTTTTGGCAGCGACTTCTTCGTAGTCGAAACGCGGCAGTTCAATACCCGCCTTGTTCCATGCGCCGCCATTCTTAATACTGTCTTTGCTTAGCTCCAACATCTGATTCCCTCCCTTTTACTGCTAACACATCTTATTCTGCATATCCCTACCCATTTACCTGGTTATTACACACAAAATTTTGCGGACCTTTAACTAAAAGGAGCTTCCGGCTATGCCCCTAAGCTCCTTTTGGTGTACTTTTATTTGTTCCGACCCGATGCTTTCTCTTCCGCCCGGCAGCCGTGCCACATGTGTTTGCTACTAGCCATCCAATCCTGGACGTTGTTCAGGGTACGCCGTTGACATCGGTCCAGAACAAGCCGCAGCCATGCTGGGCCCACTGTCCTTCCCAGCCGGCGGCTTTGAAGTCTTCCGGGCCACCGTCAACCAGTTTACGTCCTCATGCTTAGCTTATCAGCTAAATCGTTTAATTGTACAGCTAAAGCACTTGTCTCCTGAACTGTGTCCGCAAGATGACCGACCGCTTCAGCCACTTGGGCAATAACCATTTCCATATACGTAATTTGGTCCTGATTTTGTATATTATCTTTTTGAATTGTGGTGATGACCCGTGCCGCTTGTTTTATAGACTCTGAAGTACTATCGGAAAGTTTACGGATTTCTGCTGCTACTACACTAAACCCTCGTCCAAGCTCACCTACCCGCGCAGCCTCGATCGCTGCATTCAAACCGAGTAAATTAGTCTGATCAGCTACACTTTTAATAATTGTAAGCATTTGATCTGTATCCTTGAATTTCACCGTGGAGGATTGATACGTTTTTAATAGTTCACGACTTACTCCTGCTATTTCTTGCGACTGAGCCGATAACTGTTCGGAAGTACTCGACATAAGAGCTAAAGATGAATTTAGTATATTTGCCATCTCCCGGATATTTTCCTGAAGATCTACTGATTCGGAAGCTACGGCAGCTCCAATGACTTCGCCCTCCTCATTCATTATGGGTATTGCTGTTGCAATATATGGAGTTCCAAATACTGCTCTATCTCCTCTAACAACAACCCTTTTTCTCTCTTCCATGGCTTTTTTTAGAGAAGTACCAGATTTCACTGGCGTTCCTGGGTCTATTGGCATAGGAAGACCAACACACGGTATATATATCAGATATTTTTCTCTATCACTGATCCCCACGGCTATGTCGCTATTAATAATCTCTTTAAGTATCGGTAAAGTATTCGTGAGCTGCTTTAATATCGGATCAATACATTTACTCATCTTTTTCCCCACTTCCGTCTCTTCATTAATTTTACTGCGGAATAAAGAAGCGTATTAGTGTATTTCTCGCATACCAAGGCAATGATTAAGAATCTGCTTTTCAACACAATGCAAGACGATAATTAATCTTATAAATCCCGCCCCGTTCTCAATGATTACCTAGATAATCATAAATCCACCGCATACCGGCATTTCCACTCCAGTAATGAAACTTGCTTCGTCTGTTGCAAAAAAGCACACAGCATTGGCAATATCCTCCGGTTGTCCCATACGAGCCAGTGGCATCATTTTCAGCCAACCATCTTTTATCGATTGGGGCACGTTCTTGAGCATCTCCGTTTCTATTACTCCAGGCTCAATGGCATTTACCGTGATGCTATACCTCCCCAGTTCTTTTGCCAAAGTCTTTGTTAGACCAATCACCCCGGCTTTCGTTGCGGAGTAATTTGCCTGGCCAATATTGCCGTAGGCAGATGTAGAAGAAATATTGATAATACGCCCCTTTTTCTTCTCACGCATATAGGGTACTACAGCACTGGTCATCAGAAAAGTGCCGGTAAGATTAACGTCGATTACTCTTTGCCACTGCTCCAACGACATTTTGTGAAACATAGCATCACTTGTTATGCCGGCATTGTTTACCAAAATATCTACTGTTTCATATTGCCCGATAATTTTTGATATCGCCTGGCTAACAGAGTCCTTATTGCTAACATCACAGGAAAGCGCCAAACTTCTATTGCCTGTGGGATCAATTGATTGTGCGCATTCAATCGCGGTCGTTTCGTCGATGTCAAGAATGACGATTCGACATCCTTCCATAAATAGCTTTCGGGCTATAGCCGCACCAATACCCCGCCCTGCACCAGTAATTACCGCTATCTCATTATGAAATCTCATAGTTCTCTCCCCCTAATCGTATCTCACACTTTCCTTTGATAAGCTATTAAAGCTGGACTAATCCAGCTTTAATAGCTTTATCATTACAAGGTCCGCGAACCTGCGATGTTTCGGCTGTCTGCTCACACTATTACCAAATGCGTGCCGAGGATATCGTCAAGAGTTGCTACCCCAAATTCATGCCCTTCTTATCCCTAAAATACCTCAGATTGCTCATAGCCAACAAATTTTTTCCTGTCTCTATTCCGTGTACAATTTCTACTACAGAATCATTCGCAGGCGTTGGTACCCCATACTTCCTGCCTTGTTCGCAAAGATAGCCGTTAATCATATCCACCTCAGTTATCTTGCCTTTTTCCAAATCCTGAAGCATGCTTGCTTTTGCAGCACCCAAATTTTTATAGGCCGATTTAACCAACTTTATCCATTCCGAGCCAGTATCGTGATCTCCTCTTAGAATAACCTCTAAGTCAGCGCCAAAAAGATGAGCAAAGTGTTGACCTGCTGCTTGACATACAAGCCCAGCTTCTGCACCAATTCTTCCAACTTGCGTCATGGCTTCCTCACTCTTTAGGATATCGCCAAATGTACAACCTAAGGCTGCCGACATACCACTCATACTGGAATTTGCAACCATTTTGGTCCATCTAGAGGCAACTAAATTCGTAGTAATTTGTGTTGGTCCCATGTTTCCAAGAATCTCTGCTGCCATCTTTACCCTTTCATTGATTTCACCGCTTATGGTTCCTACCTCAAATAATTCTGGTTTTGCACTTAAAGGTTCTGTGACCTCGGATACACCAGGACCCGCAAATGTCGCTCCCCACAAAACCGTCCCGCCCAAAGTCTGTTTCTCCCCGAACCTTTCAATCACACTTGGCTCAGGATAACCGTTTTGCAGGGTTAATATTGATGAATTACCATCAATGTGCTGCTTAATTGCCTCGAATGCGTCCTTATTTGCAGTCTGTTTGCAAAGCAGAATAATTAAATCATAAATACCTTCCATTCCAGACGGTAACACCGCTTTTACGGGAGTTTTCCATGTTTCGAAACCAATCAACTTTGCACCATCACTATTCAACTTATTTACATGTTCTTCATAAATATCAATTAACTCAATGTTTAATCCCGCCCTGCTTAAATATGCACCAAGCACCGTTCCCATTGCTCCACAGCCATAAATACCAATTCTCATGTTTGCCCTCCTAGCGTCTTTACAGCCTATTATCCTAAGGCCAATATTTCTCTGGCTTCATCCGGTGTGGCTGGATCCAGGTCCAGATCGGCCATCATCCGTACCATTTTCGCTACCAGTTCCCCGTTAGATTTCGCCAATTTGCCCTTGCCCAGATACAAGTTGTCTTCCATGCCCACACGCACATGGCCGCCCAGGATCAGCGACAGCATCGCATCAGGAAACTCCGCCTTGCCAGCCCCGATAACCGACCAGTTGTACTTGCCTATGCCGAACAGCCGGTCTGCAGTTTGGTGCATATTCATGATATCGTACGGACTGGAAGCAATCCCGCCGAGGATGCCGGTGACAAACTGCATAGTGATCGGCGGTTTGACAATTCCGGCTTGAAGCAAATAGGCGATATTATAAAGATGTCCTACATCGTACGCTTCGAGTTCAGGCTTCGTGCCGCTCTCATCCATGATCTTGCACATTGCTTCCATGGATGCAAAAGTGTTTGGAAAGACAAAGTCTTTGGTTGCGTGCAGGTATTGCCCCTCCCAGGGGTGCTGAAACTCTTTGAATTTATTAAGCAAGGGGAACATGCCCCAGTTCATTGATCCGGTGTTCATAGATGCCAGTTCGGGTTTAAACTCCGGCACAACCGCCATCCGCTGCTCGGGAGTCATTCCTGCACCGCCGCCGGTGGTCAGGCAGATGACAACCTCTTTGTTTTTTGCTCTGATCTGATCGATAATCTGGCGATAAAGGTTGAGGTCGGGCGATGGTTGGCCAGTCTCAGGGTTGCGGGCGTGGATGTGTACGATGGCCGCCCCCGCACTAGCCGCGTCCAGAGCGTTTTGAGCGATCTGTTCGGGAGTAATGGGAAGATAGGGCGACATAGTCGGAAGATGAACAGCACCGGTAATTGCACAACTGATGATTCTTTTACTGGATGATACAGCCATTATTATATTCCACCTTCTATTCGTTGATTGATTAGTCAGACAGTTACGTAATATACGCAACTGTCTGACCAACGTCTTGTTTCATGCGCCAGAGAAGCTTATTGGGCACATCCGTACGAAATGCTACATCCCTCTGGGGAATAGCAGGAATGCGATGGATGATATGATACCTGCGTAAAGCCAAATCACAAAAGTATATGGTAAGATATCTTGAAACCGTAGCCTAAATGCCGCCAAAACCGGCAGCGCCCAAAACGGCTGAAGATTGTTCGCCCACTGAGCGCCGGTGCTATACGCGTTAATGACATGCGACACCGGAATTCCTATTTGTTGGGCCGCGGGAAGAATAAAGGGAGCCTCAATGACGAATTTCGAGCCGCCGGAAGGAACAAAGAAATCCATTACTCCTGTGTATAAATAAATAACCCAGGAATACGTCGCAGGTGTCGAAAACGAAACAAACCACTTCGTTATCATCTCCGACAGACCGGAATTGCTGATCATGCCGAAAATACCGGCGTACATCGGAAACTGAATCATAACTCCGGAGGTGGTAGTGATGCCTTTTTTCAGCGATTCTGTGAAACTGCGCGGCGATCCATGCAGGATAAGTGCCAGGCCGAGGAAGAGGAAATTGAGTGAATTGAGATTAAGCTGGCCGAAGCCTTTGGTGTAGAGGAAGTTGCCCACCCATGCCAGAATACCAAGCGCTAATATTGATTGCAGTATCTTGGACCGATCCCAGCGCTCCGCCGGCCTTAAAGCCGCTGCATCTTCTTCAGGCATAGTAGCCGTAGATTCTTTGTAGAGCGCATCACTCATTTCCACTGCGCGCTCTTTCTTAGGCATGAGGTAGATCGCCACGATGGGAATAGTGAGATACAAAACTAGCTGGAGGCCAATCAAAAAGGGAGATAACGCCGTTTCGTTCAGCGGAATAACCCCGATCAGTTTTTCCAAGAAGTTCCCGGGAGTCGCAACCAGCAGCGGCGCCGACTGTGAAGGGCCGTTGCACATAACATTGGTAACACCATAGGTCAAAGCGGCAACAAACGGGTAGTGGATTCCAAGACCACGCTTGCGGGTAGCCAGTTCCCGGCCCATAATCATGCAAAACATAAGTCCGACGCCCCAGTGGACCCAAGCAACAGCGCCACCAGCCAAACAAAACATAGCAACGGTTCCCTTAGCCGTTTTAGGATAGTCTAGCAAAGCAATAATCCCGCGTTTCACCAGCTTTGAATCGGCGACAACAAAGCCGGTAATCATCAGTATGCAAAGTTGCATCGCAAACGTTAATAATATCCAAAAACTCCCTTGATACCACTCAATCAGATCGAAAACGCTGCTTTTTGTCAAACCCAAGGCAGCGACAACCACAATGAATGTTAAGATTAGCACAAATACCATAGAATCGGGTACCCAGTTTAGACTCCATTCCGTGAACTTGTCAATGATGTTTGCTGCCCTGTCGCTCTTGGGTCTAGGCTCAGAACCTAATCCAGCCATATAAACATGCCTCCTTATAAATTAGAACTTAAGAAATGTAACGGAACAGATACGCGATTTATATATTTTCCACCAACATAGCGATGCCCTGCCCGCCGCCAATGCATAGACTGGCAATGCCGTAGCGACCGCCGCGACGCTTTAGCTCATAGATTAGCGTCGTAAGGATGCGCGTGCCGCTGGAACCCAGCGCATGCCCTAATGCCACTGCGCCGCCGTTGACGTTGACCCTAGAGTACATCGGGGTGCCGGGGAGCATATCAAGTTCTTTGAGCACTCCAAGCGCTTGAGCGGCAAAAGCTTCATTAATTTCAAACAAATCGATTTCATCGAGCCTGATATCGGCTTTTTTAAGAACAGCCTGAATGGCGGTTACCGGTCCAAGGCCCATGATTCGCGGGTCAATGGCTGTTACTGAATGCTGCACAACGCGGACAAGCGGCTTTACTCCCAGTTCTTTAGCTTTTGTCCCGCTCATCACGACGACCGCCGAAGCTCCGTCGTTCATCCCAGAGGCATTACCTGCAGTGACGGTACCGTCTTTTTGGAATACCGGCCTCAGTTTTGCCAGCCCCTCCAGCGTTGTATTAGCTTTGGGGTACTCATCCAGCTCAAACATAAACTTGTTTTTTCTGTCGTTGACTTCCACCGGCACGATTTCATCTTTAAACCTTTCGGCGGCAATAGCTGCGCAGGCTTTCTTCTGGCTGTCCACCGTGAAGGCATCTTGCTGCTCACGCGTAATACTATGCCGGGCTGCGACATTCTCGGCCGTGATGCCCATATTGACATTTGGATACAAGGAAGGCGGCTGAACTTGAGTAACCGCTCTCATAAAGGCATCATATACCGTCTGGTTTCCCATACGAAAGCCTTCATACCTCACGGCTGGCGGCAGGTAATATAATGCCCGCGACATGCTTTCAGTGCCTCCGGCAACAACAGTCTCGCAAGCACCATTTTGGATTTCCATAATGGCCAGGCGTACCGCCTGCAGTCCCGAGCCACACTGCATATCCACCGAAAATGCGGGGATTTCTTCAGGTAGTCCTGCCAGCAGCGCCCCAACCCTGGCAATGTTTGGGGCTTCGCTATTCGGCAATACGTTCCCCATGATTACCCTCTCCACCTGGTTCGGCTCCAGATTAGACCGTATTGCCGCTTCCTTAATAATAATCGCTGCAAGCTGATCAGGTGAAACTGTTTTTAGACTGCCCAAATAGGAGCCTACCGCTGTCCTGGCCGCACTGGTAATTACACATTTTTCCATATTGTTCCCCCTTGAATTTTTCCATGAGTGACATCCTGTTACGGGAATCCGAATGCGTCACACAGTTGTAGCAAAACTGCCGACAGCTGATAAAATGACGAATCTTTAAAAGTGTCCACCTCCCTCATCTAATTTTTCTCCGGCCTGCTTATTATTAAGTGCAAGTAGCGTGCCAGCCCGTTTTTCTTAGAGAACTCGCGGATGTGGTCGCTATTGGGCGTGTGTGAATCTCACACAAATCGTGGACATATACGGTTGATAAGTAAGATAATTCTTATATTTTATAAGTTAAAAGAGACTGCATGTGAAATAATCACACACAGTCTCTTTTAACTTACACTTTTATTGTAGTTAACGGTACTGAATACCGAAGCGGCGCATTTTTTGATACAAGAACGACCGATCTATATTAAGAAGTTCAGCCGTTTTTTTGATATTGTTGCCGGTAGACTGAAGAACATTAATAATCATATTTTTCTCAAACTCCGTTTTTGCTTCTTCCAGCGTCTTTCCATCTGTTGCTATTATTCCTTTTCGACTCTTTGGCAACAGCCATTCGAAGTGATTAGTATCAAGGATGTTGCTATTGCACATTCCAATAGCCCTTTCAACGGCGTTTTCCAACTCACGGATGTTGCCGGGCCATTCTTGTTCCGAAAGCAACGTCAGTACTTCGGGAGCGACTGAGACCGAACTTAAGCCCGCTTGATCGCCGTATTTGTTGGCGAATCTCTCCACCAACGCCGGTATGTCAGTTCTTCTTTCGCGCAGTGAAGGTACTTTAATCGGAATAACGTTCAAGCGATAAAATAGATCCGCCCGAAAAGAACCTTCCTTTACCATTTCTTCCAAATCATTATTCGTTGCGACAATAATCCTCACGTCGACAGTTATCGGAGTTTCTCCGCCCACCCGTTCAATTTCCTTCTCTTGCAAAGCGCGAAGCAGTTTTACCTGGGCCGCCATTGAAAGCTGGCTTACTTCATCCAAAAATAAAGTTCCTTTGTCGGCTAGCTCAAACTTACCCTTTTTCCCTTTCCTTCTAGCCCCTGTAAAAGCCCCCTCCTCATAGCCGAATAATTCAGACTCAATCAACTCCGTGGGAATGGCGCCACAATTGAGTTTGACAAAAGGATAATGGGCTCTGAGGCTTTCCCGGTGTAATGCGTGGGCAACCAGTTCTTTTCCCGTACCCGTTTCTCCTTGAACAAGCACTGTCGAGTTCGTGCAAGCCGACCTCAATATATCTTTACGCAATTTGACGACGACACTGCTTGAACCGATAATATCTGCCATAGAATATCGTGCTCCGGAAAAACGTTTTAGCTTTTCTTTATAATAGTCAAGTTGAGTATGTAGTTCTTGGAGAGATTCAAAAAGCTTGTCCGACTGCTGAATTTCTCCGAATACCTCAAAGGACATGGCACCAATAAGAACGCCATCTTTTTTTAGCGGTAGGCGGTTGCATACTGTGGGTTTACCCACGACATAGTACACATCACCGAGAATAGCTTTACCAGACTCGACTACGACTGGCAATTTACTGGCAGGAATAACTTCTTTTACCGGAAGGCCGATGACCTCTACTGGGTTGAGCCCAATCATCCCAGCATATTCTTCATTCAAAAAAACTATCTTATTTTCATGATCGACAACTACTAACCCGCGCATTTGAGTCAATACTTTTTCCAATATCTCAAGACGTGTCATCACTGCTTCTTCCCCCTGTAAAGTTTTTCAAGAAAAGTCGCATCAAAAAGCGTGCAAACATTGTTGGCTAAAAAGCAGCCCCCATGCAAGGTATACTCTCTAAAGATTCTGACTTTGTAAATTCGTCAGTTTCGGTAGATCTCCTTTGCTTTATTACTTCTTGCCGGTCTACCATAAAATGTTTGGGAGAATCTAGTCGCTTCTCCAGCTGTCAATTGATTAAAGGATTTTTCCTCTTTTTAGATAGTGGCAATAAAGAGGCTGTCCCGGGATTAATAGACACAAGATTAAGCACTTTGTTATTTATTTTCGTTTTGGGAGCTGAAATGCAGCTACTGGCAATTATAAAAACTCTTGATATGTGAAAACAAGTGATACTTCATAGAAACAGTATCTTCTCAATTCCGTCCACAAATTTTGAGGAACTTTCGCTTTCGGGACTAGTCAATTATGATAATGGGCGAAGGTCATTATATTCAACCTTCGCCCATTATTAGGCTGCTTATTTTTTTTGTGATCACTGGTTACACTATGCCCTACGTTATAAATGCTGTGAAAGTTAGCTAGGATACGCTTTAGGCATGGCTACACGATTATAGAGAAACCATCGAAGCATTAAACTAATAGGCTCGTCTACTACTGCTGTGCAGTTTTCAAGTAGTACAACACACAAGCAATTATTTGAAACGTGTCGGCATTAAAAATGAATCACAATTGCTTAAAAAGCGAACTCAACCTGAGCACGGACCCATTCGCCGTAAAGGGCTTTTGCACCGGTCACAGGATTTGTCGAATCAAAAGTGCGTGCCACTTTGAACATGACGTTTTTGGCCAGGGTATCCTCAAAAGAAACGTCCCAGGATTGGACCCCTGCCTTAGGATACAGAGCAGTCGGCTCGTAGTCACCCCACCCTAAAGACGCACGGGCATAGGCTTTGCCATGATCAAGGTGCATGCCCCAACTACCAGGTTGGTTCATTGCCGCACCGCGATATGTCAATCGGTACTGTACGTTAGTGTTATCTTGATCAAACTCAGTATTTCTCACATAGTCGGCACGGAGCAGCAGGTTCGGCATTATCATCGTTGACAAGCCAAGCCCGTAGAGTCTTGCGACCGCAGGACCGGAGGTGTTTTTCAGGCCAAAACCTTCTACGGTAGTTGCCTGGTCAAGCTTCCACGAAGCTTTAACCCAAGCGGCATCCTTGAAATAAAGTGCACCATAGTCTGCATTGGCTGCCGGGGCCGTAGGAACATCCAAATAGGATTTCTGATAGTTACTTAGCGAATTGTTAAAATCAGCAGCACCAATCTCCACTTTTAGTTGATTACCAAAACCAAGCTTTACTCCATCAACACCTTGAAGATTTGCGATAAAACCAGAAGTACCAAAGGGTTGAACCATACGCCCGGCAGTTACTGTCGCCCAGTCTGCTCCCAGAAAGTTACGTATGCTGACCTCGCCCTGTACAAGGTTATTCCCTTCATTACTATTAGGAGTGGTGGTATTTTGCGCAGGATTGCCGAAGGAATTTTGGCGCAGTATATACCATTTAAAGTTGGCTGAAATGTCTTGGTTTACTTTTGCTGCTGCCATCAGCATAAAATTGTTTTGTGTTACTCCATTTTTATACCAACCAACAGCTGGTGCGGCGTTATCCCACTTAACCCAACGTATTGTGTCGCTGCCGCTAAAACTGAACTTATCTTCCAGGCTTTTTACACGGTCATCAATCTTGCTGACCTTCGCGTCTAACTTGGCAAGTTCAGTGTTGAACTCGGCCGCAAGCTTGTTAATCAGCGCTTTGTCTTCGGCATTTGCTTTGTCTTCTTTCGTCATGGCGTTCGCGACTATTTGCGCCATTTCATAACGGGTCATAGTTCTGTCGCCACGGAAAGTGCCATCACCATAGCCATTAACGATACCATCTTTGCTTAATTTAGCAATGGCATCATAGGCCCAGTGTTTCGCAGGGACGTCGCTATAGGCGCTCTGTGGTGCCGCAGCCAGAGCTCCCATTGAAGTGATTACCAGCAAGGTCACTAAAGTTAACAAGCATACAATTTTTTTCACGTTTTATTTCCTCCTAAATTGCTTATAACTTCCCTTAAGATGATAGCAGGTGTGGATTCCATTGTTTCCCCCATACGGCCGCCATCATCTGTTATCTATAGCCTCACAAGGATACTTAGTCTGTTTCCCTCCTTTCACGTATAAAACTCCTTGTTTTGACATATAGGCCCATTCCAAATACTGTTGGTGCATCAATGGATTGTCATCCTTTGAAGCTTTTAAACTTTACCCGCCCCTACATTTAGCTCTTGTACCATGTATCTAGATTGCCTAAATAAAACGGCGAATCTTTCAAAGTGTCACCTACTTCATTCGGTTTTTCGCCGGCTTGCGTATTACTAAGTGCAAGTAGCGTGCCAGCCCGTTTTTCTTAGAAAACTCGCGGATATGGTTATTCTTGGGCATGTGTGAATTTCACACAAAACATCAACAGAATCAATTGAAAAGTAAGATAATTCTCATATTTTATAGGACATAAGAGACAGTGCGTGAAATATTCACGCACTGTCTCTTATCACTTACACTCTAGTCTGGTTCATGATAGTGTATGTCAAGGCGGCGCATTTTGGGGTACAAGAACGACCGCTTTATGTATTCGGGCATTCATGCGAGCGTTCAATGAGTTTATGAGACGGGAGAAAAACATGTTTTATTTATTATCCCAATAAAAAAAGAAGCGGC